>Ga0302192_10001394_pt1 | contig 15153 bp, 20 predicted proteins | sample II_Bog_E3_2_FD_200230 | JGI IMG/M metagenome (GOLD analysis project Ga0302192, IMG submission 200230) | Peat permafrost microbial communities from Stordalen Mire near Abisko, Sweden - II_Bog_E3_2 | ecosystem: Environmental > Terrestrial > Soil > Wetlands > Peat | place: Sweden: Abisko...
AACTTCGCCTGTCTTACTCAGACTTGAGAGAAGCCATATCAATGGAGAAGCGGTACTTCACATCGGACTTGAGCAGTCTCTCGTAGGCCTCATTGACCTTCTGGATCGGGATGACTTCGACATCGGCGGTGATGTGATGTGCCCCGCAGAAATCGAGCATCTCCTGAGTCTCAGGGAGGCCGCCGATGTTGGATCCGGAGAGATTACGGCGGCCCATGATGAGGCCGAAGGCAGAGACCCCCAGGGGCTTCGCGGGAGCGCCGACAAGGGTAAGATTGCCGTCGAGGCCGAGCAGGTTGAGATATGCGTTGATGTCGTGCGCGGCGGAGACCGCGTCGAGGATGAAGTCGAAGCTGCCGGTGTGCTTCTTCATCTCGTCGGCATTGCGGGAAACGACGACTTCGTCGGCGCCGAGGCGGAACGCGTCTTCCTTCTTACCGGGCGAGGTGGTGAAGACGACGGCGTGGGCTCCGAACGCATGAGCAAACTTCACGCGCATGTGGCCCAGTCCGCCGAGACCGACCACGCCAACTTTCTTGCCCTTTGTGACGCCCCAGTGGCGCATCGGCGAATATGTGGTGATCCCTGCGCAGAGGAGCGGCGCGGCTCCGGCGAGATCCAGGTTGGAGGGGACGCGCAGCACGAAGCGTTCATCGACGACGATGCTGTCGGAGGAGCCGCCATAGGTCACGCCTCCGAGATGCTTGTCGGGGAAGTTGAAGGTGAGGGTCAGGTTCGCGCAGAATTGCTCGAGGCCAGCCTTGCACCGGGGGCAGGTGCCGTCCGAGTCGACGAGGCATCCGACCGCGGCGAGGTCGCCAGGCTTGTATTTGGTAACTGCTGAGCCGGCCTTGGTGACACGGCCGACGATCTCATGGCCGGGGACAATCGGGTATATAGTGGGCATGAACTCGCTCCACTCGTTGCGCACCGAATGGAGATCGGAATGGCAGATCCCGCAGAAGAGAATCTCGATCTGAACGTCGTGTTCGTTTGGATCTCGGCGTGCGATCGTCGTGGAGGCAAGCGGCGATGTCGCACTCGTAGCGAAGTAAGCCTTCGTGTTGTACATGATTTGCGCCCCTGTTCTCTTCCTTTTCGGCCCCTAGTCAGGCCTTGTATTGTTCGTCGCTGACCTGTTCCATCCAGTCGGCGGTCTTGCCGTCAAGCTGCTCCTGAACGGCGATATGGGTCATCGCCGTGGTTGGCGTCGCCCCGTGCCAGTGCTTCTCACCCGGCGCGAACCAGATCACGTCACCCGGCCGGATTTCCTCGACCGGTCCGCCCCAACGCTGTACCCGGCCGCGCCCGGCCGTCACGATCAGGTTTTGTCCCAGCGGATGGGTGTGCCATGCCGTACGGGCCCCGGGCTCGAAGGTGACGCTGGCACTGACCACACGCGCCGGAGCGGGCGGGTTGAACAGCGGGTCAACCCGCACCGTGCCGGTAAAATACTCTGCCGGTCCTTTGCCGGACGGCTGGGAACCGCTTCGTTTGATCTCCATTTCTTGAACTCCTTTGCGTGGTCGCTCAGCGGCCGGTCATCTGCTCCAGCTTTTCGGGGTACCGGGCGCCTTCGACCGTGATCTTTGAGGTGGCGTTCTCGATGTCACGCAGATCGTCGGGCGTGAGTTCGACTGAGACTGCCCCGATGTTTTCGTCCAGGCGATCGAGCTTTGTGGTGCCTGGGATCGGTACCATCCACGGCTTCTGGGCCAGCAGCCAGGCGAGTGCGATCTGAGCCGGCGTCGCCTTCTTCCGCTCCCCGATGCGGGCGAGCAGATTAATGAGCGCCTGGTTCGCCTTGAGAGCCTCCGGCGTGAAGCGAGGCAAGGTGCTGCGGAAGTCGGAACTGTCGAACTTCGCATTTTCGTCGATCTTGCCCGTGAGGAAGCCCTTGCCCAGCGGGCTGTACGGAACAAAGCCGATTCCGAGTTCCTCAAGGGTCGGTATGACTTCTTTCTCCGGAGTCCTCGTCCACAGCGAGTATTCGCTCTGGAGAGCAGTGACCGGCTGGACTGCGTGTGCGCGACGGATGGTTTTCACTCCTGCTTCGGAAAGGCCGAAGTGCTTGACCTTGCCTGCCTGAATCAGGTCCTTCACCGCTCCAGCTACGTCTTCGATGGGCACGTTCGGGTCAACCCGGTGCTGATAGAAGAGATCGATTGTCTCCACCTTGAGCCGCTTGAGCGAGCCCTCGGCGGCTTGCTGGATGTGCTCGGGCCGACTATTCAGACCTGCCGCTCCCGGCCGATTGTCGCTGCCACTCAGATCGAACCCGAACTTGGTGGCGATCGCCAGCTGTCCACGGAACCCAGCGAGGGCTTCGCCCACGAGTTCTTCGTTTGTGAACGGGCCGTACACTTCGGCGGTATCGAAGAAGGTGACGCCGCGTTCCACGGCTGCCCGGAGGAGAGCGGTCATCTCCTGCTTGTCTTTGGGCGGCCCGTAAGAAAAGCTCATTCCCATGCAGCCGAGCCCGATAGCTGAAACTTCCAGGCCGCTGTTTCCCAGTTTGCGCTTCTGCATTCTTTCTCCTTAAGAACCCCGCATTTCCAGGATAGAGTCGAGCGCCTTGGAAGCGGTATCCTGATCCTTCCGATTTCTTGCCTATTCCTCTTGCACTGTTGACTAACGCACAGAGCCATCCGTTACCCTAGGGTAGAGAAGAGCGAAACCGTTACTATGAAAAACGACAGGGGACACGCCGCTCCGCTGCCAGATCGGGCACGTGAATTGCGGGCTGAGCTGGCTCGCAAGATTGCCTTGTTCATTGGCTCCGCAGAGAACCGGGCAACGGAGATTCCCGGGCTGACGCTCCACCGGCGCTCTGCCCCTACCGCTCCATGCTCAATGACGTACCAGCCGGGCGTGACCGTGATCGCCCAAGGGCGCAAGCGGGTAGAACTCGGCCGAACCACTTTCATCTACGATGCGTCGCGATTCCTGCTGACATCGGTCGATTTGCCGGTCGTCAGCCGGGTGATCGAGGCGAGTGAAGAGGTGCCCTGCCTGGCGTTGTCGCTCAAACTCGAAATGCCCGTGGTCCGGGAGCTTCTCAGTCGGCAGGAGATTGAGGTGGCTGAGGCGCCGTCGGACAGTCCTGGCATGGCGACCGGTAAGACCACGGTCGAATTTCTCAGTGCATGCTGCCGGCTCGTGGACCTGCTGCACACGCCGCAGGACATTCCCTTTCTCGGTGGCCTGATTCAACGCGAGATCATCTACCGAATCCTTCACAGTGCGGAGGGAGCACGCCTTCGAGCGATTGCAACGCTAGGAGAGCAGAGCCACCGAACGGCAAAAGCGATCGCCTGGATCAGTGCGAACTATGCGAAGCCGCTCCGGGTGGAAGATCTCGCAGAAATCGCGGGCATGGGCGTGTCCACGCTGCACCATCATTTCCGTGTGCTGACCGCCATGAGTCCTCTTCAGTATCAGAAACAGCTTCGGTTGCAGGCAGCGCGGGGCCGTATGCTCATGGATGGTCTGGACGCCGCAAGCGCGGCCTTTGAGGTCGGATACGAAAGCGCCAGCCAATTCAACCGCGAATACAGCCGTTTCTTCGGCCAACCACCGATGCGGGATATTCGGACCCTTCGCTTGCCAAGCGCTCCACCGTTGGAGTCTGTTAGTAGCCGGTAAGACGCTGTCGGATCGTCTGTTGCTGGTGAGTAGTCGTCAATCCGGAAGCAATCCACGCGGACGAGAAATCGCCAAACCGCCGAGTGGGCCTAGTCCAGCCCTGAGCGGCGTCCGATCCACGCCAGCGATATCACCTCATATCGGTAGCTTGCGGTGGGAAAGGCAGACTGCCTGGCGTAAGAATCCCGGTCGCGGGGCGACGCCGCAGGGATGAAGTCTGCTAACGCTTTAACGACCGCGATGTCCCTCGCCTCGCAGGGCCCAGAGTTCAAGAACGATGTCATCGGCGCTCCACCAACCCCGCGAACCAGTTCTTCGCGCGCGGCTGCTCGAAACCTTCGAGCATCCAAATTTGAAAAGGAAACTTCGCGACCGAGGTGAGAGCGCGTTTGCCGTCCGGATGGATGCTGAACCCAGACAGTCTAGCGGATGCAGGCGGGAGATCCAAGGACGACACGAGCTTTTCGGCTCCGGTCGTCACGCTCACCTCGTAAAGCTGCCACTCCCGATTCGGGTCTGTCGCGTTGTGAAAAATGCCGTAAACGCGGCGGCCATCCTTCGAGAAGTCGTAGACCGTGAACCGGCGGGAGGACAGCGTCCGTCTGGACTTGCCGTCGGGCGAGATCAGGCAGAGACTGTTCCCCGCACTGTACAGAATCCAGTCCCCCGCCGGCGACCATTGCGTCGGGCCTTCTGCGTCCGCCAGGATCACGGGACCGGCTCCCGGCAGAGCTCGAATCTTCGCCAGCTTCGACTGGCCTTCGTTCTGGCGATCATACGAGAGCCACTGCCCATCAGGCGACCACGCTTCTCCCTGTATGTTGTGGGCCTGGTCCAGCAGGATGGCATGGCCGCCAGCCGCGTTCGCCAGCCTCAGCCTGTCTGTATAGCCACTATCCACAAAGACGAAACGCGCCCCGTCCGGCGACCAGCGTGCTTGCTTAAGGTCGTAGCTGGTATCGACCAGGCGGCGCGAGAAGCCACCAGCGGAGGCCTCCTGGTCCATGACCGCCGCACCCACGTCGGCCTTACCTTGTGCAGAGAACAAAAAGTGCGTGCCCGACGGCGCCCAATCTGGCGAAATGTTGGTTCCTCCGTTTTCGACCAGCACGTGCACGGCGCCATCGGTGAGCCCGATTTCGACGATGTTCCATTCGTACTCCGCGGCCGAATAGACGATCTTCCTGCCATCCGGCGACACCGAGGAACCCTGGATCGTGAAACCCGCAGAATAGATGGTCTGCCGGCTGCCATCCGCGACCGCCAGCCGGATCAATGAGTCGGTTGCGCTGTTGCGCGCCACCAGTAAACTGCGGCCGTCCGGGAACCAGCTCGCGCCCCACAGACCGGCGCCCATTCCGTTTTCTGTTCCGGTGTAGAGCTTTCGGGGCTTACCGGAGGGATAGGAAAAAAGCCAAACCGTCCCGTTGTCAAAAGCGAGATAGGAGCCATCGGGCGAGAAATACATGTTTGTCGTAGGCATGGTGGGCGCAAGCGGACCCGGCCAGAACTCCTTCGCCGTTCCCCCGTGAAGGGCAGCAAGCCAAAGCTTGCCGTCGCGCGCAAACGCCAGCGTTTTGCCGTCGGGGTGAATAGCGGCTGCTTCGACATGTTCCAGAACCAACTGCCCGGCGCCCCCGGAGGCCGGGATGGCCCTCAGGCTGCCATCGGCGAAGTAATAGATGGATTCACCGTCCGGAGACCAGATGGGGGCATGACAATCCTTAGTCGATCTGGTGAGTTGCGCCGCCTCGTGCGCCCCAGCGCCGCGCGCGAAGATCTGTTGGACTCCATGAACCCTGGCCGAATAAGCGATGGTGTTTCCATCCGGCGACCATGCCGGGGCGCGCTCCTCGGTTTCTCCCAGTGCAACTCGCGTGAACTTGTACTGCGACAGATCCGGACCGGACACCGGTGTCAGGAGCCGCGTAAGAATGATTCCGGCGGTCAGGCATACGAGGGCACCCGCAGGGACCATAAGGAGACGCTGCCGCCTGCGCCCCGCGTGAGGGGCCAGCGCCGCCTCAACCCCACTGGTGCTTTGTGAGAGACGCTCGCGAATCTGCTTCAGCTCGCGATACAGGTCCCGCGTCGAGTCGTAGCGCTCGGCAGGATCTTTTGCCAGCAGCCGTTCGATGACCCAACGCAGCGGCAGAGGCACGCCGGCGGGCAGCGGCTCCGCCTCTTCGCGGATGATGGCCGTCATGGTCTCCGCTGCGCTGGGGCGCTCGAAGGCCCGCTTGCCCGACGCCATCTGGTACAGGACCAGGCCGAACGAGAATTGGTCCGACTGGAAGGTAAGATTCGGTTCCCCACGCGCCTGCTCGGGCGACATGTAACTGACGGTGCCGACCGTCGTGCCGGGGTCGGTGATGGTCATGGTCAGAGTGGAGGCATCCGAGCCAGGCTGCGCGTTCACAGCCGATTTGGCCAGGCCGAAATCAAGAATCTTCACCCGCCCCTCACGCGTGACCAGGATGTTGGCAGGCTTCAGATCGCGGTGCACGATTCCAGCCGCATGAGCCGCAGCCATCCCGTCAGCCATCTGCACCGCCATATCGAGCAGTTTGCGAAGATTCTCTACCTGCCCGAGCGGTGAGCCCTCAATCAATTCCATCACCAGATAGTCCGGCCCGACATCATAGAGCTGGCAGATATTGGGGTGATTCAGCGAGCCCACGGCGCGCGCCTCGCGCTCAAATCGCTCCGAAAATTTCGCCTCCGAGACTTTAATGGCGACAAGGCGGTCGAGACGTCTGTCGCGGGCCTTGTATACTTCCCCCATTCCGCCCGCCCCGATGGGCGCGACGATCTCATAGGGCCCCAGCCGATTTCCGGGAGCTAAGGACATTGTGCGTTGAACGATTGTACCGCGCGACAGCGCGGCCACGGATTGAGGATGGGTGACCGGAATTGAGGTCGTCCGGCGTCGACTTGACGTATCACGCCCTACTCGCGGATTGGCCGGAGGGATGCTCTGTGTTTCAGATAGCTCGGCTCGGCGGCCCCGCAGCTATTTAAGCCGGCGCGGTCGCGCCATTCCGAATCCAACTCGATGCCGTACGGAGGATCTGTTACCAGCAACAGCGGCTTTTTCTCGCCCAGCAGCTTCGCCACGGCCTCCGCGCTGGTCGCATCCCTGCAGAGTACGCGATGCGAGCCACAAATCCACAGGTCGCCGAGTCGGAACACGGGATTGTCCGGCAAAGGCGGAGTCGCGTTGGCTCGCTCGTCCTCTGCGGGCGCGATCGGCAGGTCATCGAGTTCTTTCGGATCGAAGCCGGTCAGGCTGAGGTCGTAATCGGCCTCGCTCAGTTCCTGCAACTCGAGGGTAAGGAGCTCGTCGTCCCAAGCTGCCCACTGCTGCGGCTGCCATTTTGCCGACGGTTTCCAGCGCGTTGGTTGCTGTTCTCACGCGGTCGCCTCTAAGTCGAGCGTGTCGAAGGCTGAGATCGCACGCTCCATCTCCGAGCCCGCCTCGACGGGATACTCCCTCCAATGCTTCTTCCTCAAGGGATCCTGAGTAGCAGCCTCTTGCTCGCGCCAGGATCGAATTGCGTTTGCGATTACCGTGGGAAACCATCCCCAGCTATGCGGGCCCTTGCTAGTTCCGGGCTCACAGCCATGCAAACACCGATGTCGCAGGAGCTCTCCGATATCCCGCAACGATATGCCGTCCGCTGCCTCCAGGCACATTTGCACAATCTGCGGCGGTGCGCTCTCTTGCATGTGTCGCTGCATGGTGCACCGCTGGCCATACGAGTTGAGCGCGACCGACATCCACTCGCACTCCTCGGGTGTAAATTGGCGCCTGCCCTCTGAGGCAGCGGGCTTTGGTTTTGGGGTTTGGTTTTCAGCGGGCTCATCAGTCGTATCGGATTGGCGGCCAGCGTGCGAATCGCGGTTTTTGCGATTCGTAGGCTGGTAATCAGATGTTGACTGACCCTCTTTCCCTGACCCTCTTGAACCTGATTCTCTTCGGGTTCGGTTTTCCGCAGGGGTGGTGGTGCCTTTCGGCGCTCGCCCGAGTCGCCTGTAAAAGCGTCGTGCCAAAGGAATATGTATCCGTTGGAGCCGCCACTGCCGTCTTTCCGGTAGTGCCTATTCTCGCGGTCAACCGCGATGAGTCCAACCTTCTCCAGTTCCTTGATGTAGCCGCGGGCCTGAGTCTCGCCGAGGCCGGTCTCCTCAGCCAGGGTTGGGATCGCAGGGAAGGCAACACCGTTCTCGCCAGCGTAGCGGTACAGTCGGCCGTAAATCAGTTTCGCGCCTGTGAGATTCCTCTATACCTGCAGATTGGCTCCGGGATGAGGGCGGCCAGGAAACGCTTGAAGGGACTGACGGGCTGACCAATGGCGGGCGGCCGCGGTTCCTCGCAACCCATTCGCGTGTTCCCGGCGGCACTCACGCTTGCCTCCGGCGCGGCCAAAACTGGCCCGTGTGACTCGTGGTGTGACTTGGCTGGGTGTTTCTGGAACTTCTGGTATTTTGAGAACTTTGTGTTATGTATAAGTTACTTGTTTTCAGTAAGCTAGGAGAGAACAAGTCCCCCTCTCCGCACCAAATAACCGGCTGCTGTATCAATTAAGATACAGCAGCCATTTTCGTTTGTGCCCAAAACGTGCCCGCAATCCGTATGCACGTGCGCATTTCGACGCTATAAACGCCCATCCAAACAATGCCATGCTCTGCCGTTTAGCCAGTATATGCTTCCCCATGGCACTGGCACAGGGGCGCCCCCAGTGTCGCTACTAGCTGGTCGCCGTACTGGTGCTGCCGGGTTTGTTTCCGGTATCATGCGCGTTTGCAAGCAGAGAGATCATAGAACTGCGCTTCGCGTCCAAGCCCAACCGAAGTCGGCCTCTTTGTCCAGCCAGTCTCTTCTTCCTGGCTCAGTACTAATCCACGGCAGGCCGGCTCCCAGCTCTTTCCGAGTCGCGCGTCACTCGGTCGCAACTTAAGGGAGGCGGCGAGTTCCGACTTCATGCGGAATTCCCACGAGCGGCTACGCCTCTAAACCAGCTAACATTTTCAGGAGGGTGCCGTCTATGAACTTGTCACGAGGCGCCACGCGAGAACACAAACCGATTTCGCAACCACATCCGGTTCCTCGCCGTGGAGCTCCCTGTGACCAAGGCCATCGTGGCACGAGGAGGGTTTCAATCAAGATGAGTTTCAAAGCAGCGCAGTCCATGCTCCATCGCTGGAGAAACAAAGGCTGGATTCTCCTGGCTACCGCTTTGGTTTCTTTCGCCGCCGGGTCGCTCTTTACAGCGCGACTGGCGGGCCCTAAACAGGTGGGAGCGGATAGCGGTCACGTCTTTGAGCTCATGATCTACCATACCGCACCCGGCAAAGCGCCTGCCCTTGAATCGATCTTTCGCGATGTTGCCAAGCTGCAAACCAAACACAATCTAAACGTGGCCGGCTATTGGGTACCCAGCGAAGACCCTGCCTGGAGAGACACGTTCGTTTACCTCGTCGTCCATCCCAGCCGAAAGGAAGCGGATGCAAATTGGCAAGCTCTTCATGCCGACCCCGCGTTTCTGCCTTATCGCAAATCAGCGGAGCCACTGATTGAGAACGTCAACGGCGACTACCACGTCGATGAAGTGTATATGCGGCCAACCGATTTCTCAGCGATGAGGTAGGCGAAATGAAACAGTTGACGCTCACGAACGCGGTCCGGCGTTGTGCCCTCATCGGTTCTCTTTTGTTGCTTCCACTACTTGGTCCGGCGCAGGAATCCTGGATCGCCACTTGGGCGGCCAGTCCCGAGCCCGCAGAACCCGATCCAAACCAGCCAATGCTCAATCTTGAAAATCGAACGGTCCGAGAGCGCGTGCGCATATCTGTTGGGGGCTCTCAGATTTGCATTCGTCTTTCAAACGAATTCGGCTCCTCCCCACTCGTTGTTGGTTCTCTGACTGTGGGAGAGCCAAACGGTGCAGCGAGCGTAAAGTCAGGTTCAATGCGAGCCGTGACTTTTGGGGGAAGCGCCTCGATCACAATTCCTTCGGGCGCAACGGCGCTTAGTGATCGGGCGGCTTTTTCTGCGGCCAACGGATCCGAGATTAGCATCAGTTTATACATTCCCAGACGTGTCGCTACACCCACGTGGCATGCGCTGGCACTCAAGCGCGCCGTGGTCTCGCCAAAGGGAGACTATTCCCATGAAGTGGAGATTCGAGGCGGAACGGAAAGCTCGAGCTCAGTATTCGTGACTGCGGTGCTCGTTCCGGCGCGACCTTCCCACCGCCTGATCGTGGCATTCGGCGACTCCATCGTCGATGGCGATGGCTCCACGCCCGAGGCAGACCGCAATTGGCCGAGTGACCTTATCCGCCGAATAGGAAAGAGGGCTGAGGGCTCGAAATGGGCGGTTGTGAATGAGGGCATCGCCGGCAATCGTCTGTTGGATGACGGTCCCATTGCGAACTTGGGCATCAGCGCCCTAGCCCGTTTCGACAAGGATGCCTTATCAGTGCCAGGAGTCACTCATATCGTGCTGCTGGAAGGGATCAATGACCTCGGATTTCCTGGCGCTAAGCTGGGACGACTCTCGCTTGCTGATCCGGGGGATACGCGGAGCGCCGAGGATCTAATCGGCGCGTACCGCCAATTGATTTCTCGCGCTCACGCCCATCGAATCAAGCTAATTGGTTCCACGATGACCCCTTGTGAAGGCGTGGACATTCCTGGCTACTATTCTGAAGCGAAGGAAGCTACTCGGCAGACCGTCAACAACTGGATTAGAACCAGCCACGCGTTTGACAGTGTCGTCGACTTCGATGCGGTATTGCGCGATCCCGACCATCCCAGCAGGCTCTTGCCCCGGTTCGCATCGGAAGATCATCTCCATCCAAACGATGCCGGTTATCAAGCGATGGCCGAAGCCATCGACCTCGCTCTCTTCCAATAGCGCAACCTCGGCGAGTGCGGCGCGCTCGCGCTACGGCTCCAGGCCGACGCGGTCGTTCACTGCACTCCAGAGTCGCTGCTTGCAGCCCAGGGACCCTTCTGTGGCCTCCACCGAAACATGGCCCAATGTGAACTAAATCTGGACTCGTCGAATCGCCCGCCGCGGTGCTCGCACGGCGCTTACTCGTTCGGCGTAGTGCTTTCGCCGAAAACTTGGCGCCGCGGAGATTCGCATGGGAACCACGCAGGAGCCACGCGCCGCACCACCCCCTTGATGTTCCTCAACAATAGCCGTTTGCGGGGCGACGTGGACTCTCATTTAGCCGAGGATACCTTACATGAAGTCCGACTCGGAAAAAGGGATGAGCGGGTTGGCCAATAGGTCCCCACAAGTCGGCTTGCGACAGCCCGACTTCCGGTTTGTGCGTGTTCCGGGGGAATAAGGACGTTTCGGCGTGTTCACGTCAGCCTCGCCGCGCTGCCTCGATGGCGGCGATGTCGATCTTCTTCATCGTCATCATCGCCTCGAAGGCACGCTTTGCCGCTCCGCCACCAGCCGCAAGCGCATCGGTTAGCCCGCGCGGGGTGATCTGCCAGGAGAGGCCCCAGCGGTCCTTGCACCAACCGCACTGGCTTTCCGTGCCGCCATTGCCGACGATCGCGTTCCAGTAACGGTCCGTCTCTTCCTGATCCTCCGTAGCGATCTGGAAGGAAAAGGCCTCGGTGTGCCTGAACGCCGGGCCGCCGTTGAGACCGAGACAGGGAATGCCCAGGACGGTGAACTCCACCGTCAGCACATCGCCCTTCTTGCCGCCCGGATAGTCACCGGGAGCCTCGTGAACAGCGGTTACTTTACTATCCGGAAAGGTGACGGCGTAGAAGCGCGCCGCCTCATGCGCGTCTTTGTCGAACCAGAGGCAGATCGTGTTCTTTGGCTTCATGTTCGTGTGCTCCTTGTGCTCGATCAGGGCGAAGGCCGCGGTCTTTGCGTCGGTCCGTATCAGTGACCCACCAGCTCATCTGCTGATCTGCTGCGGCCGACGTCTCAAATTGGTCGCCACCCGTCCTGCCCTTCTAAATCATATCGCTGGCAGGGATCGACTTCGAGATCCAAAGCTATGATAGGCCAATTTCCGAATGATCCCGATCCAGGTTCCTCCTAGGAGTAGATCACGCAAATCGGCGTAGCTTTACCGATTATGCCAGGATAGTCGGCAAACATGAAGCTGAAAGCCTAGCGGGAGGATTGGTACCCGGAAGTCGGCTTGCGTCCGGCGCCGCCGCGAGCGCCCCACCGCTCTCGACGCGGGTACAGCGCCGGACGCGCTGCGGGCCGCCCCCCGCCGCGGCGCACGCACACCCGATCGCGCCCGATTCCGCGCTGCGATGCTCTCGAGGATTCGCGCGGCTCGCGGGGGAGCGAGGACGGCGGCACTGATGCGCCTGTCCTCGATCATGCGCAGCGCCGCGTGCCCGTGCCACGTCGAGCACTTGCTTGAAAACTCGCGCGTCAGCGCCGGGAAAGCCACCGAAACAGACCTTCTTTTCTGAGGGTCGACAACGTCCGCGGATGGGGCATCGACGAGCCCCGTCGCCTCCGCCGCGGGCGACCAACGTCCCTCGACGCGGAAACCGCGCTGCGGACACGACGCGCGCGCGCGGCGCAAGCGTACGCTCGGTTCCGCGCTGCGATGCTCACGAGGCTTCGCGCGGCTCGCGGCTCCGGCCACTCATGCGCGGTCTCCGCGCCGCGCGCCCGTCGAGCACCTGCTTGAAACTCGCGCGCTGGCTGCATTAGGTGTATTCTAAGCCCTTTCCACGAAGGTCCGTGACCGACCCTTGCGGTCTTGAAGTCGGAGATGTTCGACAAACCGCTGAGCCCATCCCACGACGGGCGAAGACCTGCCGCGTTTGGGCCCTGGGCATTGGCACTGCGGCAGGTGAAGGCGAAAGCGTGATATGAGATCTTCACTGAAACCCTCCACGCTGACCCGTTGTCTCCCTGCCCATACACACTGGTGCGCAGCGGCTCGAAGCTGGTTCCGGACATCCCGCGACCTGGCTTCAGCCGAGCACATGATTCGGCACCGGGAGCTCAAACGGCAGTTTTGCCATACTGTTCATGGTGACTTCCAACCGGTGCTGGCCAAGCTTTTGGAGCACTTCTCGCTGCAAAACGCGCTCTCGATCGGCCCGGCTGAGATGCAGCGAAGCTTTGATGGCTTGCGCGCGCAGGTCGAGGCCTGGAGGCAGTCTCAGCTAATCAGACGCAGCCACCAAGCTTCTCATCTATCGCGCATTCATCGGATCGGTGATAGCCAGTTTGGTTGCTGGGTAGTTGGCATTGATGATGGCCTTGAGACGCGGGATCAACTGCGGCGCGGCGCGCATGTGCTCGACGGCGACGGCATAGCGATTCGCGCCGGGCACCACTGCGCACAGCCGGTGATGGCTCGCTTCGGCGTTCCCGCGACAGCGCGCGCCTCGTTCGGGCTGTACAGCACGGCTGGCGAGGTGGATGCGTTGGTCGAGGCGCTGGAAAGGGTGGAGGCCCTGTTCCTACCGTGAACAACGATGCCGTAGTACGCGACCTGTATCAGGAGGTCATCCTGAACCACAGCCGTCGTCCGCGCAACCGTCGTACCATGGCGGCCTGCAGCCATGCCGCCCGCAGCGAAAACCCTGCGTGTGGCGACGAGGTTTCCGTATTCCTCCAGATGAACGATCGCGGAGTGATCGGCGACATCGCGTTCGCGGGACAGAGTTGCGCGATTGCAACCGCGTCGGCCTCGCTGATGACGGAAGTGCTGGTAGGGAAGACCCGTGCCCAGGCGAGGACTCTGTTTGATCGCTTCCTGGCGATTGCCACCGGCGGAGTGGAGGCAGCGCAGGACGGGATGAAAGTCGAACTTGAGCAGATGAACACCCTGTCGGGACTGCGTGACTATCCTGTGCGTATGACATGCGCCTCGTTGGCCTGGCACACAATGTTGGCGGCGCTTGAAAGCCCAAAGGATCAGACATGAACCTCGACTGACCTGTCCTTGTCATTGCGGGTGCAATGATCCTGATCAGCGTGGCACGCGCTCAGCTGTTCCTCCCTTGTTGTTGTTGCTCTCGGCGAGGGTGGGACTGATCTTCCTTCAGGCATTGACCGGGTTGCGTCGACTGCCTTTGCGGGCCAGGAAGAGGATTAGGGACCCACAAGTCGGCCAGCGTTTACTAATGTTTTCCGCGCGCGATTGATGGTTCCGGGCGAGTCAAGCGCCATTCGGAGATTGGTCGCCATTCGTGCTACGGTTTCGCTCCGGCACGCTCTTCGGCATCCGCGAGCCACCCGCGTCGTATCCGTTCCTGCGGAACGTTCGAGAGATAGGGCTTGATATCGAGTATCGGGGTTCCGTCGAGCATGTCGATGCCACGGACGCCGATGACCGGCCCCTCCCGGCTCATCAACTGGACCACTGTTAACCCTATCGGATTCGGACGTCGCGGTGAGCGGGTCGCGAACACGCCGTGCGGCCGGTCGTCGCTCGGCGGCGTTACCACGAGGTTGCACCCTTCGGAGCGATCGAATGCCCAGATGACGTACAGGTGAGAAAAGCCTTCTATATCCAAGAGGCCAGGCTCAAATTCCGGCCGTATCTCAAGAAGGCCTTCCACCTCATGTCTTGCACCTAACCCCTTGGGAATCTCCTGCGTGTCCCTGTAGAAGCTTCTTACATACCCGATCGGCTGCATCGATATCATAGCGGGTCCACCTCCGCTCCTTCTCTTCTATGCGCCACCCACGGTTCTATCCGAGTACCCGCAGGCCGGCTGCAACAGACGCGGGGGAGGACCTTCCAAGGCGGGACGGGCTGCCTGGGCAGGAGCGCACCTGCCCACATTAGCACCAGTTCGGATCAGGAACGAGTCGGCATGGCGACTGGAGCAGGTCCACCCACCAGCAGGTGCGGCTCCGCCGGGACCAGTGCGCGGCCAGATGACGTGAGCCGGACTTCGCGGGAGAAATGGCCAGGGACGCCTTCTCGTGGCATCCTGCGAGTCGCCGACCACTCGGGAATCAAATACAGACTCTAAATCTGTATTGTTAGGGCAGCCACGGAGGTGCCTTGCTCGCTCCGGGCGAGTTTCATATCGACCTTCCCAGAGCATCGATCCGGGTGTCAGATAATTAGCGTAAGAGGATTTCAGTGCATGGGGAAGAGCTTAGGACGTCTTGGAGCTTTCTTGGCAGCTGCCGGATTGTTTTCCGCAGCCGCGCAGAACATTTGCACGTTGACCCTGGTTGACCCGCGGCGCCCTCCTGCCAACTCGCAAACCTGGCCATCAACCTGACGGTTGGCGACGGCACTCAAACGCAGAGCATCTCGTCCACGCCGGTTTGGACGCTGAATCGTAACTACACCGCGACTGCCATAGTCACGCCGACTTACTTCGAGCTGTATCTTGATGGAACTTTGTTAGGCCAAATGGCGGCCGGTTTCTCCCCTCTGCCCAACCAGAATTTGATCGGCGGCCTGCCGACGTACATGGGCGCTGGCGTCACCAACTATCTGGCGACCGAGAGCGCGCTCACCGCGA
>Ga0302192_10001402_pt1 | contig 15105 bp, 14 predicted proteins | sample II_Bog_E3_2_FD_200230 | JGI IMG/M metagenome (GOLD analysis project Ga0302192, IMG submission 200230) | Peat permafrost microbial communities from Stordalen Mire near Abisko, Sweden - II_Bog_E3_2 | ecosystem: Environmental > Terrestrial > Soil > Wetlands > Peat | place: Sweden: Abisko...
AAGATAACGCTTTCGCCCGCTCCTATCTTGAAATTGCTGAGCAAAAACTGGCCGAAAAGGCGTCAGGAAAAGACCCGTTTGGCGGTGGTTTTTGAGCCTGAACATCGCAAAAATTCAGTTTGACATTTGTTGGTCAAACCTTATATTGTCCTGCAGGTAGAGAAATTATAGAAAATCCTGAAAATTGTTATGAAATATATTAAAGCTTTGGTCTCCACGGTAATTTGCGCTTTTGTCCTGACGTTGACATCAACGGCGTCGGCTCAAGACTCCAAGCAGGGCGTCGTCACAGTAGTTCGAATTCAGGGCGAGGCAAGGTATTCCAACGGCGACAACGTATGGCATTCTTTGAAGTTGGGCGCAACACTGACTGCCAACGACATTGTTCAGTCTGGAGCCAACTCCACTGTGGATTTGGTTTTGGCAGACAAGGCGGCACATGTTAGTTTCCAGTCGGGTGCTGGTGCTGGCCCTGGCGGTTCCGTCAACATTGCCGGTCTTCCCATAAAACCAATCTCTGGCGCGGGACAATCTGCACCTGAACAAAACATAATTCGTTTACAGGCCGACACGGTGTTGGCCATAGATAAGTTCACCTTTACGCAAGCAGGTCCTGACACCGTCAGCGATACTGAATTAAATTTGCGCCAGGGGAAAATTTTCGGGAATGTTAAAAAAGTTTCCGCTGCTTCACAGTATATAGTCAAGATGCCTACAGGCGTGGCTGGTGTTCGCGGAACGAGCTTTTTGCTGGGTGCGGACGGCTCCGTGACGACCATTTCCGGTTCAGTCGTTGTTTCGTTTGTCGGTTCCAATGGTCAGCCGGTAACGGGTGTCGTATCACAGGGCGAATCGTTTGATCCGCAAACTGGAAATGTGACTAATTTAAGGACTGGAACTGTAACTAATTTACAGACCGGTCAGACGGTGGGTCAAATTTCGCGCAGGGAAATTAGGCAGGATATTGGACAGCTCCTAAGTGATGCAACAGCTCTTATTTTTGCAATCCATTCTACCGTGACGGTGGTTGAGACACCGACTGCGAACGGTTCGGATACGACTACCGTGCTTATATCGCCGACTTCGGGTAGTCATTAATCGCTTGATTTTATTCAAAAAAGCCAGCGCAGCCTTGAGTTGCGCTGGCTTTTTGTTTAATCCGATGGCGTGACGTTCAAGCCCATCAAACGCGCGCCGGTCATTTTGGCCTTTTCCGTGCTTGTGCTTGTCTGCGGACTTCGGTTGCTGCGGCTGGATTTTTTGGAGCGGCCGGAGTGGATGACCTACGATCTGCGTGCGAAAGCCGCGCTTCATTTCTCCGCTCCCGTCGCCACAAACCTCGCCTTCGTCACCATCGAGGATTCCAGCATTGACGCCATCCAACGCGGATTGCTTGGAAGACCTTACGGACTTTATTGGCCGCGCTGGATTTATGGACGGCTCGTCGAGGAACTTTCAGATCAAGGTGCTAAAGCCCTCGCCTTCGACGTGCTGTTCTACGGTTTGCGTCCCGACCATGCGCCGGTGCAGATGGCCGACGGCAGCCTGATTGAATCTGACGATTTTCTGTCGTTGCAAATACGCCGAGCCACCAACGTCATCCTCGCCACGACCGCCGACGCGACCTTGCCGGATTTGTTTGCCACCAACGCGCTCGCGCACGGCGACATTTCGACGGAAAAAGATCCCGATGGCGTTTTGCGCCGTGTCAAGGCCTTCCGCATTTATCGCAACTGGCATACACTTTTTAAACAAGTCGAGGCCAACCCTGACTACGGTGTGGATTTGAGCAAGGCAAAATTCACGCACGGTAAAATCATCCTGCCGCAAACCGGGATGACCAATACGATTGAAATTCCCGTGGACGCGGAAAATAATTTTGAAGTCGCCGATTTCGTCGGCGACAAGCTTCCGCCCGGCGTTGCGCCCAAGGCCAAAGCCTTCACCGACGAGCGCGTCTGGCAGATGGGCATCGTCCTCGCCGCGCAGGAATTGAAACTCGATTTGGAAAATGCCGAAGTTGATCTGCCGCACGGAAAAATTGTTTTGCGCGGCGCGAATGGAATTGTGAGGACAATTCCCGTTGACCGCGATGGCTATTTTTACATTGACTGGCGGTTGAAGCCGAACGACCCGCATTTGCTGGAAGCGCCTATTGAAAAGCTGCTCCAGCAGGACAAGCAAAGATTGTCCGGCGAAACAAACGGCCTGAGCGATGATTTTAGCGGCAAGCTCGTCGTCGTTGGCTCGACAGCGCAGGGAAATGATTTGACCGATCGTGGCGCGACGCCGCTGGAAAAAGACACCTTCCTTGTTAGCAAGTATTGGAACGTCGCCAATTCCGTCCTTACTGACCGGTTCATCCGGCGCGCGTCATTGCCGCTGGAACTGGCACTTATTATTTTTCTAGGTGTGCTTACGGCGTTTCTCACGTGGCAATTGCGTGCGTTCACGGCGGCGGGCGCCACGGTTTTGCTTGCGGCGATTTACATTGTCGTCGCATTTTTTGCGTTCGTGAAATTCCGGTTCTGGTTGCCGTTAGTTTTTCCGCTCTGCGGCGCAATGTTCATTGAGCATTTGATGCTGGTTGTTTACCGCGTCGTGTTTGAAGAAGGTCAAAAACGTCACGTCAAGACCGTTTTTTCAAAAATCGTCTCGCCAGATGTCGTCAATGAGTTGCTGCAGCTGGAAAAACTTTCGCTTGGCGGCGGGCGGCAGGAGGTTACGGTCTGGTTTTCAGACGTGCGTGGTTTTACCCAATTCACTGATGAGAGCCAGGCGAAGGCGCTCGAATTCATCCGAGAACACAATCTGTCTGGCGAGCAGGCCGAGACCGCCATCAACGACGAGGCGCATGAAACGCTCGCCACCGTGAACCTATACCTCGGTGCTGTTGCCGACGCCATCAAGCGGCACAAAGGCACGCTCGACAAATATATCGGAGACTGTGCGATGGCGTTCTGGAATGCGCCCATGCCGAATGCTCAACACGCTGCTGTTTGCGTGCGCGCGGCGGTTGACGCACAGCGTGCGATTTATGAATTAAACCTCAAACGCGTCGAAGAAAATCAAAAACGTGAATTGGAAAATATGATGGGCGGAGGAGATCGCCCAAAATCCAAGCTGGCCATTCTGACTCTTGGCAGCGGCATCAACACCGGCATGGCCACAGTAGGCTTGATGGGTTCGAACGAACATCTTTTGAATTACACCGTTTTTGGACGCGAAGTGAACCTTGCCAGCAGGCTTGAAGCCGTTTCAGGACGCAGTCGCATCGTCATCAGCGAGGCGACTTACAAGCATTTACTCCGCGACGATCCCGAACTGGCGGCGACTTGTATCGTGCTGCCGCCGGTGAAAGTTAAGGGCATTGTCGCCGAAATAAAAATTTACGAGGTGCCATGGCGTCCGCCCGGCGCATCGCCGTTTGACGAGGAGCTTTTCTCCTCCACCAAGCCCGGCGAAGGAACGTCGTTCACCGGAATCATCCAGCGAGAGAGCAATTGAATAATAAGTTTTGAATTTTAAATTTTTAGGTTTTAATTAAGCAAATGCGCACCGCGATTTATCCCGGCAGTTTTGATCCGTTGACCAACGGCCATCTGGATGTGCTTCAACGCGCCACGAAATTATTTGGTCGCGTCATCGTGGCCATTGCCAAAAACGAAAGCAAATCCCCGTTGTTTACGCCTGGCGAGCGGCTTGAACTCGTAAAACAGGCGATTGCCCACCTGCCAAACGCCCAGGCTGACAGCTTTGACGGCCTCCTTGTGGAATACGCCGCGAAACAGAAGGCGCAGGCGATTGTGCGCGGGTTGCGCGCCGTGTCGGATTTTGAGTTTGAATTTCAACTTGCCTTGATGAACCGGAATTTGAACGAAAAAATCGAAACGATTTTCATGATGCCCAAAGATACATACACCTTCATCAGTTCGCGCATCGTCAAAGAAATTGCGCGTCTTGGCGGCGATGTGGGAGCGTTTGTTCCTGCACATGTTGAAACGGCGCTGAAGAAAAAATTTCGCAATTAAAACTAACCGCAGAGAATGGATGGCAACATTTTCTCTGCGGGCTTCAGTGTTTTGTGGCACAATCAAATCATGTCGTTGAATGTCAATCTACGTCATCTGGAAACTCGCAACGTCACATTGCGGGGCGAATTGTCGCCTGAGGAACTGGATCTGGACGTACGCGACGAGATGATTCGCGTCACGCAGCCGGTCGAATACGACATTGAAATTGAAAAGATGGACGACGCGATTTTGGTCCAGGGCGGATTGCACATGGAATTGGAATGCGAATGCGTCCGCTGCCTGAAAAAATTCAGCCGCAGGCTGGATTTGGACAATTGGACGCTGCATTTGCCGTTTGAAGGCGACGAAAAGGTATCCGTGGAGAACGATTGCGTGGACTTGACGTCGTTTGTCCGGGAAGATATCCTGCTTGAGTTTCCGCAACATCCGCTTTGCAAGCCGGACTGTGGCGGATTGAAGATAACAGACGGCAAGTCCATGCAAAATGCGGATAAGCACGAACCGAAACCGTCCGCGTGGACTGAACTGAACAAACTGAAACTGTAATTTGAATTGATTTTATGGGCGTCCCAAAACGTAAACCTTCGAAAAGCCGGATGCGTCAGCGCCGCGCTTATAACAGCGTATTTGCTTTGCCGCAGATTGGCAAATGTCCGCAGTGCGCCGAGCCATACATTCCGCACCGCGTTTGTCCGGCGTGCGGCTTTTACAAAGGCCGCCAGGTCTTGACTGTCACGGCGGGTGCGTGATTTTTTTGGTTTCTGGTTTTGGGTTTTTGAGTTGAAGAAAAGATCGCTGTTCGATTTTTCCCAACGCAAAATTTAAAGCTATTTCGCTATGCGAATCGCAGTGGATGTCATGGGCGGCGACCACGGTTGCGGGGTCGTTATCGCAGGCGCAAAACTGGCGCTTGAGGCCAGCAAAAAAATCACCGCGCTTTATCTCGTTGGTGATCAGTCTGCCATCCACGCCTCACTGCCGCCGCGCGGCTTTCGTGACCATCGCGTCAAGGTCATCCACACGAGTGAGGTCGTGACAATGGACGAGAAGCCGGTCGTCGCGCTTCGAAAGAAAAAAGATTCCTCCATAGCCCGCGCCGCAGAGCTTGTCCGCGACGGCGAGGCAGATGCACTTATTTCGCTCGGCAATACAGGCGGAGTTTTTGCAGCGGCAACCTTCAAGGTAGGGCGTATTGACGGTGTGGATCGCGGCTGCATTGCGACGGTCATTCCGCGCCAGGGAAATGAATTTGTTCTATTGGACGCGGGTGCGAATGTCGAATGCAAGCCGTTCCACCTCGCGCAATTTGCGGTGATGGGCAACGTTTATTCGCGCGACGTTCTCGGCCGGAAAAAACCGCGCGTCGGCGTCTTGAGCATTGGCACGGAAGAATCCAAGGGCAATGACCTATCGCTCGCGGCGTTCAAGCTCTGCCAGAAGCTTGATTTGAATTTCATTGGCAACGTCGAGGGGCACGATTTGTTCAAGGATCACGTTGATGTCGTTGTCTGCGACGGCTTTGTTGGCAACATCGTTTTGAAAACTTCCGAGAGCCTGGCCATCGCGATGTTCTCGATGCTCAAGCGCGAACTGATGAGTAATGCCAAACGGCAAATCGGGGCCTTTCTGGCGAAGGACGCGTTTCAGGCGATTCGCAAGCGCATGGATCCGGAAGTCCACGGCGGCGCTCCCTTGCTCGGTTTCAACGGCATGGTTTTCAAGGCGCACGCTTCGGCGCGCGAACGCGCCGTTGCCAGCGCCCTGCGCGTGACCGTCGAAGCTTTGCAGCATCAGGTCAACCAGACCATCGCGGCAGAAATTGCCCGCGCGAACGAAAAATTAATTGCCGCCGACAATCCCAGAGCCGTAGTTCCCGCATGAAGGCCAAATTCAAAAATCCGCGCGCCAAGCACGATTTTCGGGGCCGTCCCTGTTCCATCACCGGCGTCGGCTCGTATGTGCCGGAGAGAATTCTCACGAACGCCGAACTCGAAAAAATGGTCGAGACCTCGGACGAATGGATTACTTCGCGCACCGGCATCAAGGAACGCCGCATTGCCGCCTCGAATGAATTTACTTCCGACCTGGCCGCGAATGCAGCCGAACGCGCAATGAAAATGGCCGGTGTTACCGCCGACCATATTGATTTGATTATCGTTGCCACACTCACGCCCGATATGCCGTTTCCATCGACCGCATGCCTCGTGCAGCGCAAGATCGGCGCGGCGCGCGCGGCGGCGTTCGACATTGAAGCCGCATGTTCTGGTTTTATTTACGCATTGGAAATCGGCCAGCAATTTATTTTGTCTCGCAGCTATGAAACGGTTCTCGTCATCGGCGCGGAAAAGCTTTCGTCCATCGTAAACTGGAAAGATCGCAACACCTGCGTTCTTTTTGGCGATGGCGCTGGCGCGGCTATTTTGCAGCACCGCGAAAATTCCCACGGCCTGCTCACCGCTGTGATGGGTGCGGATGGCAACAAGGCCGATTTGCTTTCGATGCCCGGCGGCGGCAGCGCTTGTCCGGCCACTGCGAAATCCGTTGCGGACGGTCTGCATTTTCTCCGCATGGACGGCAAGGAGACTTTCAAGAACGCCGTGAACGCAATGGTTTCCGCAGCAAATGAGGCGATGCGCCGTTGCGATGTAGACATCACCAAAATCAAGTGCGTCATCCCGCATCAGGCCAACCAGCGCATCATTGACGCCGTCGGCGAACGCCTGAAAGCGACGCCGGAACAATTGTTTGTCAATCTCCACAAATATGGAAACACTTCCGCCGCCTCCGTGGCGATTGCTCTGGACGAAGCCGTTGCCGCTGGAAAAGTTTCACGCGGCGATTTGATTTTACTCGTTGTTTTCGGCGCGGGATTAACCTGGGGTGCGGCCGTGATTGAATGGTGAATGTCATTTGACGATTGGCAGGAGGGTGTTATCTTTAAATTGATTATGAGTGCGAGAAAAATTGACAGTATTGATTATACAAAACACCAATTGACGATTGAAGGCCGCCAATCCCGGTTGGAACTTTCCACTGATGCGGTCTCTGTCCATAAAAGCGGAATTGAGTTTCGCAGTCCGACGCCCTTTAACGATTGGACTGAAATGACCGTTGCGCTGCAATCACCGCATGACGGCAGCAAGCTTCAGTGCAGCGGTGTCGTCATCGCCTGTTCCGGCAACAAGCACGTTGGCTATCGTGTTTCCATGGTCTTCACACATATCTCCGAACATGCGCAGGCTCGCCTGAATTCCATGGCGCATTCCGACTTGGGTGCGGGTTAAAATTATCGGGCTTTAAAGCAAACCCCGGCAAATGTTCGGGGTTAATTTTTTTGACCCGGCGCGGTGGATTTTCTAAACTTCCCCTCCATGAAAATCCTTTTGACGACAACTTCCTTTCAGGACACGCCCGGTGCACATCACGATTTGCTCAAGCAGACCGGCTGGGAAATCATCACTGCTCGCGGCCCGCTGAACGAGGCGGACACGCTCACGCTCGTTGGTGATGTGGATGGCTATATCTGCGGCGACGATGCCATCACGCGCAAGGTTTTAGAAAAGGCACGTCCGAAGCTCAAGGTCTTGAGCAAATACGGTATCGGCGTGGACAAGATTGATGTGAAGTCCTGCACCGAATTCGGCATTCCGCTGCTCTTCACGCCCGGCGTGAATCACACGACCGTTGCGGAACACACCTTCCTGCTGCTGCTTTCGCTTGAAAAAAATCTTCTCTACCACACCGATTCCACGCGCAGCGGCGGTTGGAAACGCAAGACCGGCCACGAACTTTTGGAAAAGACCATCGGCATTGTCGGGCTTGGTCGCATCGGCAAGGAAGTTGCCATTCGCGCGAAGGCGTTCGGCATGAAAGTGATTGGCTTCGACGTTTATTGGGATGAGAAATTTTCCAATGAACATGGCGTAAAACGCGCCGCATCACTCGACGAAGTTTTTGCCGCAAGTGATTATCTTTCGCTGCACACGAACCTCACGCCGGAGACGCGCGACATGATTTCCGCGAAGTCTTTTGCGAAGATGAAGCCGGGAGTATTGATTTTGAACTGCGCGCGCGGCGAAGTCGTGAACACGAACGACATGGTCGCCGCGTTGAAATCCGGTCAGGTGGGCGGTTACGGCACGGACGTTTTGGATCACGAGCCGCCGGCGGCGGATCATCCGCTGCTCAAGCTGCCGAACGTCGTCTGCACGCCGCACGTCGCGTCGCGCACTTACGAAAGCGTGGTGCGCCAGGCCACCTGCGCCGTGAAAAATCTCATCCTCGCCATGAACGGCGAAAAACCCATCGCGCAGGTGAATCCCGAAGTGCCGGTGAAGAAAGTGATTTGAAACTAATCATGGTTACCAGAGAACAACTCCAGACACAGCTGCGGCTTATTGATAATTCTTGCCGAAATTATGATGCCGGCTCACACGAAGCCGCTCTTCATATCGCTGTCGCTCTGCGAGTTTTAATTCATGAAAAGTTGCCAAACAGCCATTCGCTTCTTGGCCAACTTGCTTTGAGAAATTCTGCAAAACTTTTGTCAACCTTTTCAAAACTTGAACCAGAACCCGAAGCTGTTGCTGGTGTTTTAACCGAAACAATAATGTTTGGCGTAGGCATTGGTCCATTTGGTTTTGTTCCTCCATTAGGAAATTCACCAGACAAAAAATATTTATCAATTGAAGAGTGGTGGAATGAAGTCATTTACATGGCGGGCCAGCGTTTTTCAAGACGAGATATAGTCATGGCCGCAGCAGACCAAGATGGCGGAGCGCATGTTGATCCGAATCCAAAAAAGGAAACTATATTGTTGCGAGCCAGCGTTGGAACTTTGACCACAACAACGAAATATGGAACGCAAAGACGCGAATTAACAAATCCACATTATTCTCTTATTCGCCAATTTGGTTTTGAAATTCTCAATAGCCCCGATTTGAAATAAATTTTTTATGCCCAAAACCTACTACATCATTCCCAAAGAAAAACACGATTCCCTCGTCACGAAGGCGTATCTCAAGCGCGGTTACGATGCCGCCGAGGCCGCCGCCGGTGCGCGGTTTTGCGCCAGCGCCGCGTATTACGGCATCCGCACGCACAACGCCATCAAGGCGCTGCACCTCGACGAGTTGTTCGGCAGCAAGGTCGGCCGCTGGACGCCCGGCGCGAAGATCGAGAAGCTGCCGTCGCGCTTCGCCGCCGCCGAAATCTGGAACGGCCACAACAAGCTCGGCCAGGCTGTCGCGTATGAAGCGATGGACACCTGCATGAAGCTCGCGGACAAATACGGCGTCGGCATGGTGAGCGTGGACAACGCGACGCATTATCTTTGGGGCGGCGGCTACGTCATGGATGTCGCGCTCAAGGGCTACCTCGCCTACACGAACTGCACCTCGGCCACGTCCGAAGTCGTGCCGTTCGGCGGCAAGACGCCGACGATGGGCACGAACCCGCATTCGTGGGCGTTCCCGACACAGGACGCGATCGGTTTTCCCATCGTGATCGACTGGGCGACCTCGACCATCGCAATGGGCCGCGTGCAGGTGATGAAACGCGAAGGCAAACAACTTCCGCCCGGTGCCGCCGTGGATGCCGAGGGCAATCCGACGACCGATCCGAACAAGGCAGTCGCGTTGCTGCCGTTCGGCGCACACAAGGGCTATGGCCTTGGTTTGATTGACGAGCTTTACGCGGGCTACATCGGCGGTTCGCTCCCGGAAATCCGCGGCACGTCGCGCGGCGGCGACGGCGAAAAGCGCGGCTCGACGTTTTATTTTCAAGTCATCCATCCCGACGCGATGAAGGGCAACGACTACGTCAAAGGCCGTTCGCAAATCCAGAACGTGAAGGCGATCATCGAAGACGTGCTCGGTCACGGCAACGAGAAGTGCCTGTTGCCCGGTCAGCCGGAAGCGCGCTGGGGCGGCTTGTCCAAGCAGCATGGCGGCTTGCTCTTTACCAAGGCGGAAATCGAGGAACTCAACCACCTCGCGCACGAAGTCGGCGAGACGGCGTGGAATTTGGCTGATTTCAAATCGGTGCAGGTGTGAGAAACCGTTCAATTCACCCGCCGCGTAGTAAATTTCACGAACGGCGGGGTTTTATTGATGAACGGAGCCTGCCGAATTCACGAATGACCCGGGCGAATTAACGGTCAACGGGGTCAAATCATCGAATGGAGTCATTTTTTCATCGAATGGAGCCTCCGAATTCACGAATAAAACGCCCAAATTGACGATCAACGGGGTCAAAACGACGAATAACGACCCCAAATCATCGAATGGAACCGCCAAAACGACGAATGGCGGGGTCAAATTAACGATTAAACCGCCCAAATCGACGATTTTGGGGTCAAATTGACGATTGGCGGGGAGTTTTCAACGAAATGACCGGTTTCCGGCACCATTTTACCAAAATCCCGGGCGTTTTCCCCATTTATTGACAGTCCCGCCCCTGGCCGGCAAACCCAGTGGCCTGCTCCATCCTGTCGCGGCGTGGCGAAGCGAAGACGGACAGGGGCGGAACCGCCGGAAACGATTCCGTAGCAGCGAACGTGAGTTCGCTCATTTTGAGATCAGAGCCGACTCACGTCGGCTGCTACGATATATGAAATGCCGCTCCGCTGGTGGCCGACTGCAACGGGTGGTGTCGCGGCGCTGGAAAATTTACTTGTAGGAGACGACGTAAGGAGTCTCTGATTTTTTGATTTGAGTCTCGTCACCTCGACTCCTACGAATTTATGGCCGTTCGCAACGGTGGCCGTTCGCAATGGTGGCCCTCCGCAAGGAGCTTGATTTGGTTTGGGTTTGGTTCTACAAGATGTCGCGACGACGGCGCTGTTCTTATGCCAGAAATTAATTTTTCATGCCCAAAATGCAATCAGCCGATTGATGCGCCTAGCGAGTTGGCCAATCAGTTGACTGAATGTCCGGCTTGTAAAGAGACAATTGAGGTTCCGATTCGCACTCGCGGGCAAACACCAGCTTCTACCAGTTTTGCAGCCAGTGTATCAGCAGACGAGTCTAAATTTTTTCAAGACGGGGACATCATGGTGACAAATGCGAGATTTGTAGTTGGAACAAAAACATTCGCTATGCGTGGCATTACATCAATTGAAGCTGTAGAATCAGAAGAAGTTGTCGACATAAAGTCAGCAGATCCTATGAGAACCATTTTGGGTGGCATTTTCACGTTGATAGGACTTTTTATTATCGGCGCAGGTTTTTTCTGTTGGCTTTTTTTTGAGTTCAGTTTCTGGGTCGTGGTTGGTGCGGGAGTTATAGGCCTCCTGATGCTCGGCATCGCAGGCTCACTAAACTTCATCAATTACAAAAAGCGCGCCTTCAAAATAGTATTGAAGACAGCAGGCGGTGAAGTAACTGCATATAAGAGTTTTGACCGCAACCACATTTCCCAAATTATTCGGGCATTAAATGATTCCATTATTGCAAATGGATAATCCCTCTCCCATCCGATGGGCGAGGGGCAATCTCCCATTCCCATGGGCGAAGGATTTTCAGCGTTGAACATTTTGCGCGAATCATTGTATTTGAGTTCGTTCACGTTTTTTCATTAGAATCTGGAAACTTTATGGCAATTCAACTACGCGAAAAATCCACCTGCAAATACGATCAAATCTCGCTCGGCGAAGTCATGCTGCGGCTCGACCCCGGCGAAGGGCGCATCCGCACCGCGCGCTCGTTCACTGCGTGGGAAGGCGGCGGCGAATACAACACCTCGCGCGGACTGCGCAAATGTTTTGGTTACAAAACCGCCGTCGTCACCGCGTTTGTGGACAACGAGGTCGGCCATCTCATCGAGGACTTCATCATGCAGGGCGGCGTGGACACCGACTTCATCAAGTGGCGCGAAGACGATGGCATTGGCCGCACCGTTCGCAACGGTTTGAATTTCACCGAACGCGGCTTCGGCATTCGCGGCGCGGTCGGCAATCCCGATCGTGGCAACACCGCCGCCTCGCAGCTCAAGCCCGGCGACATTGATTGGGATCATATCTTCGGCAAAGTCGGCGTGCGCTGGTTTCACACCGGCGGCATCTACGCAGCGCTTTCGGCTTCGACGGCTGAATTGACCGTCGAGGCCGTCAAAGCCGCCAAAAAATATGGCACGATTGTCAGTTACGATTTGAACTACCGCCCGTCGCTCTGGAAAACCATCGGCGGCCTCAAGAAGGCGCAGGAGGTGAATCGCGAGATCGCGAAGTATGTGGACGTGATGATCGGCAACGAAGAGGATTTCACCGCGTCGCTCGGCTTTGCCGTCAAAGGTCAGGAAACGCTTGGGCACATCGAAACAGACGCGTTCAAGGCGATGATCGAGACGGCCGTGAAAGAATTTCCGAATTTCAAGGTTGCCGCGACCACGCTGCGCCATGTCATCACGGCGACGAAGAACGACTGGAGTGCGATTCTCTGGCACGACGGCAAATTTCACGAGAGCAAGCAGTATCCCGGCCTCGAAATCCTCGACCGCGTCGGCGGCGGCGACAGCTTTGCCTCCGGCGTGCAATTCGGTTTCATGGAATTCAACGACGCGCAGAAGGCGGTTGAATACGGCGCCGCGCACGGTGCGCTGGCCTCGACCACGCCCGGCGATACGAGCATGGCCACCCGCAAGGAAGTGGAAAAAACCATTGGCGGCGGCGGTGCGCGGGTGCAGCGGTAAAATTAAATCAGGTGGGACGGTGCTGCTGCGCCGCCTTGGCTGACCCGCAGGTCAGCCCTACCAACAAAATAAAATATGAATACATCTGAAATCTTTTCACTCAAAGGCGAAGTCGCCGTGGTCATCGGCGCGACGGGCGTGCTGGGCGGCGCATTGGCTGACGGCCTCGCGGCCGCCGGCGCAAAAGTCGCCGTGCTCGGGCGCAACGAAGAACGCGGCCAAGCCCGCGTCAAAGCCATCAAAGATGCCGGCGGCAACGCGGCGTTTTTCACCTGCGACGCCAGCTCACGCGCCAGTCTCGCTGATGCGCACAAGAAAATCGAAGCCGCGCTGGGTGCGCCGACGATTTTGGTGAACGCCGCCGGCGGCAACGATCCGAAGGTGACGGTCACCGCAGAAAATCCATTCGAAAAAATTTCGCTGGAGGCGCTCAACGCGAATCTGGATTTGAATTACATCGGCGGCGCATTTTTGCCCTGCCAGGAATTCGGGCCGGGCATGTGCCAGCGCGGCAAAGGCAGCATCATCAATATCGCCAGCGTGTCGGCGCACCTGCCGCTGTCGCGAGTGATGAGCTACTCCGCGGCAAAGGCGGCGGTGCTGAACCTCTCGCAATTTCTCGCGCGCGAGTGGGCCACCAAAGGCGTGCGGGTGAACACCATCACGCCTGGATTTTTTCCGGCGGAGCAAAATCGCAAGCTGTTGTTCAACGACGACGGTTCACCCACGGCGCGCACGAAGGCAATCTGGGGCCACACGCCGATGAACCGTTTCGGCGAATCCAAGGAACTCATCGGCGCGTGCGTTTTTCTCGCGTCGCACTCGGCGAGTTCGTTTGTCACCGGCACGGATATCCGGGTGGACGGCGGTTATTTGAGCCAGACCATTTGATTCCGAACATAAGCAAACGGCGAAAATAGAGTTAAAAATCAGCCCGTTGAAGAAATTTCTTCAACGGGCTTTTGATTTAGGGGCGAATCAAATGTCCGTGATGGTTTTGTGACGCGGCACCAGCAATTTCATTCCGCCCCAGGCGATCAGATAGCTCAAGGCGCAGATGACGAACATGATGAGGTAGGCGGTCTGCGGCGTGGCTTTGTAAGTGTCGGTGAGCGTGCCGGCGATCAATTGCACAATGACGCCGCCCAAGCCTCCCGCCATCGCGCCGATGCCGGTGACCGAGCCGACGGCGGTTTTGGGAAACATGTCGGAGACGGTCGTGAAGAGATTTGCTGACCACGCTTGGTGCGCCGCCGCGCCGATGCAGATGACGGCGATGGCGTAAATTTCCGCCATCTTCCCGAAGCGGCTGACATCACCAAAATACTGCGTGGACAACACCGCCAGCGGACACAGTGCGATGAGGAACATGGCCGTCATGCGGGCTTGATAGACCGGCATCCCGCGCTTCATCAATGTCATCGGAATGCTGCCGCCGTAAACGCTGCCGATGATGGAGACGCCAAAGACAATGAACGTTGGCCACATGGTATCGTGTATGGGCATATGGAATTGTTTCACCAGATAATCCGGCAGCCAGAAAAGATAAAACCACCAGATGCCGTCGGTCATCAATTTGCCCCAAAAGAAGGACCACGTCTGGGGATGACCCAGCAAGCCGGGACTGCCGTTGTTTCCAAATTTGTCGGGGCCGGTGATGCCTGCACTGAATCCGGCCATCACCATTGCAACGAGTGCCAAAGCCACCGCCACGAGGTAGATCTTATTTTCAAAGCCCAAAACAATCACCGAGACAAAACCGGCCAAGACGGGAACGAGATAGGTCAACGCCAGCCAGCCGGATTTATTCAAGTCATGCCATCGCCGGACGTGCAACGCCAGACTGGCGGTAATGGCAACTGCCGCTGTCACAGCAAAGAATATCAAAGCGGGTTTGTTCTGAAGAACAGCCGGCCCGACAATTTTTTCAGTAATGAAATAAATGAAGACGCACAAGATGTGGATCATGATCGTCATCCCCCAAAATGCGGAGCGCGGCACGCGTCCGGCGAAGGAAAAAATATTTGCGCCAACCTTCTTGCCCGATTTGTCACCGTCTTGAGCCGGCTGAGCCTCATCCTTGTCACTGTGGATTAGATCGTATTCCGCCTGCGAGAGACGTTTGCTTTTGGCGGGCGTGTCATAGAGCCAGAACCAGAAAATCAGCCAGACGAATCCGACCCCGCCGGTGATGATAAAGGCCAGCTTCCAGCCCTTTTCGTTGCCGAAATAAGTGAGGCACCAGGGAACGAACAGAGCCGCGATCATCGCCCCGCAATTTGAGCCGCTGTTGAAGATGCCGGTGGCCAGGGCGCGTTCGCGTTTGGGAAACCATTCGGCGACAGTCTTGATTGAAGCCGGAAAGTTGCCAGCCTCGCCAACC
>Ga0302192_10001411_pt1 | contig 15054 bp, 10 predicted proteins | sample II_Bog_E3_2_FD_200230 | JGI IMG/M metagenome (GOLD analysis project Ga0302192, IMG submission 200230) | Peat permafrost microbial communities from Stordalen Mire near Abisko, Sweden - II_Bog_E3_2 | ecosystem: Environmental > Terrestrial > Soil > Wetlands > Peat | place: Sweden: Abisko...
CACGCCGAGCGTGGCCGCGGCCAGCGAGTCCACGCGCTTGGCGTGGAGATCGTGGTCATAGAGGCCGTCAATGAACGCGTGGATGTCCTTCAGCCGTCCGCCGTCGCGCAGGTCCGCCGTTGCCATGTCCATGCCGCCTATCCATCCCAGAATAATCCTGATCTGGTAGGGAATCGGCCCGAATCGGCGCAAGATGTGGGATAGAGAAAATGAGGGGAGTCGTGAGGGCAGGAAGGGCGAGCAAGGCCGCCTGAGGCGGCTGACTTGCCCTCTGCGTCACCTGCGCCGTCAGCCAGCGCGGGGTTGTTGCGCTACCGGACTGCCCAATCGGTGCTACCGGACGCTTCGCCCTTTCGACGGCCTCTGTCATCCAGCAATCCCCGCGCTCGCGCCGATTTCGCAACAGGCTCCGAAGAAACTACTAACACCCTGGAGGCAAACGTTCCGCTGCACTTCGGTCTTTGCCTGATCGCGTTTATGGTCCTGTCCTGGTCGGCCGCAGTGACAGGCGCGCGCCTGTCCAACCGCGCCCTTGTCCTTCAGCGCTTATGGACCGCACAGCTCGCGCTGGACGGCTATCTCGTCGGCCAGAGCGATTGGACCGTCAAATACGCCGAGCGTCATCGTGCTGGCTTACGGGTGGGAACGGCCATCACCGAAGGGACGGCCAATTTCCTGGTGAACCGCTGAACAAGGCACAGCAGATGCGCTGGACCCTACGCGGTGCCGACCTCCTGCTGCAGGTTCGCTGCGCTGTCTATAACGGTACGCTCGGTTCCGAATTCGGACAGAGATTCGCCTCAGCGAACGATACGTGCCCGCGGATGGCCACCGCTGCATGACCCCCAAACGTGAGGCAGTCCCGTTGCCATGTCCATGCCGCCTATCCATCCCACTGGTAGGGAATCGGCCCGAATCGGCGCAAGATGTGGGGTAGAGAAAATGAGGGGAGTCGTGAGGCCAGCGACAGGTTTCCAGGATGGCCGGATGTTCGAAGGCGCTGGTGATCAGGTGGCGCGGGCCGGGTGGCGCCGCTTCCATGACGCCGGTCAGCGCCATATTGTCGGCCTCGGTGCCGCTGGCGGTGAACTCGCGGGGCGACGCATGGAACAGCGCCGCCGATGGTGCCCTTCAGCGACAACATCGCCAGCAGCTTCGGCACGGCGGTGGCCATGGATGACAAAGTACTCCGCCGCTCATTCGATCGTGCCAGCGGCAAGTCGCCATTGCACATGGTGAGTGCCTGGGGCTGTGAGCAACGCCTGGTGCTGGCACAGATCGCCACTGTGACCACCGATGCCATGAACTGCCGGCGCGACCCAAACCGGAACATTGACGGCGGTCGCTTTTCCGATTACGATTAAACAATCGGGCGCTCGGCGCCGCTGCTGGGTGGCATTTCTCTGCCTCACGCTGAACAGGGCTTCGTATCAACCGCCCAACGCGGAACCTCATTATCGCGAGGCGATAGTCATGCTTAGTAATATGTCTCGCGCCCGGGGTGGGTTGGGTTCCAATCTGGCTCTGTTTCATTCAGATCACTTTGTATCGGGGCTCCTGTCGGACGGCGACAGTCGAATTCATACCGAAGGCAGATCCGGTCTGAACAAGTATCTTTGCCGGGCAACACCTAGCCCGGAACTCATCTGCGCATCGTCCTGCACCGCTTCGCCGATTTCGCAGACCGGATTCGATCGCGCTGCTGACTTTTTCGCCCTGCTGACGAGCGCCGCCACGCCACACGCCCGGCGCATACTGATGGCAGAACAGGCGAACTCTATCGAGCATTGTCTGCTGAGACACTTTAAGGCGGTCAATTTGGCGGAGGTGATCCTGTGCCCGTCCGGAACGGATGCCTTGCTGACGACGGCAAGACTGCTCGCCGCAGAGCGGCCAGGCGCGCCGATGACGGCGATCCTGCCGTCTGCCTCGGAGACCGGCACAGGCGTGCCGCTCGCGGCCACCTGTCGCGATTTCGACGGGCAACATCGAGGGAAGCCACGACCAGACTATGATGTGAGGGCCGTCGAGGTGGCGCTGCGTGCGGCCAACGGAGCCCCACTGGCTGATGACGCGGTTGACAGCGCCTTTGCGGCGGCCGCATCCCACGCAAAGGGGCGGCCCGTTGTCTATCTCACGCACGGATCGAAGACAGACCTGATCGCACCGCGTACACCGCCGGCCGGCGCTGACGTGATCGTGGATGCCTGCCAGGCGCGCATCGACCCCACGTGTGTCGCAGCCTTCCTTCGCCGTGGTTGGCCTGTGATCATCACAGGCTCGAAGTTTTTTGGCGGTCCTGCGTTTTCCGGCGCGGTTCTGTTCCCTCTCGGCCGGCGGGTGTCATTGCCGCCCCAGCGAATACCGTCAGGCGGCGCGGCGGGGCATACGCCCGGCCTGGGGATGATATTGCGATGGACGGCGGCACTCGACGCCATCGAGAGATTCTCGTCAGTCGGGCCTTCGGCTGCGGCGTTCCTGCAGCAACGAGGCGCTTCCATCCGCCGCGCGATCGCGGCAAATCCCGCACTTGTTCCGATCGCCAGCGCGACTCGCCGCGGCTTTGGCTGGGCGGACCAGCCAAGCATCTTCACCTTCGCGATCCGCGATCCGGTCGTGCGAGCTCGGCTCCTGACCGCAATGGAGCTGCGGCCGATTTACGAGCGGCTCGCGGGCGAAGGAAAGCTTCTCGGCCAGCCCGCCGAAATCGGGGCGTTCGGCGGTCTCCGTGTTGCCCTTGGCGCGCGCGATCTGGATCAAGACTCGCCGGACGGGTTTGAACAGGTCATCTGTGCGATCGGGGCTCTTGGTCGCGAGCGCGTCGCGTCGCCGTCGGATTTTGCGGTGGCGGCTTCTGGGTCGGCGTTACCACTATGACGCGAGGTCTTGGCGCTGCGGCGGGTGTGAGTAGGAGCGCGGCGTCGGCCGAAATACGGATGCCAGCCGATACAAGGCTGACGAAGCTTCGGGGTCTGGTGGGTGAGCGGCTGTTGACTGCGGTCACCGCTCGGGTTACCATTCCCTCGCTGCGCTGTCACGAAACCCGCAACAGGAACCGACGGCGGCGGCGCTAAGAACAAGAGGCTGTTTGCATTGCCAAGTGCTGGCTCCCCGGGCTTTTCTGGTCCGGTCGTTGCTGCGACACCACAAAAGACATCTGAGTGGACAATGCGGTTTACTCAATATGGTGGGTTAGACTTTGGAAATAGTACATCAAGCCGCAGCCCAAATTCTTGCAATAGCGGGCGAGGGGGGCGGCAGCGACATCATTGCTTGCTTCGATCATCGGTGCGCGCTTTTACCCCCCTCCGGGTCCGGCAACTCGCCGCGTGATCGTGTGGAAAGCGCCGTCCGGGCTCTTGCGCCCTGCGCGGATGCATTCGCCATAGCGTTCAAGAGTGCTGATGATCTACGAGCGGCGTTGGAATGGGTTAACAAGCATCCTCCACGTCTGGTGGTTCTTATAGAAGACGACGGGGACAACGCGGCTATCGCGATTGTTCTGGCACATTCTAGCTCGGAACACCCCGCGGTCTGCTCTCTCGTTTGCGCGGTTTCGACGGACGCCGGACCGTTCGAATGCGACGGGGGCGAAATTGCGCTCCTCGACGTAGGCGACTGTTGTCCCCCGTTGGTTGGGTCTTTTGATGTCGGTCTGGCGCCGCGAACGGTTGTGACCAGCGGTATAGCAGAGCTCCGGAATCGTTTGCACGACGATGGAGTCAAGCTACGGTTGGCCGGCCTCGTCAATGCAAGCATGTGCCTTTACGATCGGAGGTTGCCCAATACGGGTAGGTATGCAGCCCTCCCGACGTTAACCGCATGGGCTAGCGCCTCGGCAAAAGATGCGCGGCTGGACTTGCCCGCCTTCGTCATACCCTGGACCACGGGCGCCAGACCTCGGCACGCGCGTGTCATCCTCCCGGACATTTGTCTGACCCTAAGAGAGCCGGTTACAAGGCGAACCGACTGGCGGCAAAACGGAAGCGTCGCCCCTTGGCCCGGCTTCCTGGCTTGCATGGAGGGGCAGCCTCCGGAAGGTGTGTTACGCGATTTCGTCGAAGGCCGTGGGATCTCGTCAGGAGGGGTTGGAACCAACAGCGCCACTATTTGCCTGTTTGGCGAGACCGCTAGAGGACGCCGCGAGGCCGCAGGCGCACTGGCATGCAAACTGAGCAGTAGACCCGTTACCGCTGCCCTTCACCCGCGAAGCGGGAGCTTTGTTGTTACACGCCCTATCGGAAACGCCGGTATTGCTTTTGTGTACCCGGGACTCTTCAGTGCCTACATGGGCTTTACGGAGCGTCTCTTCGATGGCCTGCCAACTTTTCAAGAGCGCTGCCGCGTGATCTTCGGTCCTGATATTGACCGAGTGCTATCATCTGAAGTGCTTTATCCGCGTGGAGCAGATGTTTCAAGGCGTGGAAGTGCTCCGATCGCGCCATTGCGCGCACTAATCGTGCACGATGTCTTTGGGCATTTTATCTACACACTTGTAGCACGTGACTACCTAGGGCTGCGGCCGGTCGCTGGGATCGGGATAAGCCTCGGCGCTTTGACCATGGTGCCTGCGATGGACGGGACTCCGGAACTCCTGAAAAGCTGGATGTTCGTCGAGCCTAGCCTGCCCACACGTATAGCGGAACTTATCGGCGCGGGTGGAACCGCAGCCACTGACGAGGGAGAGCACACTTGGTTTGTTGCTTGCCGCACCGAGGCGGCCGGGCGCGCTGTTGAAAGCGATGACCGCCTAAACCTCATCGTCCGTTGTACGCCGACCCGCCTGATTGTCAAAGGATTATGGCGCGATCTGCACCGCCTCACACCCGGCCAAGTGGTGCATTTCAGCCGCGTCAAGACTGGCGCAAACGATCTTCACACGTCTGCGGTCGCTCGATTCCTGCCCGACTGGCTCGAACTAATCCGGTGTCGTACCGCTGATCACAGAATGGACCGTCTGAAAGGGATTGATTTCTATACTGGCTCGCGCGCTATACGCATGGCCGCATCGCCCGAAGCCCTTCTTAGCCTATGGGAGGGCGTGCTGGCGTCCTTAACTGCTCCGGTCGATCTTCCGGCGATGGTTCAAGCGGCCTATCGACGCGGCATAAGGATTTTCATTGTCTGCGGCCCCGGGCGCCACGCAGCCGACTGGATCGACCAGACTCTGGGCGACATGCCCCACCTTGCCGTCCCGCTTGCCCCTGAGGAAATGGACGCTTGGCAAGGTCTGCAGTCCGCGGCGGCACTTTTGCGCGCACATGGTGTGTGCATTGATGGCAATATCGGCTGCAGTCCAGGATACGAAAGGACTTTCCAGTGACCGTTCGCGGCGAGACAATAGCGATCATCGGCCAAGCCTACCGCTTTCCCGGTGGCGTCGACGACGCCTCCTCGCTCTGGCGTCTTTTGCTGGAACGGCGTCACGGCTTCGTGGCGATCCCATCGAATCGATTCCCGGCTCGCCTCCGGACGATCCATCGCGACGTTCCTGGACACTCGTCCATCGTCGAGGCCGGATGCCTGTCAGACATCGATCTTTTCGATGCTGCTTACTTTGGTGTTTCGCCACGCGATGCACGTACAATGGATCCGCACCAGCGCTTGCTTCTGGAGCTTTCCGTTGAAGCCATGGCCGATGCGGGCCTGACGTCTCAGCGGATCGCCAAGCTCCGGACCGCCGTGCTGGCTGGTGGCGCTGGTGGCTACACCCACCATGTCTCTCGAAATCTTATGGACACATCTGTCGCCACCGGAAACGACGGAGCCATTCTCGCGAACCGTCTGAGCTACGCCCTGAATCTGACAGGCGAGGCGGCCATGGTGACCACCGCCTGTTCGACGTCGCTGACAGCGCTCCACTTTGCCTGCCAAGCACTGCACTTGGGAGAAGCCGAGGTCGCGATTATTGCGGTTGCCAATCTCATGCTCGACCCTGTGTTGCATCTGTCGCTGGAACGAGCCCAGCTCCTGTCGCCCGATATGCGATGTCATGTCTTCGACGCGACCGCCGACGGTTATGCCCGCGCGGAGGGCGCCGGCGTCTTCATCCTCAGACCGACGGGGGATGCGATCAGCGACGGGGACCGAATTCACGGCGTCATCCTGGCCACCTCGGCGAACGCAAACGGGCGTACCGAGGGAATCTCGCTGCCGGACCAGGCAGGACAGGCCGCATTGATGCGCGATGCCTGCGCCCGTGCCGGCATCGACCCCGCTGCGGTCGGGTATTTGGAGGCGCATGGTACCGGGACAGCGGTGGGCGACCCGATCGAATGTGCCGCCATCGGCGAAGTCTTCGGCAAGAGCCGACCCGCCGGTGAAAGGTTACTCGTTGGATCGATCAAGTCAAACCTCGGGCATATGGAACTTGCCGCGGGTGCCGCCGGCCTGGCAAAAGCGTTGCTCGTGCTGCGCCACCGCGCGGTTCCGCCGCAGGCGAATCTGGACTGCGTGAATCCACGAATCGATGTCGACCGGCTTAACATTGCCATCTCGACCGAATTGACCAGCCTGCCGGACACCGCGCCCATCGTGGCCGTCAATTCCTTCGGGTTTGGCGGCTCGAACGCCCATGCAATTCTTTCCGCCGCACCTGTTGCGCCCCCATCCGCACATCCGCCCGCATTTTATGTCCTGCCGGTTACCGCCCGATCGGTGCCGGCCGTCGATCAAGGCATCGACAGAATGGCCGACTTCCTGGCGGCGAAAACAGGCGCAGAATTCGACGATGCCATCTATACCGCCGCATGTCGCCGCGACCAGCACCGCCATCGGCTGGTGCTCGTCGGACGGACCCGCGAGGATGTCCTACAGGCGCTCGATGCGGCTCGCCGCGGGCTGGAGCCGTTGAGCGAACGCGCAAGCTGGCATCGCGGCACTGCGGTTTCCTCGACGGGCACCGTGTTCGTGTTTACTGGGAACGGCCCGCAATGGTTCGCCATGGGGCGCGGGCTCCTGGACGAATCGCCAGCCTATGCAGATTCGTTCGATACGATCGATTCGCTCCTGCACAAACGTGGCGGCCCATGTCTTCGCGACGAACTCGCCCGTGACGAAGCCGACTCGCGGATCGGCCAGACCGAGGTCGCGCAACCGCTGCTCTTTGCCCTACAGGTTGCCCTTGTCGCCCACATGGCACGGCTGGGCGTCACCCCTGATGCGGTCATCGGACACAGCGTCGGCGAAGTTGCTGCTGCTCATGTTGCCGGAGCCCTTGACCTTCCGTCTGCGGTAAAGGTCATTCACGAGCGAAGCCGGTGCCAAAGCACGACGGCCGGACGCGGATCAATGGCCGCCATAGGACTTCCGCAACAGGATCTGTGTGACTGGCTCGCCTCTAACCGGGCGGCGGACGTTGCGATTGCGGCGATCAACAGCCCGTCGAGCTGTACGATCGCGGGTGCTACGGGCGAACTGCTGCGGCTACAGGCTGAAGCGGACTCGTCCATGATCTATTTCCGCCGGCTGCGCCTCGATTATGCGTTCCACAGCCCCGCGATGGACGAAATCGAGGTGCCGCTGCTTGACGCATTGGCGGGGCTGTCGCCGCGCGAAGAACGCTTGCCGTTCATGTCGACGGTCACGGGCGATTTCCTTGCGGGCAAATCGTTGGACGCCATCTATTGGTGGCGTAATATTCGTGCGCCCGTGCAATTTGCTGCCGGCATTGGCGCGCTGGCCAAGGCGGGCTACGGACACTTCGTGGAGATCGGCCCGCATCCGGCGCTTACGCCGAGTGTCGCCGAAACACTCGCTTCAACCGGGGTGACGGCGCAGACCCACGAGACACTGTGGCGCCAGCGTAATGAGCCGGCGGCGATAGCAAGATGTGTTGGGCGTGGTCTCGCCATGGGGATGGCGGTCGATACGCGGCGGCACTTCCCGAATGGTGGGAGGGTTGTGGACCTGCCACCCTATGCGTGGCAGCGGGAACGATTCTGGGGAAGTGGCCTCGATCCGGAAGCCGGTGAATTCCATCCCCTGCTCGGATATGCGCCGCGTCGAGGCGAACTGCGATGGGAATGCGAGGTCAGCCTGCGTTCTCATCCCCACCTTGCAGACCACCAGTTTGAGGGCCAGGCTATCCTCCCCGCTGCCGCCTTTATTCAGATGATGTCCCAGGCCGCAGCGTGGAGTCTCGGAACGCAGACCGCGACCCTCTATGACTTGATGTTCCAGCAGACGCTTGAGGTGCCTGATGAGGCCCCTGTCCTGCTTGTCACGTGCATCAACGGCGACCACGTTGCGGTTAGCAGCCGGTCTGCCTCCACACCTCAGGCCGCATGGTCAGTACATGCAACCGGACGGTTCAGTGCGGCGACCACAATAACTCTGAACGAGCCGCCGGACAGAACGACCGTATCCGAACGGCTCAGCGCGGCGGATCTTGCGGCGGTCGCAACACAATCCGGTTTCACGTTCGGCCCTGCCTTCTGTGCTCTGGTCGACCTACGTAAATGTTCGGACTGGTGGGTCGCTGATTTGGCGCCAAGTGCCCTGCCAACAGGCCAGGGAGGCACGCTGGACGACATGGCAGCCGCGAACCTGATCAGACTGGATGCAGCAACTCAGGTAACTCTCGCTTTTGCCGCCCGGGACTCCACACGAAGTCGGGCTGAACGCTACCTTCCGACCCGGGCGAGGCGGTTTGAATGGACTGGTGACCTGGCCACGGCTTGCCTTGTCGGGGCAAGACGTATCCGCAAGGAGTTTCAGTACGCCGACTATCAGATCGTCTTTTGGGACCGGGATGGCGCCGCGGTCGCGGCATGCGACACATACCGATCACGGACGATCATGCAGGGCGATCGTCTTCCGTTCAGAAGTTCCTATCGCTGGGCGCTTTTGTATGGCAACGGACACATCCCGCTTGCCCCGCCAGCCGATAGTAAGCCGGCCGTTCCAGCGCTGGACTCGGCCGCGGCCGTCGACGCGCTCTGTGGCGCACTCGCACGCGCTGCCCTCGATGAAATCGACCGCCGCACGCCACAACGCCACGGCCCGGCGGCGGCGTTGCTTGACGAAGCATCCTCCCGCTATCTCGCGCGTTTGACCGTGATGGCCGATCCGGCGCCAGAGGACGAGTTGGACGCCGGGCATGCCGTGCGCGCCGCGCTTCGCTCTGCTCCCGCCGCTTTGCCCGAAATCCAGCTTCTCGTTTCAGTGTCGGAGGGCGTCCCCGATATCATTCTTGGATTGCGCGACGGCGAAGACGTGCTCCACAACGAGCATGCCAGTCCGCTGATGACGCGTGCCGTCGAAAGAGGAGCGCTCGGTGCGGCGTCACGTACGCGGCTCGTCAATGTCATCGCTACTCTGGCCGCCAACTGGCCCGCAGACCGCGCTCTTCGTATTCTGGACCTCGGTACCAGGCGAAGCAGTGTGATCGCCGCGCTTCTGCCGCTGCTTCCTGCGCATCGGGTCGATTACACGATGGCCGATGTCGATCAGGCTTGGCTTGTTGCCGCCCAGGCGCGCTTCGCCGGATCAACCGCACTGATGATCGCGGCGGCCGACCCGCGGCTGGCTGACGACCTAGCGCGCCTGGATGGACCGTTCGACGTCATTATAGGCAATGACAGCCTGCAGGAAGGAGACGACATCGCGGCCGCATTGCAGGCTCTGTGTGCGCTCCTGCCAGCCGATGGACGCATCCTGCTTGACGTCGGTGCCCCCTGCCGCTTTGCCGATTTCGTATTCGGTAGCTGGCGAACCGGTGTGTCAGGTCCGGTCTGGAACCATCCGGAAAACTGGCCGGATCTGCTCCGCGGCGCAGGGTTGGACGGCTCGATCGCGGCGCTAGGACAGCGCCTCATGATTCAGGCGGTCCGTCGGGAACCCACTCTCCTCGGGCGGGAACCAATTGATACGCTGGCGGAACCGCGGCGCTTTGCCATCTTGACACCATGGCCAGACCGGTTCGGGTTGGCGGCGGCACTCACCAATATCGGCCATATCGCCACGACCCTCGCCTATAATCCAGGTAGAGCCGAAGTTGACTGGGCCGTCGCCTGGGGCGGCATGGAAAAGATGCCCGATGAGGTCGTGTATTTTTCGCCACAGGAGGCAGGTGACGTTCCACCTGATTTGACGCATTGCCTTCATCTGGCACGATTGGTCCAGTTCCTGTCCAGCGACGAACACGCGGACACGGTTCTGCCGACCCTCTCCATCGTCGCTCACCGTTTGTTCGGAATCGGCACCGAAGCGGCCTCTGCATCAGTGTCCGACGCCGCAACCTGGGGGTTTGCGCGGACCATCGGCAACGAGCTGCCGCGCTTGCGATGCCGTCGGATCGACCTGCACGACGACGATGCCGGGGCGCTTGCCCGCTTCCTCGCGACACGTTGCCATGACGACGAAGATGAGGTCGCCGTGACGCAAACCGCGCTGTTTGCCCATCGGCTCGACCATTTCGAGCCCCCCGAAATCGCCGAGGGTGACTACGCGCTGACCTTGGCCATGCCCGGCGCGCTGCAGAACCTCATCTGGTGCGCCGCCGGAGATCTGGAGCCTGGAGCGGGACAGGTCGCGATCGCAGTGCACGCAACAGCCCTGAATTATAAGGACGTCCTGTTAACGCTGGGAGCTCTTCCTGCCGAACTGCTTAAGCGCGGGCCAGTCGGCTATGCGCTCGGCTTCGAGGCATCCGGCGACATTGTTGCGGTCGGTCCCGGGATCGATGGTTTGCGGGTCGGTGACAGGGTCGTGACCATGGCGCCGGGAAGCTTTACGACCCGGCTGCTAGCGGAGGCCCGGTTTGTCGTGAAGATTCCGTCCTCACTCAGTTACGAGGATGCGGCGAGCACCCCGACGATCTTTGCGACTGCTTGGTATGCGCTCCATGACGTGGCGCAAATGGCACCAGGCGAGGTCGTTCTTATTCATGGTGGTGGCGGCGGCGTCGGACTGGCTGCTATCCAAGTTGCGCAGCATCTCGGTGCGCGCGTGATTGCGACCGCGGGAGCACCTGCGAAGCGCGCACTGCTTCGGTGCCTAGGCGTCGCGGACGTCCTCGATTCACGAACGCTAGATTTCGCCCAGGAGGCGCGCCGCCTCACGGGTGGGGCAGGTGTCGATGTCGCGCTCAACTCGCTCGCAGGCGACGGCATGACAGCGACCTTGAGCGCGCTCCGTCCCTTCGGGCGCTTTTTGGAGATCGGCAAGCGGGATTTCGTCGACAACCGGGCGATCGGGCTCGGCGCCTTGATCGACAACATCTCCTACCACGCAATCGATCTCGAACAGATGTTCAGCGATCGGCCAGCCCGCATGCGAGCTCTGCTGGAAACCGTGATCGGTCTTATAGGAGAGGGTACGTTGCGACCGGTTCCGCGGGCGGTCGTGCCAGCGACCTGCGTGAAAGAGGCATTTCGCGACCTGCAGACGTCGCGCCACTTTGGCAAGCTGATGGTAACCTATAGTCCCGTGCAGCGCCCGCCGGTGCGGCGCGCGCCGAACGGCCGCTTGCAGCTAGGAGCCGACGAGACCCATCTTGTTACCGGTGGAACCCGAGGCCTTGGATTCGAAGTCGCGCGGTTCCTGGTCGAGCGGGGGGCACGAAGCCTGGTGCTCGTCGGGCGCAGTGGCACACTCGGCGAAGCCGAGGCCGCCAAAGTGGCACAGATGCGGGACGCCGGCACGACCGTGCATGTCGTCGGGGCGGACTTGGCCGATGTCGCCGCGGTTGATCGCGTTTTCGCCTGGCTGAGGGAAGCGGACATTCCGCCGCTGCGGGGGGTATTCCATGCCGCTGTGACCTACCACGACAAGACGGTTCTCGCCCTTGGCCCCGAAGACCTCGAACCGGTATACGGAGTCAAGCTGCGCGGAGCGTGGCATCTTGACCGTCTGACAAGGAATGTCCCACTTCGGTTCTTTGTGCTGTTTTCTTCCGTCGCAGCGACCATCGGTTCCGAAGGTCAGGCGACCTACGCCGCAGCGAACCACGGCCTGGACGTCATCGTTGTCCGGCGCCGGGCCCGCGGCCAGAAGGCTCTTTCAATTGCCTGGAGCGCGATTTCGGATAGCGGGATCCTAACGCGCAACCGAAGCCTGCTCGCCACATGGTCGAAGCTAGGAACCGGAGGTCAGCTCCTCTCGTCGGCCACCGCCATGGATGCACTGGAGACGGCGCTGTTGGATGATGTGGACCGCATCGGAATCGGTGAACTGCCCTGGCAGATGATCCGCCGTGCGAATGAAATTCGGCTGACCGGACGTCTCAGCGAGCTTCTCGCCGCCACCGAGGGAACACAGTGGACCGCGACCGAAAGCCTGGAGACCCAAACGGACTGGTGGCTCGCGCCCACAGTTGAAGCGCGCCGTCGCCTGTTCGACGAGATGATCAATCGCGCCTTGGCGCAGACGGTCGGTACAGACAGCCGAAGAATCGACCGATCGCTGTCGCTTGCCGAGCTTGGTATGGATTCCTTGGCGTTGATGCAACTTGTTAGAGTTCTGGAGGTACATACCCCGGTCAGGCTCAGCGACCTGCGATCCATGCAGACCCAGTCGATTGAGCGGATCACGAGCTTCCTGTTCGAACGAGCCAACGAAACAGATCGACAGACGCGCTCCGAGGCACCGGTCCATCTGCCCTCTGCCTAAAGGATAGGTCGGTAGCTATGTTCAGCAAATCCACGGTTGCGCGAGATTTTACTATCGGGCTTGCGACAGATGAGACCACCATACGTGCCTGCGCAGCACTGCGCCGGCGCATCTTCCTGTCTACCTATCCCGAGTTGACCGAGTGGCCTAGCGAGCCCGACGTTTATGACTCGTCTGGCGGACTTTTTGTAGTACGCGCAGCTCAAGACATTGTGGGAACCGCACTGATCCACATCGGACGGGTCGAAGACGGAGTTCCATTCTGGATAGATCAGTTTGGAATCAAAGTTCGTGATCTGCTGCCCTGGGCCAGGGGTCAGCGCATCGCCGAAATCGGCCGCCTTGCGATCGAAAAGCGTCACATCGGTCAGCCGTTGCACGTCGCTACGGCTCTCGCATCGAAAATATCAAATTTCTTGAACGAGGCCGGCGTCAACACGACTGTTGCCGTGGTATTTAGTGAGACCATGCTGGCATTTTATCGGACACTCGCCGCGCTTACCGGTGCGTCGTTCCGGGTTCATCCGATCCGCCAGATGTTCGGGTTACTTCAAGTGACTTACATCGTCGTGCAGTTGCCCGATACCTGAGCGTCCGCTCGGGAACCACGCCGATTGCTTCGGAGATTCGGAGGCCCGCAGACCGGCCGCGTAATACCAACCGCCCCAGCCCCTGACTCTCGGGGGCTTCCCAAGCGGCTTGAGGTTCGATTCGATAATCCACCGCGCCGATTCGCGGGAAAGGGGCATCGGATGAGCCGGGCGATCACGATCACGCGGACGGACCACTCTGCGGCGGTGCTGCGGGAGGTGGCAGGCAAGAGCACGGACGGCGCGCAGGTGCGCCGCCTTCTGGCGCTGGCAATGGTATTGGAGGGCCGTTCGCGAGCGGAGGCAGCGGAGCAGTCCGGGATGGACCGCCAGACGTTGCGTGACTGGGTTCATCGCTACAATGCCGAAGGAATCGAGGGGCTGGTTTCGCGTCATGGCCCAGGCGCTCCACCAGCGCTGAACCCGCAGCAGATGGCCGAACTGAAGGCGTTGGTTATCAAAGGGCCTGACCCGGAGAAGGACAACGTGGTGCGCTGGCGTTGTCTCGATCTGCGGGAAGTCGTGGTGCGCCAGTTCACGGTCGAGGTGCATGAACGGACGATCGGCAAGTGGTTGCGCCGGATGGAACTGACCCGGCTGCAACCGAGGCCGTTCCATCCGAAGAAAGATGCTGAAGCGCAGGAGACTTTTAAAAAAACTTCGCCAGCCTGGTGAAGAATGCCCTTCTGGCCAGCACCACGGCTGCTGGCAAGCCGATCGAAATATGGTTTCAAGATGAAGCCCGCGTGGGCCAAAAGGGCACGCACGCTTATGTCTGGGCGCCGGTTGGTTCCCGGCCGGCCATGGTGCGGGACAATCGCCATGATTCAGCTTACGTCTTTGGCGCGATCTGTCCCGCCCGCGGCGTTGGCGCGGCCATCATCATGCCCGCAGCCAATGCCGAGGGGATGAGCGAGCACCTCAAGGAGGTCGGCACCCAGGTAAACCCAGAAGCCCATTGTGTGCTGATCTGTGACGGCGCTGGCTGGCATCAGACCGCCAAGAAGCTGCGTGTGCCAGACAACGTAACGTTGCTGCCGCTGCCCTCCTATGCGCCCGAGCTCAACCCGATGGAAAACGTTTGGGAGTATCTACGCGCCAACAAGCTCTGCGCCTTGGTCTGGGACAGCTACGAGGCCATTGTCGAGGCATGCCGGAAGGCATGGGAGTTCCTGATCAACGATCCCGATCGCATCCGCTCGATCGGGACCCGCGCTTGGGCACAGGTCAATGTTTAGGGCGATTGGTATGACACGCTCGATCTGTGCCTTCACGCCGTCGATCTCCGACGCCAGCCTCCGCTTGACGTCCACCGCCATGTCATCCTGTCGCTGGACCCCAGCTTGGAGGCGATCGAGCGACTCGCGCACGGCCTGCTTCTGACGCTCGATCCGCTGCGTCGCCTGCTGCTTCGAGAGCACAAGGTGCGCCATCAGGGCGTCGGCCCTGGCATGCAGCCCTGCGAACACGCTGTCGCCCGACTCCCTGATCTGCTGAATTGTTCCTGACATGACGCTTCAACCCCTTGTAGCGTTGGACGTGGCTTGGCCGCCCTGGTAGCGCAATCCTTATCCAGCCTAATAGGAACGCCAGCATAGTTGGCAGCGAACGACGTTGGTAGCACCGGAAACTACTCAGATCCGGCTGGGGAAATGTCACACGCGCGGGGGCGGCTACTCCGGTTACAATCGTTATGGATAGGCCTGGGTCGGCGGCCGGATCGGGATACCAGGGTAAGCCGCCAACCTCAGCGAATGGGATTGAGTAGATTCCGAGGCTCCTGAACCGAGCCCGCTCTCGCTATCGTCCTTATTGTGGCGGCATACGAAATATGCGCACCACGAGCGGAACG
>Ga0302192_10001417_pt1 | contig 15026 bp, 9 predicted proteins | sample II_Bog_E3_2_FD_200230 | JGI IMG/M metagenome (GOLD analysis project Ga0302192, IMG submission 200230) | Peat permafrost microbial communities from Stordalen Mire near Abisko, Sweden - II_Bog_E3_2 | ecosystem: Environmental > Terrestrial > Soil > Wetlands > Peat | place: Sweden: Abisko, Stordalen...
AATCAGCGTGGTGAATCGAAAGCACCTCCCGCCTGGTCGGCTCCCAAAATAGACTAAAGTGTCGAGGGTTCTCTGATTAACAGCATCACGCACCCTTTTAAGGGATAGGGTGCGTGGCTCTTCAAGGCTTCTTAAATTCTGCGGTTTTAGTCTATATTTAAATTTGTGAGTGTGTAGAATATGGGTATGTGGACTCCCGAAGAGGATAATACACCCCCGATCACTCCCTCTCGCCCACAAGCTGTTCGGCGATCGATCAGCGAATCAATCGCTAACGAGGAGCGAGTACATAGCTTGTCAGCATCTGATGCTACTCATCAATTCAGTGAAGGAAGGGAGGATGCCCCCCAAAAAAAACCTCAGCCTTCACCTCAGAAAAAATCTTCCTAGGATGGCCGATCAACCAGCACCATCTCCAGACCGGCCTCAACCTGTAAAAAGGACTGAGACATCTCCGCTTCCTACAAGACTGACGATAAATTTTAAAGGGGTAGTTTTGTAAGAAGTTCTACTATTGGGCAGTGTGGTGCCCAACTGCGTAGGGCTATCGGTCCGTATCAATGGGAATCCTCCCTTGCAAAAGTGGTCTCAAATTCGTTTCGCGCTAGTTCAACCATTCCACATGGGATCCGCACTCCAAATTTGATTTGTGCAGACCCAACAGTATTAATACCACCGTAGACAGTGGACTCGTTTCCAACACCTCTTTTCAATTCTTCCAGAGATCTTTCAAGCACTTCAAGTAATGCGCTCCAATCATGTTTAGGGTCTAGAGACCATACTTTCAGTCCTCCAAATGGGAGAATCTGACGCTGTATGCCGTTCAGTGGCTCCAGATCTTCTCGCGTAATTAGCTCATTTTCATTTAACTCCCAAGGCACTAAAATTAGACTCTTACCTGAAGTACGCATAACTTCCTCAATTGGATTAGTTTTTGTCTCTGGGGCTGGAAGCCGTTCCAAAAAATCAACTGCGAGTTTAAGTTGGTTTCGCCTAAACAGTTTGGGAGGAACCACATTCAGTTTTCGATATGCATTGTGGATTAGTGTAATCGCATTGCCGTCTGAAATTCCGGCCCGACAATAGGGAACAAAATTCGATAACGCAGCGAGATCGTTACTATCATGACCCAATTGGGATTTTCCTACACTCCGTCTTGATTTACGGTCGGCGTCAGAGGCGAATTGTTCCGCCAACGCCTCTAGACCAACGCTCTCGACGCAAATCGAGGGAACTTTTAATGCGTTCTCTCTCATAAAGGCTATCGCTCTAGGAAGAGCGTCATCCTGATAACCTTGATTGTGGTATTCCCAAGAAATGTCGGAGGCAATGGAGTTGTGATCGGACAATAGTTCACCAAGCAAAGGGAACTCACCCATTGTGATTTTCTCTAGCATTGCTTGCACTAGCTTTGCCGAGGCGGACGCTTCTGCTGTGCGCACATGACCCTCTATGTCCTTCTTTTTTAGGGAGGACCAATAGGCAACGACTTCTCGGAGTTTTTCCTCTCTGGAAATTTTTTTTCTTGGATCAACAGATTCTATCCCTTCGATGAAATTCAGCTGATCGCGATAGAGCACCCTATCTGCTTTGAATCGAATTTTTCTTGAATGGAAAACATCTAAAAATTGGCTGCTTCTAATTTCCTTTCCCTCAATAAATCGGTAGCCGCCGTTGAGCTGCTTCCAAAACTCCCCGACTCTTTTTCGGCTTTCAAAATCCATCGATGCTGATTCGGAGAGATGAATTTCGCTATATGGGAAAACTGCATGACCCGACTTTACCAATTCTATAATAACCTCTCTTGCCCTTTGAAGAAGAGGGTCTTTCTTAAAATGATCAACTAAATCGATAACAATGTTTTGGTCAAGATAGACTACATTCATCGTGTTTAATCGAATTTAGGCCATTGGTTGGCAGTTATGCGGCCTCTTGCTCCATAAGAGGTTTTCCTCCTACAGTCTTCTGGAAGACATACTCGTAAACGCGCTCAGCCATGGTTTCAGCTTCTTCGGGAGTGTACGGAGGTTGAGGAATGGATTCGAATACCTGATCGAGCACGAACATCTTGATGTCAGCTTGAGTTTGCTCCTTGGCAGTCCAGTCATCGAATTTCTTTAAGTGCATTTGAATGGCGGAAAGAAGCGATCTGCTGGATTGCTTCACCCGCTCGCGGTCTGCCTTGCTTATCTCGGGTTTGGTCAGGAGATCGAAGAGTGCCAGTTCATTCTCGGATAGCCCCTCTTCGACAGCTCGTTTCTGTTCAGAATCCAGACTTGCCGCCAGCGCCATCAATCGGGCGAATGTTTCTTCAATGGTCACCCGGTCTTTCTCCCTGTTGTAGTCGGCAATGATCTCCTGATATTTTTTGTAGAAATCCATCCGAAGTGGATTGGCTGCCATCATTTGCTGAAGTTTCGCCTCAACCACCTCACGGATGTCCTGCAATGCCGATTTCTTTCTGCGTACTTTTCCCTCGAACTCCTCACGAAGTTTATCGAAATCGATTTTACTCAGGTCGTAGATCTTGTTCTCAGCCCTGTCGTCGCCTTCTTCCTGAGCTTGGATCGCTTGATTGACAATCCGGTGTAACTCTTTGAGGACCTCAGTGACATCGGCAGTGTCTCGACGTTCCTGAAGCTTTTTATAGATCCCTTCAATATTGTCGTGGCGTTCCGCATAGGTGAAAATCGATGGCTCCATGAGTAGTGCTTTAAATCGCTCGAATACCTGTCTTGCCATGATTTCAAATCGCCGCTTGGCCTCATCCGAAGTATAGAGCGCATCGACGGCATCGCGCAGCGCGGAGATACGTTTGAATCCTTTCGCTCCCTTAAGAAGGGAAGGGTCAAAACCAAGACCAACAAGATGAGTTTCGGTCGCTTCAACGGCTTGTACCAGTGCTTTGAGTAACTCCTCGATGGGGGCAACGATTTCCTCCTCGCCTCCGTCTTCATCGTCACCCAAAGCATATTGGGCAAGTGCCTCACGGAGGCTTTTGAGCATCCCGTTGTAATCGACGATTACCCCACAGGCCTTGCCAGGGTAAACCCTGTTTGCCCTCGCAATTGCCTGCATAAGACTGTGAGCACGCATCGGTTTGTCGATATAGAGAGTTGAGAGGCATTCCACATCGAAACCGGTGAGCCACATTGCACAGACAATTGCGGCGCGGAAGGGGTGGTCCGGATCCTTGAATGCAGTTTCGACATCTACGGTCTTTCCATCGACTGCCTCGAAACCCTCCTTCATCAAAGCTCGATGGGGACGAATGTCGAAGCCCCATTTGGCAAAGTCCTTCACTTCATTCTGTCCTTCGGAAATGATGATTTGGATCAAAGTCTTCTCCATCCAGTCGGCACGTGCATTCAGCTTGGCGGCATGATCGATTGCTTCATCTCGTTCAAGGAAGGTCAATTCCTTTGCCTTTTCGGTGTACGCCTTTGCCATCTCCCTGACTTCGATAGTCTTGGCTTTCCACAGAGGTTCAATGTGTTGAAACACTCGGGCACAGGTGAGTTTGTCAATGCAGACAAGCATTGCCTTACCCGATTCCCAACGGGTGGAGAAATGCTCAACGAAATCAGCGGCCACCTTTTCAAGACGGTCATCTGCTGTGATGATCTCATAATCCTTGCCAAGTAGTTTCTCAAGGAGGGCGATTTGGTCAGTGTCGAGATCGGCATCTTCGATCTTTTCAGCGATCCTGTCATTCAGTTCAAAGGTGGTAATACCCAACCTTTCGCCTCTATTTTCATACACCAACTTTACCGTCGCCCCATCCTCTTCAGAACGCCTGAAGTCATACCTAGAGACATAGCTGCCAAAAATGCGGCGAGTGATGTGATCGCTTTTGAATAGGGGAGTGCCGGTGAAACCGATGAAGGAAGCGTTTGGCAATGCCAGTCGCATATTCCTTGCGAGTTTGCCGGCCTGCGTGCGATGGGCTTCATCGGAGAGTACGATGATGTCGTCTCTCCTGCTGTAAGGTTCATCGGGGATCACTGCCTGATTGAACTTGTGGATCAGGCTAAAAATGAAACGGTGATCCTCTTGTAACAATTCCTTCAACTCCTTGCCGCTCCCAGCCCTTGGGGTGGTTTTTGCATCCACGATGCCGCAGCCGATGAAGGACTTGTAAATCTGCCCATCGAGATCATCGCGGTCGGTCATTATCACAAAGGTGAAGTTACCCGGAACTGTCCGTCGTACTTTCTCCACGAAGAAAATCATCGAATACGACTTTCCGCTTCCTTGTGTATGCCAGAACACGCCCAAGCGGCCGAGGTCTGGGTGAGCACGTTGTACAATCGGGAGTTCCAGTGGTCGTTCGAGTTGTTCTGCTGCTCGTAGTTGCGGAACATCATCATCAGCAGGTTCTGGATAGTAGCTGATAAGGCGCTTATCGCCTGGAAACTGGCGCTTGAGTTCTTCCTGATAGGTGACCGACGCCACCGTATTGTTGACTCCGAGTACCTGATGGTTGTTCGCAACGATCTTTCGTGTTGCTCCAGCTTTGCTGTCGTCGAAAAGAATGAAATTCTCCAAGAGGTCGAGGAGCTTATCCTTGGCCAGCATACCGTCTAACAGGACTTCCGCTTCGAGGCTCCCAGAATCTTTCTCGTCATTCCTCTTCCATTCAGAGAAACGCCCCCAGTCCGCAGTAATTGAACCATATTTCGCCCTGTCGCCATTGCTCACGATGACAAACGCATTGTGATAGAAGGCATGAGGAATGGTATCGTAGTAGTCCGAGAGATTACCGTCGTAGGCGGCCCGGATGTTGATGTAAACCGCCTTTAACTCAATGAAGACCAACGGCAATCCGTTTACGAAGCAGACTAGATCAGCACGGCGGTTGTAGTGTGGAGAACGAAGCCCTTGGATCTTGAGTTCCCGAACTGCAACGAATCGGTTTTCCTCTGGGTTTCTAAAATGGATGACTTTGGCTCGGACATTTCGCAGGTTGCCCTTCTCGTCCTGATAGCTCACCGGAACTCCATCCCGGATTAAGCGAAAGAAATCACGGTTGTGCTGGATTGTGGAGCGTGAGAAATCGAACTGCGTGAGTTTTGTAACTGCCTCATTGACTGCTTTGTCTGGCAACTCTGGATTCAGCTTCCGAATTGCATCCCTTAGATGGCCACCCAGCACTATATCGCGCTCTGAGTTTCGGGTAAGAGTCCCTGCAGCACCGAAAGTCTCCTCGTTCCAGGCATGGATATTCTCCCAACCGAGACTCTTTTCGAGGTAGTCGGCAAAAGTCTTTTGGACTAGCCGATCTTCGGTATTGATGTCGGTGAATGCCATGGATCAGAAGAGTTCTTCCTGGACTGATTTCGGTGGAGGAAATACGCCGATGATGACCCATGGATTCGGAGCCCGGCTATGCCACTCGTACGTTGTGCCTAGAAACAAATGGAGATCACTCTTGAAGAACTCTGTTTCGTATTTCTGTTTCACTTTTTCTAGTGCTTCCTCATCGGAAACACCGGGTTTACGGCAATTCCAGAAAAGCATTCCGATCTCCCAATCTAAAATTCTCATGCGCGACTCCCTGCCTACTTCGTCGGCAAAAATATAGTAGAAGTCGAAGGGTAGCTTACGCGCTGGTTTGAAATCGTCTTTTAGTGCATCAGGCTCAAGGAAGTTGGTTTGTTGCAGTTGCGCCGTTACTGCCGCGAGTTTTTCTGCATCCCAGTCCTCAGTGCTGGTTTGCCATTCGAACCCGAGCATTTTAGCAGGTTGGAAAGTCGCGAGTGAGACCTCATCCCGCTTACCCGCCGCGATGAGATCTGTGAGGTTGGTCCAAACCTTTCCCCGCTTTAGAGCCCATTCCTTACGTTCCCGCCAATCTCCCGCTGTAGAAATTTTTTCAAGAATTGTGATGTCATCCCGATTAACTGGATTAAACGATTCTGGTCGCTTGTCCTTCAATCGCCGCGCGAGCTGAAGTTCGATCCACGTCCATTTTGGAAACTGTTGATCCCCCGCAAGCAGCCTAAAGGGAATGGGATAAATCCTAACCCAGGAACCGTCTTCTCTGAAACCCGCTGTGCAGACCAGTTCTATGTGGGACTGCGAAAGCGTCGGGTAAGTTTTGACCGTAACGAGGACGCGTTCCCGTGGCATAGTATTTCAGAGGTGCTTGGGTCTGAACCGTTGGCCGAAACGGTCTTCGAGAGCATCTGCAACACAATGCCGATGGCACTGGCAAGGTAAGTGTTCATAGCAGGTCAGCGCTACCCGGTATCCCTCTTTCACCCAATCTCGAATTATATCTAAGGCCGAGGTCTGCCTAGGCAGGTCGTTAAGTTCATAGTCCTTAAACAGGGCATCGTAGTCCGCTTGTGTTTGAAGATCCTTACGCGCCTCCGAATCAATTCCCAATTCGGGCAGATGTTCGTAGCGAATTTCTAGGCCCTCGCAGGCGTTAGAAAGTACCGTTTTAGAGAATCCATATTTACGGCTCAATGGGTTACGGCGGACATCGCAAAGGAGGGTAACGCCATCACGGATAAGTATATTCAAGTAGGCCTCCAAACTCTGACCTTCGTATCCGATTGTGCAAATTCCAGGTTTTCCGGCTTTCGGAGCTGCGGCCTCAATTGCAGCCTTCATCGCTGGGTCCGAGGAGAAGAGGCGCTCTGCCATCTCGCTTCGGGTCGCATAGTAAGGGGCAATACGATACGTTTCAGCTACCAGTCGGTCGCCTTGGAACCCACGATACTGTTTCGCTGTTTTTCCTACCGATAGGCAAAGCATCCCGTCCTTGCGTGCCGATCGACGGCCTTCTTCTGTCAGCGTCCAACGCTTCGGAATCTCGGAAAGGATACCGCTTGAGATCAGCTTGCGCTTGTCGGCATAGCTCGTGAAAGAAAAACACCCGAACCGGTACGGCACGAACTCATACGCTGGCTGTTCCTGTTCCCGGCAATGCAGAAAGAGCATTTTCTGGAAATCCAGACTCGGCATATCTCCGCCTAGGGCGTCGAGAAGTGCGAGAAGCTGTTTTTGTCGTTGGAAAAGCATGTAAAACAATAGGCAAGGCGGCACCAAACCTCAATCTTTACCATCAAATGATGCAGGGACCGATCGCTTTCTTGTCACTCCGATTTTACCCCAGCAACATTTCTTGAACTTTTTGTTACTGCCGCAGGGACACAGTGAATTTCGTCCGAGCTTAGGAGAACCAGTCGGTTGAATATATGAGCGATTTGAAGCGCGATCTGCCATCAAGAGTTCTTCTATTTCAGGTTCATACTCCCAGTCCCCTTCCAGCCATTGGGCAGTTTGGAATGCCCTATCCTCCGTTAGGTTGATGCCAATCGTGACGGTGGCTTTTGCACGTGCTCGATAATGTTCCAAACGTGAGCGGATTGTGACATTTTGAAAAAACTCTTTCTCTCCCATAGTGGCATGAGCCATCAGATTCACGACGACCTGGTTCTCGCTGAAAGTAGTACGATAGATTTGCCTGGTTGGATTTCCACCATTGCGAAGTGAGAAAAGATTTCTATCGATTCTCGTTAGTATTTCATCGCTGAGTCCAAGGAGGGCGAAAGCTATAAATTTTGCGCCATCATCGTCTCGACAGCGAAGCTCTTTAAGCACTCTTTTGACCTCTGCGGGAACCTTGAGATCCGGCACATCTTGTGGTGGGACGGTTCCATACCATTCTGCTGTGTAGAAGGGATCAAAGCGCTCTTCGCCTCCGTTTATAGCAATGGCCTTAGTGCCACCATGTTCTAGAATCTCAGGCCGATTTTCGTAGAGACTAGGGTGAAGGCGGTTGTCAAGATAGTGCCCAAAGACATCAAGCTCATCGGCATTGAGCTCTATATCGCAGGATTGGTGCGCGATCCGTCTCTCAATGTAGTGAAGGAAAACATCAGGAGAACCAGCGAATCGTGTTATTACATCCAAATCATCAATGGAAACTGACCATGGGTAGGCTCCACCTTTGAATAATCCTAATCTTTGAGTGATGGCCAACCTGGTCGGAATTCCCATCAGGTGTTCAAGGGTTACTGATATTGGCATCACACGACGCAGGTTTCCATGCGATACCGATACTTTTCTGCCAGAGTGCTTTTCCTTGAAGATCAGCGTGGCGGAATTGTTCAGTGCACGAATGACACGGTCAGCTTGAAAGAATGCATCCTGGATGTTTCCCGCGATTGCATTCTTGAGCTTCCTATTAACCCCCCGGAACCCTGCCTGATCCACTTTTCTTCCTTTCGCTTCTACAACGATGAGAATAGGTCCCCAGACAACAACGGCATCTGTTTCAGCCTCATGCCCTTCAATGTCCGGATTAGGGTAACATGCATTTTCGATGACGCATTCCGCTGGAAAGATACGCTTCAAATATCTGGCTATTTCTGACTCCATCCACTCTGAAACCCGATCCCCGTACTGGTTTACAAGCTCCGCTGTTCCTCGGGCGTGAGAATCAAAAAAATGGAAGATTGCATCTAGAACGGCTGTGCCTTGCCCTGCGAAAGCCTGATCCGACCTTACAAAGTAGATAGGATGATCCTGAACTTCGATCGGAGTACTCAAGAGGTTGCGGCTTGTTGGTGTCATACCAACGCACTTTGATAGTGCATTCCACTCGTCCCAGGATAAGCCGTTAATTCGTTGTGCTATCTGATCAAAGGTAGGAACCCATTGATCGCCAAGGCCCTCCATTCTCTGATGAAACTGCTCGCTGAGGCTTTCCAAGGCCATTTTACCTTCGTTCCCTTGATTAAAATGCTCAACGCCTTGCAACATCAGCTCCTCAAGGACTTTTCGATCTGAGTTAAGATTGTCTTCCATTTGGAAAAGAATCGCCTTCGCAATATCGAGTGCACGAATTGCTCCTATTCCGTATCCAGATCGGAAGTGATTTTCGAAGGGAGCCAATACTCCTCGGATTCTTTGCTCTACCTGGATGGGGTAGGCAGATCCTCGGACATTCGCCGAATGCAGCCGAAGATGGGTCATCAGGGAGTTATTCCCTTGTGCATCAAGTCCAATCTCCGTTCCAGAGAACATCTCTGCGATCGCGTATGATTTCTGATAAGCCTCTAGAGCATCGATCGACTGCTGAATCAGAGCGGGATTACGATCCGTTCCTTTGTCAAAATAGGGATAGAGAACCCACGCATTGAGTTCAATTGCCACAGCAGCAGGACGGAAATATTTGGACGTTGAATCCGGATTAGTTGCGTAAAGTCTCCCTCGCGCATCTGCTGTGAAAAGATAGCGACCATCTACCTTCTCGAGCAAAGCATCTAGCTGTTGCTTCGCCTCATACAAGTCGTGAGATGCCCGCTTTGCAATATCTGCAGGAGAAGGTATTTCCATTGCCGCCCCTTTTTATCTAACCTTCCTCAGAGTGATGAGTGGTGATTTGCCTGCATTGAAAGAATCAATCATAATGACGTCACATAATCAGGAACTTGGGCGTATCTATTTCGTCGATAAACCCGGCTATGCCACCATCAGCAGAGACTTTGACCCCGACGCCAAGTTTGCTGAGGGCTTTGGCAGCAGCTCGCCGACCGCCGCTCTCGCTACCACCAGGAATCTTCAAGATCGCTCCTGCAGCAAGAACATGACCATCGTGATCAATTAAAGTGGCACCGTCTATTGCGAGAATTTCCATACGCATTCGACGATCGAGATTTTGAAAAGATTGCCCGTTAATCATCCGAACTAGAGCCCGAGTCTTTGTTGAGCTTTGGTCTGCTAAGCGGTCCTCAGTGCGAGGCACCAAGGCTTTCCACTTTGTTCTATTGTTACTAGTTACAATTCCTATACACGCACCTGTTCGCGCGAAAGAGGCATCCAAGCAGCTTTCGTAAACAGCCTTGCGAATAGCCTTCTCAGCAGGTTTTGAGATTTGTGTGATGATTGGCTCGTGGGTTAGCAAGTGCCATTGGCCTGACCTTCTCGCAAAAATCAATTTCTGTTCCTTGAAAACAAGCAATTCGCCAAGGCGGTTTAACACGAGTGCAACCCTTCGCTCTGTAGCCCAATGTGCGATCGCCGATTGGCGATAGGGCGCAAAAGCTGGTGCGTTCTGAGGCGCCTGGAGAGCTTCGTAACCATGGAGGCTCCCATCATCACTCAAAACGAGAATTGTATCATAGCCATTGCTAAGCACCGCGCTGAAATCCTCTCTCGCGATTTTTGAAAGATCCAGATCTGCAACTGGGGGTTTTCCTGGAACATATCCAAAACTCGCCGCAACCGGACGCCCCTCATAGAGCCTTGTTGACCACTTCGCAAGTTGATCGATCGCCAAGAGTCCCATCTGATGTGCCTCTTGAGGGAACAAGGCCTCGATCACTACACGCCGTTGAAACGTTGAGAGAATATCGGCTTCATAGGAACTTCCGATGGCATTTTCCACTTTTCGCAGAACACTCAAGAATGCTTCGACAACCTTTTTTTCACTTACGCCAGCATGAGGTTGCTCAAACGGCTGGCTACGACGGAGAACCAGTCGCTGCTTGTCGGCCTGTTGGAGTTTGAAAACGATCGTACAGGGATCTTTTAATGCCACGCAGGATTCCCTCGGCGTTGAAACCTCGAAGTTATCAGAAAGCTCTGCTCCTGAAAAAAACGGCTTTAGATACTGGTCGGCAATGCGGTGGAATGTTTGCGTGTCCATTAAGCTATAGAGTAATTTCTCCGTTCATCAGCTTCGGGAGCAGTCGATCCCGGGCTGTACGGAGTTTGCGGGTTTGGAAAGTGAGATTTCGGAGTTGTTCGGTGATGGGGACGATCAGGCGATTGAATGCTTCCAGAACTTGGCCGGATGGACGAAGAACCTCGTGGGCTTGCATCTGCTTCCAGTCGGCGCGGGGCATTTTGGCACCCTCCTTCATTGTCTGGGCTGTCATGGCGACGAAGGCGTCACTGGATACAGCCATGAGGACGAGACTATGAAAATTGGCTTCCTTGGGTCGGATGACGATGGCATCGGAGGAGGCGACGCCATCCACAAAAGCGAGGGAAACTTTGTGGAAGTAGGGACGGATTTTTCCAAACAGGATGTCTCCGGCTGAGAATTTGTGTTTGGAGCTGCTGACATCTACGGCATGGCCCCAGTCGGTTTGGGAAATGGATCGGCGCGGAATATGTTCGAGTCCGATGTAGGGGGTGTCGGCATCGACTTTATCCGGTGAAGAGATGTCGCGAATGGCTTCGCAAAGATCCCCCAGTCTCTTCCTCTCCCACCCTTCGGGAAGGCAGTTGCGGATGGGGGTGTGTTTGTGGCCGGGGAAGCGGAGGCGGACGAACCATTCGCGGTAGAGCTTCCGCGCGGCCTCTTCCAGCAACGCCATCCGTCGCCGGTTATTTTCGATTAGGTCATCATAGGCAGTTAGGATTGAGGCGATGTGGCGCTGTCTCTCAAGCGTTGGACAAGGAACAGTAAATCCACGAAGAATCGTTAGATTCACATTTGGTTGAGCTGCCTGCGATGCACCTATGCTTTGACAACGCGCAAATGTTTGAGGCTGTTTGAAAAAATAATAGAGAAATCGAGGCTCAGTTTTCAAGTGGTCCGCACGAACTATTCCGACTGCCTGATTTGTATTGCATGGAAGGTGCTCTTCCCGAACAAATCCGCATTTTCCAACTTGGGCGCCGGCAATAGTCACCAATACATCGCCCACTTCTAAAATTGAACGTTTGAGCTTCTCGTGCGTCGATTCAGAGATGCACGCAATTCCATGAGGTTCGAGGTTGCTATCACCGTTCAAAGCCTCCGCTTTGATGAAGTTTACACCTGAATCGGTAAATGGTTCTCCAAGAGTCGTAGGTGTTGTCCCTTTAGTAACGACCTTTGTCATTTGGGAAAGCATGGCAGTGCTCCAACTCATGCAAGTACCTCCTCGAAATTCGCCTGAATTTTTTCTGCAAGTTCCACCGCCTCCACGATTAAGTCGCCGAGTTCGGCATGGATGGCCCGCATCTCTTCCTCGAAGTTCTCCTCGTCGTCCGCTTCAGCGGGTGCGACCCCTACGTAACGCCCAGGCGTGAGGCTCCAGTCTGCGGCTTCGATCTCGGCGAGTGTTACGAGTTTCACCAACCCCTGCACATCGCGATAGGTGCCATCGGGAAAGCGATGGAGCAGCCATTCCAGATGGCGGGTGAAGTAGTTATTGGCCTCTAGCGCTGTCTCTGTGGTGTCGAGGCTTTCACCGGTCTGGTTCCACTGGCGCTTGAGTTCCTTCTTTGCCTCATGGGTTTCGGCATTCTGTCCCGCTTCGGCGACTAGCGGAATGGCTGCACGCCGGAACTCTCTCAACCGGTGCAGCCATGCCTTGCAGGTCTTGGCAAGGTCGTGCAGCGCCTCCGCTTCCTTGGTGTAATCGCGCCGGAGAATCTGATCATCGAGCACCTTGCCCTCTGATTCCATTTCATCCAGAAGCTGCTGGAACTCGGAGGAAAGGGCAGCGCCACAGCCCTTGATCGCATTACCGAGGGAGCATATTTCCTTGATGGCGTCGGGCACTGTTGACTGAACCTCCCGGCGACATGCACCGCAAGTTTCGCGGTATTCTTTCAAGAGGGAGGCAAACCGTTCGTTCTCACCCCGGTAGAGCCAGATGATGGCGGTGAGATTTTTCAGTTGTTCCGACGAAAAGTCGTAAATCTTTCGCGTGACCTTCCGGAACACATTGCGAGCATCGAGCATGAGCACCTTGTCGCGATGCGCCTCAGGCTTGCCTTTATCGAAGAACCAGAGTTCGCACGGCACAGTCCTCGTATAGAAGAAGTTCGACCGGATCGAGATCATCACATCCACATCGCCGGTCTGGGCGATTTTTCTGCGGACATCCCGTTCTCCATGGCCAGCGCTCGATGCCTGAGAGGACATCACAAATCCGGCCCGGCCTTTCGGGTTGAGATAACTATGGAAGTAGGAAATCCAGAGATAGTTCCCGTTGGAAACCTTCTTCCCCTTATTGACCCCTGGTAGTCCAAACGGGAGGCGGCGGTCATCCTTGATCTTTTCTGCATCCACCATGTCCACATTGAACGGCGGATTGGCCATGCCGAAATCGACATTGCCCCAGAGTGGGCGTCCGTCTTGGAGCCGGTGCTCGTCTTGGTAGAAGGTATTCGCCTCGGCGATGTGGCCCTCCAGTCCGTGAACCGCAAGATTCATCTTGGCCAGCTTGATCGTGGTGGCGGTTTTTTCCTGACCGTAGAAAGTCACACGGCGCATGGTGTCCTGTCCGTGTGCCTCGATGAAATGGCTGGACTGAACGAACATCCCACCCGATCCACAGGCAAGGTCAGCCACGATACCGTGCTCAGGTTCGATGACATTCACGATGGTCTGCACCAGCGATGGGGGAGTGAAGAACTCGCCGTTGTCCTGGGCTCCCTGCATGGCGAACTTCATGAGGAAGTATTCATAAATTCGCCCGAAGACATCACCAGTTGCTGATTTGAGGGCCTCGCGATTGAAAAGCTTCATCAGGTCTTCCAGAACATTTCGCTCAAAGATCGAGAAGTCTTTTGGTAGCACTCCTCGGAGTGGTTCGAAGGATGCCTCAATGGCATTCATTGCTGAGACCAGCGCCTCTCCTAGGTCAGCTTCCTTCGGCGTCGCAAGAATGTGATCGTAGCGGGCAACCTCGGGTAGGAACAACGCCCTGCGGGTGACATAATCCTCCTGGTGAACCTTGCGCTTTGGCATTTTCCCTGAAGCCTGATCGGCCTCGATCTGTCTGGATGCAGCTTCAAAACGATTGGCAGCATGGCGGAGAAAGATCACGCCCAACACGGGCATACAGTACTCGGAGGAAGTCAGCTTCGAGTTAGCACGAAGGTTGTCTGCCGCCTCCCAGAGATCACCTTCCAGCTTTTCGATGTTTCCGAGGGAGTTTGTAGTCATTTCAAGATTGGTAATGCTGCTTCAGAGAGTGGACATGGAATGTCTACATATCACTCGAGCATGCACTTTAACTGCTCCCATGTCACACCCCGATGATCGCTGCATGCACCTCTTCCTCCCTAAAACTCAAATACGCAACGGTCGTTGCCACCGACCGATGCCTCAGGGCATAGCTGGTCCGCACCAAATCATGCCCAAGGGCAGCGTAGAGTAGCCGCGCAAAAGTCTTCCGAAGGGTATGGGTGCCGATTTCTGTCGGCGCTCCCACGATGCCAGCCGCAGCAAAAGCGCGCTTGATAGCTCTCCATCCCGCCGTTTTGCAGAGCCTTACTCCAGGATACCTTCCCGGAAAAAGGTAATCCCCAGAAGATCGATCAGGGGCGGCATCCAGATAACCTTGTAGTGCAGATGCCGCCTGAGGATGCAGCGGTAAATCAAAACCACTCCTCTTCCCCTTGGTGGTTCCCCTCCGGATCCGGATTCGATCCTGCACTTCCCCGGCAATCGCCACATCCCCTACCCTCAACTGCAACATCGAGGAGAGGCGTAACCCTGTCCTCACCCCCAAGAGCACAAGAATACGCTCCCCGCCCCACTCCGGAGAAGAGAGGGTTTCAAGCAGGTGGGAAAGCTCAGTATCAGTCAACGGTCGGCTTCCTCTCATGTCAGGAAGCCCCCTCCCTTTCCCATCTCCCCGGATCGAAAGATCTGGGAGAGCTCGGAAGTGCCCTCACCTTATTTCCTATTAGGATCAGTCATCCCTGAGGTCATTCACGAGATGTCAGTTTCTCTCGGGTCGTCATCACCTTGCTCGTGGTGCTCGTGCTCGCGGCCATGGTCGCCGTCGTGCTCCTCATCGGGGTTTCCCACCCGGGATGAGTCTCATCGCTCACGCACCCATTTCGTCCAAAGGGTGCTTCTAACGCTAGGAATTTTAGTGACCAGGATCAGAGGACTACGTAGAGCGTAACACTCCCGTGGAATTACAGATATACCCACCTTGCCGTAGAGCGAGTTACATACTTGGCCCTTCCATTTCTGGATCATCCCTCACCGAGTGCTTTTTGCGATCCAACAAGGCTTTGGCCTTGGCCCAATTTATTGTCAGAGTGGCTAG
>Ga0302192_10001434_pt1 | contig 14939 bp, 13 predicted proteins | sample II_Bog_E3_2_FD_200230 | JGI IMG/M metagenome (GOLD analysis project Ga0302192, IMG submission 200230) | Peat permafrost microbial communities from Stordalen Mire near Abisko, Sweden - II_Bog_E3_2 | ecosystem: Environmental > Terrestrial > Soil > Wetlands > Peat | place: Sweden: Abisko...
CCGTGACGATGACGCGCGCGCCAAAGCCGCGCAGCGAATGCGCCGAGCCTTTGCCCACGTCGCCGTAACCACAGACGACCGCGACTTTGCCGGCGACCATCACGTCGGTCGCGCGCTTGATGCCGTCGGCGAGCGATTCGCGGCAGCCGTAGAGATTGTCGAACTTGGACTTGGTGACAGAGTCGTTGACGTTGATGGCGGGAACCAAAAGTTTTCCCTGCTCCAACATTTGATACAAGCGATGAACGCCGGTCGTGGTTTCTTCGGAAACGCCTTTCCAATCCTTCACGACTTCGTGCCAGAAACCGGGGCGTTCCTTGGCAACTTTCTTCAGTAGCGCCTTGATGACGGCAACTTCGTGGTTGTCGCTCGGCGTGTTGACCCAGGTGTCGCCGTTTTCGAGTTCGTAGCCTTTGTGGATGAGCAGCGTCGCGTCGCCGCCGTCGTCCACGATGAGCTGCGGACCTTTGTTGCCGGGATGCGTGAGCGCGCGGAGCGTCAAGTCCCAGTATTCTTCGAGCGTCTCGCCCTTGTGCGCGAACACCGGAATGCCGGCGGCGGCAATCGCGGCGGCCGCATGATCCTGCGTCGAGAAAATGTTGCAGCTCGCCCAGCGCACCGACGCGCCGAGTTCCACGAGCGTCTCGATGAGGATGGCCGTCTCGATGGTCATGTGCAGCGAACCGGTGATGCGCACGCCCTTGAGCGGTTTGCTCGCGCCGTATTTTTTGCGGATGGACATTAAGCCGGGCATCTCGTGTTCGGAGACCTGAATCGTTTTGCGACCCCATTCGGCGAGCGAGAGGTCGCGGACGGCGAAGTCCGGTTTGGCGGCACCGTTGCCGTTGGTTTTCACAACGGTGCGGCGGGCGGGTGAGAGTTTGATTGCTGCCATAATAATATATTTGTGTTTGGTTAAAATGCTTTCAACAGGGCCTCGACTTTGTTCGTCGCCTCCCATGTCAAATCTTTGTCGCTCTTGCCGAAGTGACCGTAATTGGTCGTCTTGGAGTAAATCGGCCGGCGCAAGTTGAGTTGATCAATGATGTCCGCCGGCTGGAAGCTGAACACTTTGTTCACCGCCGCGATGATCTTCGCGTCATCAACGGTCGAAGTGCCGAACGTGTCCACGTGGATGCTCACCGGATCAGGATAACCAATGGCGTAAGCAAATTGGATTTCGCATTTCGCGGCGAGTTTCGCAGCGACAATATTTTTCGCGACCCAGCGGCCCATGTAAGCGGCACTGCGATCCACCTTCGTCGGATCTTTGCCGGAGAACGCGCCGCCGCCGTGACGGCCCATGCCGCCGTAGCTATCCACGATGATCTTGCGGCCGGTCAAACCAGTGTCGCCCTGCGGTCCGCCGACGACGAAACGGCCGGTCGGGTTGATGAGAAATTCAGTTTTGTTCGTCAGCATCTTGGCCGGCAAAACTTTCTTGATGACCTGCTCAATGCAGAATTTTTCGATCTCGGCGTGCTCGACATCGGCCGCGTGCTGCGTGGAGATGACGACGTTGGAAATGGAAACCGGCTTGCCGTTTTCGTAAACGACGGAAACCTGCGATTTCGCGTCCGGGCGGAGCCACGGCACTTTGCCGCTCTTGCGAATCTTCGTCAGCTCGCGGCCGAGGCGATGTGCGAACATGATCGGGGCGGGCATCAGCTCCGGCGTTTCGTTGCTGGCATAACCGAACATCAAACCCTGATCACCGGCACCCTGCTTCGCTGTCTTTTTGCCTTTGGCTTTTTTCGCATCCACGCCTTGCGCGATGTCGGGCGACTGCTGCGTCACGATGACGTTGACAAAAACCTTGTCCGCATGAAACACATCATCGTCGTTCACGTAGCCGATTTCGCGGATGGCTTCGCGCGCGAGCTTCACGAAGTCGAGCTTGGCCTTCGTGGTGATTTCCCCGCCGATGATGGCGATGTTCGACTTCACGTAAGTTTCGCAGGCGACGCGCGAAAATTTGTCCTGCGACAAACAGGCGTCGAGGACGGCGTCAGAAATGGTATCAGCGACTTTGTCCGGATGGCCTTCGCCGACGGACTCGGATGAGAAGATGTAAGAGCTCATGGAATATTTTTTAATGTTTCACGCCAACAACATATTGACGTATCAAGATAGGATGATATAAAGAAATCGGAACGCGTCAATCGCTTTCTCAAAAAAGTTCGGCGCACCAAATAATCCATGACCTCAACCCTGAAATCTTTGCGGGCTCTTTCCGACCCGACGCGGCTGCGCATCGTCGCTCTGCTGGAAAAGGACGAATTGTCGGTCAACGAACTGCAGGAAGTCACTCGTCTCGGCCAGTCGCGCATCTCCACGCACCTCGGCTTGCTCGCAGATTGCGCGCTCGTGAAATCGCGGCGCGACGGCAAACGAACGTTTTACAAACTCAATCCGCAGGCCGATTCCGTAGCCAGCGAATTCATTCAACTGGCCATTCGCGGCGCAAAGGAACTCGCCGAACACACCGGAGACCAGATCAATTTGAAGCGTGTGCTCGGCCGCCGGAAAGAACAGGCCCAGGTTTTCTTCAACCAAGTCGCCGGCCGTTTCGACCGCGTTTATGGCCCCGGCCGCTCGTGGCAGGCGTTTGGACATTTGTTGTTGCGAATGTTGCCGCCTATTGTCGTCGCGGACTTGGGCGCGGGCGAAGGCTTGTTGAGCGAACTCCTCGCGCGTCGCGCCAAAAAAGTCATCGCCGTAGACAACTCGGAAAAAATCGTCGCGTTCGGCGCGGCCAAGGCGAAAAAAAATCATCTGAAGAATTTGGAGTTTCGCCTGGGTGATTTGCAAAACCCGCCGATTGAAGCCAGCAGCGTGGACCTCGTGATTTTGAGCCAGGCGTTGCATCACGCGGAAGATCCCGCCGCTGCGCTGGCAAGCGCGGCGAAATTATTAAAACCCGGCGGCCAGATTTTGCTGCTCGATTTGCTCAAGCATAATTTTGAGAAAGCGCATGAACTTTACGGCGACCGTTGGCTCGGTTTTGCCGAAAGCGATTTGCATCACTGGCTCGAAGCCGCTGGTTTCAAGAAAATCGAAATCAGCATCGTCGCCGCCGAGGAACAGCCGCCGCATTTTCAGACCATTCTGGCGAGCGGGGAAAAATAATTTCGCGCGAAGACCGCGAAGTCTGCGAAGGAAATTCGTTTTCCATTTCGCTGCCCTCGCGTCCTTCGCGCGACAAAATATTAGGCTCAAGCCACAATCAAGTTCACCATCCGCTTCGGCACGATGATGACTTTCTTGATGACTTTGCCGGCGATGAAGGTTTGCACTTTTTCCGACGCTTTCGCCGCAGCTTCCAACGTCGCATTGTCGGCATCCACGGCGACTTTGATCGTGTCGCGGAACTTGCCGTTCACCTGCACGGGAATCTCGATCTCGCTCTCGACGAGCAAGGCCGCGTCGAACTTCGGCCATGGCGCGTAGGCGAGCGACGGCGCGATTTGTCCAAACGTGGCATGCAGCCGCGCCCAAAGTTCTTCCGCGATGTGCGGCGCGAACGGCGCGAGCAGTTGCAGAAAAGTTTTCATCACGGACAACGGCTTCGTCTGCCACGTCATCGCCTCGTTGATGAATACCATCATCGCGGAAATCGCCGTGTTGAAGCGCATGCCGTCCAAATCTTCCGTGACTTTTTTGATGCACGCGTGCAGCGCCTTGAGCTGCGCCGGCGTGGCGTCCATGTCAACAATTCCGCTATCGAGAATGACTAAATCCAGCAACTCGTCTTGGTTCTGCGCGGTCGTTTCCGCCTGCTCAAAGGCTGTTTCAGATTTTTCATCCACGAACAGCCGCCAGGCGCGGCCGAGGAAACGATACACGCCCTCGACGCCTTTCGTGTTCCACGGCTTCGTGTCCTGCAAGGGCCCCATGAACATTTCGTAAAGGCGAAACGCATCGGCGCCATATTCCACCAGCACGTCGTCGGGGTTCACCACGTTGCCGCGCGACTTGGACATCTTCTGTCCGTCTTCGCCGAGAATCAGACCTTGGTTGACGAGCTTGTAAAACGGCTCGGGCGTGGAAACGTAGCCGAGATCAAATAGAACTTTGTGCCAGAACCGTGCGTAAAGCAGATGGAGAACGGCGTGTTCCGTGCCGCCGACGTATAAATCCACGCCGGCAGCTTTGCCGTTGGACGCCATCCAATAATTATCCGCGTCTTTGCCGACAAAGGACTGCGCATTCTTGGCGTCGGTGTAGCGGAGATAATACCAGCATGAACCAGCCCATTGCGGCATGGTGTTGGTTTCGCGCGTCGCACCGGGAATTTCATTCAGCCAGTCCTTCGCGCGGGCCAACGGTGGCTCGCCTCCCGGAGTGGGCTTGTAATCTTCCAGCGTGGGCGGCAGCAACGGCAACGAACTATCCGGCAAAGCTGCGTGGTAAAGATTCCCGGCAGCATCTTTTTTCCAGAAGATTGGAAACGGCTCGCCCCAGTAACGCTGCCGGCTGAACAGCCAGTCGCGCAGTTTGTAATTGATGGTTTTCTTGCCGAGTTTTTTTTCTTCGAGCCAGGCGGTGATTTTCGTTTTGGCTTCGGCGGTTGGAAGGCCATTTAAGTCGCACCGCTCGCCAGAGGGATCTTTGATTCCCCAACCGGGTTCTGGAGAACAAACTGCAAAACCTTCAACGCACCAAGCGGCCTTCATCCATTCACCTTTTGGTAATGCACCCAATCCCGGAACAATCTCTTTTATGACTACAATCTTAATTGGCAGATCAAACTTCTTCGCAAATTCAAAATCCCGTTCGTCATGCGCTGGCACGGCCATGATCGCACCTGTGCCGTAGCTTGCGAGAACGTAGTCGGCAATCCAAATCGGAATCTTCTCACCGTTGACGGGATTGATGGCAAACGCGCCGGTGAACACACCTGACTTACCTTTGTCCAACTCCGTGCGTTCAAGATCACTTTTTCGAGCTGCGTCATCTTTGTATGAAGCGACTGCAAACTTTGGGGACACCGGGACGGACTGGATGTCTCCCATCCAATCTTTTGGTGTTTGCGGTGGCCAATCGTTCGGAACGATTCTGTCAACCAGCTTGTGTTCAGGCGCGAGCACCATGTAAGTCGCGCCGAATAGTGTGTCGGGGCGCGTTGTGAAGACGCGGATTTTTTCGGTCGAACCATCAATTTGAAAATCCACCTCCGCGCCTTCGCTGCGGCCGATCCAGTTCCGTTGCATTTCCTTGAGCGAATCGCTCCAGTCAATCGTGTCGAGGTCGGCGAGAAGCTTTTCCGCGTAAGCGGTGATGCGAAGCATCCATTGGCGCATCGGCTTGCGGATGACCGGAAAGCCGCCGACTTCGCTCTTGCCGTCAATGACCTCCTCGTTCGCTAACACCGTGCCGAGTTCGGGACACCAGTTCACCGGCGCTTCGCTGACGTAGGCGAGACGCTTTGAATTAATCAATTCTCGAATGATAACTTCCGCATCAAAATTATCATCCACTGCGTAGTGGACTTGCAAAAGCGCTATCAAATCGGAGGTTTGAGTTGCTTTTTTGGCTTTTACATTCTCAACCAACTGCTTTGCAATTGGCTTAAATGTTTCAATCGGCTCGGCTTTGTTCGTCGCCGGATTAAACCACGAATTGTAAAGCTTCAGAAAAATCCACTGCGTCCACTTGAAATATTCCACGTCGGTCGTGGCGAGTTCGCGCGACCAGTCGTAGCTGAAGCCGAGGCTTTTGATCTGGCGCGTGAAGTTGGCGATGTTCGCCTCGGTCGTGACGCGCGGATGCTGGCCGGTCTTGACGGCGTATTGCTCGGCGGGCAGGCCGAACGAATCCCAGCCCATCGGATGCAGCACGTTGAAACCGCACGCGCGGCGGTAGCGCGCCAGAATGTCCGTAGCCGTGTAGCCCTCCGGATGCCCCACATGCAAACCCGCGCCGCTCGGATACGGAAACATGTCGAGGATGTAAAACTTCGGCGGCAACTGCGTTGCGGCCACCTTGCCGGAAAGTCCGTGACGAACAGCAAATGGATGGTTCGCGGGAATTTCCTCGTTCGGATTGAACGCTCGGAAAGCCTGCTGCTGCTCCCAGGTTTGCTGCCACTTGGGTTCGATCAGGTGAAACGGATATTGTCTGCGGCTGCTCGACATAGAGCAGACATTATTGCCGGAAAACATTGGCCGGGCAATGCGGAATGAAACGGTCAGGCTTTGGCCGGCTGACTTTGCCAAACAAGCCGCAACCCTTCGAGTGTCAGGTCTGGCGCCACGGCGGAAATCTCCGGCAGCTTCGCCGCGATTAGTTTCGCATAGCCACCCGTTGCCACCACCGGTAGTTTTTTCGCGCGCAACTCGCGTTTGAGTTCGCCAATCAATTCGCGCACGAGACCGCGATAACCCTGCACCGCACCGACGAGCATCGCGTGTTTCGTGCTTTTGCCGATGGCGGAATTGACCTCGCGTATTTCAATCTTCGGCAACAGAGCCGTTTTCTCATGCAGATAATTGGTCATCGCCGCGAGGCCTGGTGCAATGATGCCACCGACGTAATTCCCCTTGCCGTCAACCACGTCGAACGTGACCGCCGTTCCAAAATCCACCACCACCACCGGCGCACCGAAACGCGCGCGCGCGGCCACCGCATTCGCCAGCCGGTCCGGGCCGATGGATTCGGGCTTGGGATAATCAATGCCCACGCCGCGGATCGTTTTCGGATTCAGTTCCAGCGCCTTCAACTTCCAGACTGCACGAACCGCTTTTTGGACGAGCGGCGTCGCGCGGGGAACAACGCTGCACAGGATCGCGCCATCAATCTTATTTTTGCCGGTAAACGCTTTGACCAGCGCCGCCGCGCCACCACCAAACCAGGTAAGCGTCGAAATATCGGTTTGCTTTAAGACCCGCCGGTCATCCGCCAGACCGATGTGCGTGTGCGTGTTGCCGATGTCGAAAAGTAAAATCATTTTTCCAAAGTGACGTCGCCACCGATGATGCGTTCCAAATGGCCGTGTTCAGTGCGGACGAGGAGCGCACCGTCATCATCGAGTGATTCCGCGCAGCCGCGAACCAGTCGCGAACCCATCTGCACCGAGACATGTTTGCCGATGGTCGTGCAACCGGCTTCCCATTCATCGGCAACCCGTGAAAATTTGCCGCCGCAAATCCGCGTGTAATCCGCATCCAGCTCGCGCAATATTTCCGTCGCCAGCTCCGCGCGGGAAATTTCTTCGCCGGCCTCAATCTTGAGCGAGGTGGCGAGCTTCCGCAGTTCCGGCGGGAATTCCGCTGCGTCCTGATTCACGTCCACGCCGATGCCGAGGATGATGTGGCGGACGCGATCCACTTCCGCGCTCATTTCGGTCAGAATGCCCACAACTTTTTTCCCGCCGATGAGCAAATCGTTCGGCCATTTGATGTCCGATGACAGCCCGGTGACCTTTCTGATCGCGCGGCGCAAGGCGGTGGCCGAGGCGACGGTCAACTGGGTCGTCTCCTGCGGGCTTAATTTTGGCCGCAGCAAAATGGAAAACCAAAGTCCCTTGCGCGTGGGCGACATCCATTTCCGACCCAGCCGTCCCCGTCCCTTGGTCTGCGCTTCGGCGAAAACCACGACGCCCTCCTTCACGCCATCACGCGCGAGTTTCTCGATCACGTCGTTTGTGGAAGTGGTTTCTTCAAACACGCGGATGTCGCGGCCGACGACTTTGATCCGGCCCAGACGCGCGGTTAAGTCATCCGCGTGTAGCGCATCGGGCGAACTGACTAGCCGGTAGCCAAAATGAGGGCCGGCCTCAATTTCGTAGCCTGCCCGGCGCAATTCTTCGATGCGCGCCCAGATCGCCGCGCGGCTGATTTTCAATTGTTCCGCCAATTGAGCGCCGGACACCCCGTCGGACTTGGCCCGCAACGCGGAAAGAATTTTGGCGTCGGTGGTCATGAGTTTTTAACCACGAATGGACACGAATTAAAACCAATCAAGAGCGTCACAGTAAAATCATTCATCTTCATTGGTGTTTATTCGTGGTTTAGTTTTCAAAATCCAATCCAACATCCACCGCCCGGGCGGAATGAGTGAGCGCGCCGACGGAAATGAAATCCACGCCCGTCCCGGCAATCGCGCGGACGGTTTCCAAATTTATGCCGCCGCTGGCTTCTGTTTTCACCCGGCCGCGGACAATTTTTACGGCCATCCGCAGTTGTTTCAAATCCATGTTGTCGAGCAAAATGAAATCGGCGCAGGCGTTCACGGCTTGTTCGACTTGTTCCAACGTGTCCGCTTCAACCTCGATCTTCAGCTTTGGAAACTTTTCCCGCGCGCGCGCGACGGCTGCGGCAATGGCGTTCGGCTTTTCATTACGCAGCGCGGCCAGATGATTGTCCTTGATCAAAACCATGTCGAACAGCCCGATGCGATGATTGCATCCGCCACCACAGGCGACGGCGTATTTCTCAAACCGCCGCCAGCCGGGCGTGGTCTTGCGCGTGTCGAGAATTTGCGCGCGGGTTCCTTTGATCGCCGCAACGAATTGCGAAGTCAACGTCGCCACGCCTGAAAGCCGCTGGACAAAATTCAGCGCGACGCGCTCGGCGGTCAAAATCGCGCGCGCCGGGCCGGAAATTGTCAGGAGCGTGTCGCCGGCGTTCGCTTGCATGCCATCGGAAAACTTTTTTTCAGTTTTGATTTTTGGCGAGAGCTGCTTGAAGGCGCTTTCCGCAAATTCAATTCCCGCCACGACGAGCAGTTCACGCGCGCGCAGAACGGCTTTGGCCTTCGCATTTGCCGGAACGGTCGCCAGCGTCGTCGCATCGCCGCTGCCGATGTCTTCGGCGAGGGCGAGTTGCACGGCACGGCGGATTTCTGCGGCGGACAGCTTCACGCCGTCAAAGTGAAGGCAAATCGAAAAAGGGAAAAGGAAAAACGAACTTGGAAACAACGATAAAAATTATAATGGCCTGAAACGAGGGTTTAGTTTAGAACAAATCGCGTGCAGAACCTGATGCCCTTCGTGTTTGTGGCGGCAATTGTCGTTGCCATCGTCGGATTTATTTACAGCCAGATTCAAGCGCGCAAACGGCGCGAGGGGCTTGTTGAACTGGCGCAGCGGTTGAATTTGAATTTCGACGAGGGACAGGATTTCGGGATTCCCGGTCGTTTTGGTTTTTTGAAACAGCTCGACCAGGGCGACAACCGCTACGCCACAAATGTTCTTTCAGGAACTTATCAGCAATATGAAGTGCTCGCGTTCGATTATCACTTTCAAACCTATTACTACGACAAAAATGGGCGGCATACCGAGCACCACTGGTTTTCATTTTTCATCCTCACGCTGCCCGTGAGTTTCCCCGACCTGACCATCCGGCGCGAAAACTTTTTCACGAAAGTCGCCGAGGTGTTCGGCTATCAGGACATCAAGTTCGAGTCCGCCGAGTTTTCCAAGACCTTTCTGGTGCGCTCGCCGGACAAGAAATTCGCCTACGATGTCTGCAACGTAAAGATGATGGAATACCTCCTCGCCAACCGCGACTTGAGCATCGAAATCGAAAACGAGGTCATCGCGCTCGTGACAGGCGCTCGTCTGGCCGTCGAACAATTTGAGATCAACCTGCAACGGCTGATTGAGATCCGCTCGCGCCTGCCGGAATACCTGTTCACGCAAAACACATGATCGCGGCATCACAAGGTGTCTGGCCAACCGTCTTCACAATTTTGATCATGGTTGTGATTGCAGGGGGCATGGTTTTTGACAACTTCAGACAGTCACGCGTCAAGCAACAGCGGGTGTTTGATTTGCGGAGCCTGGCCGCGCGCTTGAAGTTTGATGGTTTCAACCCGAACCGCGACGAGGGTTTTTCCATGGGCTGGGGATTTTTGGACTGGCTCAGTCGCGGCCAGGACCGGTATGCGTTCAATATTCTGCGCGGCACGTATCACGAACAGTCGTTGTTCGTTTTCGACTATCACTACCAGACCGGCTCCGGCAAAAGCCGGCAGGAACATTATTGCACCCTGCTCATGCTCGTCGTCAAAGAGGTTTTTCCGCAGGTAACCATCGGTCCGAAAGTTTTGCTGCGCGAATTGATGACGGCATTCGGCGTCGGCGATGAGATCAAATTCGAATCTGCGGAATTCTCGAGAACTTATTGTGTGCGTTCCGGGGACAAGAAATTCGCCTACGACGTTTGCAACCCGCAGATGATTGAATACCTGCTTGCGAACCGCAACTTGCAGGTCGAATTCCAGGGCCCGGTGATCCTGCTGACCTTCGAGCCGCAATTGCCCGTCGGACAAATCGAGTCCAACCTGCAAAGGCTGGTTGAAATCCGCTCGCGTTTGCCGGAATATCTTTTCACAAATACATGATCGCCGTCCTCATTGCCATATTCGTAATCGTCGGGTTGCCGGTCATTTACCTGCTGGTGCAATACAACGCGCTCATCGGGCTGCGCAATTACATCCGCGAATCGTGGAGCAACGTGGACACGGAATTGAAACGCCGCTACGACCTCATCCCCAATCTCGTCGCCGTGGTTAAGGGCTACGCCACGCACGAGCGCGAGGTGCTGGAACGCGTCACGCAGCTTCGCAACCAGTGCGCCGCCAACAACGGCCCGGTGGCCGACCAGTCCCGCGACGAGGTGCAGCTCGTGGACGCGCTCAAGCAACTGCTCGTCGTGGTGGAGAATTATCCGCAGCTCAAGGCCGACCAGAATTTTCTCTCACTGCAAAAGGAGTTGGTCAACACCGAGGACCGCATCCAGGCCGCGCGCCGGTTTTACAACGGCAACGTCCGCGACTATCGCAACAAATGCGAGACCTTTCCGAGCAACCTTGTGGCGAACATGTTCGGCTTCAAATCCGAGGGCGATTTCTTCAGCGTGCCGCCGTCGGTGCGCGACGTGCCGAACGTGGATTTTGCAACGTCGTAGTCGGAAAACTATGTTTATTCGATTTTAATTTCAAGGAAAGGAGCAACCGGTTTAAGATGTTGAGGCTTTATCACATCATGAAAGCGCAATGAATCCACGAGTCACAGAATTTCAGTGCATCATGCTGTTGGAAAATATCCCATCAGTTTTGAAGCTGGGAATTCTATCGCATGAACAGGCTTCAAAGCTTCGGCATGGGTCAGTCGCGATGCAGGAAATTCAAGATTTGCGAGACCCGAAGCATGTGCCTGGCGGCTTCAAGTTACATCAGTATGCGAACCTCTATTTTCACGCCCGAAACCCAATGCTCTATAAACGAAAAGGAGAAGCTCGAAACCTATGTGTGTTACGAGTCATGATTGAAGTGCGCAACCTTGCGGGCGTGGTGTTTGCAGACCGCAATGCTTCCAGCGACTACGTCCGTTTTCTCCATCCCTCGCAGTGGTCGCTCTTGGATTTCGATGCGATTTACGCATTGGATTGGAATCACCAACACGCCAATGACCCATATGCCAAGCTCGTCCATAAATCTAAAAAGTGTGCTGAAGTTCTCGTTCCCCATTGTGTTGAACCAAAGTATTTGGCCGGTGCATATGTGGTGGATGAAGCAACAAGTTTGAAGTTGAAGTCGCTAGGCTTTGATTTGCCTGTGACCATTGATTCGGAGATGTTTTTCTGCTAATTTAATTTTGCCATGTTCAAAGCACTCATCGGCGACCTTTTCGCAAGCCAGGCCCAGACACGGGTGAACACTGTCAACTGCATCGGCATCATGGGCAAGGGCGTGGCCCAGGAATTCAAGAAGCGCTACCCTGTCATGTTTGGAGATTACGCGGAACGTTGCGCTAGAAAACAAGTGCGTTTGGGCGAGCCGTATCTTTACCGGGATCGTTCCGGTGTTCTCATTGTCAATTTTCCAACCAAGGATCATTGGCGTTCGCCATCGCGACTTTCAGACATTGAACGTGGACTGGATTACTTCGTGAGGCACTGTGCTGAATGGGGTGTAAAAAGTGTCGCCTTTCCGCCATTGGGCTGCGGAAATGGCGGGCTGAATTGGGAAGAGGTCGGCCCGTTGATATATGGAAAGCTGCGGCATTTGAACATCGAAATCGAGGTTTATGCTCCTTATGGAACACCGAAAAGCCAGTTGGCGGAAGATTTTCTTGGCGGTCCATCGCAAATGGAATTGAGTGACAGAGGGCGCAAGCACGAAAAAATGAATCCCGAATGGGTGGTGTTGATGGAAGTTCTGCGGGAGTTGGAAAAGCAACCATACGCCAATCCTGTTGGTCGGACCATTTTCCAGAAAATCTGTTATGTCGTCACCGAAATGGGCGTGCATACAGGTTTTGAGTTTGGCAAAGGCAGTTACGGCCCGTTTGCCGATGAAGTCAATTTGGCTTTGCACGAATTTGCCAATCGAAATTGGGTTCAAGAAAAACCCATGGGGCGCATGATTGCGTTGCGAGTCAGCCCTGGTTACGAGGGGGAACGCTCAAAATACGCGGATGTATTAAAACAACATGCGCGGAGGATTTCCAAGACTGTTGACCTCTTCAGCCGAATCAAAAACACGGATCAAGCTGAGGAAGTTTTCACAGTCTTGTTTGCCAGCCGCCAGCTAAAAAAAGATCATCCTCATCATGAAGTCGCTGAGCGACAGTTATACGACTACATCCTTGAATGGAAAAAAACCTGGCGGACAGATGAAAAGCAACAAGCTTTGGCCAGCGCAATCCGAAATCTTGTCATGCTTGGATGGATGAAATTGCAGTTCAGCGAAAATCTTCCTGAAGCGGTTTAGCTATTGAATTTTCTCACTTCACCCGCACATTGACCACCTGACTCCACGGGCCCTGGCCGTGCGCGTTGGTGGCGGCCACGCGGAACCAGCACTTCACCCCGCTCTCCAGTCCGGTCACTTCGCAGGACTGACGGTTGCCGCTGATGGCCACCTGCTGCCAGCCCGTCGCCGCCGCCGGATCGGTGGTCATCTCGATGAGGAAGGCGCAACGGCGCACGGGACGTTTCCAGCGCAAGCGCACCCGGCCTTCAAAGTCCGTGGCCGCCACGCGCAAGTTTCCCGGCGCATCCGGTTTGCCTACCGGGTGTTTCTCCTTCGCCACGCCCAGTCCCGCCCCGAGCATCGCCGCCACGTTGCCGCCGGTCAGGGCGGAGATGCCCGAAGCGGCGCCGGTGGTGTGCTGGCGCATCACGCGCACCTTGGCATCGCGCACCCGCAACGCCGCCTTCAACGATGCCTTCAACTCCTCCACCGCAGCATGCGCCTCGGTCGCCTTGGCCACACTGTCGGCAACCGGCCGGTCTGCGAAGGTGGCGCGCTGTTCGGCGGGCAGCTTGGCGATGCCATCGGCCACGCGCCGGCAAATGGAGATTTGTTCGAGGACCGTGCGGTTGCCGAAGCCGAGTTTGAAGGTTTTCATGGGAAAACTGTTGGATTTGTTGAAAAACTGAATCGAATTTAGCATAATTGTGGAAATAATCAATTATTATTTCCATACTTTAATCGGAACCGTGCAGGATCACGGCAAATGACAGCAGGAAAATGGTGATTTCGTGCAGGAATTCGACCCAGGCTTGCAAGAGAGCGGCGTGAGCTGGCAGCAGTTTTACAAATTCTTGTCATATTTCGACGATTTCCTGCAATAAAACGGGGAAGGCGTTCAGGATTTTGGCGTTCGCGTGTCGTGATTCGTCAAAATCGCGGTAATAAAAACTGATTATTTCCACTAATTCAAGCAAGTCACATTATAACCTCACGCTTGAAGATGATTCCCGAAAGGCGAATTATTCGAATCTGGCGCCCGTGTGCAGACGAAAAATCACTGCTTCTTCGCGAGTGTTTGCACATGCCGCTCGATGCGGTTGCTCGCCTCGATGAGTTGTTCGTAGCTGGTGGCAAAACACGCGCGGCAAAAGCCTTTGCCGTTTTCACCGAAGGCCGAACCGGGAACGATGGCGACTTTTTCCGCCTGCAACAAGCCGATGGCAAATTCCTTTTCCGGCAAACCCGTCTTGCTGATGTCCGGGAACGCGTAGAACGAGCCGCGCGGCAGGTGGCATTTCAAACCGATTTCATTGAACCGGCGCACGATGAAATCGCGGCGGCGATGATACTGGTCGCGCATCTTTTTCATCGCGTCCTCGCCGCGCACGAGCGCCTCGATGGCGGCTTCCTGCGCGATGATGGACGCGCAGAGCATGGAGTATTGATGCACCTTCATCATCGCCTCAATGAGCGTCGCCGGGCCGCAGGCATAGCCGATCCGCCAGCCGGTCATGGAAAACGCCTTGGAAAATCCGTGCAGGAAAATCGTGCGCTCCTTCATGCCGGGCAGGCTCGCGATGCTGGTGTGAACGCCATCGAACGTCAGTTCGGAATAAATTTCGTCGCTCAACACGATGAGATCTTTTTCCACCGCGAACTTGGCGATGGCTTCGATCTGTGTGCGGTCGCACGTGCCGCCGGTGGGATTGCACGGCAGGTTGAGCATCAAAATTTTGCAGCCCGGCTGCCACGCGGCGCGGAGCGCGTCCACGGTGAGCGCGAAACCGTCTTTCGCGAATGTCGGCACGGGCACGGGGATGCCGTGCGCGAGCGTGATGCTCGGCGAATAGCTGACGTAGCATGGCTGGTGATACATCACCTTGTCGCCGGGATTGATGAGCGCGCGGCAGGCCAGATCCAGCCCCTCGCTGACGCCGACGGTGATGATGACTTCGTTCTCCGGCGCGTAGCTGACGTTGAAATTCTGCTCGACGTATTTGTTGATGGCGCGGCGCAGTTCGATGAGGCCGAGGTTGGACGTGTAATGCGTCTTGCCCTTTTCGAGCGCGTAGATGCCGGCCTCCCGGATGTGCCATGGCGTGTCGAAATCCGGTTCACCGACGCCGAGCGAGATGGCGTCCTTCATCTTGGCGACGATGTCAAAAAAGTCGCGGATGCCCGACTTGGGCAGGTTGACGACGTGCTTGGCGATGAAACGTGACTGGTCCATGAAT
>Ga0302192_10001458_pt1 | contig 14836 bp, 9 predicted proteins | sample II_Bog_E3_2_FD_200230 | JGI IMG/M metagenome (GOLD analysis project Ga0302192, IMG submission 200230) | Peat permafrost microbial communities from Stordalen Mire near Abisko, Sweden - II_Bog_E3_2 | ecosystem: Environmental > Terrestrial > Soil > Wetlands > Peat | place: Sweden: Abisko, Stordalen...
CGGGCGCGACCCCATTGAGAAACGAACGGAAATGCGCGTCCATCACGTTGATTGGCATCTGCACGGTGTCGAAGTGAAATCCGTGCTGGTCGGCAGTCTCAAACATGCGCAGGTGTACGCTGGGATCTTTGTGACCTGTGAAACCAATGTAGCGAATCTTGCCTGCCTGCTTTGCTTCCTGAACAGCTTCCATGGCCCCGCCCGGTGCGAAGATAAGGTCCGGATCATCGAGGCGAATGACCTCATGGAATTGCAGTAGATCGATCACGTCGGTCTGCAGGCGTCCCAGCGATTCCTCAATTTGCCTGGCAGCGGTGTTCTTATCCCTGCCGTCGATCTTGGTCATCAGGAAAACCTTCTGCCTGTAACCATCGCGGAGCGCCTGGCCCATCCTGACTTCGCTGATACCGCCGTTGTAATCCCAGCAGTTGTCCATGAAAGTGATGCCGCGGTCGATGGCGGCGCGGACGAGGCGGATGCTCTTATTCGGGTCCTGCTGTTTCCCGATGTGAAAGCCTCCCAAGCCGATCGCAGAAACACGTTCGCCTGTGCGGCCAAGCTCGCGATAAATCATGTTCGGGGACTCAGGACGGCGTGCGGCGACAGAAGATGATGTGCTTTGTGCGCCCGCGGGCGCAACGGATGCGGCGGCAGCGACGGTGGCCGACTTCAGGAAATTTCTGCGATCCATGGAAAACTCCAATCGAGAACGTCTCGTTGAGATGGATGCAAGCCACGCTGAAGAGCCGCCCGGGACCATTCAACTGACACCATGTCCACCGTCTTGAAACCAGGTCCGGGTTTGCTCGGCCTAGAGAATCGCCCTCACCACGCCGCCGTCGACCCGCAGTGCGGCGCCGTTGGTGGCCGAAGAAAGCTCGCTGGCCACATAAGTCACCATTGCCGCAACTTCGTCTACGGTAGCAAAGCGCTTGAGTAACGATGAAGGCCGCACATGCTCGAAGAACTCTTTTTCGATCGCTTGCTTATTCTTGTTCTGTTGTTTCGCCATTGCCTCGACGAAGGCGCCCACGCCTTCCGACTCGGTGGGCCCGGGAAGAATACTGTTGACCGTCACGCCGGTTCCGGCCACAGACTCGGCGATGCCACGTGCAACGGCTACCTGCGCCGTCTTTGTCATACCGTAGTGCACCATTTCAGGCGGAATCTGCACCGCCGATTCGCTGGAGATGAAAAGGATACGTCCCCAGTTCTTTTTCAGCATTCCGGCCAGATAGTGTCGCGCGAGCCGCACTCCGCTCATCACGTTGATCTCGAAGAAGCGGTACCAGTCCGCATCGGAAATCTCTGCAAACGGCTTCGGCTCGAATATGCCGACATTGTTTACCAGCACATCCACTAGAGGCAGCTTCGCAATCATGGCCTCTGCTCCGGCTGAACTGGAAAAGTCCGCTACGATGCCGTCGACTTTGATTGTTGCGGCATGCGACCGGATCGCCGCAACCGCCGCATCCACGCGCACCTGCGTGCGCCCGTTCACATACACATGCGCGCCTTCGGCAGCAAGCGCACGGGCTATCGCGAATCCAATGCCTGCCGTCGATCCGGTTACCAGCGCAACTTTATCAGTAAGCTTCAGGTCCAAAGAATCCTCCAGATGGAAAGCCAAAACCCAATTGAGATCAGAATAGTTCCTGAATTGCCCCCGATAGGAGCGTCTTGTAATGTCTTGCCAGGAGCGTTTTGTGTCTTCTTGCCCAGGTGACTTCTAGACGTCGAGGTCCACGATCCCAGCTAAACTTCGGCCTCTGATCCTTGACGGATCACATACGGGGTTATTGCGGACAGATCCAGGTCACCATGAGCAGAGATATTAGCGGCAAGAACAGATCGGGCGATTGATGCTGCGGGCAAGTCGGCGCCAGATATCATTGCCGCATCCATTACCAGATCCATGTCTTTGCTCATCAGGCGCAGCGGAAACTCAGGAGAGTAGTCATTTGTCTTTATCTTCTGAAGTTTCCCGACAATGGCGGGAGCGATCACAGCCGTTTTGGATAAGACCTTCAGGAGAACATTTCGATCAATCTGAAGATGCTCTCCGAGCGAGACTGCTTCTGCCATTGCCTCCATATCAAGCGCCAGGAGAAGGTTGACCACGAGTTTCATACGAACGCCTGAAGACCCAGGCCCAATCAGGAACCACTGCCGGGCAATCGACTCAAAGATAGGGATGCATTGCTCGAAGGTATCTTTGTCACCGCCGGCAAGCAGCGTAATGGTTCCGGCTTCTACTGCCGGCGTCGATCCGGAGATGGCCACATCGAGAAACTTGACGCCTCTTGCGCGGGCCTCCTGATGCAGGCGGCGCGATAGTTCGGGCGAAATCGTGCTCATCTCGATGATGATTGTCCCCGGCTTTGCCGTAGAAAAAACGCCGCCGCTGTCGAGGTAGACGGACCGAACAGCCGCATCGTTGGCCAGGGAAGAGAGAATTACATTCGATTCAACTACGAGGTTCGCAATTGATGATGCAATTGTTATTCCCCATTCGCCTAATTTCTCTGCAGGCTCTGGACTGCGATTCCATGCTCGAATTTGCCATCCGAATGTATCCAAGCGCCGCGTGAGCCGGCTTCCCATGAGTCCAAGGCCGATGAATCCGACTTGAGCAGTAAGTTTGTCGAGTAGTGTTGCTGGCATGAAGTGCCCTCCCTCACACCGGTTTAAATATTCCCCCGGTGACGATCAATCCGCAACCATACTTTGCACGTATTCTGCCATCCCGGCTAAATTCGGATCGATTCAGAATCAACCAGATACAGCGTGCCGCTTTCCGTACGGTCCCGACTACTGTCAGAGTTTCGACACTCGATGACGGAAGGTCGTCACGAACGGCGTTACCGGTGAATGAAACCTCTTAATATCCAAAAGGTTAGTCGTCGAATTGATTGGCCCTGAAACTGCTACTGAGAGCGTCAGCGATACGAGTCGCAAATTAACTTTACGGGCTGTTAAACCATGGAATACCATCGAGAATCTATCGCGGAGGGTGGACAGTTATGACGGTCACCATTGATGGCAAGCCACTGGCAATGCAGCCTGGAGAACGGCTGATCGATCTTATCAACCGTTGCGGAATCGAAGTACCACATGTCTGCTATCACCCCCAGCTTGGACCGATTCAATCCTGCGATACCTGCATGGTTGAGGTCGACGGCAAACTGGTGAGAGCTTGCGGAACGACAGCGGCAGAGGGCATGAACGTTGTCACATCTTCGCCGCGCGCGGACGCGGCGCAACGCGAAGCTTTTGACCGCATCCTCGGCAATCACATGCTCTATTGCACAGTGTGCGACAACAACAACGGCAACTGCACCGTGCACAACACCACGAAGCTGCTGCACGTGGAGCATCAGGAGATTCCTTACAAACCCAAGCCCTATGAAGTGGATATGTCCAATCCCTTCTATCGCTACGATCCCGACCAGTGCATCCTCTGCGGGCGCTGTGTTCAGGCCTGCCAGACCCTCGAGGTCAATGAGACGCTGAGCATCCGGTGGGAGGATGAGCACCCCCGCGTGTTATGGGATGGTGGCGCCCCGATCGGCGAATCGAGTTGTGTTTCTTGCGGACATTGTGTCACCGTCTGCCCGTGCAATGCGCTGATGGAAACGTCGATGCTTGGAGAGGCCGGCTACATGACCGCGCTCTCCAAGCCCGCACTCGACGGCATGATCGACGTGGTCAAGGGCATCGAGCCGGAGATGGGCTATGGCTCCATTCTTCAAGTTTCTGAATTGGAATCGCACATGCGCGAGTCGCGTATCAAGCGAACCAAGACTGTTTGTACTTACTGCGGGGTCGGCTGCAGTTTCGATGTCTGGACTAAAGACCGCCATATTCTGAAGATCGAGCCGCTGGAGGGCCCGGCCAACGGCGTCTCCACTTGCATCAAAGGCAAGTTCAGCTGGGGACACATCAACAGCGCCGATCGCCTCACCAAGCCGCTTATCCGCGAGGGCGATCAATTCCGTGAAGCCTCATGGGACGAGGCATTGTCCCTGGTGGCGCGCAGATTTACTGAGATCAAGGCAGCAACCGGCCCTGACTCGCTGGCCTTTATCTCCTCTTCGAAATGCACCAACGAAGAGAGCTACTTGATGCAAAAGCTGGCCCGTGCGGTTATTGGGACCAATAACATGGATAACTGCTCCCGTTACTGCCAGGCGCCCGCAACCATGGGTCTATTCCGAACCGTTGGCTATGGCGGAGACTCCGGTTCGATCACCGATATTGAGCAGGCCGGGCTGGTGCTGATCGTCGGCAGCAACACCGCCGAAAGCCATCCGGTAATCGCGACGCGAGTCAAACGCGCTCACAAGATGCACGGCCAAAAACTGATCGTTTCGGATCTTCGCGAAAACGAGATGGCGGAGCGCGCTGACATATTCCTCCATCCACGCCCCGGCACTGATCTCATCTGGCTCTCCGCGGTGACCAAGTACATTCTCGACAACGGACTTGCCGACCAGAAGTTCATCGATCAGTGGGTCAATCGGGCTGATGAGTACAAAAAGAGCCTGGATCTGTTCACGCTCGAGATGGCCAGCGAGAGGTGCGGCCTTCCCATCGAAACACTTACAAAAGTGGCCCATATGATCGCGGAAGCGAAAGGAGTCTGCGTTCTCTGGGCGATGGGCGTAACGCAACACACTATGGGCTCTGACACTTCGACCGCTATCTCAAATCTTCTGCTCGCAACGGGCAATTACATGAAGCCGGGGACAGGCGCATATCCTCTGCGAGGACATAACAACGTGCAAGGGGCCAGCGATCACGGAGCAATGCCGAACTTCTTCCCCGGATATCAGAAAGTGGACGATCCGGCGATTCGCGCCAAGTTTGAGAAGGCCTGGAATGTGCAATTGCCGCCGAAGCCGGGCCTCGATAACCACCTGATGATCGACGCCATCCACGAGGGCAAACTCAAGTCGATGTATGTATTCGGCGAAGAGATGAGCCTCGTCGATTCCAACGCAAACTACGTGAGCGACGCGTTGTCGAAGCTCGACTTCTTTGTCATGCAGGAGATCTTCTTCAGCGAAACTTGCCGCTTTGCGGACGTAATTCTTCCGGCCAGCCCAAGCCTGGAGAAAGAAGGGACCTTTACCAGTACCGAGCGGCGCATCCAGCGTCTCTACCAGGCTCTTGAGCCTCTGGGCGAAAGCCGTCCCGACTGGATCATTATTCAGGACATTGCCAACCGGCTGGGCGCTGGATGGAAGTACGAGCACCCTTCCCAGATTTACGAAGAAATTGCCGCACTTACTCCGTTGATGGCCGGCGTCACTTATGAGCGTCTCGAAGGATACAAGACGCAGCAGTGGCCCGTGGCAGAGGATGGCAGCGATCAGCCTCTGCTGTACACAAAGAACTTCAATTTTCCCGACGGCAAGGCGACGTTCTACCCCGTTCCCTGGACGGAGCCGAGCGATCAACAGGATACCGAGTACGATCTGCATCTGAACAACGGCCGTCTTCTGGAGCATTTCCACGAAGGCAACATGACCTATCGAACGGAGGGTATCAAGGAGAAGACTCCGTGCACCTTTGTTGAAGTGTCGCCGGAGCTTGCCGGCGAACGCGGTATCCAGACCGGAAGCTGGGTGCAATTGACATCGCGTTACGGCAAGGTGCGCGCACAGGCAGTCATCACTACGAGAGTGCAGGGAAAAGAGCTGTATATGCCCATGAACTCTACTGAAGAGGCTGTTAACCGTCTCACCAGCAGCCATACGGACAAAGCAACTCACACCCCTGCTTACAAGGAAACGTCTGTGCAGCTGCGGGTGTTGGGGGAGATCGGCCACGACCCGCTGCCGCGGACAAACTCGCGGCACGGCCATCCGACACCGCAGACCGGCGTCGAAGTGGAGCGCAAGTGGAAGCGTAAGGATTATCGTCAACCCGGCGACCAACTGGTTCAGATCCAAACCCGATAACTACGCCTGCAGACAAGGAGAGAAATATGGCCCGACCAATCCCGCTGGAGTTACCGGCCCGCGATCCCCGCGAAGAGTTGCGCAAGCGGCTCGAACAAGCGCCGGTTAAGCACGCGGAAGCCTTGCTCGACTCGTATGAGTTGCTGCAGCAGCTACACGACCACGGCGTCTTCGAACTGTTGCGCGGTGCGCTTGGCGCCAGCGACAAACTGATTGAAACCGCCGTCGATGCAGCCAAATCGGATGATGCCATTCGCGCCATTCGCAACGCGATGATTCTCGGCAAAGTGCTTGGCTCAATCAATCCTGACGTACTGCAGTGTGTTGCGACGGCAGCAAGTGAAACGCTTGGATGCTACGAGAAGCCAGTCATCGAGCCGCCAGGCCTGTTTTCGCTTCTCAGTCAGTTCCGTCACAAAGAATTGCGCAGAAGTATCGCGCTCATCAACCGCTTCTTAGAGGCGCTTGGAAGTCAAATCAAGTTGCGTGGAGGTTGCCAATGACAGAAGCCAGAACAAACACGAATCGCTGGGGAATTGCGGCTGCCGGTTTCCTAATGCAAATGGCTCTTGGAGCCGTATACGCATGGAGCGTTTTCCGGGTTCCGCTCGCAAAGCAATTTCATTGGTCCATAGAAGAAGTGACGCTCACCTTTACAATCTCCATCTTGGTTCTGAGTTTAGCCTGTTTCTTCGGTGGGCTCTGGCTGAATAAGAAAGGGCCTCGCGTTGTCGCGTTGACTGGTGGATTTCTCTACGGCCTGGGTGTCTTCCTGGCAAGCTTTTCCGCCAACAAGCTCTGGTGGCTCTATTTGAGCTATGGACTCATTGGAGGAATAGGAGTTGGATTCAGTTACATCGTTCCGGTAGCCGTGCTGGTGAAGTGGTTTCCAGATCGGCGAGGTCTAATCACTGGAATTGCCGTTGGCGGATTTGGCGCCGGGGCCTTGATCTTTGCGCCTGTGGCTACGCGCCTGATTCAAACTGTCGGCGTTTTGCAGACATTCGCTTATCTTGGCGTTGTATATCTCGTGATCAGCATGGCCACCGGCTATTTCATGCAGAATCCGCCCGATGGGTGGAAGCCGGTTGGCTGGGTTCCTACCGCTACCGAGACCAGACAGCGCGCGGCAAAGGACTACACACTAGGCGGCGCCCTGAAAACGTGGCAATGGTGGGCTCTGTGGGCGTTGTTGTTTCTGAATACCTCGGCAGGCATCTCGATCATTTCACAGGAATCGCCAATGTTTCAGGAGATCGCCAAGGTCGGCTCCGTCGTGGCTGCGGGGATGGTCGGCGTTACCAGCATCGGCAACGCTGTGGGCAGAATCTTCTGGGCCTGGATCTCCGATGCAATCACCAGGCGATGGGCCTTTGTGACAATGTTCCTGCTTCAGATCGGACTCTTTTGGATACTGCCAGGCATCTCTTCGGCGGGCATTCTTACGGTCGTGGCATTCATTGTTCTGATGTGTTACGGAGGCGGGTTCGGCACCATGCCGGCATTTACCGCCGACTATTTCGGATCGAAGAATGTCGGGCCCATCTACGGTCTTATGCTCACTGCGTGGGGTTTCGCGAGCGCATTTGGTCCTTTGCTTATCGCGCATATGAGGCAGAGCAGCGGGTCGTTTACGAGCGGACTCCACGTGATCGCAGGCATCATGGCTGTATCCATGCTCCTGCCCATCCTGGTCTCTCCACCGAAATCTGCCGCGGCAGAGGCTTGGAGTTCGCGTGCCGGGGTCCCGGTCATGCATTCCAGGTGACTTAGTTGGAATGGGCGGAACCAGCGAGAGTTACGAATCACATCCCATGGGGTGGAAGGAGACGGCTCCGGCGACGTTGCCGCAGGCGGAGCGGGCCGCCTGTTTTCCTCGCCATAATCTTCGCGTTGCTGCAAGGAGGCTTCAATGAGCACATTTCAACGTAACGCTCTCGCCGCAGCCCGCGTATTGGTTGCCTTGGTATTTCTCGCCAACGGTTTTGGCATCATCCCACAGGGTGTCCCTGCAAGGGAACTCGCCGAACATGGAGCCCCGGTGGCTCTTGTTGCGTCACTCATGCTGGGAGCCAGGACGATCGAGATCGTCGGCGGTTTCGGATTGATGCTTGGTATCTATCCCCAGATCGCGGCAATCGCGGTGATTGCATTTCTGGTTCCGGCGACGCTGGTGGCTCATGACTTCTGGCGCGCGGTGGGAACTCCGGCCTATGCGCCGCAGCTTCTCCAATTCCTGAAGAACGCGGCGATGACCGGAGGCCTGATACTCATTGCCGCGACGCCGAATCAACCCACGCTGTTTCCGCGTACTTCGCGGTCCAATGCTCTGGAATAAGCCTTAAAGACCCCGACGGCAGAACCGGCAAGTCGAACGAAGCTCTTTAGCTTCTCTGTCCCCGGGGGAAAATCGCGCGATGGCGGAGTGGTCGCGGGGCCGCTCGTCACTTACTGTCGGCCCTCTGACAGCAGTTGTAAACGCCGGACCGGCTTGCGACCTGCAGCCGCTGATTCTAATAGCGAAACCAAATGGCATGAGTCGTGCAAAGACAGGTGTAGGCCAAGCCAGTCGTGACGCCTCGCCGATGAAGGCCAGAGGCGCAGCGATCGCGGCAGAAGGGAGCGCAACGGGACATCATGTGGATAGTCAAGGTTGCTCTCGATCGTCCGTACACATTTATTGTTCTCGCGCTGCTGATTCTCATCGCCGCGCCGGTGGTCATCCTTCGCACGCCCACCGACATTTTTCCCAACATCAATATTCCGGTGGTTTCGATCGGCTGGACTTATACCGGTCTCAATCCTGAAGAACTCGAAGGGCGTTTGACTTCGCCATACGAGAAGGCTCTCACCACGCTGGTCGACAACATCCAGCACATCGAGTCGACGACCTACAACGGCGAAGCAATCGTGAAGGTATATCTGCAGCCAGGGGCGTCACTGGACACTGCGAACGCGCAGGTCACGGCCGCATCGCAGTTCATGTTGCGGCAACTTCCTCCGGGTACACTTCCCCCGCAGATTATCAATTTCTCCGCTTCAAGCGTGCCCATTCTGCAATTGGGAATCTCGGGCGAAGGGCTGTCTGAGGCGCAGTTGAACGATTACGCAACCAATTTCGTGCGCACGCAGCTCATCACTGTTCCGGGCGCGGTAGTGCCATCGCCCTATGGCGGCAAGCAGCGCCAGATTGACGTCAACATGGACCAGGCAGCGATGCAGTCCAAGGCCATCGCTCCTGCCGACGTGCTGAATGCGCTGGCGCGACAGAGCGTGGTGATGCCTTCGGGAACCATCAAGATCGGACAGTCGGAATACGACGTAAGGACAAACGGCTCACCGCGCACTGTGGAAGCGCTGGCAAATATTCCTCTCAAGCAGGTCAATGGCACAACGATCTATCTGCGCGACGTAGCCAGCGTCAGCGACGGCTTTCAGGTACAGACAAACATAGTGCGCCAGGACGGCCATCGCGGCGTGCTGATCTCGGTTCTGAAGAACGGCAACGCTTCGACGCTGGATGTGGTCAAGGGCATTCGTGGGATTTTGCCGCGCGTAGCGAGCACGGTCCCGCCACAACTGAAGATGACACCGCTCTCCGATCAGAGCGTCTTCGTCCGCGCCGCTGTGCAAGGGGTCATCCGGGAGGCCGTGATTGCCGCAGCGCTCACAGCAGTAATGATTCTTGTCTTTCTGGGCAGTTGGAGATCGACGCTGATCATTGCAATCTCCATTCCGCTGTCGATTCTGACATCGGTCATCGTTCTTGGATTGATTGGCGAAACCATCAACACCATGACGCTCGGTGGACTGGCGCTGGCCGTCGGCATCCTGGTCGACGACGCCACCGTCACCATCGAAAACATTGAGCGCTTCCTTGAGCAGGGCTATGCCTTGCGCGAGGCTATTCTTGAGGGCGCATCGCAAATCTCAGTGCCGGCGCTGGTCTCGACGCTCTGCATCTGCATTGTGTTCCTGCCGATGTTCTTTCTTGGCGGTGTAGCGCGCTTTCTTTTTGTGCCACTGGCGGAGGCGGTCGTCTTTGCCATGCTTGCCAGCTACGTGCTGAGCCGCACGCTGGTGCCCACGCTGGCCATGTATCTGCTGCGCGCCAACGAACATGGAGCGAGTACCGCGAGGGGACTCTTCGCACGCATTCAGCAGAGCTTTGAGCGCGCTTTTGAACACGTGCGCGATCGGTATCACTCATTGCTAGAGGGACTCGTCTTCCGACGCCGCATTTTCATTCCCTCCTTCCTCGGGCTTTGTCTTGCCGCGTTCGTTCTTGTGCCGTTCCTTGGAGAAGATTTTTTTCCTCAAACAGACAGCGGGCAGTTTATTCTCCATGTCCGCGCCCCTTCAGGTATGCGCATCGAAGAAACGGCCCGCCTGTTCGATCTGGTTGAAGGAGAGATACGCAAAGAAATTCCGCCAGCGCAGATCGACAACATTCTCGACAACATCGGCCTGCCCTACAGCGCCATGAACACGCAGCATCTGACGAATGGCACTCTGGGCGCCGGCGATGGCGACATCCTGGTTACGCTCAGGGCGAATCACGGCCCCACAGCGGACTATGTGCGCGCGCTCAGGCATAATCTGCCCCGCATGTTTCCCTCGGCAACGTTTTATACGCTACCGGCCGATATTACGACACAGATACTCAACTTTGGATTGCCGGCGCCCATCGACATACAGATTGAAGGCAATGATTCAGAGGCCAGCAAGGCGCAGGCGGACAGGATTCTCGCCCAACTTCGCAATGTTCCTGGTCTCACCGACCTTCGCATTCAGCAGCCGTTCGACTATCCCACGCTCCAGGTGAGTGTGGATCGCACCAAGGCCGCTCAGGGTGGGTACACCCAGCAGGACGTCTCCACCAGTGTGCTCAACTCGCTGAGCGGCAGCTTCCAGGTGACGCCCATGTTCTTTCTCAACTGGAACAACATGGTGGCCTACGACATTGTTGCGCAAACGCCGCAGTACAAGATGGACACTATGCAGGACCTTGAGAATATTCCCATCAACCGTGCAACGCCCAGCGCGCCAGCCGCAGGTACACCGGCGAATCCCGAAATCTTGAGTGACCTCGCCGGTGTAGATCGCGGACATGAGATGGAGGTCGTAAACCACTACAATATTCGCCGCGTTGTCGATGTCTATGCCAACGTGCAAGACCGCGACCTGGGCGGAGTGAGCCGCCAGATCACCAAGATTCTCAATGCGGATGCCACGTCGTTGCCGCGCGGCACGTTCGTCACGCTGAAGGGCCAGGTCGACACAATGCGCAGTTCATACACCGGCTTGCTGGGCGGCCTGGTCTTTTCCATCGTGCTCGTCTATCTGCTGATCGTCGTCAACTTCCAAAGCTGGGTCGATCCATTCATTATCATCACCGCGCTGCCCGCGGCGTTAGCAGGCATCGTGCTGTTTCTTTTTCTCACCCGCACAACGCTGTCGGTGCCCGCGTTGATGGGCGCCATTATGTGCATGGGCGTGGCTACGGCCAACAGCATCCTTCTTATTTCATTTGCTACTGATCGTCTTGAAGAGCACGGCAATGCCATCCGCGCGGCCATCGAGGCGGGCACCACGCGCTTCCGCCCGGTCATTATGACTGCCCTGGCAATGATCATCGGTATGGTGCCCATGGCGCTTGGACTCGGCGACGGAGGCGAACAGAATGCGCCGCTTGGCCGCGCTGTGATTGGCGGACTGCTTTGCGCAACAGTCGCAACATTGCTCTTCGTTCCCAGCGTCTTCGCATTGATTCACGGTTCGGAAAAGAGCGAACGGAAACGAATGGAGAAGCGGCTTGTGGAGGAACACGCATGAACAATGGCAACGGAACAATTGGGGTCAAAGAGCTCACATCCGGGCACGCGCAGGCAACTGCATCCGCCCAGCCTCCGGTCGCGCTTCCCGGCGGCGCTGGAGCAACGAACGCTGAGAAGCCAGCTGGAGTTTCGGGAGGCCGTCGCACGGCAGGCATTGTCTGCGCGGTTGCGCTGCTCGCCGCAATTGCCTGGGGCTTGCATGCGCGCTCAGCAAGGGGGGCGGCAGTAGCTCACGCGACTCAACAGGCCGCCATTCTTACAGTCAACGTGGTGCATCCTGTGGAGGGGTCGAAGGCCGACGATCTCGCGCTTCCCGGCAACGTGGAGGCGTTTACCGATACGCCCATCTACTCCCGCACCAACGGTTACCTGAAGAAGTGGTACTTCGACATTGGCGCGCACGTGCGCAAAGGCGATCTTCTCGCCGAAATCGATACGCCCGAGATCGACCAGCAACTCGACCAGTCGCGCGCCGAGTTGGAGCGCATGCAGGCTAATGCAGAGCTAGCCGGAGTGACGAGCACCAGGTGGCAGGCGTTGCTGGACAAGCACGCTGTTTCGCAACAGGAAGCGGATCAAACCCGCGCCAATTACATCGCCGCTCAGGCAGCTGTCGACGCAAGCAAGGCCAACGTGCGCCGTCTCGAGCAGCTGCAGAGTTACGAACGTATCGTCGCTCCGTTTGACGGAATCATTACCGCGCGCAACACAGACATCGGCGACTTGATTGACGCCGGTTCCGGTTCAAGCAATCCACGCGAACTCTTTCACCTAGATTCGGACAATCGGCTCCGCGTCTATGTTGCGGTCCCGGAAGTCTACTCGGATTCGATCCATGACGGCGACAGCGCAACACTGATGCAGGATTCGAATCCGGATGAGAAGATTTCCGGCACCATCGTGCGCAACGCCAACGCAATCAACCAGTCCACGCGCACCCTCAACGTCGAAGTGGACGTCAATAACTCGAAGAGCGTATTGCGCCCGGGAGCTTATGTCTTCGTCCATTTCCTTCTTCCCGCGATGGGGAATACCGTTACGATTCCTTCCAACGCGCTGCTGTTTCGCGCCGAAGGGCTTCGCGTCGGTGTTGTACGCGGCGGCCATGTCCAACTTGTGCCAGTGACTATTGGCCACGACTTTGGCAATTCCGTCGAGATCACTTCCGGCCTTACACCTGCCGACGAGGTCATCCTCGATCCTTCCGATTCGCTCATGAGCGGTACCGAAGTCTACTCGCAGGCGGCGAGCGCGCGAGGGCAGTCATGATCTGGAGACGCGTTTGGCGCAGGACGGCCTTTCTGTTCGCGGCGGTAGCTGGTGTCGCACTTGCCGGCTGCCAGGTCGGGCCGCAGTATGCGCGCCCCGCGGTTCCACTTGCACCCGCGTTCAAAGAGCCGTTGCCCGAGAACTTCAATCCCGAAGACGGGTGGAAGCCTGCGCAGCCCAGCGATGCGCAACTGAAGGGCGACTGGTGGACATTGTTCGGCGACCCACAGCTCAACACACTCGAGGCGCAGATTGACCCGGCCAACCAAACGCTCAAAGAAGCGGAGGCGAATTTTCGAGCAGCACGTGCGGCCGTCCGCTTCAACCGCGCGTCTGAAGCGCCAACGATCGGAATCGCGCCCAGCGTCGGAGCCGTCCGGGATTCCAACAATCAGCCCTACTTGAATATCTCAGGATCCAACACCGGCGAAGGCGACTTCACCCTTCCGTTCGATCTCAATTACGAGATTGATCTCTGGGGCCGTGTAAGACGCACTGTTACTCAGGCGCGCGAGGAAGCGCAGGCTTCGGATGCGGACCTTGAGACTTCACGGCTTTCATTGCATGCGGAGCTCGCGGTGGACTACTTTGATCTGCGTTCGGCTGACGCCCAGCGCAAACTTCTCGACGACACGGTCAAGGCTTTCCAAAGCGCACTGCAGCTTACTGAGGACCGCTACAACGGCGGAGCATCCCCGCTCTCTGACGTGACACAGGCGCGTACGCAACTCCAAGCGGCGCAAGTGCAGGCCACCGATGTCGATATTCAGCGCGCCAGTTACGAACACGCAATCGCCGTTCTTGTGGGTAAGGCTCCCGCGGAGTTCACGCTGAGGCCCGACCCGATAACCGTCTCTGCGCCTAAGATTCCTGCCATCCCCGGCATGCTGCCGTCGCAGTTGCTGGAGCGCCGTCCGGATATTGCTTCGAGCGAACGCAGCATGGCTGCGGCCAACGAGCAGATCGGCATCGCTCAGGCGGCCTACTATCCCACGCTGTCGCTTTCCGCTGTGGCAGGTCTCGCTGGCACATCCGCAATCAATTGGTTTTCGTGGCCGAGCCGGTTCTTTGCCGTTGGCCCTGCGCTTTCCGAGACCCTCTTCGACCACGGCAGACGGCGAGCCACCTCCGACATCGCCCTCGCGCAGTATGACGGCACCGTTGCCTCTTACCGCCAGACCACGCTCACCGCATTCCAGCAGGTTGAGGACAACCTGAACGCACTGCACAACCTCGAGATCGAATCACAGCAGCAGCGCGACGCTACCTCTTCGGCACAGCAGTCGCTCGACCTCTTCAATACGCGGTACGAGGGTGGCGTCGATACCTATCTCCAGGTGATTACATGGCAAACAGCGCTGCTTCAAAACCAGCGCAACGATATTGAAATCATGCAGCGACGCTTCGAAGCCAGCGTACTGCTGGTCAAGGCTCTCGGGGGCGGTTGGGATTCATCCCAGCTTCCGCAAAAACCGTGACCGGCAGATCGATAGATTCCTTCGAAGCCGTATCTCCAAAATCGCTAAGTCAACTTGAAGACCAACGCATCATCGGAAAGTCGAGTTTCGGGCATCTGGATTTCCAGTCCATCCGACGTCCATTCCCAGCGAAGCGACGTGGACGATCCAAGCAATTCGACATGGCGGAGCGTGCCGCTTGGCAGCGGGGTATCTTTTTTGAGAGAGGCAATGCGATCCTGGCCGCCGGGCGCCCCGAGCACGTGGACATAAAACGCATGAGCGCGGGTGGTGAAACGAATGTCCT
>Ga0302192_10001462_pt1 | contig 14823 bp, 16 predicted proteins | sample II_Bog_E3_2_FD_200230 | JGI IMG/M metagenome (GOLD analysis project Ga0302192, IMG submission 200230) | Peat permafrost microbial communities from Stordalen Mire near Abisko, Sweden - II_Bog_E3_2 | ecosystem: Environmental > Terrestrial > Soil > Wetlands > Peat | place: Sweden: Abisko...
CTGACTTACGCTCCCCCAGGAGCAACGAGGTGCGCTTCTTCCCCAAAATCAAGGTCATGTCTGCCTTCGGTGCGGCGACAAAGAATGATTTTACATAAAACCGCATTGGGTAATTCAGAAATACATGAAGCGGGTATGGCAGAAGTTTCATGATTTTAACTAGGTGTTAAGTTGGTGCGGCAAGTCTCTTCGTCAATTAATTCCGCAACACACAGCTCCTTGAGTGCTGTATCCCAATCAACCATCCCCATTGTTCGATTCGTCTGCATCACTGAAATCAAACCTTTTTCTCCACTTCTCCGGATCTGCGTTTCACCAGCAGGAATGTTGATGTAAATCTCCCTTGCCGCCACGACCCCACCCCCGACTTTACGCAACAGGCGTTGTCCTATGATCATACGCAGCGTGTGAGCAAGAACGGCACGAACCTCGTCCTTCTTCTCATGCGGAGCGATATCGACGATTCTCATGATTGTTGCAAAGACTTGCTCCGTGTGAAGTGTCGCAAAAACAAGGTGCCCTGTCTCGGCAGCCTGCATTGCAGCCATAACAGTTTCAAGATCCCGAATCTCACCAACGAAAATGACATTCGGCGCCTGCCTCATCGCCGTCCTAACGCCAGATGCATAAGAATCCACATGAGTTCCCACCTCTCTCTGATCAATAATGGACTTAAGGGGCGTAAAAATGTATTCGATCGGATCCTCCAAGGTGATCATTTTGTACTTGTAGTTTTCGTTCAAATACTCAATCAGCGCACAAATTGTGGAGGACTTACCCGAACCGGTCGGACCCGTCACTAGAACCAGACCCTTTGTCATCTGGGATACCATGCGAACGATTTTCATATCGAGACCAATTTCCGCAGGACGATAGGCGCGCTTTGGAAGTGGACGGCAGGCGGCTGAGTACCCATCCAACTCGCGACAAATACTTCCACGATAGCGAGTATCGCCTACCTTAAATGCATAATCTGCAGCCCCCACAGGTCCTTCAAGGCTGGTTTTGTAATAGGTAGATTGCGGCAGTGTATAGAAAAGCATCTGGTCGTACTCTTCAGGCGTCGGCACCCATAGTTCGTAAGGGATGACGTCGGAACTAGCACGGGCATTGATTTTCCCCTTGGAAAAGAGAATGTCGCTTGCCTTTTTTTGCAATACCCATTCCGTCAATTGCTCCCACCGATCCTTGATTTCTTGAAAATTGCCTGGGGATGGGTTTTCTTCTGGCGGAAATGACATTCTATAGTTTTACACTATCTCTTCTGCTTGGGGAATAGGTCATTTTCATTTATTCATTAAAAATTTACTCTTCTTCCTCCGATTTGAAATATTTCACCCTCGGCTGTCCATTCCAGTCGGAAACGACCATTTCGATCTTTATTTTTTTACCGTGCTGGCTGTCAGTACATACCATGATTATGCCGGCCGTCCCCTTTGCCCTGTCATACTTAACAATCCCGTATTCCTCCAGCTCCATTTCTTTCCACCCTTCCTGATTTCCCACCAGATCCTTAGCTGCGTCTTCTCCTGAAACCTCTCCATTCTCTTCATAGTCAACCTGATCGTCGAATAACGGGACAATATCCTCCTCGCCTCCGTGTGCTATTGCCAGAAGTAAATCATGATCAAATATCTCCACTTTTGAAGGAGTTGCCCCCTTGCTTCCATTGGCCCTCACTACCACAAGGACTGATGCTTGTGATGCTTTTTTAAAAACTGAATGAGGTGCAATCTCATCCCCTCCCGTCACTGTTCTAAATGGTATGTCGTTTTTCTCCAGGAATCCCTGCAGGTCAGCTACTGGGATAGCAAAATTCACTGTTTCTGGAACAGGACTTCCCCCAACCGTCCTTGCGCCGCCCATCTTAGATACCGCCACTCCAATCACGGCTCCGTGTCCATTGAGCACCGGTCCTCCGCTGTTACCCGGGTTTAAAACTGCGTCAATCTGCAAAAGAGCTCCTCCGCTATTTACCCGCACTGCATTTACCCGTCCTTCAGATGCCGACATTCCGCTACCTATTTGTCCCGCAAGGGGGAATCCAGCAACAGTAACTCTGTCCATCTCTAATGCCGGCACCGTAGAAAGCTCCAGTACCCCATTCCCCCTGAATGATGTCTCCAGCAAGGCCAGGTCTCGAACGTCGTCCCTGGCCTTCACTTTCGCCGGAACGATCCGTCCATCCGGTGCGACCACATCAACTTTGTAGCCAACCTTCGCTACATGGGCACACGTTACAATGAGGCCGGGTTCCACAAAAAACCCGCTTCCGGTTTCATCTGCCTTCATCACGCACGGGAGCATCAGGGAAAAAATTAATAATGCCGCCGCCTTCATCATCTTGCTTTATCCCCCGATTCTCTCCTAGTCAATACTCGGTGTTGTTTTACCAGATCATTCCTTGACCGAGAGAGCCGTTCCCGTTAATCCTTTTTTCATGAAACTTCAGACAACTCAACGCAGCATCTCCGCTAGCGTCGATGCGAATCTCGCCACGCAGAATGCGTCGCCCATCCAGGTTGCTGTAGCCTCTCTCACTTCCGGTCTGGATGGTCTTTGCCAAGCTGCAGAAGAGTTGCCCGGTCGCTTTCTCTCTCTCGCTCACGTACCCGCTGGCGGGAACGAACACAGCCTATCACTGTAGGTTTTCAGCTTGGCGGAGGCTAATTCTCCAGTAGTAATAGGCCACGGCAAGCTGCCCTAGTGCTCCGGCTATACCGATCGTGCAATAGGAAAGGCGGAGATAGTGCTCAATTATTGTCGTATCAACCAGCCCGGTTAATTCGGGGGATGGTTTGTATGGTGTCATGATTCTTATCACCCCCCAGACTATAAAATAGATGGCAAAGGTTACCTGGTTCCAGATTCCCAACTTGGCCGCCTCCCACTCCCCCTTTCTTAGTCGCCGACAGACATTCAGTTCTACAAAGCTCATGCCGACAAAAAGGAGCGTTGTCACGGCATCTTCGATACTCCATTCCCACAGTAGTGAGAGAAATGAAATTATTGCTGTCAGGAGTATCCAGCGGAAGCTCCATGTTGAGCTCCTCCCTGCTTTTTCCGCCATTTTCACCCTTTCTTCGGATTGGTTGGTGGCTGGCATGACAAATCTTCAGGTGTTTTCATGATTTTGTCAAATTTTGCGCACTTCGCAGAAAAAGGCTGTATCATTTCCTTATGAACATATTTGCCATTGCCGACTCGTCCGAAAACAACACTTTGTCATTCCCTTCTGTTCGCTCCGAGCATGGATGCTGGTCTCTGCCGGTTGCAGGCGCCTTTTTTGAGAAAGGTACCCGACTACTTGTCCATGGATCAATCGTCCTCCTCGGTGATCAACCTCACTTTGTCCCTTCCTCTGTTTCAGACGCCTCGGGGATTCCTCCTTTTGCTAATTGTGCCTTGCCCTCGTCCGACCTTCAGTCCAATCACCTGCCGTACACCATCAAGACAGGAGAATCACCGGTGGCGGGGACTCTTGTGGCTGTTTGGAATAAGGAGCTTTTTATTCAAGGGGTGTTTTCTCAAGCCGCGCCCAGGATCGTTCCTACAGCGTCGGATGTTTTACCTCCCGCAGATGCAGATTTCGAGTCTCCTCGGCCAACCATTCCGCCCGCAGTTCAGTTCCATATCGTTGATCGGCACAGCGGCGGCGAATTTCCTGTGGACGCAACCCCTGAACCAATCCTCACCGGTGAGGTTGTGCCCACTGTTGTGGAGGCTTCGTCCAGTTCATCAAAAAAGGCCCCCAAGGCACAGCGCCGGCAGCGTACTGAAACGACCGTCCCTCCCGTAGCGACGATCCCGCCTGCTCCCACCACTCGTCTTTCACAGCCCCTTCTTCCAACTATTCCTGTTTCTGCTAATGACGCGGGCAAAATTGGTGGTAAGCTTGTTGGCAGTGGCGACCTCCATTTCTAAAGATTACATCCCTACCGACCCCATTGCTCTCATCCAGGCGCATTATGCGCTGTATGATATGGGCAAGGATGAACGTGTCAGCGCGCTGCTCTTAGATGGACCACCTGGAACCGGTAAAACCTTTCTTGCCAAACATCTTGCGCTCCTCCTGGATGCCATTCTGATTCAGTTTCAGATATTCCCCGGGTGTGACCGAAGCGATCTTCTATGGGATAACACCTACTCCAAGGATAATCCGGGCGATGGCATCCTTGTCCAATCCATCACATCCAGCCAGATGAGGCCTACCGTTCTTCTCCTAGATGAGTTGGACAAGGCGGATGTTCGCGTCGATTCCTTCCTTCTCAACTTTCTTAATGAGGGTTTTATCTTTTTACCCAAAATCGGGGAGCTTCGCGCCAATACAGCAAATCTCCTCGTCGTTCTTACCAAGAACGATATGCGCGATGCCTCCCCTCCCCTTATGCGTCGCTGTCGTACGGTCTATATGGATTGGCCGAGTGTTGCCCTTGAAACGCAAATCATACGCGGAAGTCTTCCGCAAGTAACTGTCGCCGCATGTGCATCCTTCCTTACTCTTCCAAATGCCCTCCGAAGAAACCCAAAAATCATCAAGGCCCCAAGTACCCATGAGATCGTCCGTCTTCTTTCAGATTTGCTTGATCTGATCAAACTCAAAGCCAATGACATTCGCGTCGGGAGCTTTTATATTAATTCCATCACTCAGAACCCCAAAGACCGCATCTATATCGAGCACTCACCTGCCTTTCTCGGCACCAAAATCCGCGAGATTCTTGCCGAGTCTGCAGAGAACTGGATACCAAAGGAATCTCCGCTTAGCCCAAATCTTATCCTATGAGCGATGCTCCTCAATTACCCATTAAACCAGCGCAAGGGTTTTCTCTTTTAGTGGCCCTCGGGGCGCTGATTCTTGCCTATAAGTTCATTTACGCCAATATCCCCCAATTCCCTGACGATCAATCCACTGACTGGATCGGAGCACATATTGTATTTGTTTCCATTAGCCATTATGCCCCTCATGCATTGGATGATTTTCACCAGTATCACAGCGTTCAAAAACTCCTCAACTACGCACCCGTCCCGATTGTGGCCATGATCATTACTTTGTGGCTACTGAACTCCACTTTGGAGATTCTCTTTAAGAAACCCCAGTATTCTCTCCTTGAGGATCCCGAGTTCGACTCTCTCCACAAGGGCGTTATTTCACCAAAAATGAATCACCTCGAAGCCATTCTTTCTGTTTTGCCCCCAGAGGACCGTTCGGTCTTGGTTTTTGATATTGCCCTCGGGGTGATTGACCCTGTTACCCCCGAGTCCGTTGTTTCCGACATTGTCGATCGCCCTCTTTCTATTGATTCTGATGCACATACTGCTGTTCAACCTATTGCCTACCGCAACGATAAGCGGTAACATCAACGAATGGCACCTTCCGTACAGTCTCCACGCCTCACGCTTTCTATTCCGGAAACCCAACCCGAGAGGATTCTCACTTGGGACAAGGTTGAGGAAAGTGAGTCACTTTTTATCTATTATCAACAGCGTCTCGGTCCCGCCTTCGAATCCGCCCCGCTCGTTAAAATTCTTCGCACCGACTTCCAATCCATGCTTCACCCCGAGGGGGACAATATTTACATGCAGATACTCCGCGAGGATGACTCCTCTGCGCGAGAGCTCTTTTTCTGCTATCTGGCCCCAAGGGCTGATATCGTTGCGCTCGCCTTTCCTATCGATTCCCCAAACCCTGGCCTCCGATTCTTGAGCCTCTTTAAGAAATACGCCCATAATGATTTCCATAAGGAACTTATGGATCACCTCCTGCCGCTCTCTCGTGACTGTCACTCGCTCTTTAATAAATGGCAGGCATCCGGGTGTCGGTATCACAAGATCAGAATTCCTGACCACATCGAGAAAAAACTCAATCTACCGCAGGCGGCGTAGCTTCCACGCGTCGGTTATTTATTTCCGATTGAGTTAGCAAAGTCCTTCAGCCCCTCTTCAATTGCTGAGGCGATGGCTTTGAATAATTCATTCACCAGCAGAGGTGGTATGGCAATTCCCGATAGTACAACTGGTGCAACCTGCATAAATGCAGCAATCGGCAGACGCCCACCCTCCCTTTTCATTGATGGGCTTTTTTTAACAGATGCCCGTGAAAGCATTGTTTTTTCCATTCTACGCGCCATGTTATACCTCCAACCTTCCTTTGCCACCCCAAGAGGCAAATGTCAACCCGTGGCTTTTCCAGAAAATCTCATCATCTCCCGGGGCGGGCGTTCGTGTTAGCCCATCGTTGCACACTTCGTCGTCGTTTAGTGATGACGGGACCGTTATGACGCTTCCTGGGAAAGCCCCCTTAAGTGATTCCAACATTCTGGTCATTGCGGCGCTGGCAACCCCGGTTGGTATTTTCTCGCCTCGAAACGGCGTTAGTCCCACCCAAAAGTCTTCCTCGTGCGCACCAGCAAGATGCGGTACGGTTAGCGTTACAGAGAGATCAATGGCGCCGAGCAAGAAACCCCTCTGGGAATAGGTTCCACCTTTCGTAAACCTTACCGGAAGTATAAAAGCCTGGTTTACAGCCATTAGAGACTTTGTTTTTTCGCTCAGAACAAAGCAATCCAATCTGATAACCACTCCCACCCGATATTCGCATATCAGGTATTTATAGTCATCTGGAAGTTCTATAAATCGCGATTCCCACGGCAATGCGAACCCTGGTGGCATTCCGTGGTAGTCAAATGGACGCTGATCATTTGTATCCATGCCGTTTTAAACTGAACCAAGCGCGGTGATTTTACCTAGACGCGACACAATAGAATCCATGGCGCTCTCCGGGTCGCTCACGCATGAAAGTGATATCGTCCTTTCTCCTCCTCCCTGTGGGGACCCCATCATTTTGATTAATAGTGTCCCTATCCCAAGCCATCCGTCTATCGATGTCCTGCGCACCTCGCAGTCGAAAATCATATCATAGCGCAGCAGGTCAATCTTTTGGTTATAGACCCCATATTTTACGATGACTCCTCGTTCTGACAGGAAGTACCCCTTGCTTCTGTACTGGAGTAGTGACCAGAGAACAACCAGGAGTATCCAGACAAATCCAAGGTGCGATAACCCCCATCTGAGGCTTTCGCCATTTCCATGGCTTAGTCCGTGGATTTGGCCTTTCCAAAATAGCGGTGACAGGGCCAATATGAGTCCAACAATTGCCTGGCGGGTATGATTTCTCACCATGCTGATCTTGTTTGGTCCGAAGCGTTGTCCTTCATCCTTTTGCATGTTTAAGTTTTACCTTATGCGAGAGTGCCGCGCAATAGCACTTCCCTCTTATCTGCTACTATTTGCACTTATTTATCCATAACCTCTCCTCCTTTTCAGTACCACGCAACAACTCAAAGAAAGTCTCTTGTTTGACTGACTCATGAGGGGTATCATTTCGGCCATGGACATTCCATCCGTGAGTTTTATTTTTGTGACAGGCGGCGTTGTTTCTTCGCTTGGAAAGGGGCTTACAGCCGCCTCAATTGGTGCCATTCTCGAAAGTCGCGGTCTTCGGGTTGCCATGATGAAGCTCGATCCCTATCTCAATGTTGATCCTGGTACCATGAATCCCTCCCAACATGGCGAGGTCTATGTCCTTGATGACGGGAGTGAAACTGATTTGGATCTCGGCCACTATGAGCGAATGACTTCGCTTCCTCTTTCACGAGCCAACAATGTGACCAGTGGTCAGGTGTATCTGGACGTTATTGAACGCGAACGCAAAGGTGACTATCTTGGCCAGACAATTCAGGTGATTCCTCATATCACTGACGAGATCAAGCGGCGAGTTGTTTCCATCGCCTCGAAAAACGACTGCGATATCCTTATTGTGGAAATCGGAGGCACTACCGGCGACATCGAAGGCCTCCCCCATCTTGAAGCTATCAGACAGCTCAAACTTGCCACCGGTACGGGAAGGAGCATTGTCGTTCACCTCACTCTTCTTCCTTACTTGCGGGCGGCCGGCGAGATGAAAACAAAGCCGACTCAACAGAGTGTTGCTAAACTTCGAGAAATCGGCCTCTCACCAGATATTCTTGTCTGCAGATCCGAGCATCCCGTTGATGAGGATTCCAGGAAGAAAATATCCCTTTTCTGCAATGTCCCAGTTCACTGCGTCATAGATGCCCCTGATGTCTCCAATACCGTTTACGAGGTACCCTCCATCCTGCATGAGCAAAATCTTGACTCCACTATCTGTCAGCTTCTTGGAATATCTCCGCCAAAAGCAGACCTCGGTGAATGGTCTAACTTTGTCCAGCGCGCCACTCACCCCACAAAGAATGTCTCCATTGCCGTTGTCGGGAAATATACATCCACCAAGGATGCCTATAAGAGTATCGATGAAGCACTCCTGCATGCTGGTGCTTCATTGGATTGTGGTGTAACGACCCACTTTGTTGATTCCGAGGATGTTACAAGGGATAATGTTGCATCACTCCTGGGGGGCTTCGATGGCATTCTCATACCTGGCGGCTTTGGCATTCGTGGTATCGACGGGAAAGTCGCTGCGGTAGAGTTCGCGAGAACTCACAACGTCCCCTTCTTTGGCATCTGTCTTGGGCTTCAGATTGCCGTTATTGAGGCCGCACGCAATTTGCTTGGTATCGCCAGTGCCACCAGTCAGGAGTTTGATCAGAATAGCGATCATCCCGTCATTCATTTCATGGAGGATCAGAAAGCTCTTCTTTCCAAAGGCGGCACGATGCGCCTTGGCGCCTACCCTCTTTCTATTGTCGAAGGAACAACTCTTGCCTCCCTTTATGCCTCCCTTGAGGGAAGTGAACGTCATCGTCACCGCTATGAGGTCAATTCTGCCTACCTGGAGCAGCTCAAGGGTGCTGGTTTCTTTGTCAGCGCCTTTTCTCCCGATGGCTCGCTTGTTGAAGCAATCGAAATTCCCGGGCATCCGTTTTTCCTTGCCTGTCAGTTTCACCCGGAATTTCAAAGCAAGCCTCTACTACCCCATCCTCTCTTTTTGGGGTTCCTGCGTGCCGCCATTTCCCGACATGAGATAATGTCACCTGCTGCTTAAATGGCTCCTTTTATTTGCAGCGGCGATCTCATAGGAATTGCCAGCGGTGGACTTAATCCTTTTGACGTCGATTCGTCTTGGAAGTCTGATCCCAGAAATATGGGACAGGTTTCCACCCCTGAGCCACTCGCCATGCTGATGGCCCATTGGGTAATGTCTAATAGGCCAGCAACTGTTCTTGATCCCGGTGTTGGTTCTGGAGGCCTTCTTTCCGCATGCTACTCAATCGACTCACGGGTTGCCTTGCTTGGTATTGATAAGGACCCAGAACTGTTAGACCGCACACTATCAAGCGCACCTACAGGAACAAAACTTGTTCTCAATGATTACCTCAAAACTACCATTGGTTGTGTGGATGGTGTTATTGCCAACCCCCCGTATATCAAAGCACAGAGACTCACTTATACCGAAGACGATTGGTTCTCCTTTGAGCAGATGTTCGGCACTCACCTTGACCGCCTTACAAATCTCTACGCACTTTTTTTGTTAAAAATTTGGGTTGATCTGGCGCCTAATGGACGCGCGGCAATTCTCATCCCCTTCGAGTTTCTCAATGCCAATTTTGGCGTTCCGATCAAAAAGCACCTACTTGAGTGTATCAGGCCGAGAGCCATCGTAATTATTGACCCATCGATCAATGTTTTTGCAGACGCCACCACAACGAGTACTCTTATTTTACTTGAAAAGAATACACATAACACTCCGATCTGGTTCAAACTTGCTAGATCGTTACCCGACATTGACGATTTTTTAGGGGATTTACTTACCGAAAAACCACTCGCGCCCGGGAAGGGTTTGCTTGATTTATCTCACGTTCCCCCTGGCATTAAGTGGCTCAATTTACTACTCAATGGGGCTGACGGAAAAGAACCTCTCCCTTTCGGCAAGTTTATCGGCGACTATTTTACTGTCAGGCGGGGCATTGCCACTGGAGCCAACGATTTCTTTTGTCTTTCGCCTGGCGATATGCTAAGGCACCGTCTTGATATCTCCAATGTCACTGCCTGCATTACAAAAGCATCAGATGCCAACGGATTTGTATTTACACCTGACAAGTTCTCCTCACTTGTTGAGCAAGATCGCAAATGCTTCCTTTTGAGTCCCACAACGGATCTTGTGCATGTTGCTCATTACTTGAATATCGGTCAAGAACGTGGCATTGACCAGCGACATTTGCCGAGTCATCGCCCTGTTTGGTATCTCCCTGAAAAGCGCCAGAGTTCAGATATTCTCGTTTCTGTATTCTCTCGCGAGGCTGGCAAATTCATTCTAAATACATCTTTCGCAAAGAACCTCACTTGTTTTCATGGTTTATATGCCAAGGAGGGCAATCAGCATTTGGCTCCACTCATGACACTTTTCCTAAATAGTAGTTTGAGTCGAGAGTCTTTTTTGTGCGTTAATAGGTTCTATGGTAACGGGCTGAATAAACTTGAACCAAAAGACGTTACCGATATGCCATGTCCTATCTTTCCTCCACAGAATCAGGAGCAGGCTGGTGTGGTTACTGGGCGCCTTTTATACTTCGAGTCTCTCCCGCCAGATGAGCGTCAATTAGAAATTGATCAACTTGCCGGAAAGTTGTTGTGTATAGATTGTTAGTTAATTCGCGTCTGGCAATATACCATCGCGCTACGAAGTTGCCACCTCTCGATGCGGCATAGAACGCGAGCGACTCTTCGTTTTCGGTGCCACTGTTTGCGTCACCCCTGTAGAGATAGGTTTTCGCCACATCAGAGTGCTCGCCGTAGTGGCCGTGTTTTTCTCCTGCGTGAATTTTGCCATCCGAGAAATCGCACGCCCGACGACCTGACGGATCCTCTCCCGCGTCAGGTTGAACTTTTCACCCACCTCTTCCAGCGTCCTCTCCTGCCCGTCGCGAAACCCAAAACGCCACTCAATCATCTCCCTCTCGCGATCACTCAGGATTGCCAAGGCTTCACCCAAATAATGCTCGTCGTCACGCCTCTGGCATGCGGCCGATGGAGAGACGCCGTCATGATCAGGCAAAATGTCGATGATTTCAGAGTCCTCATCCTTTCCTGTCTTTTCATGCAGTGACCTCGTCCCTCTGGCTGCATTGATGCACTTCTGAACCCACTCAGACGATACCCCAGCTTCCGCGGCAATCTCCTCGACTGTCGCCATCCTGCCGTACCGTCCACCAAGTTCACCCTGAATCTTGGTGATGCGCATGGTTTTTTCAACCATGTGTACCGGCAGTCGTACTGTTCTGGTCTGATTGGAAAGTGCCCGCCTGATACCCTGCTTGATCCACCACATTGCGTAGGTTGTGAGTTTGGATTTTGTGGGGTCGTATTTTTCAATCCCCCTCATGAGCCCCATCACACCTTCACTGATAAGGTCTTCATACGACAACCCCCGCCCCAAGAAATGGCCGGCCTCCATAATCACCAGTCGCATGTTGGAGGTGATAAGTATCTCCCTGGACTTCATGCATCCGCCATCCTTGTAACGCTTAATGAGAACCTCAACGTCCTCCCGTGTGAGAATCTTGTGATTGGACAAGCGGTTGATGTGTGTCCGTCCGGCCTCGCTCAGTGGTTCAGTTATCATTTTTTTCAGTGGGTGTGTGGTTGATCTCTTGCGTAAAACAACTCGGGCGAGTAGCCTTAGCGCATGAAAAATTTATTTATCGTTCCCGTCTTTGCTCTTCTCCTGATTGCTCTTCCCGGTTGCGTCCTGCATAGCGGTATGCGCCAAGGCGGGGTGCTTCCGAGTAATTCTGCTTCGAATGTCCTTCTTCTGGACTCGCCACCGGCATGGAACTATGCCGAAATCGGGTATGTCCAATCCCAAGGGTTCGTTTTTGCCCCAGATGTTGCCATCTACCGCGGCCTCCAACTGGAAGCTGCAAAGATCGGCGCAGATGCTGTGATTCCATCGATTGCATTTAAGGACTATAAGGGCAGGGGAGAGGATGACATGCTTGGGCGTGTTATCAAAGGTACTGCCATTGTTCGCGTCAAGTAGTCGGGCGATGGGAGGTTGTCGAGTGACTCCCTGTGCTTAAATTCCGCTATCGAAATTACCCCCAGGCCCGATGGTGCCTGTACCTTACCGTTCCAGATCGCACCGTCCAAACCTGTTGAGTGGAGTCTTCCTGAGAGTATCTCGTTATCCAGGTGGATGGCATATCGTTCTGAAACTGACTCGTCAATCAGTGGGTCATAATCACGCATCAGACGGCTTCGTCTCTCCTTTTCATCACAGATGACATGGTAATGTCTGGCTCCTTTTTTGCGTAGCGAGGCACTCTCTTCCGGATACCTGACGTTTGGCATTCCGCAGGGATGTCCTTTTTGGGATGATTCGAGCATTCTGGTAACAACCGAGTCGATCCAGAAATTTTCATCCCTGCCGTACCCTGTCCACTCTAACGTCATACCGGTGATTTTTTCGCCGTTCTCGCGGATCTCCGAGATTACATCCTCCTTTGAGACTCCGCCGATACCCTCGTTTTCACCAATGTCACTACTTTTCTGCCCCCTTCCCCACTGACCTATGTCCTGAAGTGCTCTCCTGACAACGGGGTCTTTTTTGTCCTTTGAACCTAGAAAGTGATCTGCAATTTCATAAATCGGTGTCGGTAATTCGACTATCACAAGGCCCGCCGCATGAGACACAGTATTTTTCCCTACGTTGAGCCTTCCCGAGAATATGAAGATGTTGGGCATGTCTATAAGTATTGGGATGGTGTAATCCGGTCAAGGGCTTTCACCAATTTTCCTATTATATCGCACACAACGAAAATACCCAACTTTTACAAATTCGCTGTATCTTCCCTGTATGGACAAAGCCATCTCAATACAACTGGGCGACCAGTCAATCACAGTGACGGACCCCACTGTTGTCGGGTATGCCACCTCAAATGGACTGGATTCCATTAAGGATGCGCTCGTTTGTGGTGTTGCTGCCATGCAGGCCGCCACGTCAAATACTCAGGCTCTTTCACTTGAGAAGCGTCTGAGTGAAGTTCAGTCTACTCTTGAGGCGCGCCTTACCAAGTCCACTCAGGGGGTCATTGACATCCTTCGCGATGCTTCTGATCCTCAGAAGAACGGTTCGCTTGCCAATCGTGTCGGTTCGTCGCTCGAAGAACAGGCCCTGCGCATCCTCTCCAGTATCGATCCGGCTAAGCCTGGGAGTCTTTATTCTCAGGTATTGGAGGAGCTTCGTCGCACCTCTCGCGGTGGTGTAGATGATGATCGTGTTCGTGAGCTTGAGTCAAAGTTGCCTTCCAAGGGGCGTAATTTTGAAGAGTCTGTCATTGCTGCACTCTCTGTGAGTTCGGCTCCCTTTCATGATTGTGTCGAGGGTACTGGTGACTCTGTTGGAATTGGTAGCAGTAAGAAGGGTGATGTCATTGTCACCTGTTCCCATCCTGCACCTCGCTCCATTGTGGTTGAGGCAAAGCGCCGGCGTGTCTCCCTTACGCCTCGGTTTATTGAAACTGAACTTCGTGCTGCCATTTCTAATCGTGGAGCCAATGCCGCCATTCTGGTTGTGCATCCCGAGTTTCGTGATTGTGTTGGGGCGAATCTGAAGATTCTTGCCAAAAACATCATCGCCTGTGTCTATGATCCGGATGGTGGTGATAGTACCGCTCTTGATGTTGCATATTTCCTTGCGCGCGCCTCCGCTTACACTGGCTCCGAGTCCTCGGGCTCTGTTGATTCTGTTCGTGTCTCCCGACGACTAGAGGAACTGGCCTCACGCGTCGAGCAGATGTCTGTTTCTGAGCGATCGATGGCTCAATCTATCGACGATCTCGATAAGTGCCGCGAGGGGTTCTCGACTTCCCGTAGGGCACTTCTGCGTGAAATTCAAAACCTTTGCCTGGAAGTTAATGGTTCTCTTCAAGACGAGAAACCTGCCGTGGGTGCCTTCATTGTCGAGGGTTCTCAGCCTGACGCTCCTAATACGCCAGCATTGCCTCCATCTGGCTCAAAGAAACTGACGTTCTAACCTGTATCTTCCATTATGCTTGACCTATCTATTCGTAATTTCCGGTGCCTTTCACAGATTGATCTTCGTGACGAGGCTAAGATTAGTGTTGTTCTTGGCCCTAATGAGGCCGGCAAGAGCAGCTTGGCTGGCGCCATTGGGTATGTATTTACCGGTTCCGCATTCGATCTCCGCGGGTCCCAGGTGCCTCTTTTGATTCGTGATGGACAGACACGCATGAAGGTTTCGCTCAGATGCGGAGGCTTTGATATCTCGCGTACTCCGACATCGGGTCCTTCCCTGAAGGATTTGGCATCCCGGTTTCGAGTGGATCCTGCCACGCTTCCGATGGCTTTCAATCCCTCCCTTTGCTCTTCCGGTAAGGATATTGGGCGCTTCCTTGAGGCTCTTGGTGAGGTAAATACCGGGCCGGGTTTTTTCCCTTGCCCCGCAGAGTTGACTCCCTTCTTTACCGAGGCTCGCGAAAAGTCCGGCAAGGAGACAACTGCTGGTGTTCTGGCGGCTGCTGCGGAATTGCGCGCTCAGTCAAAAGCACCAGCCTCACCCATTAAGCCACTTGTTCCGCGGTTGGAGAATAGTGTTGCTGCATTGGAATTACACTATCCGAATGTTGCCGCCGCCGCTGAGCTTTCTCAAAAAATCTCCAATATGCGTCAGTTGGTGGCCTATTTTGAACTGCCCTCCTCTGTGGATGATCCGCTGGAGGGTAAGCGTGATGCTCTTCTTTCCTGTCAGTCGATCGACACTAAGCCCCTTGATCGCATCGCTACCGTACTGCTGCGTGCCGGGTTTGCCCCTGCCTCTACAAAAGT
>Ga0302192_10001538_pt1 | contig 14540 bp, 12 predicted proteins | sample II_Bog_E3_2_FD_200230 | JGI IMG/M metagenome (GOLD analysis project Ga0302192, IMG submission 200230) | Peat permafrost microbial communities from Stordalen Mire near Abisko, Sweden - II_Bog_E3_2 | ecosystem: Environmental > Terrestrial > Soil > Wetlands > Peat | place: Sweden: Abisko...
GGCCGCGATCGACCTCTTCAATCGCGATCCCGTCGTTCACACATGGACTTACAAACTTGACAAGGCCGCATGATATGATTCGAACTTCAAAATCGCTGAACTAGGCCGGTGAAATCAACGTCGTTCCTGTGCGGCCACTATGCCTATTTTGGCGGCACAGGAGATTTACGGAGTCTCGCAAAAGATTATCGGACCGGAAGGCGATGGCAGACCATTGTAGACCTGAGGCTGGCACGAATTCTTTACTCGAAACCAAGTGACGACAGTCGGTGAGTTAAATGACACGCCCTACAGCAATGTCTCTCCCTGGAGCCGAGTTCAACGACTTCCTATTCGCGCCGATTGGTGAGGACAGCAATGGTATGCTGGTCAGCGTTCTCTCTGGTTTGGCGCGGTTGGATGTTGATTCTTGGCAAGAGGCCGAAAAATTGGCTCAGCTTCCTGGTGAGATCGCGACTCAGAGATTGGCTTCACTTATCGGGTCCTATCCAGACCCCCCCCCACGATCGCCACGCGCTTAATTGCGTTGCTTCCGAACAGGAACGACACCAAAAATCAATCACGGAACACGCTGCACAGCATCAGCGCAACGATTAATTCCAGACCTTGGTGGGTGTACGTAATTTTTATGTCCTTCGTGTTGGGCACCCAATTTATGGCAGCGAGCAAGCAACTCCCGATGAAGGCAGCCAGCGTTCCGGCGGAACCCTCTAGTATGGTTTCTCCACAGATTCCGCCGGATGAGTTTGGGCAATATTGATCAAAATGATTCGCTCGCTTGTATCGTCTGATCCCTTGACTGACGGCGATTAAGTTGATCTCGACGCTGTCGCTCGATACGGCCCCAACTAAAGATTAAGATCCCGCTGGATGCTGGAAGAATCATCTGTCGGACAAAGGCCACTAGCGACCTGCTTGCCGATCCATTCAACGAGATCGATTAGCGGGCGATAAATTATAAGGAGAGCGCTGTGCTACGAAATGCATCCGCGATCAATGGTTATCCGAATGCCAGGGCGTTCGGCACTAACTCAAATACCAAACGAGCTACTGGCGGAAATTGATGCGATCTAGCGCTCTTCCGCAACCAGCCCTCGATAACATTGATCAAGAATGGAGCTCACTATCGTCAACGACTTACTTCTGCCGAAAACCCCGCGACATCCGAATCGAGGGTCAATCGATCGGCTCGTGCGTCAGTTATCGCCTGACGTAGACACCGTTCCAATTCGGCACTTTTGTATGGCTTGCCGATGACCGCGCTGCCCACGAGAAAATCGGGCAGTACGTTGGTTACATCGTAACCAGTACTAAAAATAAAGGGGATCCGTCGCTCTTTCAGATACGCCGCTATCTCCCATGACATCTCACCATCAAGATTGACGTCGAGCAGAGCCGCATCGAACGATTCCATTTGCGCCAATGCCAGCGCGTCTGCCTTACGTGTTGCCGGCCCGATGATCTTCCAGCCAAGGTCGTCGAACACCGTTTCCAGCGTCAATACGAGGAGGAAGGAGTCTTCCACGACCAGGATTCGAAAGGTCTCGGGGATTACTTTCGTCACCATCTCAATCATCACCGGATTGCCGCTAGGTGGCGCCAGGGCGAGAGTATCAGAATGTGAGACCGACGAAGAAGGCAAAAAAATTTCACATACCACGCCGGTTCGCAAATAGTGAATATTCGCCCTACCACCCGTCTCCATCGCCAGCGCGCGTTCAATGAGTGTGGAGCCGAAACCACGGCGGGTCGGCGGGTCGACGGGTGGGCCGCCTATCTCGCTCCATGACAATTCGATGCCACCGTCATCAGTCAGTCGCCAGCTTACCGTAACGCGTCCATCGGGCGTGGACAGAGCGCCGTATTTCCCCGCATTCGTCGCTAACTCATGGACAGCCAGCGACAGCGAAAGAGCCGATTTCGGTGTGAGCAGCACATCTATTCCGCTAAGCACCACGGCGAAGTGCCCGTTCGCGTAGGCGTTCAATTCCTCGCGTAGCAGCTTGTCGATTGAGACCCCCTCCCATCGGCTCTGGGACAGCAGGCTGTGCGCTTTGGCCATCGACTGGATACGGCCATCCAGGCCCTCGACGAATCCGGTCAATGTGTCGGCGCTACGGCTCGTTTGCACAACCAATGCCTGGATGTTCGCGATCGTATTCTTTACGCGGTGATCGAGCTCGGCCATTAATAGTTGATCACGCTCAGTCGTTCGCTTTCGTTCGCGGGTCGCAGCATTAATACGGCGCAGCACCACATGCAGGAGCGAGACGCGCAGGTCGAAGGCCGCATCGAGGTCGGCAGGCGTCCAGGGAAGGGATCTCCCGCGAACCGTCTCCTTCCAGACCTCGAACGACTTACGAGGGCTCAGTCGGTCGCCGTTTGGTCCGGTATGCAACAGCTTTTTGGGCTCACCGGCCCAACTGGACGTCGCCACGAGTTCCGGCCGGAACCAGATGATGAAGTCGGAGGGGTCGGGGGACACGGAGATAACGAGGACGCCCGCTGCAACACCGGAATAGCCCGCGGCCTCCGGCCAGATCTCCCCCAGCCGGTCCGTCGAGAACACGCCGTCGTTCTGCGGGACGTGGGTGTTCAACCACTCGACCAAACTCTGGATCTGTGCCTGGCCGGGTGTGACCCCCAAGAATGTGAGCTGCCCTTTGACGCTGACTGCGACACCGCCCTGCCCAATCCCCCCAAGGGAGGGGTCGCCGCCATGAATATAGTCGAGCAGGTTGGGCGACTGCTGGGTCAACCCGATCGCGTAATCATCTGCGCCGGCAAGGTTGAGCATGAGGTTCTGAAGCACCATGCGGCTAGCCAGCCGCTCCTCGAACTGCTCTCCCTTCTCCCGGGCCTCAAGCTGAAGCGAGAACATCGAGCCAAACAACTCACAGACCGCGCGCAGATGTCGTGGCAGAATACGGGGGCTGTAGTGGTGGCACGCAATCAGCCCCCAGAGCTTACTGTCTCGGATAATAGAAATCGACATCGAGGCGTCGATGCCCATGTTACGCAGATATTCGCGATGGATGGGCGAGACGTCGCGTAGGATCGCTTGGCTCATATCCAGAGGTTTTCCGGTTCGCGGATTGTCCACGGGCGTGAGCGGAGCTGGGTCGTAGTTGACCTGGGTGATCAGCCGCAGCCAATTCTTTACATATAGCGCGCGCGCTTGCTTTGGGATGTCGGCTGCCGGGTAATGCAGATTCAGGAACGGCGCAAGGTGCTCTTCCCGGCTTTCTGCGATCACCCATCCGGAGTCATCCTGCATAAATCGGTAGACCAGCACGCGGTCGTACCGCGCTACGCTGCGTACCCTTTCCGCGGCGAACTGGCATAGCGCCTGGAGCGTGACCGCCGCGTCCAGCCCCTGGACCATTTCGTGAACCCCTGCGAGTGGGTCGGCGGCGAAACGATCGGCCGTGTCGGCCGACTCAAATTCCAAGACGAGCGCGTCGCCGCTACGGTGCAGACTCGCGTCCAGGGGATGGTCCGGCATGACCCGCAACAGCGGGTCGAGCAAGTGACGCGGCTTTGCAAGGTCGTGCGTTTTGGCCAGTGCGTGTAGGTTTTCAACCTGGTCGGATCGAAAAAGCGTCGCGGCTGATCGTCCAAGTAACTCTTGGATTGCTACGCCAAGCAAAGCTAGCGTATCGCCAGCCGCCTGCAGCACTTTCAGCGTTTCGGCTTCCAACACCAGCAACGCGCCATGAGGCAGGATCGCGCCTGGAATGTGGATCAGCTCCCGATCGCAGTTCGTGATGTCAACCTTCGGCGGCTTCTGTTTAGATTTAGACATGCGTCACCGAACTCCCGTCAGATAACCATTCTTCGAAGACTTTGAACGTTTCAATTGCGGCTTTAGTGATCTCCGCTCGAACCTCTGGCTCGCCCGAGACGCAGACAACTGGGCCAGGTAACCTTTCCATGCTTCTGCTGCGTCGGTCCCTCGGGCCAAGGAAGAACAGGCGTTCCGCGTCTCATCGCGACCAAGGAGCCCGTCGAGGCCGCGCCGAAGGTCCACGCCACTAGCGGAGCCCTCAATGACATAGAGCGCCCCTAGTTGGCGTTCAGCGCTGTTCAGAATAGAGATATTGGAACAACGCGGCGCCGCGACGATCGTTCGCTTATCTATACCCAGCGCAGAAAGGTCGCCTTCCAACCTAACGTGTCGATCGCACCCGATGGCAGTCGCGGGCTCAAGCGGAACGTAGAACCCGCACAAACGAACAATTGGATGCCGGTATTCTGCGATGTCTCTCGTAAAGTTTTTGATCGCTGCGAAGCCATCTTGGCGTTGGAGTCGCTCAGCGACCGGCGCTTCTGGCAGCTGCAGGCGTAGAGGCATTGACAATATTTCGGTTTCTGCAGTTAGCGAAACCGCTAAATTTCTCAATGTGCGCCAACGTTCGCAAGGATATGTTTTGGACCGAGTGCAGTTGCGCGCGTCAGTTGCCCAACACTGAATCGCTCAGAAAACATTACGGTGCGCTCCGGCATATTTTACAGCATTCCCCTCTTAAACTCTACGCATGTGAGGCGTAAGCGATACTGCGCGTAACTGATTGTCGCTATACAAATAGCCAACAATGCGAGCATTGGGACTTTCAGTCACGGAAAATGCCAAGGGCGACCGTTGACGAGTTAGCTTGCACCCTTCGCGCCGCAGGAACTGGTCAATATTGCTCACTCAGGGCGCGGCGTGCGCCGCCCGGCCGAAGGCCCAGTATTGGCCACCATTCAGTTGGGACTTCGTTGAAGCAGGATCGTCCAGAACGCCTGGTGGCGCGTCAGGCCGTGGTACTGGAACGGTAATTGCTGAGGGCGTGAGGTAGAGTCGGTAGCTGAGATGTAGAATGACGACTCAAAGGGAGATTTCCCAACCGCATCGTCTCTATTGGACGACGAATATCTAGGTGTTTAGTCCCGGCATTTGATGGATCGGATTTAGTCTGAATCGTTCTGGCTCTTTTGTCCATGTTTTGGCGATGAATTCGTAGGGCGAGAGGCCCTTCAGGGTTTTGAGGCGCCTACCGTAATTGTAAGCGCTGATGAAGTCCGTGAGGTGGCTTTGGAGCTGCCGGTGGCTGTCGTAATGATAGCGCTTGACGGTAGCTTCCTTGATCGTGCGGTTCATACGTTCGACCTGACCATTGGTCCACGGATGCTTGATCTTGGTAAGTCGGTGCTCAATGCCGTTCTCGCGGCAGCGCATGTCAAACATATGGGTCATGTACCTGGCCGTTGGGCCATCGGCGTAGCGCGGTGGAAACGTGAATTGAACGCCATTGTCGGTGAGCACGGTGTGAATTTTGTAAGGAACGGCTTTGACCAGCGCCGTCAGGAAGACGGAGGCGGACGTTCTACCGGTCTTCTTCACAAGCTGTATGAAGGCAAATTTGCTGGTCCGGTCGATCGCAACATACAGGTACAGCTTGCCTTCGGCGGTCCGTACTTCGGCAATGTCGATATGGAAATAGCCGATCGGATAGGCCTTGAACTTCTTCTTGTCCGGTTTGTCGCCTTCGACTTCCGGCAGCCTCGAAATGCCATGACGCCGCAGGCAGCGGTGTAGCGAGGATCGCGTCAGGCGCGGGATCGTCGGCTGGAGCGCATAGAGGCAATCGTCCAGCGGCAGAAGCGTGTGCCGGCGAAAGGCAACGATGATGGCCTCTTCCTCGACCGACAAAACCGAGGATTTTGCATCCGTGGGGCCGGTGGAAAGATCGCTGACCGAACTGCGCTTCTTCCACTTGGCGACGGTCTTTTGGTTGATGCCGTAGCGTCTGGCAAGCACCCTCAGGCTCGCTTGACTATTTTGTATTGCTCGACGGATCGCCTCTGTCGTCGTGGCGCTGCCGTGAAGAATTTGTCCCATAGTGCCTCCTTCCATCCCAAGGATAAGATTGCACCATCAAATGCCGGGACTAAACACCTAACGAGCAGGCATAGACACATGCCGTCGGTTTCGCTATTCGGACCGCAGTCAAAAAACAGATGACCAACGGGAAGTTATTAGATCCCGCGAGTTCAAGACGCGTCATGACGATAGGGCCCCAAATTTAACCTGACGGCGGATCGGTGGTCGCAAGCTCATGAAGGTAACGCTCTCAGATTGTTTCCGCTGCTTCGCCCCGATCAAAAACTGGCGTCTTTTCAATGTCTTCGCGTGGGACGCCAGATGCTGTATCCTCTGTGGCATGTCGTAGGACCTCGGTTTCTGCATCGAGGCCATCGGCTGTCTCGTTAGCCTGACTACCCGGATCATTTTGGCGTTCGGGAACCCGGACGTTACCGTCACCCGTCTCAACATCTACTTCCCTCAGGTTGAATAGCGTACTGTTCGTCTGGGTCATCTTATCGTTTCCTTGGCAGGACATAAAAATGGCGAGGGCTGTTCAATCTGCAGCGCTAGGCGGACCCCACTCGACCAACTAATGCGGCTACCAATAAGTTCCGTTGTCTTTCGGCGCATTCGCTCGCACGTACTTGTCCTGTTTGAGAAAGACTTGCGCCGTCACGGACTGAATGAAGTTCGTCCGCTGGGTTTCTACATGAGTCCGCAGGCGTCTGGAGCGCCAGCGCGCCCGGAGCCGGCTGAGCTCAAAACGGATATGGCGGCCAAGACGAAACTTTGGGCCACCGGAATTACCGACTGTTACAAGCCAAAAAGGGTCCGGTGCCGAATTATGGCGTAACGCGCCAGATGATCAGCAGCTGTTTTCGTGTCCCCGAGTTAAGACACAGGTTCGCAATGCGACGGCGTCGTGGTACGCATTATGGAGAACGCTACTTAGCATCGCAGAATCAAAGAGCGTCAAGTCGAGCAGTTCGAATACGAGCCGCGGCGAAGGCCATCGCCAGCCGGGGCCGCCTGTTATCATCACCAGCGACAAGTGGGAAATATCTTCGGGTAATCAGCGATTACCACCGGCTCCGAATCAGTACCAAGATACGAAGCCAGCTTCGTAGTCAGCTCACGTCGAGTAACAGGCCGCTTTTGCAAAACCGGCATCACGTGGTCGGCGACCCAAGAGGTAGGCCCTCGGCAGTTCAATGCCTCATAAAATGGCAGCCCACCCAGATCCTCGGGAACTAGCGCCGGCGAGAAATTGACCGCCAAACGTTGAACTTGGCAACGAGAAAATGACGCATTCTGTTGGCGTTCCGACCACACAGCCGTCGATAGTATAGCCTCTATCGATACAGAGGTGTCAATCTTGACAGAGTGCTGATCAATGAGCGAACGAAATGTCGGTGATAATGCTTCGGACGGCTTGAGTAGTTTCCGAACCTATCCAAGGCGATCCCGCAACCGCTACCTTCAGCACCGGCCTCAATCGCAATCGGCGGCGTGAGGCTGTATCAGGCAGCATCGGCGGTGGCTCTGAACTCTCGCTGCCGGCGATGCATCGCAAACGCTGGTGGGTCATTTTGCAAATTCGTCAATCAAAGGGTCACGCGAACGGCGACACGAGGCGTAAATGAATTCGCATGGTGGCTCTGAGGTTGACGGTATCATCAGAGAATTTGGGGCTGACCGAAGTCGCCTACTGGATATTGTCGAGCGGATTCAGCGCCGTTTTGGTCGCGTCGGCGATGATGCGATCCAAATTATTGCGAAAGGGCTTGGCATTCACCGTGTCGAAATCGAAGACATGGTATCGTTCTACGCCTTCTTCAACCGCGAACCTCGGGGCCGCTTCCGGATCCGCCTTTCCAAAACGCCGATCTCATTTATGAAGGGTGCGAAAGAAGTCGCGCTAGCGTTTGAGCAAGCGCTCGGGATCTCGTTCGGTCAGACTTCGACTGATGGCGCATTTACACTTGAGTGGACCAGCGATATCGGCATGGCCGATCAAGAACCGGCTGCCCTGATAAACGGGACGGTCCTGACCGAGCTTTCCCCCGCGGATGTGCCATACATCGTAGCCACGCTCCGACAAGACCGACCCGACGACGACCTGGGTGCGAGCCGACCATATGCGAGGCCAGAGGCAACACTTCCGAAAGCGACGATCCGGTCCAGTCTTGTAAAGGCTGGCCCGCTTTTGTCGGGGCTGTCCGGTCGCATCGAGGGTATCAGGTCCGCGCTGGAACTCGTGCCGGAGAAAGTCATCGAGGAGATCACCAAGTCAAAGCTGCGGGGGCGCGGAGGAGCAGGCTTTCCGACGGGAATGAAATGGCGTTTTACCCGCAAGGCGATCGGCGAGGATCACTACGTCGTTTGCAACGCCGATGAAGGCGAGCCCGGCACTTTCAAGGACCGCGTACTGCTGTCCGAGTTCCCCGATCTGGTTTTTGACGGCATGACGATTGGCGGCTACGCGCTCGGAGCGCGGCATGGGCTGCTTTATCTCCGCGGCGAGTATGCCTATATGTGGGACGCGCTCCAGGAGGTCTTGAAGACACGACGCCGGCTCGGTTTGCTCGGCCAAAATATCGGAGACCGGAAAGGGTTCGATTTCGACATCCGGATCCAGCTTGGGGCCGGCGCTTACATATGCGGTGAGGAATCGGCGCTTCTGGAATCGCTCGAAGGCAAGCGCGGCGCGCCGCGCGACCGGCCGCCATTTCCGACCGAGCGCGGCTATCTGCGGCAGCCGACCGCGATCGACAACGTCGAAACATTCGCCTGCGCGGCCCGTATCATGGAAAAGGGCGCGGCCTGGTTCACCAGCTTTGGCACGGCGCAATCGACCGGCACGAAGCTGATGAGCGTCTCGGGCGATTGCGCGCATCCGGGCGTGTACGAGACGCCGTTTGGCATCACGCTCAACGAACTGCTTGATCTCGTCGGCGGCCCGAATGCGCAATATGTCCAGGTCAGCGGCCCGTCGGGGCAGTCGATTGCGCCAAAGGACTTCGGCCGCCGCATCGCCTATGAGGACATGTCGACCGGCGGTTCGATGATGGTTTTCGGTCCTGGGCGGGACGTGCTAGAGATCGCGTTGCAGTTTGCCGATTTTTTCGTCGCTGAATCCTGCGGCTGGTGCACGCCTTGCCGGGTCGGTACCACGCTTCTCAAGCAGGGAATGGAGAAAATCGTCGCCGGCCGCGCCACCCTTGCTGATATCGCCGAGATGGAATCCCTCGGCAATACCGTGATGCGGATGAGCCGATGCGGGTTAGGCCAAACCGCACCAAACCCGATCCTGACGACGATGCGCAACTTCCCGGAGCTCTACGAAGCGAGACTCAAGGCCGCGCCGTTTACGCCGCGCGTCACGCTGCATGACGCATTGCGCGAGGCAGTCGCGGTCCAGGGCCGCGAGTCCGCGACCGAGGAGATCTAAGATGGACGTCGCAACCTTCCGCTTCACAATTGACGGGATAGATGTTGAGGCAACCGAGGGACAATCGGTCATCGAGGCCTGCGACGCGGCCGGTATCTACATTCCACGCCTATGTTACCATCCGGATCTCAAGACCTCCGGGACCTGCCGAGTTTGCACTTGCAAGATCAATGGCCGCAATAGTGCGGCATGCGTCACCCCCGCTGCCCACGGCCTGGTCATCGAAAACGATACGCCGCAGCTTACCGGCGACCGGCGCGCCATCATTGAAATGCTGTTTGTGGAGGGCAATCATCCATGCCCGTACTGCGTGGCGAGCGGGGAATGCGAGCTACAGGCACTCGGCTACCGCCTCGGCATGGTGGCGCCGCAACAGCCTTATCAGTCGCCCGTACGTAAGATCGATGCCTCGCACCCAGACATTTATCTCGATCGTGAACGTTGCATTCTCTGCGCGCGCTGCATCGACGCTTCGAAGATGGAGGACGGTAAGACCGTGTTCGGCTTCGAAGGTCGCGGGATCGGGATGCGGTTGAACGTTGACGCCAAGGGGGGCCTTGGGGACACCCAGATGGCTGCCATCGACAAGGCGGCCAGCGTATGTCCGGTCGCTTGCATCGTTATCAAACGCGATAGCTACCGGGTTCCCAATGGAAGCCGTCGTTTCGACAAATTGCCCATCGGGAGCGACATCGAGGCGAGAAGGACGAGCCGCAAATCATGACTGTCGAGTCAGTTTTGAAAACGACGAAACCAACGCTTGCCACTTGCGCCCTGACAGGTTGCTTTGGCTGCCACATGTCGCTGCTCGACATTGACGAGCGGATCCTTGAACTGGTCGACCTCGTCGATCTCGACGTCTCTCCATTTGATGACAAGAAGGCGTTCGACCGACCGGTCGATGTCGGCTTCATCGAAGGAGGGTGCTCGAACGAGTACAATGTCAAGGAACTTAGGGAATTCCGGAAGCATTGCCGAATCCTGGTTTCGGTAGGCGCCTGCGCCATCAATGGTGGCGTCCCGGCGATGCGAAACACCGTTGGCTTGCGGGAATGCCTGGAGACCGTTTACCTCCACGGCACTTCACTCGAGGGCGGCGGCATGATCCCCAATGACCAAGACCTGCCCTTGTTGCTGGATCGGGTCTATCCGTCGCACGAAATCGTGAAGATTGATTACTTCCTGCCGGGTTGCCCGCCCTCCGGCGACGCCATTTGGGCAGGCCTCAAGGATCTGCTTACGGGCAAGGTGCCGGCACTGCCTTACCTTCTATGCAAGTACGAGTGATGCGAACCGCCAAAGGACTAGTAATGTAATGACCGATGTTCAAATCGACCGGCCAACCCGGAAGATCGTCATTGATCCGGTCACCCGTGTCGAAGGCCATGGCAAGGTGACGATCCGCCTCAACGAGGCCGGGGAGGTCGAACAAGCACGATTTCATATCGTAGAGTTCAGGGGATTTGAACGATTCATTCAGGGAAGGATGTACTGGGAAGTTCCGGTCATCGTGCAGCGGCTGTGCGGCATCTGCCCGGTCAGCCATCATCTCGGCGCCGCCAAGGCGATGGATGTCATCGCCGGCGTGGACAAGCTGACGCCGACGGCGGAAAAAATCCGGCGGCTGATGCATTACGGACAGATATTGCAGTCCAACGCGCTCAATTTTTTCCATCTTGCCTCGCCCGATCTTCTGCTCGGGTTCGCGGCTCCTGTCGCGCAGCGTAACATCATTGGCGTGATCGAAGCCTTCCCGGAGGTCGGCAAGTGGGCGATTTTCATCCGGAAATTCGGCCAGCAGGTGATCGCCGCAACCGGTGGCCGACGCATTCATCCGCGGCTGTGCGTCCCCGGCGGCGTCAACCAGAACCTTCCGGTAGAGCAACGTGATGCGCTCCGCAAAGACGTCGACCAGATCATAGAGTGGTGCGGAGAAGCCCTGGAGATGCACAAATCTTTTATCTGCTCGCATGAGAAACTACACGAGACCTTTGCGAGCTTTCCATCGAGCTATATGAGCATCGTGGGTGCGGACGGGGGCATGGATCTCTACGACGGCACGCTGCGGGCAGTTGACGCCGATGGAACGCCGATCTTCGAGGGCGTACGCCCTGCCGACTATCGCGACTACCTGATCGAGGAAGTGCGCTCCTGGAGCTATATGAAGTTTCCGCATATCCGCTCGCTTGGCCGCGAGGATGGATGGTACCGGGTCGGCCCCCTGGCGCAGCTGAACTGCTGCGCCTTGATAGGCACGCCGCTGGCGGAGGCCGCGCGCAAGGACTTCATGGCGCAGGGGCGCGGCGGGCTGGTTCATGCGACTTTGGCCTATCACTGGGCTCGCCTCATTTGCATGATTCACTGTGCCGAAACGGTCAGGGATCTGCTTTTCGACGACGATCTGCAGGGCACTGACCTGGTGGTGACCGGCGAGCGGCGGCCTGAGGGGGTGGCTATCATCGAGGCCCCGCGCGGAACGCTGCTTCATCATTACGAGGTGGACGACCACGGCCAGGTCACCCGTGCCAACCTGATCGTTTCAACGACCAACAATAATGAGGCGATGAACAGGTCGGTAAAAAAAGTCGCGGTGGACTATCTCACCGGACATGAGATCACCGAGGGATTGCTGAATCACATCGAAGTCGCGATACGCGCCTACGATCCCTGCCTGTCCTGTGCCACGCATGCACTCGGCGACATGCCGCTGATCGTCACGCTCGAAGATGCCGACGGCGCGGTGATCGCGACCAGGGTGAAGCAATGAGCATGGCGGCCCCCACCGCTTCATCTGCGCGCGAAAGGCGCGTCCTCGTCCTCGGCTACGGCAATCCGGGGCGCCAGGACGATGGGCTGGGCCCGGCGGCGATCGCTGAAATCGAAAGCATGGGACTGCCGAACGTCACGGCGTTCGACAACTACCAACTCAACATCGAGGACGCGATGGACGTCGCGGCCCATGATATCGTGTGGTTCATCGATGCCGCCAGGCTCGGAGCATCGCCATATTCGGTGCGCGCCGTGTCGCCGTCACCCGGCATCGAATTCACCAGTCACATCGTGCGCCCGGAAGCTATTCTTGCCATCGCCCGTCAATGCTATGACGCGGCGCCGCGGGCATTCTTGCTCGCAATCCGCGGCTATGAGTTCGAGTTCATCGAGGCGCTGACCCCCGCTGCCAAGGATAATCTGGACGCGGCCTTGGTCATGCTCGCCGAGCGGATGCGCGCGATGCAGGCCGAGGCGGCGCCCATGGAGGCATTATGAACATCGGCTTGTTCGACCGGCGCAAGACCATCCTGCTGATCGATACCGATCCGCAGGCGCGGGCCGTGCTGCGCATCGCGCTGGAGGCGGCCGACTTCTCGGTCGGTGAAGCGGCTGATGACCACGAGGGCGAGCGGACCGCCGCGCGGATCAAGCCCGATGCGGTAATCGCCGAATTCATTTTGGATTCGGGCGCCGGGATGACGATCACGGAGCGGCTCCACGCCGGTGGCGGCGACATTCCCTGCTACATCCTGAGCAGCGCCGCCGACGCCTTGATGGGGTCGGTGGGCCTGCACGAGATCGGGATATCCGGGGTATTCTTAAAACCGGTCGATACGGCAATCGTGATCCAGACCCTCAAGACCCGGCTCGGCGTGGCCCGGCGGGAAACCCGCCATGCATGAGATGTCCCTGATCGAAAGCGTCGTTGCATTGGTCGAAGACGAGCGGCGCAAACAGGATTTCTCACGGGTCCGTACCATCCGTCTGGCGGTCGGGTTGCTCGGCCATGCGGAGCCGGAAGCGCTGCGTTTCTGCTTCGACGCCGTGACGCGGGGGACCATCGCGGAGGGGGCCCTGCTGGAGATCGAGCAGGTCCCGGGCCAGGGCTGGTGTTGCTCTTGCCGTCAGTCGGTATCGCTCAGCGAACGATTTGCGGCGTGCCCGGTATGCGGCGACCCGCAGGTGAAAATGACGGACGGCGGCGAGCTCCGGCTGTCCGAACTGGAGGTAGAGTGATGTGTACTGTATGCGGCTGTGGAACCGGCCCGTCGATGGGCCGTACAGGATCGGAGAATCATGCCGAAACTCACACGCATGAACATGACCGAGATCATTCCCATGCAAACCCGCACGGGCACCATCATCACGACCACGTCGAAGCCAGCCTTGATTTTGGAAAGGGAGACGCTGGGGTCAATTTGCCCGGCGTGAGCCAGCAAAGGACGATCCGGATTGAGCGCGATATTCTGTCGAAGAACAACGCCTTCGCCCACGCCAACCGCGTTCGACTGCGGCGTACCGGCACATTCGCCCTCAACTTTGTCTCTAGCCCCGGCTCCGGAAAGACGTCCCTGCTGGTTCGCGCGGTCAACGACCTCAAGGCACGCTGGCCAGTGGCTGTGATCGAAGGCGATCAGCAGACCGACCGCGATGCCCAGCGGATACGTGCAACCGGCGCGCCGGCCGTGCAGATCAACACCGGCAAAGGGTGTCATCTTGATGCCCATATGGTTGGTCATGCGCTTGACCATCTGCGGCTTGCGGCGGGCAGCCTGCTGTTCATCGAGAATGTGGGCAATCTGGTTTGCCCCGCTGCATTCGATCTTGGCGAGGCGCACAAGGTGGTCGTGCTGTCGGTCACCGAAGGCGAGGACAAGCCGCTCAAATATCCCGACATGTTCGCCGCATCCGATCTCATGCTGCTGAACAAGGTCGATCTGCTGCCGCACCTGGAATTTGACGTTGACGCCTGTGTCGCGGCGGCGTTGCGGGTCAACCCGCGCATCCAGGTCCTGAAGATTTCGTCCCGAACCGGTGAAGGTCTTGCGGCGTTCTACGCCTGGATCGAGGCACGCGTTGCCGCAACGATCGAACCGGCAGGCCTGCCGGCATGAGAGGCCTATGCCCGTTGAGCATCGCCGCAGCGCCGCTGGCCGCCCCCTCCGGCGATAACCGCGTGTTCCGAGGGGAGGCCGCACCATGAATAGGCAGGACGGCGTGCCGCAGATGGAATACGTCGCGATGGAAATTCGCGTGCGCGGCCGTGTGCAGGGTGTCGGGTTTCGCCCGACCGTCTGGCGTTTTGCTCGCGATCTCAAGGTTTGCGGCGAGGTTCTGAACGACGCCAACGGCGTTCTGGTACGCGTCGGCGGATGTTCGAGCGCGGTTGACGATCTTCTCGTGCGCATCAGGAGCGAGCCTCCGCCGCTGGCTCGAATCGACGGCATCGAAACCCGGGCCTTTGTC
>Ga0302192_10001550_pt1 | contig 14479 bp, 7 predicted proteins | sample II_Bog_E3_2_FD_200230 | JGI IMG/M metagenome (GOLD analysis project Ga0302192, IMG submission 200230) | Peat permafrost microbial communities from Stordalen Mire near Abisko, Sweden - II_Bog_E3_2 | ecosystem: Environmental > Terrestrial > Soil > Wetlands > Peat | place: Sweden: Abisko, Stordalen...
AAAATTACCTCGGCTTTCCCAACGGCATCTCCGGCGATGACCTGAGCGACCGCGCGCTGAAGCAGGCCGGCCGCTTTGGCGCGGAGATCGTGACGACCCGCTGCATCGAAAAGCTGGAGGCCATCGAAGACAACAAGTACTGCGTGCAACTTGATGGCGGCGACCGCGTCTCCGCCTGCGTCGTAGTGCTGGCCACCGGCGTGGATTGGCGCCGGCTGGAAGCCGAAGGAGTGGAACGCTTCCAGGGCCGCGGCGTACTCTATGGTGCCTCGCGCAATGAGGCCGTCAACGTCATCGGCAAGAAGGTCTTCATCGTGGGTGGCGGCAACTCGGCGGGGCAGGCTGCAGTCTTCTTCTCCAACTACGCCGCGGAGGTGGTCGTGCTGGTGCGTGGCAAGGGCCTGGAACTGACCATGTCACAGTACCTGATCGAGCAGATCGCCCAGAAGAAGAACATCCGCATCGAGCCATATACCGAGGTTGTGCGCGCTGAGGGCGATGACCACCTGGAGCGCATCTTCACCCGCGCGCGCGTTCCAGGTCAGACCGAAACTACCCAGACGCGCGAAGCGCAGGCGCTCTTCGTGATGATCGGCGCCAAAGCCAGCACCGCATGGCTGCCTGATGAGTTGCAACGCGACGCCAAGGGCTACATCCGCACCGGCCGCGACCTCTCAGACTGGAAGCTGGAGCGCGAGCCGTTTCCTCTGGAGACCAGCCTGCCCGGCGTATTCTGCGCCGGCGACGTGCGCCACGACTCCATCAAGCGAGTCTCCAGCGGCGTGGGCGAAGGCAGCATGGCCATCGCCTTCATCCACCAGTACCTCGCGCTGCAGAACTTTTAGAATAGAGTTAGGTATCGAAACGATGAAGCTGGAGCAAATTCGCGAAGCATCGCCGGGCTTGCGTGCCATCGCGCCGGCAGTAGCGGCCGTGAGCCGCCGCATCCTGTGCGTATTCCCTCGCTACACATCATCCTTCGGCACCTTCGACCACGCTTACCCGCTGCTCGGCGTAAAGGCCTTTATGCCGCCGCAGGGACTGCTGACCATCGCGGCGTATCTACCCAAACACTGGGAGGTCCGTTTCGTCGATGAGAACGTACGCCCTGCAAAGACCAGCGAACTACGCTGGGCCGACGCTGTGCTGGTCAGCGGCATGCACATCCAGCGCCAGCAGATGAATGACATAAACCGCCGCGCCCACGCGCTGGGAAAGGTCACCGCGTTAGGCGGCCCGTCGGTCTCAGGTTGCCACGAGTACTACCCCGACTTCGACTACCTGCACGTCGGCGAACTCGGCGACGCCACCGATGCGCTCATCGCGGCTCTGGCACACAGCACCCAGCGCCCCGCTGAGCAGCAGGTGTTCACCACATCCGAGCGGCTCCGCCTAGCCGACTTCCCCACCCCGGCTTACGCACTGGCCAACATCTCAAATTATTTTCTCGCCAATGTGCAGTACTCCAGCGGCTGTCCGTATCGCTGCGAGTTCTGCGACATACCCGAGCTCTACGGCCAGAACCCGCGTCTCAAGACACCCGAGCAGATCCTCCGCGAACTCGACGCCATCGTCGCCGGCGGAGCGGTAGGCGCCGTCTATTTCGTAGACGATAACTTCGTAGGCAACCGCAAGGCCGCCAAGGAGCTGTTGCCGCACCTCATCGAATGGCAGAAGCGCAACAAGTATCCGCTCGAGTTTGCCTGCGAGGCCACACTCAACATCGTCCGCTCACCCGACCTGCTGGAGATGATGCGCGAAGCCAGCTTCTGGACCGTCTTCTGCGGGATCGAAACACCCGATCCCGCTGCTCTCAAAGCCATGGCCAAGCAGCAGAACAACGAGATTCCCATACTCGAAGCCGTGAAGACCCTCAACAGCTACGGCATCGAGGTTGTCTCTGGCATGATCATGGGCCTCGATACCGACACGCCCGAGACGCCCGACCGCATCCTGGAGTTTATTGAAGCCTCCAACATTCCGGTGCTCACCATCAACTTGCTGGAGGCGCTGCCGCGCACGCCGCTTTATCGCCGCCTGCAGGCCGAAGGTCGCCTCATTGAAGACGCCGCTGGCCTTGAGTCCAACGTGGACTTCAAGCTGCCCTACAACGATGTGGTGGCTATGTGGCGTCGCACCTTCTGCGCTGCCTTTGCGCCGGAGGCTATCTACAGCCGCTTCGCATACAACGTGGAGCACACATATCCGCACCGCATTGAGATTCCACCTACGGGCAAGTTATCGGTCGCTAATCTCTGGCGGGGAATCAGCACGCTGACCAAACTCATTGCGAAGGTTGGCATCTTCGGCGACTACCGCAAGACCTTCTGGCAAATGGCGAAGCCTGCGCTCAAGTCAGGCGATATTGAAACCGTCATTCACGTCTCGCTGGTCGCACATCACATGATCTCGTTTGCGCGCGAGGCCGAAGCCGGCTTTCAGAACGCCTCGTTCTACTCGCACCAGCTCGAGCCGATCGTCGCGCAGCACGCGGCGCAATAGCTAAGGCCCGGCATTCGCCGCCAACGGAGTCACGGCCGGCGTTGCGAGCCCGATGAATACGGAGATCGAGTTGTCTCCGCTATTAGCAGTCCACACACTGCCGCTCGCATCCACAGCGATTCCGGAGGGTGAACTCAACACCCCGAAGCCAGCGCTTCCGGACACCGCGGATGTTCCGGAAAATTCGGAGATGGAACTGCTGTTGGCGAACCAAGCTGTGCCGCTGCCGTCGTATGCCACAGCGACCGGCAACGTCAGTCCGCCGCCGGAGACTGGGCTTGCAGCATTCACGGCGCCAGTATTAGTACCCAGCGTGAATGCTCCGGTAACCTTCGGTCCAGCCGTCGATCCTGCCACGGAAATATTGCCTCCGGTGCTGATCGCCAGGGCTGTCGCGCCAAGCAACGTACCGTCGCTGACGCACTGTTGTAGCGCCGCCGCATTGCTGAACAGACAGAGTTGGCCGGTCGCCGAATTGGCTACAGCCACGTTTCCCGCCGGGTCCAGCGCAACCGCGGTTGGAACGCTCAGAGCACCTGCACCGGTGATAGGGCTCGCTCCGCTTGCCGCGCCTGTCGGACCCAGTTCGGTGATGGAGTTCCCGCCGAAGTTCGCCACCCAGGCGTTGCCGGCAGAGTCATTGGCGATTGCTACAGGGACCGAGACCCCGCCGCTCGCATAGCCCGTCCCCGACTTCAGGCTGCCCGTACTGCTCAACTCCACGACGTCATTACCACCGGTGTTTGCGATCCAAACATTCCCAGTACTGTCGATGGAGATACCGCGCGGTGCCAGCAGACCGCCGACACTATAACTGGTGGGAGCCAGAGTAGGTGTCAGGCTGGGAATCTTCACCACCGAATTGCCCGCCTCATTCGTGACCCATGCGTTGCCTCCCGCATCGAGTGCGATCCCGTAAGGCGCGGCGAGTTGGCTGCTGATGTACTGCACCTCAATGGTGAAGTCATTCGGAGCAGATACGCTGCTGAGCGTCGGCTGGAATGGCGATAACGACGATGGTAGGCTGTAGAGCGCCGTGATGCCAGGGTCGCCTGGGCTCTGCGCAATGGCAATTGCCGCATCGAATGTATCAGTGGCTCCAGTGGCGGCAAAGATCGTACCGCAACTGCTGCCGTCACCGGCCGTGCCGCCCTGGCTGTTGACGCAGGTTGCGAGAATGTTGGCCAGCGTATTGATCTCGGCCGTGGGTACAGTCACGCCAGCGGCCAGATTGTCGCCGCCCGCTGCGCCGCGCACATTGCTGGCCAGCACGGTCGCATTACTGAAGGCGTTAAGCAGGCCCGTGGGATAGGATCCGGTCGCACCGATATGCTGGTAGTCCAGCGCAAACGGCGCCAGAGCATAGGCTGCGGCCACCGTCGTCACTTCGTTCACATTGATCGTTGTAGTTGCAGCATTGGCATACAACGTGGCGCAGGACCCCAGTGCCGCTGCCAGAGACAGATTCGGATTGTTGCCGCCACCGGGATTGCCTCCAGTCGCTACCAGATAGACTTCAGTTCCGGGTGTGGCTCCATTGCAGCCGTTGTAGAGTCCGGTGATGTTGAAACCGCCACCCGCGCCCGTAACAGGAGGCGAGGCAATGAGTCCCGTTGATGTGGACATGAGTCCGCTGATGCCTACTGTATAGAGTTGGATTGTCGCACCGATAACAGGATTCTGTCCGCCGTGCACCACACCAGTAATGTGCGTGGTTGCGGATGTTGTACCGGAAGCAGCCGTGGTAGCAACGGACCCGCTGAAGGCGCAACCGCTCAGCAGACCGGCCAGCAACGTCGCAGCCGCACTCAGAGCAAGCGCGGGTGCGCCGGATCGCGTGCCGCGGATTGGATTTGCCGTTCGCATCTCTGATTCTCGCTGCATAAAGAGCCTTTATTGCGCCGTAAAGCTTTGCATTACAGGTGTTGCCGCATTGAAGTTACTGTTGCCTGCCTGCGTTGCGGTCACTGTGACCGAACCGCTGCCAGTGATGGTGAGCGTTGTGCCGTTGATCGACGCGTAGCTGTTCCCGTTGGTAACTGCAAAGCTGACCGGCAGGCCGGAGCTCGCCACGGCCACCAATGGCACGCTCACTGGGTGCGTGAAGTTCGCGAGAGCTGGGAATAGAATGGCCTGCGCTGAGCCTCCCGTGACGGTTAACTGTCCATTGACAGGGTTGAAGGTATAGTTGCTGGCCGCCAGCGTGCCGATACCAACGGTGATGGCATAGGGACCTGCCGGCGACTTGGGCACCGCCGCGGTAGTAAGCGTAGGCGTACCAGTCACAGCCGATGCCTGCGTGTCGCCATTAACGAACGGCCCGAGCGAATAGGTGAACACCGGGTTCGGTTGGCCATAGTAACGCGTCGGCGTTCCATTCACTCCGACACTTAGTGTCGCCGGGTTCACCACGATCGTCCGCTGCACGGGCGTCGCTGCGGAGTATGTCCCATTGCCCGCCTGCGATGCCGTAATGGTGACCGTACCCTGGCCGGTGAAGCTGAGCGTATTGCCGCTCAGGCTTGCAGGGCCGCTTACGCCATAGGTCACAGCAAGGGTCGAGCTCGCCGTGGCTCCAAGCATGATCGCCGTCGCGCCGTAGGTCACCGGAGTCGCGGGAGCGTTAAAAGTGATGGTCTGCGACTGGCTTCCTGTGCCCGCCACCGTAATGCTGACGGTCGCCACGTTGCTGGTGGTGCCATTGCTCGCAGTGAAAGTGAAGCTATCTGCGCCGCTGTAACCGTTGGTGGGCGTGTATGTCAGTGCTGGCGCAGTACCGGAGAGCTGGCCATGGGTGGGATTGGTCGCAACGGTATAGGTGATCGTTCCGCTGCCGGTTGCACTCAGCGTAATGGCGGTCGCGGTGTTGTAGGGCACGCTCACCGACTGGCTATTGGCAACTGGTGCGGGATTGGTGGCCGTGAGTGCAAAGTTCCCGAAGGCGAGCGCAGAGAAGTGGCTGTCACCGGTGTACTGAGCAGTATAGGTATGCGTGCCTGCCGTGACCGCTGGGATCGTGATGTAGGTGAGCCGGCCGCTGATCGTCCCTGTGCCTACAACGTTGCTGCCTTCCAGAATATTGATGGTTCCTGTAGGAGCGTTCTGCTGCGGATAGCTGATGGTGCCCGCCTGCACTGGGCTGACCAAATTCTGCAATACAGCGGTGAGCGTCGCGTTGCTGCCGGCGGTTACAGTCGAGGTCTTCGCCGTGAGGTCACCAGCAAGGTAAACGAAGACCCCAGTGCAGCCATAAGCGGCTTCAGTAGGGTTCGTAATGCTGTTGTTGACTGTAATGTAGTTGGAGGCGACGGCAGCATCTGCGGTAAGGAAGGAGGCGAAGCTGACCGGGCCGGGACCGAAGGTGAACTGCACGTTATTGAAGTTGTCTGGCGCCTTGAAGTCGTTGGCAGTGTCATTGTCAAACGACACATTGTCCAGCGTCACAGTAAGCGGATACACGACACCATTCGTGTTGTAGCCGGCCATCGTCGACTTGTAGGACGAATTGTGCAGAAGCTTGTGTACGTTGGAGAAAGTGATGTCGTGAAAGTTGGGGTAAAGGGTTCCAGTAGCGGAAGTGTAGTAGGGATCGATGACGATGGTATCGCCGCCATTATTAATACAGATGTTCTTATACAGAACGTCGTAGACCTCGCCGCCTTCGCTGGCGCCGGACTTGATTCGCAGGGAGTCGAAAGAAGTCCCGCCGAAGCCATTATCGATGACGATGTCATGCACGTACATGTTGTTCAGGCCGGCATTGGTCTCAGATCCAATGGAGATGCCGTGACCGCTGAACGTGTGGAGATTGGAGACAGTGACATTGGCGATGTGGCCTGAGTCTGCCTTGGGCGAGACCCAGTCGTCGCCGTCAGAGATGTAGCTCTGTGTAATGGTGACGTTGCTGGACCCGGAGGGATCGACCCCGTCCGTGTTCGGTGAGTCTGGCGGAGCTTTGATCTTGATTCCCCACACAGTCCAGTCGTTTCCAACCCCGGAGAGGTGGAACTTCGGAGAGTTCTGCAGCGTGATCTTATATGCCGTGAAGTTGTCGGAGCTGGCACCAGTGGTGTGACTGCTCAGGTAGACCAGCCTCGGCCTTGCGTCCTGTCCGGTCTTCCACCAGCTTTCGCCCTTGTCAGTAAGCGTCACGCCGCCGCGTCCGTCGATGACGCCCAGGCCCATGATTGCAGAGCCGGGGTTGGGGTAGGTGTTCGGCGCGATGTTGATGAGCGGACTGCACCAGTTCTCGGAGGTGTTGCAGTTGTAGTCCGCATACTTGATGGATCCGAGGATAGTGATCTCGGGGTCCACAAGCATCGTCACGCCGGCAGGCAGAACGATCGGCTGGATGATAAAGGCGTTCGCCGTACCGTCGGCGGAAGCGGAGAACTCCACTGCCTGTCCGACTGGGCAGGCGTTGAGCGCTGCCTGCACGCGCGCGGTATCCGGCGAAGTCTCGACCGGCGCGGACACGGACTGCACCGCAGTGAGTACTGTGCAGACAGGAGGATACGTTGGCTCGGTGACGGTTCGAGTATCGCCTGTAACGCCGGCGGTATTCACCACAAATGTCGCAGTGACGCTCTCATTCGTACTGAGCGTGAGCGTGGTAGGTGTAGCCGACCCAGAGAGAGCACCGCTCCATCCATTGAATAAGAACTTAGTCGCGGGCACGGCCTCAATGGAGATGGTAGTCCCGCAGGCGTAGCTGCCGGAGCTAGGAGTGACCGTTCCCGATCCGACCACCGTGGTCGTCAGCGTGCATGTTGAGGTCTGCAGGAATGTTGCCGTGATGTTGGTGTTCTGATTCAACGTGATCGTCAGCGGGTTGTTGGTGCTGACGTCGTCGCCACTGAATCCGCTGAAGGCGTAGTTGTTCGCAGCAGTCGCCTGAAGTGAAAGGACGGTACCGCAGGTGTATGTTCCTGTCCCCGGCGTGACCGTACCTTGTCCGACTGTGTTCACTGTCAGCGAGCATGTGGGAATCGGATCGAACTCCACGGTGACGTTCGAATTCGCGCTCAGCGTGAAAAAGGCCGGGTTGTTGGTGCTGCTGAAGTCACCGCTGAAGGATGTGAAGTTGTAACCGGAGCCCGGCGTGGCAACGAGTTGCAGCACGGTGCCGCAGTTATAGGTGCCGGAGCTCGTGTTCAATGTGCCGTTGCCGACGATGGTGAAGTTCACCGTGCAGGTGGCAGCGGTTGTAAAGTTCGCAACGATGTTCAGGTTGGAGCTCATCGTGACCGCCAGCGGATTCGTTGTCGACGTATAGCCGCCACTCCAGCCGCTGAAGGCGTACCCGACTGCCGGTGTCGCGGTCAGTTGCACGCCCGTGCCGGTCGGATAGTACGATAGATTCGGGTTGGTTGCAATCGTGCCGCCTGTGCCACCGGCCACGCTCGTCGTCAGCGTGTAGGTGGGCGGGGCCGTTGCGCCGGCCGGAGCGAACGAAGCGTCCGATTGCATGATGCGGTTGTTGGTGGCGCTCCAGGTAAGGGTGACGGTCGAAGGAGTCGCAACCGTTTGGGTGCTGGCACCGCCCGCGCCGGCCTTCGCTAGCGCGGTCCACCGCACGGTCTGTCCGCCGGTGGGCGCAACGGCACCTACAGTGCCACTCTCAATCGAATCGACGATCCACGCGTTGTTGGCGATGGTCGTAATCGAGTTGGTGCTGGTGGAGCCGCCCGCATCATTGCGGCTGGCGGTGGCAGCTTCCGGTGACCCCTGGCTTACGCCGAACAGTGAGATTGCTCCCGCCGAGATGCCGGTGACCGTGCCCGCCGTGTTCACCTGAACCGTATAGGTGCCCGGCGCAGGCAGTTCTGAGGCGAGCAGGTAATAGATCTGGCTCTGGTTCGCGCTGCTGGTGCCGCCAGAGATGACCGTGTTCGGGATCAGTGTCGCGTAGACGCCGTTGAAGGTCACACTGGTGATCGCTGCGGCGGGGTCGGGGGCCGCGCCCGCCGAAGCCTCACCCACTTCGATGATCAGCGCCGAGTTCGCGCCGGTACCCAGTGTGTGCTGCCAGCTGAGCGAGTTGGCGGAACTCGCCGTGGTGGCCGCATGGCTTACGGCGTCAAACGTAATTACGGGATTGCTGAACGTGGCGGTCACATTCTCCGTCGCGTTCACGGTGGTCGTCGCGGGGCTCGTGGCGCTGGTCACCGATCCGCTGAAGCCGTTGAACAGCGCTCCGGAGTTGGGCGTCGCGGTCAGCGTGACCGGCGTACCCGCGGTGTAGCCGCTGCCGCTGTCGACAGGATTCGCGCTGACGGTGCCGGGTCCCACAACCGTCACGTTGATCGGGAAGCTCGTCTGGCTGAACGCCGCGGTCACCGTCGAGTTGCTGCTGAGCGTAAATGTCTGCGGGTTCGCTGTACCCGTGATGGCCCCGCTGAACCCGGTGAGCGAGTAGTAGGTCGCAGGCGTTGCCGTCACCGTAATCGGCGTTCCGCAACTGAACACCGTCCCGGTCGGGCTTGCGGTAATCGTTCCCGAACCTGTCGTGCTGGTGGAGAGCGTGCAGGCCGTTCCCTGCACAAAGGTCGCCGTCACGGAAGAGTTGGCGTTGAGCGTAATCGTCTGCGGGTTCGTGGTCCCCGTCAGCGCGCCGCTGAACTGCCCAAAGCTGTACCCGTTGGCTGCCGTCGCTGTGACCAGCACCTGTGTCCCACAGGTGTAGCTGCTGCCTGAGGCAGGCGTCACGGTTCCCTGTCCTACGATCGTGATGGTCAGTGTGCAGGGCACGACCGCAAAGTTCGCCGTGATCGACTCATTCTTGGTCACCGACAGCGTCACCGGATTCGTTGTGCCGGTCAGGTCTCCGCTGAAGTTGCTGAACACGTAGCCGGCAGCGGGCGTTGCCGTCACCTGCACGCTGGTGCCGCTGGGATAACTCGCCTGGCTCGGGCTCAGTGAGACTGTCCCACCGCCAGTTGGGTTTACACTTGTGCTTACGGTGTAGTTCACCGTGGACGCAGGCGCAAACGCAGCCGCCGAATACGCCAGCCGACTGACCACCGGCGTCCAGCCTACCGACACAGCTCCTGGCGCCCCTGCAACTATGTAACTGCCCGCACCCAGAATGCCGACCGCATTCTGCACGTTGTACGACTGCGTTTGCCCGGCGTTGGGGGTCGCCGACTTACCCGATCCATTCGCCGTGAAGCCGCCCGCGAACGAGTCGACCACCACGTCTCCTGCCGTCAACGTCGTCAACGAGATGGTTTGCGCGGTGCCGCTGCCGTTGTACGCATTCCCCGCCGCCTCAGGAGCATCCTGCGCCGCGCCGAAGAACGATGTGCAGCCTGCTGCAACTCCGCCAGTGGGCGCGCTTGGCAGCGTCACCGTCACCGTGATCGACCCCGACGCCGTGCCCAGTGCCGTGTCGTTGGTATAGAACATCTCCGACTCGATTTTGCTGGTGTTCTGTCCGGAGCCCGGCGCCTGCGATGTCGCGATCGCCGTCATGGTCACTGTTCCGAACATCACCGTAGGCGTCACATTGGACACCGCCGAGGTCGGGTTCGCGATCTGGATCCCGCACACCACCAGCCTGTTCGTGCCCACGCCCAGGGTATACGGAAACATAAAGCTCGTAGTCCCCGTCGTTTCTGTCACAGCCGTGGAGGTATCCACGGTGATCGTTGCGTGAGCAGCAACCCCGCCCGCGAATAGCGTGACGATAGCTGCGACTCCCCACCGAAATGTCGGGCACTGAAGCCAACGCCCTGCACGAAACATACGGATACCCTGTTTGACAGCCAAGCAAATTACCTTCGCGGAACTGTCAAACGGTAGCGGGTGCAATGACCTTTGTCAACAGAGAGCTATGTGCCAATGTTTCAATAATTTACTGGGAAAAGCCCTGTTTGGGAAGGTAAATGCTCACCTATCCATGTGTCTTTAGGGGCGAAATATCTGGCTGAAATCGGTCTTACTACTCGCCCATATGGGCAAACATGTACGTTGGGGCCCATGGTGCCGGGAGGGGGAATCGAACCCCCATGAGGTTGCCCTCGGCGGATTTTGAGTCCGCTGCGTCTGCCAGTTCCGCCATCCCGGCCAATAAAGCCAACTCTCTATAGAGAGCGGTTTAGTTGGGTCTCGCACCCCTCGTCTCCAACGATCCGAATGAGCTAGTGTCAGTTCTGGTGTCAGTTGGTTCGCTCAGTGCGAGTCCAGTATCGCATAGGCCCCGCATGGCCACCATGCCGGGGTGGATGGATGCCGCGCTGGGTCGCGGTGGTGACGGTCAAGGTGCAATAGCCCGCCCCAACGCGTCTAGACGACTGACTCGTATAATTCGCCGGAACGTAGTTCGAGACAAATTAGATTCGCGGAAGAGAGTCGGCGTGCGTATTGGACGATGGACATATATTGGCGTAGTTGCGAGTGGACTTGTGGCCGCACAAGTGTCGGCTGTGGGTTCTTCGAGTATGGCGCCGGGTTACCCTGCGAGGCACAAAGCGCTGGCTGCTTCAGGGAGCCGGGCTACGCCGCTGATGGCGCAGATGGGACGGTTTACCTCTGCAGGCGTCCCCGCGCTGGGACCGGCCGAAACTGCGGTCGCGCCACCCACATGGGAACCTGCGGTCCCGGCGGGGTTGCCGGGTAATGGGATCGCGCAGCACCCGATGCTCTATGTCGGCGAGGGTTACAACAAGATACTGCTCGTCAACGATGGCAAGGTTACCTGGACCTATTCCACCGGGTCCGGCTGGGAGTATGACGATGTTTGGATGCTCTCGAACGGCAACATCTTGTTTACGAGGATGCAGTATGTCGCGGAGGTGACGCCGGAGAAGCAAGTGGTGTGGCGCTACGACGCGCCGGCGGGGACGGAGATTCACACATGCCAGCCCGTTGGATTGGATAAGGTACTGTTTGTGCTGAATGGAACGCCGCCGAAGCTCATGGTGGTGAACATCAAGACCGGAAAGGTTGATGTTCAACACGAACTGCCGGCGATGAGTACCGATCCTAAGATGATCCATGCCCAGTTCCGGCGGGCGCGCTATACGGCGCAGGGGACATACCTGCTGTCATTCCTGCAGATGGACCAGGTCGTGGAGTACGACAAGAACTTCAGGGAGATTTGGCGGTACGCGATCAAGAGTCCATGGGCAGCAGTGCGGCTGAAAAATGGGAACACGCTGATCACTGATGAGAAAGACATTCTGACTCGCGAGGTGAGCCCAAAAGGCGAGACGGTTTGGGAGCTCAAGCCGGACGACCTGCCCGAGCCCTACCGGTACGTCAACACGCAGAGCGCGACACGGCTGGCGAATGGGAACACCATCATCTGCTCGCGTGGAACGAATGGGAAGGGCCCGCAGCTGGTGGAGGTGACTCCGGAGAAGAAGGTGGTGTGGGTATTGTGGGACTGGGCGAACGTTGGGCCGGCGACGGCCGTGCAGGTGCTGGACGATCCTGGAATACCAGAGAAGCCGGGGGATTTGCAGCGTTGATAGGCTAGCCGCTGGACGCACGGGCTAGACGCGCATGCCAACGCATCCTGCGAGCAATTCTGTGTCCTCTGTGTCTGCCGTCCCATCACGGCACGTCATCGATTTAAGGGCACGCTCACGCTGCGGCGAATCGCCGTTGCCACGCATACCCCACGCGCGCCAGAACTCCGCTCATCAAATATCCCAGCGCCAGCACCAGCAGCGCAATCTTATGCCACTCGAACAGCACGCCCATCACCACCACCAGAAGCACCAGAAACCGGCCCGGTCTGCGTGCTCCCACGTCGATCTCCTTGCCGCTCCAGAACCGCCAGCTGCTCACCATCAGGAAGCCGGTAAACGCCACCAGCGCAAGCCACACCACGGACATCCATAGATTGTCGATCGGCGCTCCTGATTCAAAGTGGATCACTGCGCCGATCACGCCTGCTCCGGCGGGAATCGGCATCCCGACAAAGTACTTGCGGCCAGGCCGTCCCGGATTGCGCGGCTGCGGATTCACGCTGATGTTGAAACGCGCCAGCCGGCAGGCTCCACAGATCAAAAAGAGAAAACACACCACCACGCCGAAGTGGATCAGCCTCGCGTGAATGATCGGATACCCCGACTCCGGGACCAGGTGTACGCCCCACAGATAAGCCAGCAGGCTCGGAGCCACGCCAAACGTAATCACGTCTGCCAGCGAGTCCAGCTCACGGCCGAATGCGCTGGACGTGTTGGTCATCCGCGCGATGCGACCATCCAGGCCGTCGAACAGAATGGCCGCTGCAATCCCTATCGCCGCGCGGTCGAACGATCCGCTATCGGACATTATCGAGCCATGTATGCTCTGCATGATGATGTAGTAGCCAATCGCGATATTTCCCACGGTGAACAGCGAAGGCAAAATGTACATCCCGCGCTGAGCGGGAGGCCGCGTCAACTGGATCCCATCCTGCGCCATCAGCTAGGTCCACCGTGCAAGTTCGACCCCGCCTTCATCGCGACATATCCAAGGATCGAACTTCCGCCAAGCACCCTGTCGCCCACCTTAACGCGCAACTCAGCCTCAGCCGGCATCAGCACATCCACGCGAGATCCAAACTTGATCAGGCCCATACGTTGGCCCCGCTCCACCCTGTCGCCGGGCTTCAGGTTGCACACGATCCTCCGCGCCAGCAGCCCGGCGATCTGCTTGAAGCTCACGCTATACTCTCCGCTGTCGATCGTAATCATAGTCTGCTCATTCAGCACCGCGGACTCGGCCTTCATCGCATTCAGAAACTGGCCCTCGCGCAGAGTCACTTGCGTGACCTTTCCACCGATCGGCACGCGGTTTACATGCACATTGAAGACGCTGAGGAAGATCGTAATCCGCAGCCTGCTGCCGCCGGTTGTCTCAATCCACTCCGCCTCGGTCACCTTGCCGTCACCTGGAGAGACGACCAGACCGGGGCCGTCCGGAATCCTGCGTGACGGGTCGCGAAAGAACCACAGAAAAAACGCCGCCAGCAGCACCGGTATCGCCGTTATGCTCACCAACTGCGTCCCGAACCAGACGATCGCCGCCACCACCAGCAGCGCGAGTCCGTACAGATATCCGTCACGCACCATAGTGCCGATTATACCTTTCTGCTACGCATACTTTGGTGTTAACAGCATATCCATCAACACGGCATCGTCCTTTGGCTCGGTGTAATACCCCTTCCGTCTTCCTTGCTCTGCAAAGCCCAGCGAACGATACAGATCCAGGGCGGCCACACTCGCCGACCGCACCTCAAGCTGCATCGACACCGCGCCCATCGTCCGCGCCCACAGCACTGCCTGAAGACACAGACTTCGCCCCACGCCACGCCTCCTCGCATCCTCGCGCACAGCTAGGCTCTCCATCTCCGCCACGGCGTTTCCCAGTCCATGAGCACTCAGGATGCTTATCACAACAAATCCCACCACCACTTCCGCATACTCGGCTACAAAGCAAATCCGTTGCGGTTCATGGAGTGAAGGCAGCACGCCATACAGAGTGTGCCGCGAAATCACCTGCGCCCACACACCCTCGCTCCAGTGCGGCGCCTCCGCGCAGGCCCGCTCGATCTCCAGCACATCCGCAGCGTCCTCCACCATCGCCAGCCGGATGGATATCTCCCCGCTCATGGCAATCTCGAATTCGAGGAAGCTGGCGCCGGCTTGGCGTAGATGTTCTGCTCGCCGCGCACATAGTTCGCCTCAGCCAGCACATCGCTGTCCCCTGCGGGCAGACGCCGCAACACCACCTGCAGCGCGTCGCCCACATGCAGCGGATACAGAACCGGCTCCCGTGCAACCAGATGCTCCGCTATGCGCGGCTCTGCAACAACTACCCTTCTGCCCGCTGGCAACTCATCGCCTACGCATAGCCACTCCGCGCCTGAGACCACGTCACGAACATAGAACTCGCCACGCCCTGCATCGAGCACTGCCAAACCATCCTTCATCGCAGCCGCTTCAGCCAGCACCGCCAGCCGCGACACTACCGCAAGCCGCAG
>Ga0302192_10001554_pt1 | contig 14468 bp, 11 predicted proteins | sample II_Bog_E3_2_FD_200230 | JGI IMG/M metagenome (GOLD analysis project Ga0302192, IMG submission 200230) | Peat permafrost microbial communities from Stordalen Mire near Abisko, Sweden - II_Bog_E3_2 | ecosystem: Environmental > Terrestrial > Soil > Wetlands > Peat | place: Sweden: Abisko...
GCCTTGTAGGAATAGACGCCATCGCGGAAGAGTGTGTGAAAGAACTCATACTCCGCAAAGATGTGGTCGTGGTGGATGCAGCCGATATTGGAGAGAAGATAGAGTGGCTTGGTCTGATGGAGTGAGCGGGCCCACTCGACCATCGGGGTGTTCACCTCGAAAATCCTGCTCCAGACATCCATGAAGTGATCTTCGGGACCGTCATGGGAAAAGGCCTCCCGAACCGCCTTGATAAAGTCAACGCGACTGATACGGCCAGTTTCGTGATCCATGCGCAGGGGATGAAGTTCTTCTTGGGAAGGGGGGGAATCCTGTCCGGTATGCTTCAGGATTTCCTGTTCCGCGACCGTGTAGTCGAAGGTGAGGAGCACGTTGCCGATATCAAAGATGACTGCGTCGATTTGCATGGAGACAGGGAGAATAGACCCGGCGCATGCTTTCTCTGCAATCGTTTTTGCTTTCCGCCCCGCTCCATTCACCTGTCCAATGGATGGGTGAAAAAAATCCTCATCCTGTTACTGGTCGCCCTGCTTGCCAGCGGGTGGTTTTTCTTTCAGGGAGAGGGCTTTCAACGTCTTTGGCATCATTGTCTCGTAGTCGCTGTGCCGATGAAAAAGGCCGATGCCCTGATCGTTCTGGGTGGAGAACCACTGGCGCGGCCCCTCGAAGCGGCGCGCCTCTACAGAAACGGGGTGGCGCCCAGGGTCTTTGTCACGGGAGTGGGAGATGCTGCCAGAAATCGCCAGATTTTGATGGCCGGCGGGGTGCCTTCCTCCGCCATCACCATGGAATCAAAAGCCGTTTCGACCTATATGAATGCTGTGTTGCTCAAGCCACTGTTGGCAGCCGCCGGTGTGCGCACCGCTCTGATCATCACGTCGCCTTTTCATACGCGCCGAGCCTTGGCAACTTTCCGCAAGATACTGCCGGGAATCACGTTTGGTGTCACCGAGGCATCCATCGGATGGTGGAAGACGAAGGAGGGGAGGGGGGATATCAACCGTTTTGCCACGGTCGAATTTCTCAAGACCATCGAATATTGGCTGCTGTATGGAATCTCTCCCTTTTATAGGGTGGGATCCTTTTAAATCCGGTATTCTTCAATCGATGCCCTCCATTCTCTTTATCAACAGAGTGTATCCTCCGGCGAATGGAGCCACTGGGCGCGTGCTGGAACATGTGGCTCAGGAATTTGTCCATGCAGGCTGGGATGTTTCCGTGCTGACGACATCAGTTTTCGGAGAACCAACGGGAACAGGCGTTCGGGACGGTGTGAGGATTATCCGATGCGGGACGGGTTTTTCAAAAAGAAATCTCCTGAGCAGGACTCTTGGTTACGCGTTGATGATACCCATTTTTGGGTTACGCACCCTGTTGCTACCGAAGGCCGATGTGATCGTGATCAAAACCGATCCGCCGATGTTGTTAACTCTCGCCCCCTTGCTGCGCTTTCTGAAAGGTTCACGGCTGATTCACTGGGCTCAGGATCTGTATCCCGAGGTCGCGGAGGAAGCAGGTGTCTTGCGTCGTGGAGGAATTGTGGCGGAATTGTTTCGCAAGTTTTCGACCCGTTCCCTGTTCTCCTGCGATGCCATTGTGACCGTGGGTCGGTGCATGGTGGAAAGGATTGTCCTACGGGGAATTCCCAGGGAGATGATCAGGATGATTCCCAATACGGGAATGGAGAAGGAAATCACTCCTGTTGATCATTCCAGCAATCCGTTCCGACAGCGTCACGGATTTGGGGGCGTCTTTGTCGTTGGCTATTCCGGCAATATGGGGAGAGCGCATGAGTTCGACACCATGCTGGCCGTGGCCAAACAATTACAGGAGATGGGGGAGGTCTCGATACTATTTCTTCTTATCGGTGAAGGACCCGGGGAGCCGCTGCTTCGCAGGGAGGTCAGGGAGAGGGGTTTGGACAATGTCCGATTCCTGCCGTCACAGCCGTTGGGGGATCTCTCCGAGAGTCTTGCTGCGGCGGATCTGCATCTTGTGTCGATGAGGGAGGGGATGTCAGGTTTGGTAGTTCCAAGTAAATTTTACGGGGTGATGGCCGCGGAGCGTCCCTGTCTCTTTATCGGGCCGCCTGAATCCGAGGTTGCCCGCATGATCCGTGAGCACCGTTCCGGTACTGTGATTCAAAATGGAGACTCCGGTGCCCTCTTGGCCGCTATTCTCTCTTATCGCTCTTCTCCTGAAAAATGTGTCGAGGAGGGGAAGCGTGGAAGATTGGCACTTCTGAAGAATGATGCAACGGGGTTGTTTGTCTCCGTGGCTACTGAATTAGTTAAGGTCACAAAGTGATCTCTCTTTCCAAGGGATACAAACCATTTTAAGGTCTTGATATGTTTTCGTCCACTCATGTGAACGGTCTTCCTCCGCCCGATCAGGAGGAAGAGTTCATCGCGGGACGACCGCTTCCCTCCTCTGTCCCTAAAAATTTCCTAAGAGGAAGAAAAGGGGTGTTGCGCTTCGCCTTCTTTGCCGTGGCGGCGGATTTGCTACTATGGCTTGGGATTTATTTGGGAATCTCCGAACTTACTGGTGCTTACAACCTGATCAGGCTCAATGCAATGCTGGTTCCCATCATTGTGCTTATTGGGGCGCTGAGTTTGATCGGAGGATATCGAATTCGTACGGATTTTGCTTCGCTGCAGTATGCCAGTGAACATCTTATCTCCTGCATTCTGGCCTACCCAGTGGCGGCATTCGTTCAGTATGTGATCACTTCCTATGGAAGCGGAGTGCATTCGAGTCGGGCGATTTACTCTTTTTCCCTTTTTCTTTTCTGTGGACTTTCTCTGCTGGTACGCCGTTTTTTTTGGTTTTCGACAAGCGAACTTCGCTCCAAGGAGGGTTTGCTTGTCATCGTGGATGATGTTTACGGGCCGATATTTTACAGGGATTACCTCCAAAGCGAACAGCATCAGAAACTAACCTTGCTGACAACTTCTCCATCCCTCCTCGGAGAACGGATTGATGGCCCTGAGTCCCCGGTGGTTGAGTGGGATACATCCCGGATGGTGTCGGTCTTGAATAACGATGAATCGACAGATTTTCAGGCAATCGTGATTGCAGCAAAGTTTTCCCAGCTTCAGGCAGAACTGATGTCCTCGCTGAGTTTCGTGCACTTTCAAAATATGCCGGTCTATTCCCTCGAGATGTTCTACGAAAAATTTTGGGGTCGTGTTCTCCTCAGCCTCATCGGAGCCAAGTGGCCTTTTGAGGCGAATTTTGTCCTCGTGCAGAATTCCATCTATTCCACCCTCAAGCGGATGTGGGATTTTTCGTTCGCCCTCATTGCGCTCATCCTGCTGACCCCAGTGTTCCTCCTGATTGCGCTGGCCATTCTTGTCTGTGACGGCGCGCCGGTTTTTTATTCCCAGCCGAGAATGGGGATCTACCAACAACCTTTCATTCTCTACAAGTTTCGTACGATGAGACTTGGTAGCGATCAGGGAGACACTTACACGAGAGAAGGGGATTCCCGGGTGACCAGACTTGGTGCGTTTTTACGCAAAACCCGCCTGGATGAACTCCCGCAGCTCTGGAATGTACTCACTGGGGATATGAGTGTGATCGGCCCACGTGCGGAATGGGTCAGACTTGTTGCTGAGTACGAAAAACAGATTCCCTATTATCACTTTCGTCATTTGGTGCGGCCGGGAATTACAGGATGGGCTCAGGTGAACTATCCCTACGGTGCCTCCGTGGAGGACACACTTCAAAAATTATCCTTCGATCTCTATTATATCAGGAATTTTTCCATGCATCTCGATGCCGAAGTGACGTTGAAGACCCTCTATGTCATTTTGTTTGGAAAAGGCCGGTGAACTTTTGATGCTCCGGTGTACCTTGAGAGACCGTGACCAGAGCTAAATTTACCAAGTTACAGGGGGCATTCGGATGGTTGCTTCCCGTGCTTGTGGGCGCCATGGCTTGGTACGCACTCATTCGGATGCTTTGGACGGATTGGGCGATCGATCCACAATACAGTTACGGGATTCTTGTCCCGTTGCTGGTCATCGGGTTGCTCCTGAAGAGATGGGAAGATCAGCCTGAATCAATGATCCCGGATCGCTTGACACAGAAGGTGGCACTCCTCCTCCTCACTGCATCAACACTCCTGATCATGGTGATGATTCCCATGGCTGAGGCAAATCCTGATTGGCGACCGCTGGGAGGAGCAACAGCCCTCGCGGTAGTGACCCTCACCCTCTCTCTTGTCGCGCTGAGAGGGGGGAAGTCCTGGGTGCGGCATTTTTCCTTCCCGATCTGCTTTTTTCTGATTGCCGTTCCCTGGCCGCGTAATTTCGAACAGGCCGTGATGTCCCCACTGATGGCGTGGAACACTACCGCCACCCTGGAAATCTTACATTGGATGGGAATTGAGGCTGTCGGTCAGGGAAATCTTATTGTCCTGGATGCCGGTGTCTTGGGGATCGAGGAAGCCTGCAGTGGCATCAGGTCGCTCCAGAGCGGACTCATGGTGGCGCTGTTTTTCGGTGAGTTTTTCCGACTTTCCAAGATGAGGAGACTGATTCTTCTGCTTGTCGCTCTGCTTGCAGCATTGATCGGCAATATTTGCAGAAACGCACTGCTCGCCCTCATTGCTGCGTACAAGGGATTGGAAGCCGTTCCAAAATGGCATGATATGGCCGGGCTCCTCGTTCTCTTCATCACCTTTGGTGCGATCCTGGGATGTGCCTGGTACTGGAAAAATCGCACGGCTGTTTCATCGCTAGTCAATCACCCCGTTCTTCATGCCGCAATCGGCGTTGTTCCACGAGTTGCCTCCATAAGCGCACTCGTGCTCCTGCTGGGATCCATGGCAGGTACGGAACTCTGGTTTGGTGCCCATGAGCGGAGGGGAGTTGCGCCGTGGTCATGGAGTCTTCATCCGCGTCCGGGGGACACGGGAGTGTTCACGGTGCCAGTATCCTCCACCACTTTGAGAATGCTCTTTTATCCCAAGGGATTTTCGGAAAAATGGATTGCGAGCAAGGGAGCTCAGGGACAGGTTTTTTACTTTCAGTGGCCACCGGGTCGGATGGCGGCGCATGCGGTCCTCATGCATAACCCCGAGGTTTGTCTTTCGAATATAGGGATGATTCTCACCTCCAGGTTGGAGCCGATAATTTTCAAGATTGGGGACGTGCAGATCCCCTTCAATGCATGGCTTTTCAATGATCATGGCAGGCCCGTCTATGTCTTTCATACATTGATGGAGCAGGGGGCGTACTCGTCGGATACCCAGCTCCTGAATGATTCACCGATTGGACGCCTGCATGCAGTGCTTGCCGGTCATCGGAATCATGGACAACGCATGGTCGAAGTGGCTTTTTGGAATCTGGCGAATGAACAGGAAGCCCGGCTTGACCTGGTACGGTATCTTCAGGAAAGCGTCGCTCTCAAGGGTACTGCCGGTGATTCAAACTCCTTCAAGCCATGAATCCAGAAAAAGGTCCGGCGGCCTTCCGCCCTCAGTCTCCAAACAATCCGATTTCAGGAGAAAAGATCAATGGGCCCGAAGAACTTCCCGATTATGCCGAAGAAGAAGTGGTGGCTCCTCTGCACGCTTCATCGGCAGGGCTTTCCAACCCTAAAAATTGGACCCGCCTGACAGTCTGTCTGCTTCTGCTGATAGGGTTGGTGTTGCTTTCTCCATTGTATCATTCCCTAAAAAACTGGCGATCCGGTGTGCTTCTCGATCGTGCCCAGACGGCCTTTGCTTATGGAGATAATGATCTTGGATTGAGCTTGCTGAAACAGGCAATGGCACTCTCTCCGGGCAATGAACCGGTCGGGCGTGAAGTGGAGCTGTTCAATGCACGGATGGGGGATCCAGTCTCATTGAAGAAACTGATAGACAGAATGACCAACGGGCAATCGTCAGTCGATGAGTTACTCGGGATTGCCGAAATTGGAGGGAAAAACTCTCGAAAGGAGCTGGTCATCGAGTCTGTGGATAAACTCCCAAAGAATCTTACCGGTCATCAATTGCTGCGTCTGACTTTAATTCAGGCCCTGCTTAAGAATTTGGAGCAAGGCCCTTCAGCGGCTGCCGCGATCTGTCTTGATAGTTCCCGGGTCATGCGCGGGGATGACTCCATTCACTTGCAAACTCAGGCTGCCCTTTACCTGCTTTCCGACACTAGTGAAGAACGGCAGAAAGAAGGATTGAAGATACTAATGCAAGTGATGCGTAAAAAATCCAATGTGTCGCTTCAAGCAGCACGAATCCTTGCCCGGCTCTCACTTCTCAGTCCTGACAAGCAGATTCGTGCTGGGATCAGCAATAAGGAACTGATCGAGGTGTCACAGTTGCTGCCGACATTGCCCGGCCATCAATTAACCGATGAGCTTTTATCGGCTGATCTTGCCATCAAGGTAGAACCTGCAGGCAGGGATGATTTAATCAAAAGGATGAGTGCGAACTATCAGCATGCATCTCGGTCCGGGATGCTTGATTTTGCACGATGGCTCAACGGAAGGAGGCTTTATGATTCTGTCATTGAGTTCGCCGGACCTGATCGTCCGCAGAGTGATACGGACTGGCTTCTGATCGTGCTGGATGCCGAGTGTGCAAAAGGGGATTGGGCAAAAATCCCCGACATGCTTGACTCTCCCGCCGGACTCGGAATTCCAGATGCGGTGAAACATCTCTTCCTTGCGCGGGTCGCCATGATGACCGGTCACTCCTCCACGGCAGAGGATGAGTGGCGGAGTGTGAAGGGCTCTTTGCACCTCGAGAAACCCGAAACCTTGGCCTACATCGCCGGTTACGAGGAGCAGATTGGAGCCGTTGATCAGGCGATGGACACCTATCGCGAAATGGCCGACCGAAGCGAATCGCATCTTCCTGGTCTGATCGGCTTGATACGCCTGCAATCCCTCACAGCCGATCCCGCCACCCTGATACCACTTTATGAGGAACTTGTCGCCGCGGCACCTGATTACTCGGATGCCGCCAGTGATCTAGCTTATCTCAGGTTGCTCAACAATCGTGATCTTCAACAAGCCTCCGCGAGTGCAGAAAAACTGTTGAACTATCAACCTGACTCCCTGGCAAGGATAAGTGTTGCAGCATTAGGGCGATTGAAAAATGGAGACCCCTCGGGTGCCGTCGTCCTCTATGAGGGCAAGCAGATTAACTGGGCGACGGCTCCGGACCGCTGGAAGGCCATCTATGTCGCCGTCCTTAGAGCCTCGGGAGAAAACGAAGCTGCCGATCGTCTCTCCTCGTCCATTAACCCGAGCGCCTTGAACCCTCAGGAGACGACGCTCCTATCTTATCCCGTTCCACCAACTGCTCGAAAAAAACAGTAAGAAGGGAGACGACCTTGCACGGGTGCCAACTTGCTTAGAGGCCTGTTTCAGTTACTGTCTTGAGCAATGAAAATAGTATCCCTGATGGAATGGGTGGCGCTCTTAGTAATGACCCTGCTGCTTCAGGGGGCATTCGTTACGAAGGCTACGGCTCAAACGGTGACGAGTGCAGCTCCCTATGATCACATCGTCGTCGTGATCTTGGAGAATCATGGCTACAGCGAGCTTTTAGGCGCAAGCAACAGCCTCCCCTTCATCAACGGGGTGCTCCGCGCCAGCGGGGCCGACATGACCCAGTCGTATTCGCTCCAACATCCCAGTCAGGACAATTACTACTGGATCTTCTCCGGGTCCAACCAGGGCATCTACGATGACAAAGCCCCCTCAGCGCCGTTCACCAACTCTCCGAATCTCTACACCGAACTGACTGCTGCACATAAGTCGTTCTCCGGTTATATCGATGCCTTTCCAGGAGTAAGGAATCTCTACGAGGGGCAGACTCCCGGGGCGACCAACCTTCTGTATGTCACACGCCATGTCCCCTGGCTTGGGTTCAGTAACGTTCCCTCCAGTATCAGTCACGACTTCACCGGTTTTGGAACAAATGCCGCAGGATTCTCGAAGCTTCCGTACGTCTCATTTGTCATCCCGGCTCTGCAGCACGACATGCACGATTACACCAACAATATCAATGCCAAGAACGCGGGAGAAGTTTACGACACAAACACCTCCCTGCTTGCCATGATGAATGCCGATACGTGGCTCTCGAAAAATATCGGCCCCTATGCCCACTTGGCCGTGACGAACAACAGCCTCCTAATCATCACCACTGATGAGGATTCCACCGCCGATTGGCCGACTCCGCCTTACACGAATGTCAATTATGCTCCTGACTCGCATCTTCCTGCCAGCGATTCGAACCCGGTGGGACTGACTGCCCCGACAGCCTCTTTTTCAGCCACTCCTACCACAACGAACGGTGGGGCCCAGACCGGCTCCAATCAGATCACCACGATTTTCTATGGTGCGAATATTTTGCCGGGAGCCTATGAAGAGGGAAACGGCATCACCCATGTGAATCTCCTGCGGACGATCGAATGGTTGAGCGGCATCACAAGTGGAGTCGGAGCCCAGTCTGCGGCGGTGACCAATATCGGGGAGTCACCCGTCACCGACATCTTTGCGGGATACACTGGAATCGACAATTTCGCGGGAAGCATACCCGACACGAACAAGTGGCTCATCAACACAGGTTCCACCAATACCAATGATGTGCTCAGTCAGGCCAATGGGCTTCATTTCCTTGTCCCTCAGATCGAACCAAGTGCGAATGCCTACTGGGTTTGGACCACAAACGCCCCGACGACGAGTGACTGGAGTGCCAGCCTGACGGTGACGAATCTCGCCTCCTCCACCATCTCCAATGCCTTCTGTAGCATCGGGTTGAGTGCCCGCAATCCCTCCAATACGGCCGATCTAGGATTTGGCATGAGTCTCGGCTATGATCACATGGGAGGGGGGAGGCAATGGAAGGCCAATCAGGATATCGGCTCGAACACCAGCATCCTCATCACGACCAATTCCACGGTGAACACCGGTGCCGTGCTGCTGACCTATACCTGGACGAATGAAACCCTGACGGCGGCGTACAGCACGAATGCGACTCCCTCCAAACTTCACTGGGTGAATTTCGCCTCGGTCACCCTGAGTGACCTCTCCATGTCCCAGACCAATCCCGCTGCCAATTCCTTCCTCCTCGCCATCTCTGGTGATGCCTCCGGGATGAAGTTGGGAATGACCCCTGCGGTCGCTGCAGGGAATTTCAATCTGACAAGCGGTGCTACAGCAGTTTCCAAACCGGTTCTCCTGCCGCAGACGATCACTCTCTCAGGGATGAAAACCAACTATACCCCCGCGCCCTTCAAACTGACGGCCACGGCCTCCTCGAAGCTTCCAGTGACCATCTCCGTTCTTTCAGGCCCGGCAACCCTTTCCAATAATCTGCTCACGCTTCAGGGTGCAGGCACCGTGACACTCGTGGCAGACCAGCTCGGAAATGACAAATACCCCGCCGCCTCGGTGACCAATTCCTATGTGGTGCAGAAGGCCAATCAGACGATCTCATTTGAGGCCATATCTGATCTAAAGTACAATGTCACCCCGAGGTCACCGGAAGCATTCTATTTTCTCAAAGCGACTGCTTCATCGGGGTTATCGGTTACTTATACAGTGGTATCTGGCTCAGCAAGACAGTTTGCCTCGCTCGCTACCAATGGATATCCGGTTAATGGTTCTACGAATAATGCGATTTTTTTTGATAGTTCGAGTGAATCAGGATTAGTGACGATTCGTGTCGATCAAACAGGTGACGCGAATTATGAAGCTGCTTTCCCATTTACACGAAACTTTCATGTGACAATTACTACTACCAATGTGTCAACATCATCGTTTGGTGGAGGTGTAAGTGGAGCTGGGTTTGGGAATGGTTTTTGGTAAACCCTTTGAAACCCAGCCTTGTGGCTTGGTTCTCGCTGCAAGAGAGTCATGACTGATGAACCCCTATTTTGCTGATCTCGGGAAGCTGATCTACGGACGGTGGCAGGAGGAGAATTTTTCCCTCACGGCTTTTCCTTCGATTGCAGCTGCGGCCTTGGAGGAGCAGTCGCCTTCGGAGTCTGTCGATTTGTCGGAGCTGATACGGGAGTTCCTGCTTTCCGATGAGCAGCCCTACCAATCGGCCTCCGGATTCGGGCAACCGGAGTTGATTGTCTATGATTCCCCGAAGTTCTACATCCAGCTTCTCTTCTGGCTCGATGGGACGACCGACATTCATCAGCACGAGTTCTCCGGTGCGTTCCATGTGATGTCGGGATCGAGCATTCATTCGGAATTCACGTTCGAGGAAGCCGAGTCGATCACGGCTCATTTCCGCCTCGGTACGTTGAAACTCCTGAAGGCAGAGTTACTGGAGACGGGAAGCACTGTGCCGATTGTTTCTGGACGGACTGGAATACACTCCCTGTTTCATCTGGAAACCCCTTCCCTGACGGTGGTGGTGCGCACCCATTCGGATCCTGGAACAGGTCCCCAATTCACCTATTTGCCGCCGCATATCGCGGTTGATCCCGTACAGAGCGACACCCTGACGAGCCGCCGCAAGCAACTTCTCGATGTGCTCGAGCGGACAGGCGATGAAGAGTATGCACAGCTTGTTGCCGAGATGATCGGGCGACTCGATTTTGAGCGGGGATTTTTTATCCTGCAAAACTGCATCACTCATCTGCGGAATCTGGGTGTCTGGGAGAAGATCTGGGCGATCTTTGAGCAGAAGCATGGTCGGTTAGCCGCACCCGTTGTGCCGACGCTAGAAGAGATTATCCGCAGGGATGGCATCGCCGCGATGCGTGGGTCGATGGAGGATGTGGAGCAGCGCTTCTTTCTGGCCCTTCTGCTGAATCTGGAACGCCGTTCCGATCTTCTGGAAATGGTGAGACGCAAAATTCCGGGTGATCCACTCGATGCAATTCTACGATGGAGCGAGGAATTGATCCAAGTGAGCGAATCGGGTGTCTGGATTCTGGATGCCGCTTTCCCAGAGGAACTGGAACTCGATGAGGAAGCACAGCCGGGAATTTATCTGATCGCACTGGAATATTTTATCAGAGGAGGAAAAATTCCCAAGGAGTTGAAGAAACTTTCCAACGTTGATCTTACTCTGCTAAGGGAGAGTTTTCTCCGCTCAAGCTGGCGAGCTCTGCTTGCGGAGTAAAAAAGGCAAAAGGTTGGAAACGGCTGAGAAGAAAGAGAGTTTTTAGCCACAAGATGCACAAGGACTGAAATACAAACGAAGCTCTGGGAAGACTGAGTTGGACTGCGAATGCAGCCTCGAAGGGGCGAGCCTCGCGGGCGCGAGCGAATTCAAAAGTCACAAAAAATTTCTTTGTGTTTCTTGTGCCCCTTGTGGCCAATTTCTTCAGATCTCCATCCCGCAGACTTCGAGGATCGCTTTCCTGAGGGCTTCCACCGCTTGGTCAAGCTGCTGCAGAGTGATGCAGAAAGGTGGCATCAGGACCAACGTGTCCCTGACCGGACGGGTGAGCAGATTGTGTTTGCGGGCAGCGGAGCAGATCCTGGCGCCGGTAAGCTGCTCCCACGGGAACGGAATTGCTCCTTTCGGATCATGCATGATGTCGATGCCGACGATAAAGCCACACTGACGAATCTCTCCCACCCAGGGGAGGTCGCGCAGGGATTGCAGTGATTCAGAGAGATGGGCGATCTTGGGCTGAAGGTGCTCCAGTGTCCGCTCCTCCCGGAAGAGGTCGAGACTCGCCAGTGCGGCGGCGCAGGCGGGAGGGTTGGCAGTGTAACTGTGGCCGTAGTAGAAGGTTTTTTGTTCCTCGGTGGTTCCGAGAAAAGCATCGTAAATTTCTTCGGTGACAAGTGTGGCTGCCAGAGGGAGGGTGCCTCCGGTGATTCCTTTGGCTACGCAGAGAAAATCAGGAACAACCTCTTCTTGCTGGCAGGCGAACATCGTTCCCGTGCGTCCGAAGCCTGTCATCACCTCGTCCAGGATAAGGAGAATCCCTTGGTGGTGACAGTAGGCACGAAGTTCCCGCAGCATTCCCTTCGGCCAGAGACGCATTCCCGCAGCTCCCTGAATGAGAGGTTCGATGATGATGGCCGCCAGTTCGTTCGGATCGGAAAATGCTTTTAGCGCTTCGAGATTTTGAAAATGTTCCGCTTGGAAATGGATTCCAGAGAAGCGGTCAAAAAAATCTCCAATGGCTCCGAGACTTGCCGCGCCCGCCGTATCTCCGTGGTATGCGCCGGAGAAACTCGCAAAGCGTCTTCGTTCGGGATGGCCGCGGAGTTGCCAGAACTGAAACGCCATTTTGAGGGCTGCCTCGACCGCCGTTGATCCGTTGTCCGAAAAGAAGACACGAGGAAGGGGAGCGCCCGGAATGAGATGAGCGAGGCGTTCAGCGAGTTCGATCGCCTTGGGATGGGTCGTTCCGAGGAAGGAGGTGTGATCGAGAGCGGCGAGTTGCTGTGAAACGGCTTCCACGATCTTGGGATGGGCATGTCCGTGAATATTCGTCCAGATCGAGCTGTTGCCATCGATATAGCAACGGTCACGGCTGTCGGTGAGCGTGGCACCGGAGCCCGAGACGATGATCAGAGGCTCCTCAGCGCACCAGGCTTGTTGCTGGGTGAAAGGATGCCAGAGGTATTGGTGGTCGGCCTTGGCAAGACGCTCGGTATTCCAGGAAGAGATGCCGAGAGAAAGAGTCATAAGGAAATTTCAAAAATGACAATGGCCACAAGAGGCACAAGGGGAGAAATCTTAAAGGATGAGTTTTTTGATTTGGAGAGCCTGTGCACCAAAATTAATGATGATACCGTGACGGATTCCTGTTGCCCGAAGATAGCCGAGTATTTGAGCAACATGAACTCCAGTGAGGGATTCACATGCTTTGATTTCTAAAATCATCGAATCATTGACGAGTACATCAGCAATGTAGTCTCCAAGAATTGTTCCGTCCTCATCTCTAACGGGAATTCGATACTGCTGCTTAACTTGAAGGCCGCTTTTACTCAATCGGTTGGCTAATCCGTTTTCGTATACTTTTTCCAGATGACCCCATTTAAGAAAGGAATGCAGCTCTAAGGATGCTCTGCGTATTTGATCAGCCATACTCCTCGCATCTTCATCAGTCATGATCAATCAAGGGAATGTTTTTTAGCTGCATGACGCACAAGAGGTACAAAGAAGGTTTGCCTTGTTCCTTTTATGATTCGGTTTTTGTGCATCTTGAGGCAAAGAATCTCATCTACGTACTTCATCGTGGCAGCAAGGAGAGCATGTGCTTGGCGAGCTGGATATCGCTGTGGGCCGCGCGGCGGCGGCGGTATTTCCGTTCCAAAACCTCCAGGAGAGACTCCACATCCGCGGCCGGAGGTTTCGTCTTCTTGTTGTCGTAGTAGGTCCATGTCTCGACATCGTCACGCTTTGACTGAAAGCGCCAGAGACCCGCCTCCTTGATGACTCGGATCTCTCGTTTGACGCCATCCTCATCCCGGACAGTCCATTCGTGGCAGCTTCTCATAAAAAAATAGTTGTGACTCAGTGTGTGGTTCTGGTGACTGCAGTATGGCCTTTTTCTGAAAAGTTGGTAGCTTTCCCCGCGTGCGCTCCCTCGGGAAGATCCTTATTTACGCCCTCTTTGTCCTTCTGGGCGGGGCACTTGCAGCACCTCAGGCGTGGTTGCTGATCCAGCACCTTCCCCCTAATCTTTTGCACGGGCTGGTCGGAGAGGTACAGGGAATGCCCTTTCACCGCTATCTCTCCCGCAGCATCCAGGTCGCTTCGATCCTGCTCCTGGTTCCCTTGCTCATCTCCCTTCATGTGCGTTCTTTGGAAGAGCTTGGTCTCTACGGGAACAATCGGAAACTGCACGATTTCTTCATAGGGCTTGCTACGGGTATCCTTGCCGCTCTATTGCTTGTGATCGCATTGTTTTTTTCAGGGGCGTTTGAAATTCATGTCAACTGGAAGCCCTCCGTTTTGCCCAGAATCCTTGTGACGGCGGTGGTGGTGGCGATGCTGGAAGAGTTCCTCTTTCGAGGCGTCATTCTTGGGTTTCTGCGGCAGTCTCTCTCTCGATGGATCGCCATTGTGTGTTCGGCTCTGATTTTTGCAGGAGTGCATTTTCTAAACCTGCCAGCCAGTGCTACGAAAACCGTTCCGACTTGGTCGAGCGGACTTTCTGCACTCGCTTCGCTTCGCGATGCGTTGCCTCCATTGCCGATTTTTCTCTGGACCTTCGCCACACTCCTGTTTGCTGGAATCATTCTGGGATGGTTGACGACGCGTACCGGTTCTCTCTGGGCTTCGATAGGACTCCATGGGAGTTGGGTGTTCATTCAGCAACTCTTCAACAGCATCGCCAGCTATCGTCATCTTCCCCCCGAGTTGTTTCTCCCCTACGTCGGACCTGCTCAATGCCACGGAGCGGTCCCGATAGGATTGGAAGCCCTGATTGCCCTCCTGCTGGCCGGAGCACTCGCGGCGATCTTCATGAGACACCGTCCCCGTCCGCGCCTCTACAATCGCATTTTCAGGTGATCAGGCC
>Ga0302192_10001564_pt1 | contig 14407 bp, 12 predicted proteins | sample II_Bog_E3_2_FD_200230 | JGI IMG/M metagenome (GOLD analysis project Ga0302192, IMG submission 200230) | Peat permafrost microbial communities from Stordalen Mire near Abisko, Sweden - II_Bog_E3_2 | ecosystem: Environmental > Terrestrial > Soil > Wetlands > Peat | place: Sweden: Abisko...
GCGGGCAAACGAAAATGCCAACGCCCAAGGCATCCGTGACCTGAATCTCAGGTTCATCGCATTCAAACGGGCCGTCGCCAATTCCGCGGGTTGGCCGCCCGACAGGAACGCAATCGCTGGTACAGCGTACCCCTCCGGGCAAGTCCATTCTTTTCGTGGGTTTTGAAAGATGATTCACTGAATGCATGAGTGAATATCCAGTCCCTACAGTTCGTCGTCGCCATCGTCGCAGCCGTGTGGAGGTGGCGCAGATCGCCGCATCTTACGCGCAGAGTGGCTTGAGTCGGTCGGAGTTCTGCCGTCAGCATGGCCTGTCGCTGTCTACTTTCAGAAAGTATTGCCCGCATGGTCGCCATCGCGATACGCTCCCGCCCGCGTCGTTGAGCAAGTCGCTCAGCGCTGTGGAATTGCCGCTGGCGCGGGTCGAGTTTGTCGAGAAGTCCGCAACGCACACGGAGCAGCACGACCCGTTGCTGGTTGAATTGGCAGGTGGGCGGCGGATTGCAGTGTCTGCTGGTTTCGACGCAGCCACGCTGACACGGCTGATCGCCGTGCTCGAACAGGCGTAGCGCGATGCTGGGCTTGGGCGCGGCCACGCGCATTTTCGTGGCCACGGGCAAAACGGACATGCGGTTGGGGTTCAATGGGCTTTATGCGCTTGTGGTCGGCAAGTTGCAGCAGAACCCGCAAAGTGGTCATCTGTTTCTGTTCGCAAATTCGAGAAGAGATCGCATGAAGATTCTCTTCTTCGACAGCAACAGCCTATGGGTTTGTGCCCGACGTATGGAGCAAGGACGACTGCATTGGCCGACATCGGATGAGGGCCGCGTGCAGTTGACCCGCGAGGAGTTCGCGCTGCTGATCGGCGGCATCGATCTGACCACAACAACCAAGCGGAAGTGGTATAGAAAGCCGCCTGCCGGCGATGTAGAAATATCGCGCAAGACCGCATGAATACAGGCGATACGATAACATAGCCACAGCATTGTTTGAGATAATGGAAGCAGGATGAATCCTGCTTCCAAGTCGCCTCTTCCCGTTGTGCTTGATCCGGTTGCCGCCGCGATCGTTGCACAGTTGAAGCAGACGATTTCGGAGCAAGATCGGCAGATCGCATGCAACCGGCAGGCGCTGGTAACGTCCGAGTTGATGATCCAGAAGCTCAAAGAAGCGCTTCGCCTGGAGCGCATCAAGAAGTACGGCGTGCGCAGCGAAAGGCTGAGCGACCTCCAACTGGAGCTGCTCGATCTCGAACCCGGCGTATCGAGCGAGGATGTTCAGGGCGAGATCGAGCGCGGCCCGCTGCCGGAATCGTCCGCGAGCAATCAAGAGAGCGATAAGCCGACTGAGAAGCAGCGGCGTGCCCGCCAGGATCATCCTGGCCGCAACGAGTTGCCTGCGCATCTGGAACGTGTAGACAAGATCATCCCCTGCACGCCCGAGCAGTGCACGTGCGGCAAGTGCGGCAAAGAGACCAATGTCATCGGCTACGAAGTGTCGGAAGTGCTCGACATGAAGCCGGTTGAGTTCTTTGTGACTCGCATCATGCGTGAGAAGCGCGCCTGCGATCCCTGCATCGGGCAGGGTGTGGCAACCGCTCCGGCACCGGTACGCATAGCGCCGAAGTCGATCTTCGCGGACGAGACGATCGTCGGTTTTCTCATTGGCAAATATTGTGATGCGACCCCTCTATACAGGCAGCGCGCGATCCTTCTGCGCGATCTCGGCATCGATGTGGCGCTGACCACGATCAACGATGCGGTGCTTCGCGTGGGCGAATTGCTGATCCCGGTGGTAGGCGTGATGAAGAACGACCTGCTCGCCGGGCCTTACGTCCAGGCCGATGAAACCTACGTCGGAGTGCAGACAGAAGAGAAGAAGGGGAGGAACCATACCGGATATTTCTGGCAGTACAGCTCGCCGGGCAAGGGCGTGGTCTTCGACTTCAAGATGACGCGCAGCGGCGACGTGCCCAGAGAGGTCTTCAAGAACTTCAGCGGCATCCTGCATACGGATGGATATGTCGGGTATGAAAAAGATGTTGGCGCCGAAGGCATGAAGCACGCATGCTGTATGTCGCACTCGCGGCGAAAGTTTATTGACGCCATCAAGGTGCAGATCAAGGCAAAGGCAACCGACCCACAGTTGGAACGTGTTGTCGTGCTCATGGATGGCTTGTTCGCTATCGACCGCGAGGCTCGCGAACAGAGGCTGTCGCTTGACGATCGTCATGCGCTACGTCAAGAGCGCGCGAATGACATCCTGGCGGAGTTGCATGCGCTGTTGCTGGAGATGAAGCAGGCGGGATCGATCCTGCCGAAGTCCATTGCGGGCAAGGCGATCTCGTATACGCTGACTCGCTGGGAGAAGCTGACACTCTTCATCAAGCATCCAGTAGTCGAGCTGTCGACGAACTGGGCGGAGAATTCGATGCGCCCGATTGCGATTGGAAGGCGCAACTGGCTGCACCTGGGCAGCAAAGAGGCAGGACCAAAGATCGCTGCGATTTTCAGCATCGTTGAGAGTTGCCGCAAACTGCATGTGCCCATTCGCAAATATCTGGCCGAAGTGCTGCCCGGCCTGGCCGACCGCTCCATCCAATCTCTGGCCGAACTCACCCCCACGGCCTACGCCGCCAAGATCGCAAAGTAGCCTATCCCCGGCTGCCCAGACCCGTCAACCATGGTGTTGGCCGGGCGGATACGTTCAATTACCGGCAACACGTGCCTGAACGACCTTTGTGGGCGCAGAAAGCAGTCCCAGCAGGTCAATATCGAAGTCCTTGTAGAGATCGAGGCAGAACAGTTCAGGCGCATCGCGCAAAGAAACTGGCTTTTCGAGAAGATATCCCAGGCTCTTCATGCCGTTTTGCGAGGTTACAGCGGTAAATGCACCGGGGTCGAGCGCGGCCGCAACTGCCGCAATCACCTCATTGCGAATTCCATCGGTTTCTACCTTGATCTCGGTTGCTTCTCCAGAGGTGCGAAGCCAATGTGCAACGGCCAGCACTTGAGCAACCTCCAGCCCCAGCGATCGATCACCACTGCTATCGACCAGCAGTTCCCAGCCGCTCGAATCCGGCAGTTCCGGGCGCGTAGCACCATTGAAAAGCACATCCAGCGCAAGCACCTCGTGCCCACTACTCAGGCTTTGGAATACCTGTTCCCCTGCCGCCTGATAGCCCTTGTCGTTGAGCACAATTGTTACAGGCTCTGAAGAGGGAGATGCTTCCTGTTTAAACCAGATTCCCGTTGCGCTCAAGGCATTGGATAAATCGAAGCGGTATGATAGGCTCCGGAAGCCCATGCCCCTGGAGTTGGCCATCCTAAGGGCGCGGTCCACCTTTACGGGCTGATAGCGCACAACAGATTTCAACTCTGCCCGTTTCGTCTGCATCCACAAAGCTCGCGCTTCGCCGCTTCCCGGAGTTGGCTCCCGCCTAATCTTCGCAGCCATGCTTCTGGCCAGTCCAAGAACGGTCTGGTTGCCCGTAGGAATGCCTGCCGCAAGCTCCTGAGCCGTGTGAATCTCCCCATCACTGAATATCTCGTTATCGACGACAGGCAAATGAAAGTGCTCGGTAAAGAACCTGTAGGCCTGGATGCGATTGTCGAGTTGGTAGTTATGCACACCGGGATCCAGATTCTCGTGCCAGCCGAGATTCCCTTGAGCACCGTACATCTGAAAGTACGGTTTCACTGCTTCATAGATATACGGCTTCACCAATTGCGCCCTGAAGCAGCAGCTATCGACCGCGTTATGCTCGAGCAAAGTTGGCTTCGGCGCGCGCAGGGCAATGAGCTCGGGGTAGTCGAACCCCTGCATCAAATCCGGTGCGTCCTCTTCTATCTCGTAAGTGTCTCCCGGGTTGGTTAGATTCGATTCCTTCGATGCGAGGCCAGCCACTTCGACGCTCACCGCAACGCGCGGATCAAGAGCGCTCAGCACCACTGTCTGCCACCCGCCGCCGGAGAGTCCTGTAACGCCGATACGTGCGGGATCCACCTTCTGCGAGGCCGCCAGATAATCCAGGCCTCGCCTCATCGCCAGGTAAAAGAGACCGAGGGCATTCGATCCTGCCAGATCGAGATGAGCAGCGTAGTCATGCGCATTCTCAGGTTGTGAAAGCTCTCCAAACTCCATCCATCCCAGGTTCAGCGCCAGTATGCCGCGCTTGGCAAGGTTAATGCAACGTTTCTGCTCATATTCGACCGCGGTCCCAGCCGGCTCGTGCCCGATCAAATTCAGAACGGCAGGCATGCGCCCGGAAACCTCTTCAGGCTCATACAACAGTGCCGTCGACATAAACCCCGGCACAATCTCATAACGGAGTTTGCGAATCCTGTAGCCGTGACCGGATTCAATAACGCCCATCTCCTGAAAGTTAGGCGCGGACTCCACCCATTCTCGCGGCCATCCATGAAACGCAACATCGTCGAGAATATGCTTGCGCAGCCTGTTCACCTCCGCGGACCATAACTCGGGAGTCGAAGCCAGTGGCAGCGCAGGGATACGACCCAGAAGGTACGTCTGCAATTGATACTGAGTCACAGCTGGAGGCTGCACTGGGTGTGCCAGTGTTTCTATGATTGACGGCAGCATCGTTGTCTGCGCGTGGCAAGCGCAATTCGCAGTTACAAGTATCCAAGGTGCCCAAAGCAGAACAATGAACGATGTTATCTTGCGCATGCTACTTCCCCCTCTTCTTGTTTGCTTCGCGGGCAGCACGGGCCGGTTGCGACGATTCCACCGGTCGCGGGGCTGCGCCCCACTCTCAAATATCCGTTTGCGGCGCCTTTTCGATGTAGGTGTCTGCAACGCCCCGCGACGCAGTCACCCGGAAGTCTCTCACATCGCGAAGCGCGAAGACCGGTGCCACACCTCCCCTGGGTGTCTTTATACGAAACAGATCAGCCCCATCCACATGGTCCATGCGGAATACTGGCCGTGCATCCGGTCGCCTCATTGCAATCTCCACATTTGTGAACTCGACATTTTTAACGTGTCGAAGAAAGAATCCGCTCGCTGGAATGTCGCCAAACATATCGGGGTCGGGATACGGGTTGTCGTCCGCTGCTTCAGGCGGATTCAGTGCGGCCATCGCCTCTGTTCCTGACCCTCCGTGCTCGAGGTACACATCGTGGATCTTCACATCCTCGATGTTGTGTCCAGGAATCCCGGCAATAATTCCTCCGCCACCCAGGCGAGCCACCGAGTTGTAACTCACGATATCGCAGAGAGTGACGCCGCGCAGTATGCCCACTGGTATACCTGCCGGCCCTCTCATTCTGCTACCCAGACGCAGAAACAGAGGCGTGTTGGTGCAGTCGCGCATTGCAATACTGGACACCGTAACGCCTTCAATCACGGCGCCGTCGGAACTTTCAAGGGCAAACCCTTTGCTGCCGTCAAATATACAGTTGGAGATGGTAATATTCCTGAAGCCACCGTTGGACTCGGTTCCCAGCTTAATGCTTCCGTTGAATTCTTTCGGGAAATAAGGACTCACCTTGGATTGCTTCACTCTGGCTGAAGACCATCGTTTCCATGTCCCATCCAGCATCGAACCCAATTCGTAGGCGCCTGTGACATAGCAATTCGTGATTGTTACGTCCTCTGTTGTGCGTGAATATCCCAGGGCGAACGAACTCTTTGGACAAATCGCGTCGTCCCACGGCGAGTTGACGCTGCAATTCGATATGCGTACATTACGGCAGCAGTCGATGTCTATGCCGTCGCGATTGGTATCGATCAACAGGTTGTCGATCGTCAAGTTATCGACACCAGTCGCCAGGACTGCGAAATGGCCACCTTCCAATATTGAAATATCGCGTAGGACTATGTTATGGCAGTTCTTCAGTGCTATGGCCTTGTTACCTATTCCTGGAGCTTCTGCCAGCGGTTGCTCGCTGGCTCCGCGGCTCAGTCCTTTGCCCCAGATCAACCCGGTGCCCACAATCCCGGCGTCGTGGATGTTCTCGCCCCAAATCAGGCTGTTATGCCAATGGCTGTGGCCGTAGTCCTGATAACGATCCCACGGTTCGTTCAGCTCCGCTTCATCGTATCCGCCGCGGGATCTGCCCTCAATCGGAACGCTGGCGCCAAGCACAGTTGCGCCCGGACCTAGGGAGAGAATGACATTACTTCTGAGGCGGATCGAATGAGAAAGGTAGATTCCCGCCGGAAAGTGAACCGTTCCTCCGCCAGCCTCACCGGCTGCCTCAATAGCCCTGTTAATCGCGGATGTATCCAGGGCCGTGCCATTCCCTCTTGCCCCGTAGGCTCTCACGTCGAATTCTGTGCACACGTCGCCTCCTGCCACTGCAGCATGCTGAGTACGTTCAGGTGGAAGCGCAAAGGCCCCTGCTGCAGCCCCTGCCATACTCGTGCCAACCAGTTTCAGGAAGTTCCTACGAATTGAATTTGTATCCATGAATTTCCCCGATGCTTCGACGGTTATGCTCAGAGCTAACAGTTAATCCGCAAACCTCACTTAGAGCGGCACCCTCAGCCTCTTGTCTCTATTGGCCATTCTCACCCTCCGAAATCTTCGAAGGTCGATGCTTATGGCCTAGGGCAATGTGCTGACGTATGCAGGATCGGTAGCATTGAGGAGCGCTGCGGAAAAACCGTCCCATGTGCAGGACAGATCATGCCGGCTGCATCCCGGCATGAAGATGGGCGCTGCTGCTGGTGGATTCGCAGAAGTAAGTGGTTGCGCATAGCGCATCTGTTCCAGCGTCTGCGCGGTGTACTCAAGGCGCACGAAGGGCTTACCGCCGTCGCGAGGACGCCAGACCTCAAAAAGCAAGACTCCTCCGGGAGGGGTATCGTCGACGCGGCCATCAATGACCCAGTTAATGCCCAAGGCCCCAGCGACCGTCACAATATTGCTGTCGTGCCCCACAATGATGAGTAATCGGTCGTCCGGTTTAGAGAGCGCGCCGGCGGCTGGTTTTCCCGTGACGTTCTGCTCCATGCTGCGCTCGATGCGGTAGAGAAGATTGGACGCGTAGATGCGCGCAATCGTCGGCGTGCGGTAGCCGTAGTCCCATGAAGCCGTCGCCAGTTGCATGAGTCCACGAAGTTTTGCGCTATCCACGCAACCCCAGCCTATGTTTGCATCGCTCATGCCGGTGGTGTATTCGAGCAGCAGATTCTCAGTGAATTCGGAGGAGGCGATCACCGGCCCGGTCAGCGCAGTCGGATCGCCGCCGGTGCCCGGCGAGAGGCCGGCAGGAATGTCGAAGATCGATGTACGAAGTTTGTTGGAGGGCGGGGCATGTCCGCAGCCAGCCAGTACTCGGTCAAGCGCAGCCAACTGAGGCCGGTACGCCTCAGTCAGTTGATTGGGATCTCCGCCGATGCGGCCTGCAACGGCTGCGGTAACTAGAGCAGCATCGCCCGGGCGAAGCCCGCTGACGAGGTTGAACAGCGGATCGGCCGTGCCTTGGGCTTGCGCATGCACGTCGATAAAGCACCCGGGAAACATTCCTTCAGCGAGGGCTTTCCCGGTTTCCCGCGTGCGCTGGTCGGAGTCAGCAAGGATGGTTACCTGTGCGGCGGCGGGACAGCCAGAAGAGGCAAAGAGACCCTGGCCAGAGAACTTGACGCGGTCCCATGCACCGAAAAGCTTCATCAACTGGTAGCCTTGCGAGGTCAGATAGGCAGAGGGCACATCCCACTGCGGCCACGGCGCGGCGGAATACCTGTCATCGGGCCTGCCAGTGGGAGAGCGAACGCCGTGACGGCTGAGAGCAACTACGAATTGCAGATCCGCCACCTTGTTTGGAATACCAGTTTCCGAACCCTGTATTGCCCACGTGGCGGCGCAAGCCAACAGGCTGAGGAAACTGGAAAGCAAGAACCGAATCGCGACGCGGATGGTCATTGTCTACCCTCGGAATCGAATTGGCAGGGACGTGAAGTTCTCAAAGCGTTTGCCTTGCACCTCACACGTTCGGTACATACTCAAGAGTCGAACCCATCCTTCTGCACCTGCAGGGTGTACGCTCCAGGCACAAGGGATGAAACTGTGAAGGGCCGTCGTTGTTGGAAACGGCTTTGCTTACAATTCCCGTGTCAGTGTTGGTCACCAATAGTTGCGCTCCCGGCACTGCTGCGCCAGACGGGTCGGTAACTGTACCCAGAATGGTTGCGCGGTAATCCTGCGCATTCATTGTTGCGATTCTCAAAATGAACACAATGAATAAAAACAAGATGCTTCTCATCATTACTTTCATTAGTAGCTTCCTCAGCGTGGATAGCACGGCCGGCATTCAACACCGGAATCATGGCGCCGATGGAACCTGTCACATCGTCTCGTCGCGTATCCTTTATCCCCTTGTGAGTGCTATCGAGGCAAGCAAAATCACAAGGGAGAAGTGAATACCGTTCAGCTATTTGGACGACCCTTGCCCAAGAACATGCTGCCAGCGATTGAACTCACAGAAAGCAGGCGCCTTCTGCCACATCCTATCGTTGAGGAACAACGCATGTGACCGGAATGCAATGATCTGCGAATTCCGATTGTTCCGTTGAAAGGGGTGGGGCCGAGAGATACAGACGGGCTGTTAGACCACGGTCGACAGACGAACTAGCGCGCAAAAAGATCGCGTTGCAGCTCCCTGAATCAAGAGCCGACAAGCGCCCGGTCAGGCAACTAAAGTGCTTGGATAGTGAATTGGTCGACAATGCCGCCTGGAGTGCAGGCGCGCTCGTTATTTTGGATTCTTCCTCGCCGCCCCCCCCGAAGGCGATTGCGTGGGGCTGGCCGATGCTCAATCGCCCATCGCAAGAGTGGTGAGTTTTCGCCGCACTGGAAAACGCCGTGGAGCATCGCAACAGGGCAGCCAAAGCCAGTGCGGCTGCACAAGGCCGACGCTCCGTTCTGAATTTGCTCTCCGACCCGCACTCACCTGGGCAGCCATTGAAGCGGATTCTAAACATCAGCTCTCAAAATGGATTTTCAGCAAGCGCGCTGAGCCTTCTCCTTCGAAGCAGGCTTAGGCTATTCATCCCAATGGGCAGTGGAATGTAGTCAGCTTTCACATCCGCGCGGACACTCTCCTATGATCGGACCGAGGCGTCCACCATATTGGACGAAAAGGAATCGAAAGGCATGCCAACTGAGTACTTTGTTCCTTCCGTCAGTCGGGCACTGAAGATTCTAGAGCTGCTTGCCCAATCGCAGCGTGGTTTTCCTTTTCGGACATCAGCAGAAGACCAGGCCTCCCAAATGCTCGGCGCAGTTGTTGATCAAGACGCTCGAGAATGCAGGCTATTTGAAAAGCGGCATGAGTAATGGGAAGTTCAGCTTTGGATTGAAGTTGGTCAGCCTTAGCAAAATGGCACTTGAGAACCTCGACCTGCGCAAACAGGTCAGGCCTCTTTTGCAAGATCTGATGCTTCTCACCGGATTAACCGTACATATGGCTATTCTCGAAAAAGCCGAGGCAGTCATCATTGAAAAAATTGAAGCGCCTGGAATGCTGCGCGTGGCTACGTGGGGCGGAAAACGGCTGGACGCCAACTGTTCCGGAGTAGGCAAAGTGCTTCTGACGTTTGCTGCCGAGGAGAACTCAGATAGCCGAATTACCAGCTTGCCAATGGCGAGGAACATAAGAATACGATCGCCTCCCCAGAGCGAATGGCATGCGAGTTAAAAAAGGTCCGGGAATCAAGATTTGCTTTCGAAGATGAAGAGGGAGAAATCGGTTTCCGGTGCATCGCAGCTCCAATTTCTGACTCTACTCAGCATGTGGTTGCCGCGATCAGCATCGCTGGAGCCACCTCCCAGATCCTCGATGACCGCGTCTCCAAGCTGACCGCGCTCGTCAAAGCTGCGGCTGGAAGAATCTCGGCCGAACTCGGGAACAGTTCGGATTTGGCTAGGGCCGATGGCAGGCTCAAGCGACCGCGCAAACTGAGATGACGGGTGCCCTGCTGCTCGTTGGGGAGCGAGGGTGGGGCGGCTTCTGGAGCGATGTGGAAGAATTGTTGAAAGATGCTCCGCGACCTGTCTCATAATCGCATCTGGGCAGCCCAAGCAAGTGACATCCTGAAAAAGGTCAAAAGCGCGAACTGTGCCCTTCCTCAACAGGAGGCGATCCGCTTGAGACACGACGCTACTGAACAGGGCCCCGCGATAGCCGTGGATTCTCGATCACCTCGTTCAACGACGGCAGAGGATCGCCAGCGTCAGTACTCTCGTTGAAGTGTCGAAGATTTTCGTGTATGCCACGCCAGAACTGGTATTCAGCGTCCCAGCGCCCCAAGGCCGCACCAAGACGGTATGGGGTGTACTCATTTAACCATTCCGCCTTGTAGGCGGGTTCCAAATCTGAAATCCGATCCATCAGATCGGTGACATTGGAGTGGTCATAGCATGTCACCTGCGACTCCCATTGGTTCCACCAGGTTTCGGAGTCAGGCCGCTTCCCCCCAAACTTGTCCCAGATCGTTGTCGAGTCCAGCGGCGTCTGAAACTTCTCGCCTGCATAGTCGAGGAGTTCGCTGCCGAGGAGCAAGCTGTTTACCGTATCCGGCTCAGCGCCCAGGCTCTGGGCATGGAGAATCGCGGTCTCGGCCTGCTCTGCGTGCATGCGCGCCTCATGCAAATCCTCTCGGTGCACCACCAATCGGTTGTAGTAGGGCGCCGAGAACGGATCATTCCAAAGACTGAGCATTGACTGCTCGCCAATCACCTTTTGTAGATCCGTTTCGGCCAATGTCATTTCGCGCAACGCGGAAGCGATGTCGGGCGCGGCTGTCGACGAGTACATCTGTCTCGCGTAATCTGAGAAGAAGTCGGCGCGATCCATAGGAACGGATTGCCACGGTGCGGCCGCTCCATATGCAATCCCGGGAAGCGACATGCGAAACAAGAGTTGCGCATCATCGGCCCAGACAGAGTTGATCAAGCCGAGCGCGCCCGAGCGTCGTCCTGCGGCCAGAAATGTATCGATATTTTCGTACGCGGTCTTGTTATCCGGGGTGACTTGGCTGTAACTTTTTACGCCCGGTTGCACGAAATGCGGAATATGGTTTGCTACGAGGGGACCAAGCTGCCTTTTGTATGTCGGATCCTCCGAGGTTGAATGCCAAGCGACTGCAATGAGCCCATGAGGGAGTTCTGGAATGATTTTCGGGTACTTCACGATGATGTCACCGTAGGCCATCACGTGCTTGCCTCGTTTCGCAAACAGTTCAGCCACAGTCGTGAGCTGCTTTGCGAACAAACCCTCCGGAACGGCAGCCGCACCGCTCGCATGCGACGCGGCTTCGATCTGAAAGGTCTCATCAAACCCGATGCTAACGAAGGGGCTTGGAAACAAGCCTACGAACTGGTTCACCCAGTCGGTCAACATTGGCATCACATTGGGATTCGCTGCGTCGAATTCCGTCCCGTGCGGCTCATCAGAGAGTTCCGAGTATTTCTCGACCCGGAACAGATCGTGCTGATGCCCATACAGATCGAAGTTCGGTATCACGTCGATATGTCGCATGCGTCCGTACGCCACAATCTGCCGCAGTTCGGCCTGTGTCAGCCTGCCGTCGGGGTTCAGTAAAGGGTATCCCGTCAGCTCAATGCTGTCTTCGCTGTACAGGTAATATTGGTTTGCCTTCCACCGCGCCAGAAAATCCAGTTCCCGCTCGATCTCCTGTTCCGTCGGCAGCGGACCATGACTGATATCCACCATCGTCCCACGATAAGCAATCGAAGGCCAGTCATGGATCTCCACTTCCGGCAACACCGCTCCGGCGCCATCTCCTTCCACCAGTTGCCGTAGCGTCTGGGCCCCGTAAAAGACCCCCGCCGAAGAACGCGCGTGGATTTTCACGCCCTGACTTGTAACTGTCAGGTCGTAGGCTTCCCTGGAATTCGGCCCCGGCTCCTCACCCGGCTGCGCCAGTGGCTCATCTTGTGAGCCGACTCGGTCCAGAGATATTTCCAATTCCTCGTTCTGAGCGTTGCCGCGCGACTCGATCGGCACGTTCAGCCCGGTGCGCTCTCGGATCCACAATCGCAACTCTTCTGCAGTAAAGGAGTCTTCCGTCATGGGAGAAGGCAAAACTACGATTCGAAGCCCTTTTAATGGAATGCTGCCCGAACCATACCGAATCTGTTGGGGTCGCGGCAAAAGCGGACTGTGCTCCGCATAGCCTGCGCAGCACATTACCATGCTCAGCAACAACACAAGCAAATGCTTCCGATTCATTAAGACTCCTTTAGCCGAGCCATCTTGATCTGTAATCACCGGAATGCACTCAGAGAAGGTGAATATCGAAATGCCCGCGTTCGCTTTTCCTCTCAGGGCCATAAAGAAAGGCAATGACCTGTGAGCAGAAAGGCTGCTGCATAAGTTTGATGCCGAGTAGTATGGCCGATCAATTCACGGCCAAGTGCGAAAACAAGCGGCCGGCAATGCTGGAGCGCTGATCCTTTTTCTATTTCGAGAGACGCAGCATGACCACACCGCCCGGTGGGACGACGACTGTGTACGAACCTTGAAGTATCTCGAAATCTTTGTGGGCCCAAAGGTCCCTGGCATGAACATGACCTGCAAGGCCGACTTCTTTCAGTTGGAGCGTTATTGGAATGGCCTGATCATCTAGGACGTAATTGAAAATGGCCACAGCCTTGGCACCACCACTTAATGGTTTCATCCAGATCTGAAGCGGCGCGATTTTCTTTCCCTGGATTCCAAGGCTGTCCTGGTCAACTGCGATCACTTCCTTGTTCATTAGGATGCTCTTGGTCGTAGCGCTCATATTGCCGATGTCGTTGCCCGCAAGCAGCGGCGCAGCCAGGATTGCCCACAAGCTCATCTGAGTGCGATATTCGTCGGCAGTCATGCCCCCGTTGCCGATCTCTAGCATGTCAGGATCGTTCCAATGGCCTGGACCGGCATACGGCTCCAGTCCTGCCTGGGAAAAGCCAATCAGCGACATGCTGCGATAGTCGTCCCGGATGTCGTCGGTCGTGCGCCAGAGATTCCCTCCCGCCTTCGCCCCCCATTTCCAGACCGAGCCAATGCCATACTGGCAAAGGCTGAAAACGATCGGCCGATGAGTATTCAGAAGAGCCCGATGCATTTTCTCGTACGCCTGTTCCATCGTGGCAACAGCTTTTTCCTGCTGAGTCACCGACACGGGCTTCTCGGGGTGGTCGAGGTCCCACAACTGCATTATTGATTCATAGCTGCATAAATCATATTTGAGAAAGTCAACGCCCCATTTGGCATAAGTGTCAGCATCCTGCTGTTCATGGCCATAGCTGCCTTCATATTTCTCGCAGGTCATCGGCCCCGGAGAAGAATAGATTCCGAACTTCAGCCCCTTCGAATGGACGTAATCGGCCAAAGCCTTCATATCGGGGAACTTGCTATTGGGATGTATAAATCCCTTGTCGTCACGCTGACCTTCCCAGGTGTCATCTATATTCACGTAGATGTATCCGGCATCTCGCATTCCGCTCGAGACCATTGCGTCCGCTGTCGCGCGTACGCTCGCGTCAGTAACTTTGTCACCGAAGTGATTCCAACTGTTCCAGCCCATAGGCGGTGTCGCAGCCTCGAGCGCGATTTGGGCGTTTGCCCTTGGAAGCGGAGAAATTAGAACAATCGTCAGAACCACGAGTACTTGAGAGAAGAACAGGCGATGAAAACGCATTGGGATTAGCTCTTTCATTGAAGGTGAGAATTCCAAATTTGTGGTAAGTCTAGGTTGAGGTGTCGGCAGGACGAATGACAACGTTCATGAAATCGAGCGCTCATTCCATATCCGAAGGAGAATCCACTCGGGTGCTTCCAACATTCGCTGGATACTTCGCGGCCAGTGCGCGAATCTCATAACTGAATTTCAAGAACAGCTTCTCCCAACGAACAGCCTCTTCCGGCGTGTACTCATAGAAACCCTTGGCGTTTCGAATTCCCTGGGCTCCCGATTCAACCATGCGTTTCATTAGCTCGGGCACACTCTTGCCGCAACTCAAGTCAGGCAGCAAATCTTCCATTACCCTGGCATAGGCGGGAATGCCTGTAAGATCCATGAATCTAAACGGCCCCGCGAATGTTGCCCAATAACCAAGATCATTTCGGAATGAACGGTCAACGTCGCTGCAGGTCGCATATCCCCCTTCAACAAGGTAGAACGCTTCCCTTATCAAGGCGTACATAAGCCGGTTGGTAATGAAGCCACGCACATCACGCTTGACATATGTAGGTTCCTTCGCCCAGAACTCTGCCAACTTTACGACATACTCCGCATACAGGCTGTCGGATTGCGGCCCGCAGATCACCTCGAGAAATCTGCTCACGTGGGCCGGCTCTCCCCAATGGATACCCAGGATGCGATCGGGACATTTCGCGCCTTTTTGCAGAAGAGCCACCGGTATTGAGGATGT
>Ga0302192_10001577_pt1 | contig 14346 bp, 11 predicted proteins | sample II_Bog_E3_2_FD_200230 | JGI IMG/M metagenome (GOLD analysis project Ga0302192, IMG submission 200230) | Peat permafrost microbial communities from Stordalen Mire near Abisko, Sweden - II_Bog_E3_2 | ecosystem: Environmental > Terrestrial > Soil > Wetlands > Peat | place: Sweden: Abisko...
TCGGGCTTCCGCAGCTTTGTCAGCGTGCAGTCGGGGCTGGTGATGTACCCGATCTACACCTTTGGTTCCGACGAGCAGAAGAACACCTGGCTTCCGGCCATGGCCAGCGGAGAAAAGCTGGGCTGCTTTGGCCTGACCGAGCCCGGCGCAGGCTCCAACCCCGGCGCCATGACCACTACCGCCCGCAAAGTCGGCGACGAGTACATCCTCAATGGCGAAAAGCTGTGGATCACCTCCGGCAACCTTGCTGACGTGGCCGTCATCTGGGCCAGGGTCCCGGACGAAGGCAACCCATCGGGAGAGGGGAATGTCCGCGGATTCCTGGTCGAGACCGACCGTCCCGGCTTCACCGCCTACGAGGTCCACGGCAAGTGGAGCCTGCGCGCCTCGGTCACCAGCGGACTGTCGCTCCAGGACGTCCATGTGCCCGTCGCCAGCCTGATGCCGGGCGCAACTGGCCTGAAGTGCGCGCTGATGTGCCTCAATCAGGCCCGCTACGGCATCAGTTGGGGCGCGATCGGCGCGGCCATGGACTGCTACTCGACAGCGCTTCAGTACGCCAAATTCCGTAAGCAATTCCGCGGCGAACCCCTTGCCAGCCACCAACTCGTCCAGGAGAAACTGGTCTGGATGGTGAATGAGATCTCCAAGGCTCAGTTGCTCTCGCTGCATGTCGGCCGGATGAAAGACCTGGGAACCGTGGGCCACGAGCACATCTCCCTGGCCAAGCGCAACAACGTCTGGATGGCCTTGGAATGCGCCCGCAGGTCCCGCGACATCCTGGGGGCCAATGGAATCACGGAGGACTACCCAATCATGCGCCACATGATGAACCTGGAATCGGTCATCACCTACGAGGGAACGCACGACATCCACACCCTGATTGTCGGCCAGAAGATCACCGGAATCGCGGCCTACTGAGGGCTCGCTCGAGATGCTCATGTCCGACCGGTTCAGGCCCCCTCAGGCAGCCGGGACCAAGTAACCGGCCTTCAAAGCCGCGAAGAGGATTACGATTGCTGTTTCTCAATGAGACTCCGCTGTTTCTCAATTAAGCTCCAAGGTAGTACCATAAGGCGACGAATCAGACTGCACCCCACAGTGTACGCGCAAGCTGGCGCGAAGTGGGTGTTCCTGAAGCGATCAAAATGCCGGACCCGCCGCGGAATCAATCTGCCAGTTGGGCGAAGCAACGAATTGGAGCCCGACCCGTGCTGCGAAAACCTACCATGAGCGACGTCGCACGGCTGGCCGGCGTCGGCACAATGACCGTTTCGCGGGTACTCAGCGGAACGGTTCATGTAGCCGAAGAGACGGCACGGCGGGTGCAAACGGCCATCGACCAGTTGCAGTACCGCCCCAATGAGCTGGCTCGCGCCTTTCGCGGTCACCGCAGCAGGAGCATCGGTCTCATCCTTCCCTACCTCTACGATCCATTCTTTGCCAATTGCGCGCACGCGGTTACCACCGTTGCCAAGGAACGCGGCTACTCGGTCATCATCACGACTTCGAATGAAGACCCGGATGTTGAATATATCGAAGCGGAGCAGATGCTGCGCTGGAATGTAGATGGCATGGTCGTGATCCCTGCCAGATACCGCAATTCACGGCTGACCAGGACGTTGTTCGGCAAGACTCCGGTAGTGGCCTTCGATCGTCCTGTCGCCGACCCGGCATTCGATGTCGTGCTGGTGCAAAACACCGCGGGCGCGCGACGGATTGTCGAGCATCTGATCGAGCATGGCCATCAACGCATCAGCTTTATGGGGCTCAGCCGCAACCTGTTTACGATCAACGCCCGGTTTCTCGGCTATCGCCGCGCAATGCAGGACGCGGGCTTGAAAGAGGATGGATTTTTCGGGTGCGAGTCGCAGGAAGACACCCTGCGAGCCATCGAAGACCAGCTGCGCGGAGCCAAGGCGCCTACTGCCTTTTTCGCGTCCAACACCTTGGCAACGCGTCATGTTCTTGCTTCGCTTTTGAGCCTGGGAGTAAAGATTCCGAACGATGTTGCCTTTGTGGGCTTCGATGACTTCGATCTTGCGGATCTGACTTCGCCGTCATTGACCGTAGTTCGCCAGCCAATGCAAGAGATGGGCCGTGTGGCGACAAATCTGCTCTTCGATCGCATCGCGCGCGGTGAACTGCCGCAGACGGGAAATCGGATCGTTTTGCCTGTTGAGATCGTGTTGCGCCGCTCCTGCGGCTGCAAGCACCGCACGGCGGTTGTGATTCATTAGTGGTCTATCGCGATTCCGGCGACGAAGGACCGGGTCCAGATACTGAGACTCCGTACCCCCGCACTTTTGTCTTTTTCCCGCCGAAAGGTGGAAATCCTCGAATCATTTATGGTCCTGATCAACAAGAGGGGGCAATCGAGAACTGTGCCCCGTGCGCCCCCAATCGCGGTGTCAGCCAGGCAGAGGAGTTGCGTTAATGTGTAAACAGGTGGTACCCATGCCGTCGACACTTGCGGCCCCACCTGCTCCCGCGAGATCGGAAGCTAATCACTGGATGTATTGCGGGTGTATGCTAGCACTAACAACGCTATCAACTGAGAGGGTTTCATGGCCGCCAATTTGGAGAACTTCGTCCTGGTTTACGATGTGGGGGGCAGTCATGTCTCGGCCGCGGTTTGCCGCAGCGGCGCCTACCAACTCGGCCCGGTCGTGAGCGCTCCGCACCCAGCCGAAGCGACCAGCGACGCCTTCATCCATCTGCTTTATTCTCTTGGAATTAAGGCGTTAAACGGGTTGGATGTCGCGGGCGGCGCCGAACTGGCCGTGCCCGGCCCCTTCGACTTTGCGGCGGGCATCAGCCAGATGCGCCACAAGCTGCCCTATCTTTACGGCATCGACTTGCGCGGACACCTGGCCGAGCTCTTCGGCTGGCAACCCGGTCAGGTGCGCTTTTTGCTCGATTCGGCCGCCTTCCTGCTGGGCGAGATCGGCGCCGGGGAGGCCCGAGACGTTCCTCGCGCCGTTGGCATCACCCTGGGAACCGGCATCGGCTCGGCCTTTGCCGTCGATGGGCGCGTTGTCACAGGGGGCCGGGGCGTTCCTCCCGGCGGAGAGATCTGGAATCTGCCCTATGAAGGCGGCATTGTCGAGGATTGCGTCTCGACCAGGGCCATCCAGGGCAACTATCAAAAGCGCACCGGCAAGCTGCGGGAAGTGGCCCAGATCGCCGCGGTAACGGCAAGCGACACGGATGCGGCGGCGGTATTTACCGATTTCGGCCGCCACCTGGGGCTGGCGCTGCGCATGAAGCTCGCCGAATTCGGCCCGCAAGTGGTGGTGATTGGCGGAGGCATCTCGCGCTCTTCGCATCTGTTTTTGCCCGCCGCCATGAAGGAACTGGAGGGGCTGAAGATGCAATTGCGCGTCTCCAGGCTTCTGGATCATGCTGCTCTGACAGGCGCGGCAGTGGCATGGTTTAATAACCCCAATGTCGCCGAAACCCCATCCAAACACACCGCGAGTGTCATGCATGTTGATGCGACTTAGGGCTATTGCCGGGGCGATGAGCCTGGTTGTCTGCTGTCTTAGCGGACTGGCGCAAGAGCGCCCTGCCTGCCGCGGCCCAGAGACCCTCGAGCTTGAGCTCCGAAACCGCCCCACGGCAAGAAACTGGGGCGCATTGGGTGGATGGTTTGGCGAGCAGCGTCAGTTTGCTTGCGCCATTCCTGCCTTCCGGTCGGCGTTGCGCATCGAGCCAGGCTCAGCCAGCCTTCACTACTACCTCGGCCTCACCCTCCACTCCTCTGGCCAGTCTGAGGACGCTGCCGCTGAGTTGCAACGATCCATCGAACTGGATCCGGGCCAAATGCAGCCTCGACTGCTGCTAGGCGTGGTCTTCAACCGATTGAACCAGCCTGCGGAGGCCGAAGAGGCTTGGGAGGCCGCGTTGCGCGTCGATCCTAACTCTGTGACCGCTCTCGATTGGCTGGCCAGGGCACGGATCTCTGACGGCCAGTTTTCGGCGGCAATCGATCTGCTGAGCACGGCATTGCGCGACGAGGACCTGACGCTGGACCTGGCTCTGGCATATTCCCAAGCGAACCTCTTCGACAAGGCCATTGAGACGTTGACCGCAGCACTCGCAAAGACGCCGGAGGAGCTGCGACTAAGCTCGGCACTGGCCACGGTCTACGTCCAATCCCACCGCTACCAGGATGCAACCAATCTTCTCCGCGAAACCGTAAAGGCACATCCCGGCGATCCAACGACGGAACTGCTTTACCTGCGTGTGTTGGTCCTGCAAGACGACGATGCAACCGCGCGGCCTCTCGTGAATAAGCTTCTTGCGGCGCACCCCAACAGCTTCGACGCGCTCTATCTCTCCGGCATCCTGGAGACGGATGCGCAGGAGTACGCCGCCGCCGTCGAACATCTGAAGGCTGCGGTCGCCCTCGATCCCAATCACTACGATGCGCGCTACAACCTGGGCGTCGCGCTCTCTCACTTGCAGCAGAATGAGGCGGCTCGCGAGCAGTTGGAGAAGGCCGTTGCGCTCGATCCGAGCCAGGCCGAGGCCCATTTTCATCTCGCTCAGGTTTACCGTTCGCTCGGCAAGATCGAAGAGGCTCAAGCCGAACTCAAACTCTTCAAAGAGCGCCAGGACGCTACAGTCAAGTTAGCCCTCGGCCAAACCAAGGCTGGCCAGGCCGCACAGGCCTTGAAAGACGGCCATGCTGACCAGGCCGTTGCGCTCTATCGCGAGGCCGTCGAAGCCCAGCCGCAGAATGCCTCGTTCGAATACGACTTGGCGACGGCCCTCGACCTGGCTGGAGACAAGACCCAGGAACGCGCCGCTCTTGAGAAGGCCATTCAACTCAATCCAGGTTTCGCCGCCGCTGAGAATCTGCTCGGCAGCCTCACTGCCGAAGCCGGTGAAGCCGCGGCCGCCGAACAGCATTTTCGCAACGCGCTGGCTGCCATGCCCCGCTACGCCGAAGCCTCGAACAACCTGGGAACTCTGCTCGGCCAACTGGGACGCGACACAGAGGCCGAGGTGCGCTTCCGCTCCGCCGTCTCCGCCAACCCGCGCTTTACGCTCGCCTGGGTCAACCTTGCCGCTACATTGGCCAGCCAATCGCGTTTCGCTGAGGCGCGCGTGGCCGTAGAGTCTGCGCTGAAGATCGATCCAACCGACCCTGATGCGCTCCGGCTTCGGAAGATGCTCGCCAATGCCCCCAGCGGCAGCGCCTCTTCAACAGGGCCGGCGGCGGATCCTGGCCAACCCAAGAATCAGGCTCCCCATTAGCCGCATCATGTCCAACTGCCCGCAATCCCTCTGGTCGCGCCGCCGCCTGCTGCAGGCGGGCTCGCTGGCTGCTGCTCCGCTGCTCGCGCCCAGGTTGCTGAATGCCGCCGGAGCCGCCGCGCCGGAGCCGCCGCCCTTCTCACGCTTCACCGATGTAGCGGCGCAGGCCGGCCTCACGCAGCCCATCGTCTACGGCACCTCCGGCCAGGTCACCTACATCCTGGAATCGATGGGCGGAGGATGCGCCTTCTTCGATTACGACAACGACGGTTGGTTGGACATCTTCCTGCTTGGAGGCCGAACGCTCGAAGGCACTCCGCCCGGCTCCGGCAACCGGCTTTATCACAACAATCGCGACGGAACGTTTACCGACGTGACCGCCAAAGCCGGCCTCGCCGACCCCGGCTGGGCCGTCGGCGTTTGCGTCGGCGACTACAACAACGACGGCTTTGAAGACTTGTTCCTCACCTACTACGGCCAGAACCGTCTCTACCGCAACAACGGCGACGGCACGTTTACCGACGTGACGGCCAAAGCCGGCCTGCTGCACCCTGGAAACCGCTTCGGCGCCGGCTGCATTTTTCTCGACTACAATCGCGACGGCCACATCGACCTCTTCGTCGCCAACTACGTCGACTTCGATCTGGCAACTGCTCCCAAACCCAGCACACTGGTAGCGACCTGCTCCTACGAGGGAGTGGCCGTCTACTGTGGACCGCGCGGCCTGCCGGTGCCCACGCATGCTCTCTACCGCAACAACGGCGACGGCACATTCACCGACGTCTCCAAGGCCTCCGGCATCGACTCCGTCAGAACCTCCTATGGACTCACCGCCGTGGCGCTGGACATCGATGAGGACGGCTGGCCCGACATTCTCGTGGCTTGCGACTCGACACCGGGTCTGCTCTTCCTGAACAACCACGACGGCACGTTTCGCGAAGATGCCCTGATGAGCGGCCTGGCCGTCAGCGGTGATGGCCAGGCAATGGCCGGGATGGGCATCGCTCCTGGAGATTACGACCTGGACGGCCACATCGACATCTTCAGGACTCACTATCAACAGCAGTCCAGCGGACTCTATCACGGCCTTGGCAAAGGGCAGTTCGATGACGTGTCCAACTCCTCCGGCATCGGCGTCGAGCGCCGCTTTGTCAGTTGGGGCGCGGGGATGCTCGACCTCGACAACGACGGCTGGCCCGACATCTTCTACGTCACCGGCAACGTCTACCCGGAACTCGAGCGCGTCTTCGCGAAGTTTCCCGCCCGCAGCCAGCCGATTCTCTTTCGCAATTTAGGCAACGGCAAATTCGCCCAACTGGGAGAGGAGGCAGGCCCTGCTATGGCGGCGCGCCACGTGAGCCGCGGTTGCGCCTTCGGCGACTTCGACAACGATGGAGACATGGACATCCTGGTCATGAACCAGAACGATCCGCCTTCGCTGATCCGCAACGACGCACCGAAAGGCAATCACTGGCTCAAGATTCGCCTGGAAGGAACGAAAAGCAACCGCAGCGCCATCGGCGCCCGCGCGCTTGTGCATTACAGCGGCAAGGTGCAGGTACAGGAGCTCATGAGTCAGACGAGCTATTGTTCGGCCAACGACCCGCGACTGCACTTCGGATTGGGCAAGGCAGCAACCGCGGATGTTGAGATCCGCTGGCCCTCCGGCCTTGTTGAGTCGTTCAAATCCGTTGCTGCCGACCAACTCGTGACTGTGCGCGAAGGGACAGGGATTGTGAAAGGCCGGCCGTTCCGCTCGGACAATCACCGGCAAACCCCCTGAAACCTCTCGGCAACAACGGCGAAGACCGTTTTTTGCTGTTTCAGACTACGTGTCCCCACTTATGGCTCTCATTCAGGAATGCAATGATGTGGCCCGGTCTCGTTTTGTTCAAGACACAGTCTGAGCATTGTGGAGGTGGATCGCCGCCTTCACTCACATCAGCAACGGCAAGCTGCACGATGTCAAAGTGCTCGACATTGTTCTCATGGAGGCGGGAGTTTCTACATCGTGGATTGCGGATACCTGGACTTCGTCAGGCTGTACGCGATGCATGAGGCCGGAGCCTTCTTCGGCACCCGCGCCAAGCAAAGCATGGATGCGCGGCGTGTGTATTCTCGTCCGGTTGACCGCGCCGGCGGCATCATCTGCGAACGTCCATACAGAGGATAAGCAGGATGGGATGAGACATTAATTGCCCCTTCCCTTCCCGTCCTTGTTGGTGCAAGAATGGGTCGGATTTGTTGCCTTTTGAGATCGGCGACAGCGCAACAAGAGGGTCATAAATTGAAACGCAACAGAGATTTAGGGCCAGAGCAACTTTGGATCAATGAAATAGGGTATTCAGTCGACGCACCAGCCGCTACAAGTACCTAGAATCAGACGTGATTGACTGAAGGGACGGGCGGCCGGGATGCTAGCTGAGCGCTGGAATTACGCCGCCGCGATCCGGCTCCTGAATGACCTTCCTGTTTCTCTGCCTTCTCAGATCTGCGTTATTGTCTCCAGCAATCTTACCCTGCATGGCGTGACCAAGCCGGTGGTCCTGCAACTGTAGGGTTCGACGGGACCTGTTCCGGGAATGGACAAGAAGCCTCACTCTGGCTTCTCAGGTACCACTACGATCAGCCGCACGGCATTCGGAATCGCGACGAAATTCCCGACGGCTGTAGTGGGAGATGAAGTGAAGTTGACCATCGATCTCGACGTTGCAAAGCATTAAAGACGATCGGGAAACAAGGCGAACTGCCAATCCCGCTGTCGCGACGATCTGCCGTCCGATGTGTGGGCGGCTTCTCTTTCAGTGGAACTTTCAATATCGAGAGCGGTGATTCCCTTTTGAGTTGCCCTTTTCTCTGATCGACCAGATAGCGGCGGAAGTTTTGATCCATCCCACTGTCCATCCCCAGGTCATGACTGTTGTCGATGATCAAGCGAGTCTGGTGTTGATCTCATGGACGGCGTGAAATAAATCCTACAGTCGGAAAGGGGGCGATTCCCTTCGTACGATAACTCGACAGCAATGTTAAGCGGCTCACGATTGAATATCGTGATCTCGGCATTGCGTCGGCTGGGAATCAGCCGCCAATACTCGACCCCTGAGCTGGCGTGGCCATGTATTTACTGAGGACGTCCACCAGACCTTGGTTTGGCACACACTGCTTTGCCGAAAAAGAAGATAGGATGTGATCCAGCTCATTCTCGGACAGGCCTTTGAAGAGGCCGGCGTAGAGCGGCTGCATCAGGGTTCCCGTGTAAAAGCACAATAGGGTCTGACTCATGCACCGTACATTGAGTCGCGCATCCAACTGCGGATCACCAACCACTTGACAAATCTGGTCAGCAAGCTGAGCCGTTGCGTCCTTTACCGGCGTTGACGGCAGCCACTTCATCCAATCGTCGGTGCCAAGAGCAAGCTTCTTACGAAGAAGGTCGCTGATGCGCTCCATGTAAGGAGATGCAGGGTTGAGTGTCAGCATACCCATCACGCCAACATCTTTGTAATTCCACGTTGTCCAGTGCGTCTCATGACTTTCAAAGATGCCAATCTGATCATCTAACGCGCGAAGCCGGTCACCACTCTCATTGGCAGGCCCGTTAAAGACAGACCCAAACTCGCCAACCCACAGCGGAACGTTATGCTGCTGGGTGAACTTCGTTCCCTCGGCATCGAGGAAGTTTCGCTCCTGTTTTGCCAGATCCCAGTCCTGAGCACTGCCCGCCGCAGCCGATCGCGGATGGATGGTGCCAGGGTATCGTCCAGGTCCAAAGCCAGGCACAGTATAGTTATGCGAACTGTAGGCGAGGTTATCGTCGAAGGGTTTCTCTAGCCCCGAGAAGTCCTTTGCGTAGTCATCCCCTTCAAGGAAGATAATGTGCCTGGAATCGATCTTGCGAATCTCCGTAACCAGGCGCCGGTAGACGGCGTTCATACGGTCAAAGTTGGGCCTGTAATTGGAACCCACGTTCCATGGATAGTCGCCCAGGGCGTTGTTCGCACAAGGCTCGTTCAGTACATCGTAGCCGGCGATCACTGCCCTGTTCTTGTAACGGCGCGCAAACTCCTGCCAGAGGGCAACGAAGCGATCCTGATAGAACGCAACCTCCCAGAAAAGGCTGATGCGCGATGCGTTGTCAGAATGCCAGTGGACATTCTGCCACCCCTGCGCCGAATGAAGGTCCAGAATGACGTAAAGACCATGTCTTTCGCAGTGGCTTAACACTTGATCGAGACGGGCAAAACCGGCCTCTGTGTATTTGAAGGGAGCGGAATCGTCTTCGAAGTGTCGATAATTGAGAGGTATCCTGACGACGCTGGCGCCGGCGTTCCTGAGAAAGATCACATCGTCTTCATTGAAGAAGTAGTCCAGCATGCGCTCGAAGAAAAACTGCGCTCTGGCCGGACCAAGCACCTCCGCCATCTGCGTTCGGAGAGTATGCTCCGCGCCCGGGTGCCCATTAATGAAATCCTCCATGTTCATCCAGCCGCCCGGACACGTTCCCCTCAGGCGAACCTGTTTCCCTTTCGCATTGACTATGTGACGGCCGCTGACACGAAGGAACTCCATCTTGTCATCCCCGTCACCTCGGATCGCTGCTTGTGGACCGGCGTTTTGTTCCGCTAAGGCTGCCGGTACATGTCCCGTGAGCGCTGCCGCGCCGGTAAGAGCGGCGAGTTTGAGAAACTCACGCCGCGGCTGCAGATTGCTCGCTGTGCTTGTCATAAAACCTCTTCCGAGAATTTGGTTTGGCGGTTAACGATCCCGGTGGGTTGGCCCTATTTCAATTCGCATTCTAAGCTTCATTTGCGGAGTGGGCGGAAAACCTCACCGAAAAATACCCTAAAAAGCGGCACGTTTAAAGGGCTTTCGCGTGCGCAGTGGAGTGTTCGGGAATCTATTGATTTGCGCCCACACCTGGGTCACTCCCTGGAAGTCGGCCAATGTTGGCAAATCCAATCCCCATTCCCGTTTGGCTCTCATCGTGCCACGAGGAACCACAAAAGACGAGTATCTATCTTGTAATGATTGGCTTAGGTTTGCGAATGGGTGTACTTCTCTGCACCATTATGAACTGCAATAAACTGCCTTAGATTTGAATTTTGGCTGCCCACCAGGGATTCGAACCCCAATATGCTGCTCCAGAGTCATGAAGCTTGGCTTATCGTGCTGACACAGACCAAAGGACTTATACGCCAATCCCTTTATTTTAGTTGACATACCATGCCCGATAGTCTGACACTTGTGCCTGTTGTCAGTCTGATATGCGCACAGTGTGCTGACATATTGCTGACATGGAGGGCAAGTGGGAAAGCAAAAAGAAGCGTCAAGCGCGAATTGGCTGCCCGTCAGGGATTCGAACTTCGATATGTCGAAAACTTTGGCAGAGCCGGAAATCCTATCTCCTGTTAAGGCCCGAAGGTCGGTGCGACACGATCCAGAATTTGATTCGGCAATCAAACAGATGGAATCGAAGACTACCGCGATGAAAAGAAATCCGACGCTCGCGGCGGAGTTCTTGGGCATTGATCCAAGGACGATACAGGTAAAAACACCAAAGCGGACGAACCAGCGAATCGTTGAAGAAGCCATCAAGAAAATCAAGCCTCCCCAAGAAGGAAGTCTGATTCAGTGGGACCGGGAGATACCCGGCTTCGGGGTGCGGCTCACTGCTAAAGGTGCCACGAGTTTTATTCTCGATTACCGGATCGCTGGAAGGCAGAAGAGATACACTTTTGGCCGTTGGCCGGAGATGTCGGCCACGGCGGCAAGGCTCAAGGCCGGACAACTCCGCGCGAAGATACAAGCGGGCCACGATCCGCTGGAGGATCGCATCCAGAGCCGCGTGGAGCCAACCGTGGGGCAGTTAGCCGAGGAATACCTGAAGTCCGATAGGGTGCGCAAGCACAGGCCCACTACGGCCCGCAACGAGGAGCAGAGGATCGAGAACATTATCCGGCCCGCGCTTGGCCGACTTCGCCTTAGCTCGGTTGGAAAACGGGATGTTGCTAATCTGCACTTTTCTCTGAAAGCTACGCCTTACCAAGCCAACCGCGTTCGCTCGTTGTTGTCAGCAATGTTTAACTTTGCCATCGAGCAAAAACTCATGGTCGAGAATCCCGCGAAGGGCATCGAGAAATTTCACGAAGACAAACGGGAGAACTGGCTAACCGTCGAACAAATTCGCGCCTTCCGATCTGCGCTTGATGGCTATCAGGATCAAGAAGCCGCCAATGTTTTGCGGTTGCTGTTGCTCACAGGGTCCCGCAAGAGCGAAGCGTTGGGGGCGCGGTGGGAGTGCTTCGACCTGCGGCGCGGCACCTGGATGAAGCCATCCAGTTCCACCAAGGAGAAGCGGCAAGAATATGTATCGCTGAATGAACCGACTATTCAATTGCTGAAAAGCATGATGCCCAACAAGAATCCGACCGGCTTCTTATTCCCAGGCACGAAAGGCGGCTGTAGAACCACGATCCATCGGGCATGGCTTCAAGCCTGCAAAGCCGCTGGACTTGTGGAGGTCGAAGAGGTCAAGGGTAAACGGCGTCACAAGGTGCTCAAGTATCGCCTCCTGGTTAGGCTCCACGATTTGCGGCATTCTTTTGCAAGTCATTTAATTTCGAATGGCGTGAGCTTGCAAGTGGTCGGCAAGCTGCTGGGACACGCAAGGCCGGAAACGACGATGAGGTATAGTCACGTCCAAGATCAGGCAACACGCGCTGCCACCAATGTCATGGGCGACATCTATACCGACGATGAAAAACTGAGGGCGGGGGCCAGTGGCCAATGACCACGAAGCGTTCGAAGGGGACATCAACGCGTTCTAATATGATACTGCGGGGAGAGCATCCAGTTGCATCTCTCCGCCCCGATTATGTGGACGAGGGACCGCTTCGGGCCAGCGAATTGCTTCCGGGCAATTGTACCTATGCCGAGTTGGCTCAGCGGATCACGGATAAGCGGAATCACCCTCTCATCATTGAGGAACTTCCCGACGATTGGAAGACTTTGGAAATCCCGAAAGAAATGTCGCGCGGCCAATATGAAGGATGGAGCGGCCTCGTAGATGAACAGGGAAAACGTCACCTCATTGTGCGTGGATTCGCATCCGAACTTTTGAAAAGTCTGACGGGACACTTTGAGAATGTGGTATGCGAGATCGTTGGAAAGACGGTGCGGGTTTATGTTGCGAGGAAGACGCAGTTTTGGGAAGTGGCGGGCCGGTTAACCGACGAAGCAACGAAAGTCAATGGACGAATTCCCGAAGAGGAGTACGACCGCATCCTTACGGAGTTGGATGAGGAGTTGGATGAGCAGGGGCGGATCAGGTTCCGAGCGACTCATTATTTAGAGGGCCACTGGAAGACCGACCTCAGAACGCGGAATCGGAGCAATCCCAACAATGAGATTTGCACTTTTCGCCGCGCCTACCACGAGCCTTGCTTCACGCTCGGCGTTCAAAGAACCTTGAACCGTGCCCAGGCGAAATGGCGAGAATCGCGTGGCATCAAGCCGCAACACTGACAACTTGGCAGCGAGCCGCTAGGCAAATAATAATTATTATTCCCTTTGTTTATGAGCCTATTCATGCGATCTTGCTCTTCCCTGTTTATCTAGTGTCAGCACCATGTCAGCAAAACGCCCCACATACCCACGCAGAGGAGTGCGGATTCCTATTGCGACTCTTCCGCAATAAATCGCGGAAGAGAAATCGCGTGTGCGGTTATGGTGCTCTCGAACCCTTATAAACATCGGCGATTTGAGCGGCGAACTCTTCCGCCTTGCGTTGCGGACGAAGTCGCAAACGAGGTCGGAAGTGTTGCGCTTCGAGTCTGACTCGTGCACGCTTTACCAATGAGCGAGAGAGAAATTTCAAAAATTGTGAGCGAAGCGAGAGAAGCCGAGTATCAGCCGCTCTTGGGATCGGAGTACATCTTTCCCGCCGCACTGGCAGCGGAGTTGCGTGTTAGTACGCGCACCCTAGATCGGCTCTACACCCAGCGGATCGGGCCGCCGCGCGTGGTTATCGCGGGGCGCATCCTGTATCGGCGTCAAGCGGTCCTGGACTGGCTGGCGACTCGTGAGGGCAACAGGCCCGCACGCAAACGCGGGCATAAGCCGCTATCGGCGGCGCAAGTTTGACGGGCCGCACCACATCTCCCGCACTCTCACCAGCCGACATAGCTGCATTTGAGAAGCTGCGCATTCCGGCGGAGCTACTGGCAACGGCCCGCACTCAACGTGTGACCGACCGCGAGGCCCGCGACGATTACGGCATCAAAGCCCCGCCGTCACGCGATATGGCCGGTATCATCTTCCCGTACTTCAGCCCGCTCACCGGCAAGCGAGTCACGGCGCGATTGCGGCGCGACAATCCAGAGATCGAAGACGGCAAGCCAAAGAACAAATACGTTTCGCCTTACGGTGACGGCAGGCACCTGTACTTCCCACCTGGAGCGGCGTTGAAGCTGCAAGATGGGGACACGCCCATCGCTTTGGTCGAAGCCGAGAAATCGGCGTTGGCGCTGACTTCATGGGCCGACCGTGTAGGGATGAATCTCGTCACACTGGCGCTCGGTGGATGCTGGAGTTGGAGAGGAGTCATCGGCAAAGCTGAAAACGCGAAAGGTGAGCGCGTGGATGTGCTTGGGCCGCTTGCCGACTTGAGTTATTGCGATGGCCGCAAGGTGTATGTGCTCCTGGATTCCAATGCTGCGACAAACCCGAAAGTCGGACAAGCGCGGGCTGCTCTTGTAGCCGAGTTGAGAACGCGCAAGTGCAACGTGCTTGTGTGCGACCTTCCGATTGTCGATGGCGTCAACGGTCCCGATGACCTTGTAGGCATCCTCGGTGACGATGCAATGGGCGAAGTATTCACCGCTGCCAACGGTGAGCTAGACCGGCCCGCCGAATTCTCTGATGATGCTCTGGCGTTGAGGTTCACAAACGAGCATGGTAGCGACTTGCGCTATACGGCGTCTCTTGGCCGTTGGAATCGTTGGGATGGAACTCACTGGCCAGAGGATGACACTCTGGAGGTTTACGATCTGGCTCGTACCAGTTGCCGAGCAACCGCCGCGA
>Ga0302192_10001588_pt1 | contig 14301 bp, 13 predicted proteins | sample II_Bog_E3_2_FD_200230 | JGI IMG/M metagenome (GOLD analysis project Ga0302192, IMG submission 200230) | Peat permafrost microbial communities from Stordalen Mire near Abisko, Sweden - II_Bog_E3_2 | ecosystem: Environmental > Terrestrial > Soil > Wetlands > Peat | place: Sweden: Abisko...
CCAAATGCTCCCATATAGTGAGATTTGGCCCCTGAAAATCACCGGAAAATCCCGTTTTTCGCCAGCAAAAAGGCCCCGAAGCAAAGCTCCGGGGCTTTTCCGCTAACTCGCTAACCTGCTAACAGAAAAGGCCCCGCAATGCGGGGCCTTTTCGCTAACTTGCTAACTTGCCTAAAGCAGCTTTTCCGCGGCAGCTTTCTCCGCGGCCAAAGCCACCTTGGCTTGCTCCACCAACTCGGTGAAGCTTTTGGGGTCCTTGATGGCGATGTCGGACAGAATCTTGCGGTCCAATTCCACGCCGGCTTTCTTCAAGCCATTAATCAGTTGCGAGTAGCTGAAGTTGTTCAGCTTGCAGGCAGCCGAGATGCGCACAATCCACAACGAGCGGAACTGACGCTTCTTCTGCTTGCGGCCGGTGTAGGCAAACTTCAGGCCGCGCTCGACGGCCTCTTGAGCCGCCTGGTAGAGCTTGGATTTCGTAAGGAAATAACCGCTTGCTCGTTCCAGAATCTTCTTCCGGCGGTCACTCCGCTTGGTACTGCGTTTTACGCGGGGCATATTTGTTTCTCCATTTTGCGTTCGGTGATGCGGCTGGAGGCAGGAGGCGGAAACCCGTTGCAGGTCCGGCTGTAAACCTCTTCACTCGCTTTTTCAAGCCTTGATTTCTCGATTGACCGGATTCAGTTGCTCTCCGTCCATCGGGGGTCCGTGCAACGCGTTTGCCGGAGCCCTGAAGCGCTTCTCTGTCAGGAGAAGCACAGCAATCAGGCGTAAGGAATCATGCGCGCTACCTTCTTGTAGTCGCCATCGGAAACCAGCAGGGTACGTCCCAGCTTGCGTTTCGTCTTTGGCGCTTTCGAAGTAAGGATGTGCCGCGTCTTCGCCTGGCCCCGCTTGATTTTGCCGGTGCCAGTCTTGCTGAAGCGCTTGGCCGCGCCCGTATGGGTCTTCAACTTGGGCATTTTCTTCTCGATGTTCTCGTTTGTCCGGCCGGGCAGGATCACTCGGCCGCGTTGCCCGTGGGACAGGACTTCCCCTGACCTCTTTAGGCTTTAATCAGTATACAGCAGACCGGAATTCCTTGCTTCTGTTGATCCGGCAATTAAATACCAACAATGCTTGGGTGCCCCACCCTCGCCACGTCTTTGTTTTTGTGGCTAGGATGGGAAGTACGAAAACAGTATTTATTTGCCGGATGTATAAACCGCGCAGGCCGCCTTCAGAGCCGATGATACTCTGAGGGCGGCCTGGGACGCTTGTGGTGAACTATTCGAGCGGACTACCGCGCCGGCGGCGCTGGCGTCGCGGCTTGCGGAGGCGCGGCAGGCTTGGGCTTGGGCGCTTCCTGCTTCTTGGCCGGGGCCAGAATGGCGTGCAGAATGGTGCCTTCCATGCGCGGCATGAACTCCACAATTCCGGCATCGCCGATGTCCTGAATCAGCTTGTTGATGATGTTGTAGCCCAGATCGCGATGGGCCATCTGGCGGCCGCGGAAGCGCAGGCTGGCCTTTACCTTGTCGCCATCGGCAAGGAAACGCACCGCCTTGTTCTTCTTGGTCTGGTAGTCGTGCTCGTCCACGGTCACGGAGAACTTGACCTCCTTGACCGTAATCACCCTCTGCTTCTTCTTGGCGGCCCGCTCGCTCTTTTCCTTCTCGTAGAGGAAGCGGCCGTAGTCCTGGATGCGGCAGACAGGCGGAACCGCGTTGGCGGAAACCTCGACCAGGTCAAGACCCCGCTCCTTGGCGAGTTTGAGCGCCTCAAAGGGAGCCAGGATTCCCAGTTGCTCGCCGTTTTCGTCGATTACGCGGATTTCACGCGCGCGAATCTTCTCGTTGATGCGAATAAAGGACTTTGCCGAACGTTTGTCGAGTGCGATGGTGCTCCTCCAAAAGTCGCTGGCTCCCGCTTCCGGAGTTTGCCGGAGTCGCCGCGGGCGCACGAGCGCAACCTGAGTATAGCATTGGCTCGGCTCTCCGGAACAAAGGGTTTATCGTGAGTTCCCGCCCGGTAGCTGTTAATCCCGGGGCCGGATGGATGCCAGAGACACCCATTGCATGAATCCAGCCCGTAAAATCCACCCTCAAGCGGAGACCGTATCTGTCGTAACGCATGAGGCTATCCACCCCGCGAGCGATTGCCTATTTCCCCAGCACGTCCGCAATCGGAGCGCCCGACTGGGGCACTGCCGCATGGTAATCCTCTCCCAGAAAGGCCGCCAACGTGGCTGCAATCTGGCTTTCGGTCACTGGAGTGGACTGTCTCCGTTCGCCCAAGGCGGGCGTGTCGGGTCCCAGAAAAGCCATCCACGTCTCCTTTGATTCGGGAATATCCTTCCAATGGCTGGACCACTGCGCCCCCACGCCGCGGCCGTGGTCGGGCAGCACAATCAGCGTGGTCTTGCCGCGATACTCGGGCATCGACTGGACAAGCTCCCATAGTTGACGCAGATAAACATCGTCCCGGTGAGCAGCATCCAGATATCCAGAATAGGAGCCGGAATGCGCCCAGTCGTCGGTCTCGCCCAGTCCGAGAAAAAGCACCCTCGGCTTCTTCACCTTCACATATTCGATGGCCGTGTGAAACGGCAACGGATCGAAGGGCTCATCCGGCCAGATGCGCACAGTCTCAGCCTTAAGCTCATTGAGCAATTCGATCTTCGGCGTGGCGGAAATCGCTGTCAGCGGATCGTAGCCTGCGTTAACCAGGAAACCGCACCGTTGCTGATTGAAGATGCCCTGAAACGCCTCCCATGCGCCAAAAGCCGCCACCTTGCCCGCAAAGGCCGGCTTTCGGTTGAGCCATTCAAAGACGGTAACGCCGGGGTTGGGCACATTATCGTTGGAATTTACTCGGGGGTCGGCAATCCCCGTGAGCGTCTCGCTATAGCCGGGATAGGAAAAGTTCAGCCCATTGGTCACGTGCGAGTCCGATCCAAGGTCGCGGTTACCAAAAACCTGCCCCAACGTGGCGATTGCGCTCCACAGAAAAGGCATCAGCGCCTGCCGCCGCCCGGCCTCGGTCTCGCGCCAGTATTCCTTTTGCACAGCTAGATCCAGAGTCTTAATCAGTTCCGGGTCCGCGCCATGAAAGACCTCCTGCCAGCGCATCCCGTCCAGCATCACCAAAATCACGTTTTGCGTCTCATGCGCGGCAGGAACCTGTGCTACCCCAGCGACGGCAAACACCAACCCCAGCGCGGCAATCAGTCCACCTGAGAATAAAAAATGAAAGATATTATCGCTCTTCATAGATACAAAAATAACACTGCCCGTACGACTCTCGGTGGGGATTGGCTGGGCCTGAATCAGAGGGCCTCCAGCGCCCCTTCGGCGGTCAACCCGGCCACGCGTACGCGCACCAGCCGATTGGCTTCCATCCGGCCCTCCAGCTCCACGGGAAGAAAGTTCTCCGTCAGCGCGGCGGTCCGGTCCCGCGTTTTCAACTCGGCCGGCGTGTGCAGCGTAATGGCTTCCAGTTCCCGGCCGACAAAGCTTCGCCGATGGATCTCAGTCTTCTCCGCCGTCAGAGAGCGCAGCGCTTTCATTCGCTCCGCAACCGCCTCAGCCGCAACCGGTCGCTCGGCATGCAGCGCCCAGGCCACAGTTGCCGGCCGCGGCGAGAACGGAAACAGGTGCAGATAGCCGAAGGGCAGCAATCGCACTAACGCCAGTGTTTCTTCAAATTCGGCGTCGGTCTCGCCGGGAAAGCCCGCCATCACGTCCGCGCCCAGCGTCAGCGCTGGCCCACAGGCACGCACCAGCGCATCCACTTTTTCCACGTAATGCCACGGCCGATAACGCCGGTGCATCCGCCGCAGCACCGCGTCCGAGCCGGACTGCAAGGGCAGATGCGCATGACGGGCAAGCCGCGCCGCGCTGGTCGCTGGATTTCCAAACTCCGCCATCAGCCCAATCAGTTCCGCATCCCAATCCATCGGCTCAATTGAGCTGAGCCTCAGTCGCGGCAGCGTGGTCTGCTCGAAGATGGCCCGCACTAGAGCCGGCAGCGTCCGGTCCGCCAGAGGTCCCGGCAGATCTCTTCCCCATCGCCCCAGGTTGATTCCCGAGAGCACCAGTTCCTTGCCATCAGCCGTCACAAACCCTTCCACCTGCCTGAGAACCGCTGCGTGGGGCAGGCTCTTGGACGGACCGCGTGTAGACGGGATCACGCAAAACGTACAGCGATTGCCGCAGCCTTCCTGGATTTTGAGGTTGGGCCGGGTCTGCGCGCCGGGCGCCATCTGCGCCTCTTCAAGAAAAGAATGCGCAAACCGGTCATCGGCCCAGACCACTTGCGGTGGAGCGGATGCGGCCTGCGCCGCCTGAACTTGCACCAGCCCGTTGCCTTCGTGCAGCGTCGCGCGCCCTAGCAGGCCCAGGATGATCTCCGGCGCCAGCGCCTTGTGGCTGTTGCCTACCACGGCGGCCACGCCGCCCAGGCCCGCCAACTCCTCCGGCGCGCGCTGGGCATAGCAGCCTGTCACCACAATCCTTGCTTCCGGATTCAGCCGGCGCGCCCTGCGAATGAAGGCCCGCGCCGCGCGGTCTGCCTCCGCCGTCACGCTGCATGTATTGACGATCACCACATCTGCCGCCGGCGAGTTCGCATCGCTCAGCCCTGCGGCGCGCAGCCGTTCGCTCACCGCTTCGCCGTCGGCGCGCGCCGCCCTGCAACCGAAATGCTCCACATGAAAGGTGGACGCCATAGTTTCAGTCTAAGACCTGCCGATTCCATCCGCATAACACGCGGCGCGGCCTTCGATATACTGGAGTTGACCGCACCTCACCTCAGGTTTCCCGCCGATTCATGCAAGCCTGTCCTAATACGAGCGTTTCAGCCGCGTCGCCCACGGCCTCGGGCCCGAGTACGCGACACATCATCGGCTTCGTCTTCTTCACATTCATCGTTTACTTGTCCATCGGGCTGCCGCTGGCCGTCCTGCCGCCGTATGTGCATCTGCGCATGGGCTATAGCGCGGCGCTGGCTGGCCTTGTCATCAGCATTCAATACATCGCCACTCTCTGCAGCCGCCCCTGGGCCGGTCACATCAGCGACCACGTTGGCGCCAAGATTTCCGTGCTCTGGGGCATGGGCGCCTGTTCCACCAGCGGAGCGGTTTTGATGGTTGCGGCTGCCCTGCACGCGTTTCCCTTGCTCAGCTTTGCTTTTCTCATCCTCAGCCGCCTGGTCCTGGGTGTCGGCGAGAGCCTTGGATCAACGGGTTCAACGCTGTGGGGCATCTCCAGCGCCGGGCAAGCCAGCACCGCCAAAATCATCTCCTTCAACGGCATCAGCACCTATGGCGCCATGGCGCTAGGCGCGCCGCTGGGCGTAGCTCTTGATTCGCTGTGCGGGAATCCGCAGTGGGGCCTGGCCTCAATCGGCCTGCTTACACTGCTCATTGGCGCATTCAGCCTCGCCTTGGCATACCGCAAGAGTCCCGTCCCCGTCACTCCCGGCGAGCATCTTTCCTTCCGCCACGTACTGGGCCGCGTGGCCCCGCACGGCATGGGCCTGGCGCTGGGCGGCGTGGGTTACAGCGTGCTGGCAACCTTCGTCACGCTCTTTTATCTGAGCCGCCACTGGACGGGCGCTGCGCTCTGCCTCACGGCTTTCGGGCTGGCTTTTATCGCGGCGCGCCTTCTCTTCATTCAAACCATCAACCGTTTTGGCGGATTTCCGGTGGCCATGGCCTGCCTGGCGGTAGAATCCATGGGGCTGCTTCTGCTTTGGATCTCCTCTTCGCCGTGGATGGCCTTCTCCGGCGCGGCAATCACAGGCTTCGGCTTCTCGCTGGTCTTTCCCGCTTTCGGCGTGGAAGCGGTCAAGCGCGTCGCCATCAACAATCGCGGCGCGGCGCTGGGCGTCTTCACCGCCTTTGCCGACATCTCCTTCTTCCTCACAGGCCCTCTGGCCGGAGTGGCCATCGGGGTCTGGGGCTACTCAAGCGCCTTCGCGTTTGGGCTGGTGTGCGTCCTGGGCGCATTGGGAATCGCAATCGTCCTGAGGCAACCGGGAATGGAAGACAAGGCATAGGAAGCCATTCTCAGGTGATGATGAGAGTTGCATCCCAGTCTGCTCCTTCCTGACAGATGACGGCATAACGCAAAAGCGGCCACCCTTTCGGGTGGCCGCTTCTTTCTTGCGTGAGGGAAAGCGCCTTACTGCTCGCTCCGCTCACTCTTTCTCAAGTTAATCAGATCGCCGAGAGTTGTGGTCGAGCTGGAGACCGGCTGCTTGTGGCTCTCCTTCTTGTAGTTCTCGACCTGTGCGCGGCTGGCTTCCTGGCCAATGGCGCGCAGGCTCAAGCCCACCTTTTTCTCTTCCACGTTGATCTTGATGATCTTGAACTCGTGCTCGAGGCCCGTTTCCAGTTTCGATCCGCCGCCCTCGTCGCCGGCCTCGGAGATGTGGCACAATCCCTCCACGCCCTCCGCGATCTCGACAAATGCGCCGAACTGCGCCGTCCGCAACACCTTGCCATGGACCTGGTCACCCACGCGGTGAGTTGCGAAGAAGCTCTCCCACACGTCGGGCTGCAATTGCTTGATGCCCAGGCTCAGGCGGCGGTTCTGCGGCTCTACGCCGAGAACGACAGCCTTCACCTTCTCGCCCTTCTTCACAATCTCAGAGGGGTGCTTGACGCGCTTGGTCCAGCTCAGGTTAGATACGTGAACCAAGCCGTCGATGCCATCCTCGATCTCGATGAAGGCGCCGAAGTCGGTCAGGTTGCGCACCCGGCCTTCGACAATTTCGCCAACCGGATACCGCTCGGTCAGGTTCTCCCACGGATTGTCCATCAACTGCTTCATGCCCAGCGAAATGCGGCGATCGGCCGGATTCACGCTCAACACCACAGTCTCGACTTCGTCGCCCGGCTTGACCAGCTTCGACGGGTGCTTCAGACGCTTGGACCAGGTCATTTCGGAGAGGTGAACCAGCCCCTCGATGCCCTGCTCCAGCTCGACAAACGCACCGTAATCGGTAACCGAAAGCACGCGCCCATGCACATGCGCGCCCACCGGGTAGCGTTCCGTCGCGTCCAGCCACGGGTCGGGCGTCAACTGCTTGAAGCCCAGGGAAACCCGCTGCTTGTCCTTGTCGAATTTGAGCACCTTGACTTGAATCTCATCGCCCACATTCACCAGGTCGCGGGGATGCGTCAGCCGGCCCCAGCTCATGTCGGTAATGTGCAGCAAACCGTCAATGCCGCCCAGGTCAACGAACGCGCCGTAGTCGGTAAGGTTCTTCACCGTGCCGGTGAGAATGGCGCCCTCGCCCAGTTGTTCCAGCGTGGTTGACCGCTTGGCGTTCTGCTCTTCTTCCAGAATTTCTTTGCGGCTCACCACCACGTTGCCGCGCTTCTTGTTCAGCTTGATGACGCGGACTTCAATCTGCTGCCCGAGATAGCCGTCCAGATTGCGGACGGGGCGAATCTCAAGCTGCGAGCCGGGCAAAAACGCCTTCAGCCCGATGTCCACAGTCACGCCGCCCTTGACGCGGCTGACCACCGTGCCCATGACCGGCGTCTTGTCGGCGGCGGCCTTCTCAATCGTGTCCCAGACGCGCAACCGCTGCGCCCGTTCGTAGCTCGCCAGGTAGCCGCCCTCCGGCTCCTCGCGCTCGATCACCACTTCGATCACGTCGCCGGGCTGGAACTTCACAGCTCCGGTGTGATCCTGAACCTGTTCGAGCGGCACAAGCCCCTCGGACTTCAAGCCCACATCAATAACCAGATGCTTTTCCGTCTGCTTGACGACCGTGCCGGATACAATCTTGTCTCCGTACGCCTCGACAGCGGCAGCCTCGGCGGCCTGTTCGCGTTCAAAGGCTTCCAGAGCGGCGGAAAAATCATCCATTGAGTCGAGGCCATGCTCTGCGTGCGCGGCCTTGGCGTGCGCCGGCGCTGCAACAACAGGAGCAGAAGCCTCTGGAATTTCAGGTTCGATTTGGGCCGTGGGCTCAGTTTGCGCAGGAACTTCGGTGGCAACTGGAGCGGGTTCAACCTCTGCCCTGGTTTCCACCACGGGCACGGCCTCGATTACAGGCTCGGTTGAGGCATCGGCGTCCAGCGCGGGTGTTTCGACTACTTCGGCGATCTCGGGGTTGGACGTTGATTCTGGCAACGGCTGCACTTGCTCCGTCGCAGGTTCGAGGGTTGGGCTTTCCAATTCAGTGTTCAGGGTTGTACTCTCGGTTTCGGGATTGAGGACGTTTGCCATCACTGCCAGCTCCGCGATTCCTTGCTCCCGCGACTCGAACGTTCCGTCGCTGGGGTGGTCCCTTTGTCGCGATTGACTTGAGGGATACCGGAGGCCGTTTCTCCTGCCAGCAATCGCCAGCCTGTGACATGGCGCTCTCACAAGGGACAGTTCTTCCAGCCGGCTGGGCTGACTTGGAAGGGACTTGTCTCCTTGGGAAACACCCGGCAGGCGACGGCTCGGTGGATGGCGGCCGCAACTCACTGCTGGAATCCGCGCAGGAAGCTACGCTCATCAGTGTAGCAACCGCGACTTTCTCCCGTCAATGCAACAGATTGCCGCAAACCACATAGCAAGATGACTTGTAATCGCAAATTCACTTGACACCCCGCCAAAACAATGGACTTGTACCGGCCTCGCAAGGTTTTTTACAAAAAATTCGAGCGCTTCGCAAAAATTCTCCGTGCCCCATCTTTGCGCCTTTTTTCTGGCGCAAAGATGGGAAACCTCTGACCCAACCCACTGCGCAACCCGCCGGGTGCCCCAGGTCCCGCTTTTGGGACCTGGGAATCAATGAACTCCATCCCGCACCCTACGCGCCGACGACACTCTATACTGATGCAGACGGAAACCCACCCATGGATATTCTCTGGACTCCCTGGCGCTATGCCTACATCACCTCGGCGGACAATGCCACACGGCCCGGCGTTCCGGCGAGCCTCGCTGCCTGGCCCGGCGACCACCATTGTGTCTTCTGCAACCTGATCGCCTCCATTGACTACGCCATCGCCAACGGCATGAATCCCGAAGAAGCCGAAGCCGCCGGCGGCCTCATCCATCGCGGCCAGCACTGCTTTGTCTGCCTGAACGCCTTCCCTTACACCTCCGGCCACGTGATGGTGATGCCCTACGCCCATCTCGACCGCCTGGCCAAATTGCCCACCGCAACCGCGCATGAGCTGATCGATCTGGCGCAGCGCACCGAGCAGGCGCTGGAACGTCTCTACCATCCGCACGGCCTCAATATTGGAATGAATCTGGGCCAAGCCGCCGGCGCGGGCGTCGCCGGACATTTGCATCTGCACGCCCTGCCCCGCTGGGCCGGCGACACCAACTTCATGACGACTGTGGCGGAAACCCGCATCCTGCCGGAAGATTTGGAGACGACCTGGAAGCGGATGCGGGTGGCGTTTGGGGGGGGGTAGCGAGTTAAACGCGCGATCGTAGGCTCACCCGGCTTCACTCTTCGCCTTGAGCACAATTGCGGTGACAAGCTTCACATGGGAAATCAAGACCCATCCGAATCCTCCGGACACATCGTTGTAATCTTCGTCTGAGATATTCAGATCGGATACAGTTTTGGGATGGGTTATGCGATCTCTGATCTTGATAGCCCTTTTAAATGATTGCCATTCTGCCCCCGACACATCCAACTCGGAAGGGACTGAGCCAGCTTTCGCCAAAAGCTTGAACCCAAATCTGAGATTTGCCTCAAGCGAAATCTTGGTTCGGCGTGTCACTACGTCGCCTGATTCTGTCAATCTGTATTCGTGCTCTTGCGCAAATGCTCTCTCAGCTTCGGAAATGGTTGGACACTTCGGGTCAGGATGCGCTCTCAGGGCCATCTGCTTGATCACATATATCCAAGCCTCAATCGTTGCGAAAGCCGATCTCACATACATTCTTCGCTCTGGTTGAGACAACTTGTCTCTTTGCCTTCCTTTTAGGAGTGTGCCAAGTTCCTTGGCTAACTCATCGAGAAGAGCATTAAGTGGTTCCCCTTCTGCTTTGATGTCATCCATCCTGGCTGCCTCGCATTTGAAAAATATCTTAACCTTCCTTTGTATCGGACTCCGAATCGCTGGCAGCAATCGCCAATAACGGCTGCGACCACTCCAGCGACTCCATCTCGCGTACATCGAGTTGTAACTTGTCGATCTCGGCTAACTCCCCGTCGGAGTGGGCTAACTCGCCTAGCTGCCTGCCGTAGGAGAAGACGCCGCCCTTGCCTTCGATGGTGCCGAGGAATTTGTTGTAGTAATCCGCGCTGCTGCGGATGGCATTGCCGAGCCTTTCGGCGTGTCCCTGTGCGACAACCAGCTTCTCGTAAATCTTCCGGCCCAATTCGTGAATGGCCTTTGCGTTCTTGGTAATCTCCGATTGCTGCCAGCCAAACTCGACGGCCCGCAGAAGGGCAATCAACGTGGTCGGCGTCGCCATCACCACATGGTTCTGCGCGCTGAATTCAATCAGCGACGGGTCGGCCTCCAGCGCCGCGCTGAACAGGGCTTCGCTGGGCAAAAAGCAGACGACAAAATCCGGAGCCTTCTCGAATTGCTTCCAATAGGCTTTCCCCGACAACTCCTTCAAGTGCGCTTTGACCCGCGCCGCGTGGGCCATAAATTTTAGCGTTTGTGCAGCTGCATCCGGCGCGCCGCTCGCGTCCAGAAAAGCATCCAGCGGAGTCTTGGCGTCAACCACGATTTCGCGCCCATTCGGCAATTGAATGGTCATATCAGGGCGCAGCATCTTGTCCTCTTCGTCGCGCGCGGTCACCTGCTCTGAGAACGAACAATACTGCACCATTCCGGCGTATTCCACGCAGCGCTTCAGTTGCAGTTCGCCCCAGTTGCCGCGCGTCTTGGGCGCACGCAAGGCCGTAATCAACTGCGCCGTCTCACGTTGCAGTCCGTCAAGGGATTTAGGTATAGCGTCTTTCATCTCGGTCACAAGGGTCTCGACCTTGCCATACGCGCCCTCACGCGCCTTCTCCATTTCCCGGGTCTGCGTGTCCAGCTTGGTCAAGGTCTCCTTCAGCGGGTCCAACATATTTTTGATCGCCAGTTCCTTAGCTTCCAGAGTCTGTTTCGCTTCGTTGGTTTGCCCTCCCAACTGCTGCTTTGCCAACTCCAAAAACGACTGCGTGTTGGCGCGCAGAGCGTCGGCCGCGGCTCCCTTGAAGGCTGTGTCCAGGTCGGCCTTCATTTGCGCATACTTCGCCTCTTCATTCCTGAGTTGCTCCGTGACGCGTGTCAGCTCTTCCGCCTTTGGTTTCAACGCGGCAATTTCGGTCTTGGCGGCCTCGAATTGCTCACGCAGCGGGGCCTCGCGCGCCTGGGACAGGTTCCGTTCACCGGCGCGCCCTAGGCGAAATCCCAGCCAAAGCCCGAGAAAAAGCAAGATGGCGGCAACCAGTGCAAACAAAATAGCAGAGCTTTCCACGGCAAAAATCCTCTTCGCCTAATGTACGCCTTTTTGCCTGTGCATTTCGCGCCGAAATTGCCGGTTTTCTATTCCCTGGTCCCTGCCGGGGTCCCCGGCGAGCGTCTTTTTGCTCGCTGGGGTGGCTATTCCCTGTTCCCTGTCTTTACACACCCCCGCCCGCCCGGTAGACTTGAAGTTTCGGGGCAATGCGCATTTTTTTGAGGCGCGGTGGTTGTTTTTTCCTGCCGTGAGCCGGTAGTCTAGGCAAGCGGAGGCAAAAGGCGAGCCCCCGGAGAGATTTCCAAGTTTTTAAAATCACGAGGAGAACCACGCATGGCCGTTGAAGAGAAAGTCAAGCAGATCATCGTCGAGCAATTGCAGGTGGATGAGGCCGAAGTCACCCCCGGCGCAAGCTTTCAGGAAGACCTGGGCGCGGACTCGCTGGACGTTGTCGAACTGGTAATGCAGTTTGAAGAGGCCTTCGACATTGAGATTCCCGACGAGGATGCCGAGAAGATCAAGACCGTCAAGGACGCGGTGGAGTACATCGAGAAGCATGCGAAAGGCGGCAAATAGCCAGTGACTCGCCGAGTCGTTATTACCGGCCTGGGGCTGGTTTGCGGTGTGGGCAACACCGCGCCCGAAGTTTGGCGGCAGCTCTTGGCCGGCGCCAGTGGCATGGGGCCGATTCAGGGCTTCGATACCACTGGCTTTCCGGTCACCTTCGCCGCCGAGGTCAAGAACTTTGACCCGCTCAACTTTGTGGATAAGAAAGAAGCGCGCAAGATGGGGCGCTTCATCCACTTCGCCTTTGCCGCCACGCAGGAGGCCATGGCCCAGTCAGGCCTCCAGATTACGCCGGAGAATGAAGACCGGGTTGGCGTCTTGATCGGCTCCGGCATCGGCGGCTTTGAAATCATCGAGCGTGAACACTCCAATCTGCTCAACGGCGGTCCGCGCAAGATTTCACCCTTCTTTATTCCCGCAGTCATCGTGAACATGGCGGCCGGCCAGGTGAGCATCCGCTATGGCGCCAAAGGGCCGATTTCGGCCACGGCCACGGCCTGCGCCACATCGGCCAACGCCATCGGCGACTCCGCGCGCATGATTATGCACGGCGACGCCGATGTAATGATCGCCGGAGGCGCGGAAGCATCCGTTACGCCCCTGGCAGTGGGTGGATTTGCCGCTATGCGCGCGCTTTCCACGCGCAACGACGAGCCCACACGCGCCAGCCGCCCCTTCGATAAGGATCGCGACGGCTTTGTCATCGGCGAGGGTTCCGGCATCCTCATCCTTGAGGAGCTGGAGTTCGCCAAGGCGCGCGGCGCAAAGATTCTGGCCGAGATTATCGGCTATGGCATGAGCGCCGATGCACACCACATAACGGGCATCGCCCCCGAGGGCCAGGGCGCGCAGCGCAGCATGAGAGCCGCTCTCAAGGACGCCGGCATCAAGCCGGAAGAGGTGGGTTACGTGAACGCTCACGCCACCGCGACTCCGGCCGGGGACGGCAATGAATCGCAGGCCATCGAGGCGGTTTTCGGCGAACACGCGCTGAGCCACACGCTCAAGGTGAGCGGCACCAAATCCATGCACGGCCACCTGCTCGGCGGAGCTGGCGGACTGGAAGCCGGCATCTGCGTCATGGCGTTGCAGAACCAAATGCTTCCGCCCACCATCAACCTGGAAAATGTTGACCCCGCCTGCCGCCTGGACTATGTGCCCAACAAGGCCATCGCCCATAACTTCGATATCGCCCTGTCGAATTCCTTCGGCTTCGGCGGCATTAACGCCACGCTCATTCTGCGGCGCTGGGCGGAATAAGACAGCTACCAGCTTTTCACCCTTTAAAAGCAAACAGCGCGAATCCTCATCGGATTCGCGCTGTTTTTTCTAAGTACCTGCTGCCGTTCAACCCATCGCCGCCGCCCAGCCCACGCTGATCAGCAAAAAGAGCCCCCACCACCCAAATACCGCAATATAGCCTGAACTGCGCTTGACGCCCGCGACAGCGGCTGTCCCAATCCCCAGCAGCACAAGCGTCCAGATGGTGGTTACGTCCAGCCAACTGGCCAACACGTAGAGCGCCTTGGCGGTTTCCTGCTGGCTCAGAAAGGCTCCCACGCTTGTGGGCGCAAAGTTCTGAAGGTTGAAGGACTCGGGCGCGCCTCCGGCAAAAATCGCGACCGCGCCCAGTAGCGATTTGATGATCCTCGGCAAATCCGCGAAGAACCACACAGCAAAAATGCTTCCAAATCTCGCCTTGCCGCCGAAGACAAAATTGATGGTGCCCCAAAGTCCGAGAGAGCCCAAAGCAGTAACAGCCAGAACGAGAAGTGGCGCGGCTGCAAATCCACCCTCAATGCTGTACTGCGTATACTTCAAGGCCGTTTCACGCGCTCCAGCGGGCGCGTTCGCCAGCTTCTCTTCCGTCTTCGCATCGGAGCGCAGTACATTATCCGCCACCTGGCCCCAGCCCACCTTGAACGTGATGGCCGCAAACAGGATGTAGCCGGCCACGATTGAGATGACAAATGGCAGCCACCAACTCCGCTTGCCGCGCTTGATGTCCTCAAAGGTCTTCGACGGCGCGGTAAACGTGCACGCAACGCGCTGCCACTGGGAAAGGGCAGTCGCCCCGGCCACGGATGGAACTTCCGTCTCGTTCATATTCTCCCTCGATCAGCCACATTTGGCTTTGCAGGCGATTGTACCTTCGAAGGGGCTGACCGGCACAGTCAAATTTTGATTGATTCTGAGGACTAGAGCTTATCCGCAAATTGGTAGCGCTGTGTATGACAGCGTCGGCATTGTCAAGGCTCTTTTTCCGGGTGTTTTTTGAAAAACACCGCAGGGATCTCCGATGGTGAGGATTTGGGTGTCAAGGGCG
>Ga0302192_10001611_pt1 | contig 14197 bp, 16 predicted proteins | sample II_Bog_E3_2_FD_200230 | JGI IMG/M metagenome (GOLD analysis project Ga0302192, IMG submission 200230) | Peat permafrost microbial communities from Stordalen Mire near Abisko, Sweden - II_Bog_E3_2 | ecosystem: Environmental > Terrestrial > Soil > Wetlands > Peat | place: Sweden: Abisko...
ATGATTGGTTGCGGTTGGTTAGATTTTGCCTTCGGCGATTTCCTGAGTCGCCTGCTTCCAAGCCGGGTCATGCTTCAAGCCCTGGGCCTTGAGAATGTTGACGCGGTTGGTGATCTTGACGGCCTTGTCCTTTTCGTCAAGCTCGCCGATGTCTCGGCTGGTTGACTCGCCGCCGTTGCCACGATTCAGGACCGTGGTGCCGCCCTTTGACGGGGCGATCTCGGCCAGCATGGCAACTCTGGCTTCGCGGTTGGCGAGACTGGCAAGGATCGGAGTCAGTCGCTTGACCCGGGCCGGGTCGGTGATTTTGTGCGTGGTCAGCAGTTCGCCGATTTCGCGGTTTTGCATTGCAGCGCAGATGTCATCCTCAGACGCATCGGCGGCAAGCCCCAATGTGGTTGCAATTTTGCTCATGTTCAGTGTGTTGTCTGCCGCCGGGGCGGGATTGCCACCGGCTTTGTTTTTCACCACGCCAGCCTTTTCCGCGTGAAATTTCGCGGCGTTTTTGTGAAACACGGCTTGATCATCGTTGCCGGCTTCCTCGTGGGCGTCCGCCGCTTCCTTGTGCAGGGCCGCAGCCTTCAGGTGACCGCGCTTTCCGTCGGCCTCCATGCTGGCGGCGTTGGCGTCATCACTGCATTTGCAGGCGTCGGAGTCGTCGGGATCACCATCCTTGGAATCGTTATGAACGCGATTGTTTGCTTTCCATGCCTTTCCGGCGTGAAACTTGGCCATGTGCTCGTGATAATCCGCAGCCGCATCATTTCCTTCGGCTCGGTGAAGCTTTGCGGCGCGCGCGTGCGCCTTGGACGCCTTCTCATGGGACGCCTTGTCGTTAGCGCCTTTTGTGGCTTCATGCGCCTTGGCGCTGGCCTTGTTTTCCTTTCCACCCTCGCCTTCGCCCTCGCCGTACTGGTTGCCGTGGAATGGGTGTCCGACGTAATCACCGTTTTTGATTGAACCATCAGATTCAAGACGGTTGGAAATTGCGTTTAGAACGGCTTCCGGCTTGGTATCAGCCGGCAAGCCAAATGTTTCTGCGATGTTTTTCATTGTAGGTTTCCACCGGTTGGTTATGGGCTTCTGCCCCCGGTTATTGTTCATGTTGGTCAACGTAAGACCGCCCAGGCGCAGCGGCCGCACTTTCTTTCCGTCCAGTTTTTCAAGCGCATCCGATGAGTACTCGGTCGAGAAGAATCGGTAGTCGCCACCGTCCACGGCGGCCTTGCCAGTTGTGGTCCATCGGATTTTTCCGTAAACGCCATCATCCCGATTCTGCAATTCCTGGAGCCACCCGTAGGCGCGCGTCTCTTGGTCGGGCTGGTCGGAGAAATGCTCGTGGTCAATCAGCATTTCGGAGCCATGCCGGAGAGTGCCAGCCTTGGCATCCTGGTTGAATTTGTTCACGATCGATTCCGTTGCGTCCTTGTCGATCACCTGAACGACGCCAGCAGCGCGGTTTGGATGCGTTCCCGCCGCTTCGATCATGTACCAGCCGTCCGTCGGGTGCTGGAAATCGCGGTTTAGAATCGTGATCATTTGGAAAGCCCTTTCAATAGCGAATCCTCAAGCATTGGCGAAAGCCCCTTGGCAAGCGAGTTGTCGGCCTGGATCGCCTTTTCAATGGCCGGGAAATCCTTAAGCAGCTTCTCAACCATGTGCTGCTGAATGGTGGCGTCGTCAATGGCCGCAATGGCTTCCAGTCGCTTCATGAGCGGCAAAAGCATCTCAGCCAGGGTTTCGGAAAGGTCGGTCGGATCATCGATGGCCCGGTTGGAAAGTTTCGCCGATGGCGCGGCTGGATCGTTTTGGTTGTCGGTGGGTGTGCCATCGGCGGAAAATGAAGGATCAGGCGGAGCAACCCGGGTCAACTTGATGCCCGTGCGTTCGCTGATTTCCGAGGCGTCGGTTTGCAGGTTGACGCCCTCCAACTTGACGACGGTGTCGGCCAGGGCTGAAACGTCGTCAACATCCTTTGTGGCCAGCGCGAAATACACGCAAACTGGCTGGCCAGGGAATGCGGCCGCCAGCTCCGGGGCGTCGAAGTCACGTTGCAGCGTGTCATTGATGCTGCTGGCCTTGGTGACCGCAATCTTTTGCCAGGCTACAGCATGCTCTTCGCTCGCCCCTTTGCCGATGCCGGTAGGCATTGACAGCATGGTCAGAACACCACCCGTACCAGCCAGAACCAAGTCGGCCTCCTGCGCGCCAGTGAATGGAAGAAATGGGGAGTCGCCGCGGACCCCTTGGGAGGGAAACTCAACGCTTGATCCGTGAGGAAGTACGCCAGACACGCCGCGCGCCACGTCCTCAGCCGCCGCCTGGTAAGCCGTTTCTTTACCCTTGGCTATGTCGGGAGGCATGATCACCACAGAATTTGGAAGGCCGAAAATCTCCGTGAACGATGCGAAATCCTTCCGGCCCATGAGCCAGTTCACGAACGAAATCAAGGCGATCTCGTAAAGGGGCGCTTCTGCCTCCTGGATCACGAAATCCTCACGGGGCATTTTGACGCTGCCGATTCGGTTCTCCTCGCCCAGAGTCGGCTTGCAGGACCCCAGTCCGATTCCTATCAGGGAATTGACGTTATAGTAAAAATCACCATAAAACCCGTCGCGCGCCCAGCACCACGGCTCGAGCCAGTAGAGCTCCTCGACTGCCGCGTCATTTGGCCCGCCCTGGTATCGATGCTTTTGCAGAACGGCGTAACCGCGCAGGTCGGCCAGCGCGAGTTGGCAAATGGAAGTTTTCAAGTTCTTCAGCAGGTCGTAACGGGATTGCAGAAATTTGCGCTGCGCTTCCGCCATTGCTGGGGTGGCCCCCTCCGGCAACTGTTCTTTCACCCTGACCTTTGACTCGAGCTCCTTGATGTGGCTGACAAGTTTCTCTTCAAACCCGCGTAAAACCGGAAACCGCTTTTCCGCCTTGCGTAGCGTCAATTGCGTCTCAACGAACGCCCCGCGTTCCGACTGTTCAAACAGGTACATGAGGCGCGCGATGGTGAGACCGCGCAGCGGGTTGTAATTATCGCGCCAATAATTTGACCGCCGCACCAGCTCCTCCTGCGACACGCCACCGCCGGGTGTGTTGCTGGGGGTTTGTGTTGGGCTGAAAAAGTTCGTGTTTGGCGACGCCTTGCCCGCGTTGTCGGGGTCAAGTCCCATGGGGAGTCCGACGGCAGCTTGCGAATAATTGGCGGTCGATTCGTTCAATCTGAAGCAACCATTGCTTCATAACCATATTAAAGTCAAGGAATATTTCTATTCTGGCGGATCGACAAATCCTTTTTCAGAGGTGATCTCACCCAGCACAAGTCCGGTCAAACCTTCCAGAGATTATTTGAGAGCGGCGCGAATCGTAAAGGGCGGTGATCGGGCCGGCTTCGCCATTTTCATGGAGATAATCCAACAAATAGCGGTAAGCGTCCATGCTGTGATCGTTCTTTTTTACAGGCATGTCCTTTTCCGGCTTCCAGACATACGACTCAAACTCGTTTATGTGGTTCAAGCATGACGGATTAACAGTGTACCTGGGACGGCCGTCCCCCATGGTTTTCAGCCGGTCCTGTACCTGGCCGATGCCGAACAGGACTCCACCTTTCGCGCCGTGAGCGTTTATTCCACGGGTTCGCATGTCAGCAATCATGCCGGCCGCCGCCTCATCCACTGCCGCAAATTCGCAATGGTATTCAGAAAACCACTCCTCGGCCTTGGTGATCAAGTCAGTCGGAAGTACGCCCCGCTGGTAGAATTCTTTGAAGCAGTGGTGCCGGCCATCTCCATCCTCGCCTATGAGCAGGATCACCGCCGGGTTGTCGTACCCGATGTCCATTGCCAAAAACCACCTTTTCATTTCACGCTCGCCACGTTCAACGACGTGAATCTGCGGGTTGAACATGTCGTAAACTGCCCCCTCTGCGGTGGCCCAAATCCCATCCTTGAGCCTCAGTCTCCGAACCCCTGTTAGAGCATCCAGTGCGGCCATCGACTTGACGCCCTGAGGGGTCAGTTCACCTGACTCCGTGTAGAGTGATGGATTATCGTGGTGCGTGGTGACAATCATTCTTAGGCTCTGCCGCTTGCGAATCCAATGCATCGAGCCGCCGGGGTTGCAGTCGCCCCAGAGCTGCGGATTGGCCACCACCGCGCCACGACCAGTCACGCGCGTCAACAGCGTTTCCCAGTCGTCGATCACGAGCTCCTCGGCCTGGTTTACGTAAATCCCGTCGCGCTCGCTCGACAAAACCCGGCCCGGATTATCCAACCCAGCCAGCCAGATTTGCGAGCCGTTCCGGTAAATGAAACGCTCGGGCTTCTCCCCGCCATACGCCACAATCCCGCGCATTTCCGGCTGCACGACGCGCTTGTAAGTCATCACGCACGAGCCGACCAGAGATGAGAATGTTTTCCTGGCCATCACCATTTGCGAGCCCGGCACCGCCTCACAGATCGCGTGCAGCTTTAAAATGGAGGCAACCGTCTTCCCGGTTTCAGCGGGCCCTGAACACATCACCTCCTGCTGGGTGCTCGTGAAAAGCTCCCCATTGCCACCGCGAAGCTCATAAACTGGAGTGCTCAAAATTCAAACTAGTTTGATGTTTGCGCATTCAATTCGTTCCCTTATAAAACAAAGTCACCCTGTTTTGTGCACTTTGATGCATTTGGTATTGACACTGAAGCGTCTGGGTACCAATAGTATTTCACCACTGACACGCGCCTTTTCATGCTTTCGCCTTTGGCAGTTCCGCACCCCTCACAACAATTTGAATCGGTGCTATCGATGTTCCGTCGGGATTTTGCACAACTTGCTCGACACGGTCGCGCCAGTCCAGAGGGAAACGGTTGATCATCTGGAATCTGAACGCCGCCGCATTCAGCCGCCGAGCATCTGAATCCCATAATCCATCCTGGCCCTGATCTTCCCACCACGCCTGCGCCAGCTCACGAGCGCGCGTCATACTGTCACAAAAGTCTGGCTTTTCCTTCTCCCATTCGATCAGTGTTTTTCGACAAACGTCCAGAACAGCGGCGATTTGGACACGAGATTTGCCCTGCCGACCGAGCTCGATTACCTGCTCGCAGAACTCCGGCCTGTAATCCGTTGGCCGGCCGAAAGGTTCTTTTCTTACATGTGGTGAAATTTCATCTTTCATGGTTGATATTTACTTCATTTTTGCTCATAAATCAAAATCCCCTCATTTCAACCCCCTCCGAATGTCCGCCAACCGCTTCAAAACCTCGCCAGCAGGCAGGGCGCGGCCCCGGCTGGCCTGTTTTGTGGGTTTGGCCGGCTCATCATCCGACTTCCAGTCAGCGCTGTCATTCCGGCAGACCACACAATAGGCATTCTTTGCCGCGTCGTGGGCACCCGGCGGTGGCATGTTGACCGTGTCGTCGCAGACTCTACAATACCAATGGCTCATAGATTTCTTTCCGAAAAGTCTTGGGTATTCACACCCACACAAATGTTTTTATCGCGAATCAGACGCGAGAAAATCCGACCGTCAACCGCCTTGAGTCCGTCCGCGTCCTTGTTGCTGGAAATCAGAGTCCATTGGTCAACCCGACAGCCGAGCAGGGTGTTTAACTCCTCTGCGGCAAATCCACTGGCGTCCCGCTCAGCCCCAATATCATCCAAAAACAACACCGGCCAACGCTTCATCTCTTGGCGCATTTCAAACACATAGCCAGAACGAAGTTTGTGAACAAAATCAGGCCAGTAGATGATTTTGGGAAAATAATCAATCCGGCTCCAGTCGGAATTGGCCTTGGCATATTGCCAGAGGCGTTTGCAAATGTGAGTTTTTCCGGTGCCACTGACGCCGATGAACGAAAGCCAGCGCGGGGACACCTTGGCCTTGAATGCTGATGCCCATTGCTGGGCCGCCGTGGCCATTTTGACCAACTCCGGATCGCCGCAGGTGTCGAACCCCAGCCATTCAGCGAACTTTGGCTTTAGCGGCTGCGGACAGGGGTCCGGCGTTATAAGTTCCTGCATTGCGGTCGGGAGCAGTTGAGCGATTGTTTTCATGTTTCTGTCTTTCTTCAAATGTTCGAGCCTTGTCTAGCGCCTCATCCCAGTTGCTGAGCAGCTTGGACATTGACTGGTAAAAAAACGCCTTTTCCTTCTCGCGCCAGGCGGTGATTTCCTTCAACTCGAACAGCGCGCTTTCCCTCTGGGAAATTCCAGAGATCGCACTTTGCTCGATGTAGGAAAGCGGCGCGCCAGCTGGCCGGTTAAAAAACGAGCACACCTTGGCGGCGATTACGTCGTAGGGTAGGGGACTGGTTGATTCCGTTGCCATCCCGTTTTGCAGCCAGTCCTCCCCAAGCAGTTTTCGCTCCACTTTGGGACAGAGTTGCTTTTGAGTTGGAAGAGCGGGCGCGCTTCCCTCTGCTTCTGCTTGTTGCATCTGCTTACTGCCTCTGCCTCTGCCTCTGCCTCTGCTTGGGCTTACCTCGCTTACGCCAGCTGACGGCTGCTTACTATCGCTTACGCCAGCTGATGGCTGCTTACTACTGCTCGGCTTATTCTTCTCGCGCCACCGGGCTTGAGCGAGCTTGTTTTGCTCCCGGCGATCATCCTCATTTTTGATGGCGCGATACTTCCCGTGGTTCACGATCTTCCATCCCCATGCCCGGTGTTCATCCATCCTAAGCAGCCTAGCGCCAGCACATTCCGGTGATCTACTTTCTGGGTCTGGAGCTTCCAAAATGAGGATTGCGGCCCGAACTTCCTCCTCTGTTAAGCCGGTTTCCTCCGCCACGGCCCGAAAATGCTTATCCACATACCCGGCGGCGTCGGCATGTGCCAGGAGGTTGGTAAAGACAAGAATTTCATGGGGCCGACCCCGCAGGGTGCCTTGGTAAAGGGAGGCGAATATTTTGGCGTACATAGCAGAGTAAGCAATACTATAAGCATTACGGGAGTCAAACGGAATTACAAAAGCTGCGGCTCTGGGTTGAGACAAGCCGGCGAAAACCAAAGCCGTTCCCGCTTCCCGTTGCCTGTTCGCTCGGTCGCCTGACCACCGTAGCCCTCCCCGGCGTTCCAGACGTGCACCAGCCAGTTGTCCGGCATCTGGTGTTCACCATCATAGCCAGCCAGGCAAATCCGCATCAGCTTGTTTTTACCCTGTTCAATCGCCCATTCGCGGACATCGTGGGCCACCGTTTTGGATTCACAGCGGTAAAGATTGTTGTTTCGATTGGCGGTGTCGGCATATGGCGGGTCCAGAAAAACCCCGGTGATACCGTGTTTAAAAGTGACGCTCGGGCCACACGCACGGGACCAATCACCACAGCACACGCGCACGCCGCGCAGGCGGTCGGCAAGCTGCTGAAAATATTCAATCAACTCTCCGCGCTGCAGATTCACTCCCTGACCTTTGTTGCCGAGGTGGACGCGCTGCCGATTCACTCCCTGACCGTTGCTGCCGAGGTGGACGAGCTTCCGATTCACTCCCTGACCGTTGCTGCCGAGGCGGACGAGCTGCCGAGCCCCATCAACCTCCTGGGCAGACCACGGTCCCTTGCCACTGCAAAACCCAGACCCAATCCAGCAGGCCATTCCCCAGACCCACCAACCGGCAATTTTGGCGTCAAAATAATCTGGGTCACCTTCTAGCCGCGCCTGCAGTGAGTCTTTGACGCCGACAAGCCAAGCGTGGCGGGCGTGCAAATCATTCTCATTCACCGGCCAGTCAGCGAACCCAGAAACAGCATCGGGGTCCGCTCGCAATGCCCGCCAGAAGTTCGCCAGCAGGCCGTCGGCGTCATTCACAGTTTCAAGGCTGAATGGCTCCGGTCGGCCCAGCAGAACCGCGCCTGAGCCAAAGAACGGCTCGACGTAGTTTGCCACCGCCCCGAATCGCTTCCAAATTTCGTCGGCTACTTTACGCTTTCCACCCCAGTACGGGAACGGTGATTTTAAGGTCATATTTTTCATGCCACATCGGCGGGAAATTAAGGTAAAATCCTTTGCTGTTGCCACTGACCATCTTGTTTCCACACCAGCCAGAAATCAACCTCAGGCCATTGGTGAGCCGCGACCTTTAAGGCGAGCTTGCCCCGGTCAATGTTCTTTACGGCCATCCCCTTACACTCCCACGCGGTCAGTCGGCCGCCGCGCCAGCCAGTCATGTCCGGTTTGTAAAAGGCGTTCCCGCCGATCTTAAACTTGATGGCTTGCGCCCTGAGTCCGTTTACCCGCTCACCCTCAAAGCTGAACATGCTCAATTGGCTGAACCACGCTTGCTCCAGCTTGTTCATGAGTGGCTTTTCGCTCTGGCGTATGCGCTTTCCATTCGCCTGCTGTGGCAGGATTCCAAAAGCATCAGTTGCATTCGCCCGAATAAAGCTCTCGGGTGCATTTGGGAATTTCTTTCGGAGTTCGATTGAGTTCATTTTTAATGCCCGGCGGAATAACCCGCCGGGCGGTTGGATTTAGGTGCCTGAAATTAAGGTGTAACGTCTCCGTCTCGGAACATGCCGGGTTTGTAATCAGCACTGAACATCATGCGTTGCCGGGGCGGAGGCGGTGCGCCGTTCATTTCCACAAGGCGGGCGAACGCGGCCTCGTATTTAGCGGCGAACTCGGCGAGCGACTCCGCCAGACTGAGGTGATACTTTTCATCGCGCTCAATAACGAGATGGAACGCCGGGAATGCGTCGAGGTAGCAGGCCAGCGGGTAGGACAGAAAGTGCCATGTCGCGCAGCCGGTTACCAACATCGACCCCTGAACCTGGCCCCGGTAGTCATCCGGCAGCTTTCCAGCCAGTAGGTATCCAATGTGAGTCTTGAGTTCGGGGCACTTGATTTCAATGCCGCTCCAGTGGGGGGTTGCGCCTTGGAGCACGCTGGTTGCGCGATCTTCAAGCCACGGCCCCGCCCATCCAACCAATCCATCAGGTGAGCAACCCGCGCCATTTGCATCTTCCTCTTTTTCAGACTCAACAAACCCAACGTGCTTGATGTCAAGCCCGTATTCGAGTGACGCGAACGCGGATGCCTTTTCTTCCACAATGACGCCATTGTTGACGGCCATAGAGATGAACCCGCCGGATGCGCGGCCTGTCCACCGCTCGGCCAGCTTTTCAGCGAGGTAGGTTTTCGGCATCTGGCCTTTGCGCAGATTGCCTTCGCTGTCCACGATGCGGTAGAATTCGCTCGAGGTGATTTTACCGGCGCGGATTTCAAGCCATTCTTGGGTTGCGTCGCCGCCGGTTTTTTGCTGGAAGTGCGCGTGAACTTTCATTGGTCAGCCTTTTGTTCCCAAGCCAATTCTTCAGCTTGTTCTATTTCTTCGTCATGCAATTCTATCTCATTTCCGTCAACGGTTGCGCGGATGAATTCTAACTCCGCAGGTTCGTCTGGCTCCAATGCCGGACCAGCCCCGCGCACGCCACCACATGAATCCCGCTCTCCGCGATGCGCACGGTGATATTCAAATTCAACATCCGCCTGCAATTCAATGGTGCCCGCCTGCAATTCAATGGTGCACGAAGGTCGCTCTATGGTTAGGGTGATGGTCATTTGACACCTTCCTTCCGCTTAAGCATCCGGTCGCACCGGGGATAGTCAATGGCCGCGATGTCGGAAAAAGACTTCACGTTTGCGCCGGCAAACTCGAAGAACGCCACCTTGTTCGCGTTAGCCATCGCCACGCGGTGTTCCAGCTCGTCCGCCTGCTCCTTGGTTATCTTCGTTGCGATGTCGCCCAAATTGCGGGCGTCGTCCGTCTCGCTTGTGCGTGATTTTAGGCCAAACCACTTGATGACCAGATGTCGCCACGCGCTTGTGGTGGCCCCCGTGTCCGCCGCCGTGGCATCCTTCATACGGTTCGTTCCGCCCGACCGGACAGAGTAGCGGCGCGTCTCGTCATGACCGTCCTCATGCGTCAATGTAACCACCGCTGTTGATTTGTCCCCATCGGTTTCCTGCCCGAACATCAGCGTGAATCCATGCTTGAACAGAACTGGGTCAAGCTTCGATGTTATTTCAGCCTCAGAACAATACCGAAAAGCGACTTTACCGCTATCGGTTTGCGCCTCCTTGTCGGCGTAAAACTTCATCGTGCTGATTTCTTTCCGCAGCTCGAAAAAAGAGCGGTTGAACTTGGCCTTGCTTTCGAGCGCAACCTCCTCGCGGCGCATGGCGATGATCTCCTTGACCACGGCGACGTTTTCGGACGTGACACCACCACGGACGGCGGCGTCAAGGATTTCAAGCGACGTGGGCGCGGTGCGGACGACGGTGCCGTCCATCTTTACAAGTTCCTGGCTCACAGCAATTCTCCGGTTGAGATTTGAGACTCGATCCATTTAGCCAGCGCCTCCACCTTAGCGCTCAATAGCGAGAAGTGGTGACTGTTGTGGAACACAGGGCGCGGCAAACTGCGCAGCGCGTCCGCATAAGCTTGCGCCTTCGCATTGTCTGGCGCGGCCTCAGCCTTCTTTTTGGCGGCAGCTTCGGCGGCCTGGCGCTCGGCCTCCCCATCACGCAGGCGCTTTGCCTCCGCCTCGGCCTGCGCCAGCTTCCGGCGCTCCTCGTCGGCAACGGCCTTCAATCTAGCCTGCTCCTTGCGGGCCTTTTCAGCGGCAGCATCAGCCGCAGCTTTAGCGGCAGCGCGCTCTTCTGCCAGTTTGGCGGCAGCAGCTTCCCGTTGCGCCTTGGCGGCAGATTCCGCCGCCGCCCGCTCCTCGGCCAGCTTCTTTGCTGCGGCTTCGCGTTCTGCCCTTGCTGCGGCCTGCTCGGCGACCAGCTTGCGGGCGGCTTCCGCGCGCTCTGATTTGGCGGCAGCCTCGCGGGCGTCGGCCTCGGCTTTCAGCCGCGCATTCTCGGCGGCGATGCGTTCGCGTTCAATGCGCTCGGCTTCCGCTTTGGCTTTGGCATCAGCCGCAGCCTTGATTCTTTCAGCCTCCACCTTTGCGGCGGCGTCAATCTTGGCTTGGCGCAAAAGCTTCTCGTCGGCAAGATAGGTGGCATAATCACTGTCCGACATGGCGGAAACATCCCCAAAACACACGCAGTCCAGCGCCTTCAATTCGGCCTCGCGGGAAACCTTCAAAGCGGCCAGTCGGGCAGCCTGGGCCCGAGCAGCGATATCTTCAGCCTCTTGGAGCGCGGTCTCAACCGGGGACAAGTCGGCCAGCAAAATGTTGTGGAATCCGTCAACCGCCTTGCCGTAAAGCAGTGCTGATTGTTTTTCCCGCTTGCGGGCCTCATCGCTCTCCAGCCGGACAGCGCGCAGGGCTAGACGGCAGGCACGCGATTTCTTGATCTCGCGCACACAGGTTGCGTCCTTGACGGATTCGGCCACGCCCTTGGCCTGTTCGATGGCCGCGCGGCCCTTCTCAAAGATGGGCCGGAAAGTTTCCGCCAAGCTGGTGGCTTTGGCCGATTCAAGTCCGGTCTGGCTGGCGAACTTTACTAGCTTGTCCTGCGGGACGACTTCGCCTTCAATTGTTTTAGTTTCGTTTGTCATAGGTTTTGTTTTGGTTAAATTAGTGAGCGCGGCGGGATTTGTTACGCGATGCGCCAGACACGAACCTCAGTTTCGCTGATCTTCCTCGTCGTAACCTTAATGTTGAGGCGTGGCGCGGCTGACGTGGCGGATGTTCGATTTTCCAGGGCCGTCACAAAGGAGTCTCCAACCTTCATGCTGCGCAGCACGCCAGTGATTCCTTTAGCGCCGAACCTGGGCCAGGTGGGGAATGGAATACCGCTTTCAAGTTTGATTTCAGTCATAATTTTTGGTGTTTGGTTAAATTGAAGCCGCGCCGCCTGCTGACGGCGCGGCAGTTTTGTTTTTGGTTTTCAGGCCGCCCTGCATCTCACCTTCATGTTCCAATTTATTAACCGTGCCGAGGACTTCGCTGCTCTCGATCGTTTCTGTTTCCTTGAAAATCCGCACCGTTTCCTGAAGAATTGGAATTGAATCCATTGTGATTGTGGCCGAAGACACGGTATCCTGGGGAATGCCCCGGATAGGCGCCCAGGAAAATGAAAAATTGACCCCTTTTTCGCCAGCCCCGAAGTGAAGACCGACTAATGCCTCGCAAAGGTTCGCGCTAACCCCACGGTTGACGGCAATTTTCATAGGCGCAATGTCTCCTTTTGCCGCCACTTCGCGACAAGCAATCTCCACGGCATTCAGGGCGTTGGCCAAGGTCCTCACCGTCTGTCTTTCGAATGGTTCATCCGGTTCCAGATCATTTCCGAACAGATCTTTACCGGCTGCAAGCCTTGGGCTGACAGGAGAAATAATCTTCATGATGTAACTGCCGCGTTGCGGAATTCCAAAATAAGCACGTTCAAGATAATTCATCGCCTGCTCTGGTTTTCGTTTGTTAAAAAGCGGCCGTTTCTCAAGGGCGGAGCAAGCCGCAGCCAGCATCATGTTCCTGGCCTCCTGATGAATTCTCATTCCTTGCTCAAGGGATAATGCGCCATCCGCGTTCGCTCCCAGCAAGCGCGGGCGGATTACGTCCGCATTGATCGCGGTCAGATCCTCATAAATTTCAACCTGAGTTCTCGCTTCGGCCTTCTCGATCACTCTTAGAATATCAACCACTCTATTTGTGTAATCGCGGATTTGCGAATCAAAGGGAACGAGCAATTCGTAGGAAACATTCGCGATTTCCTTTGCCCAAAACGCTCCGCGCTCAATTCTCTGCACTTCCTGCCATTTGTTCGAACGCAGGTATGCCATGATGTCCAATGGTCGAATGGAATTAGAGGATAGATTGATTGTGATCATATACCATCTCCATCAATAATTTTCCGCCTCCAGCTTGGTAATGAAAAAATGGATACCACTCGCGCATTCGGATTGCCAGTCTGTTGAGAATGGCTCTTTCGGGGCCACGGTTTCACCGACTTCATAAAGGAAACTTGAATCATGCGAGCTAAATGCGGAATCCTGAGGTTTTCCGCCCTTCGTGATTTCCAACACCTTGGCCGATTCTGCCCGGCATTTTCGGCAAAACGCGTGGGATCGTTTCGCGGTAGCTGGGATCAGCAGCTTGACAATCGCTCCGTCTCTGCATTTTTTCCAGCCGATTAAATCGCCATCCGGCAGGATGCATGTCATTGCGATCGGAAGCTCTGCGTTTTTCGCGCCGCTCAGGTTCGCGCCGCTCAGGTTCGCGCTGCTCAGGTCCGCGCCGCGCAGGTTCGCGCCGCGCAGGTCCGCGCTGCTCAGGTTCGCGCTGCTCAGGTCCGCGCCGCGCAGGTTCGCGCCGCGCAGGTTCGCGCCGCACAGGTTCGCGCCGCACAGGTTCGCGCTGCGCAGGTCCGCGCTGCGCAGGTTCGCGCTGCTCAGGTCCGCGCCACACAGGTCCGCGCCGCACAGGTTCGCGCTGCGCAGGTCCGCGCCGCACAGGTCCGCGCTGCACAGGTCCGCGCTGCACAGGTCCGCGCTGATCAGGTCCGCGCCGCGCAGGTCCGCGCTGCTCAGGTCCGCGCCGCGCAGGTCCGCGCTGCTCAGGTTCGCGCCGCTCAGGTTCGCGCCGCTCAGGTTCGCGCTGCGCAGGTTCGCGCCGCTCAGGTTCGCGCCGAACAGGTCCGCGCTGCGCAGGTCCGCACCGCTCAGGTCCGCGCCCCTCAGGTTCGCGCTGCGCAGGTCCGCGCCGCGCAGGTCCGCGCTGCACAGGTTCGCTTTTGATTTCAGCGCAACCAGAATAGCCGCGCCAAGATTTTCAGCGTCGGTTTCGAAAATGACGCTGCCATTCCATTGGTTTTTTATTTGGATTTTCATATTTGTTTTCACGTATGCTTTTATGACAATTTGCAAGGAAAAAGGTTAAATTACAGCCATCAAAAGTTTCCCGATAAACTCCGTATATTGCTTGCGAAAGCTCATCCCTATTCCATCCCTATTCGTGCACGCCGCTGGCGTCTCATCGGGCACCCCGTGCGCGTGGCCACCAGCGACCAGTAGCGCGCAGATGCTGGCGTTGTCGCCGCGTTGGGCCTCGCGGGGCACTCCGATCTGGTACCAGAGCGAGGCGAGTCGGCCCACGGTTTGGGCGGCATCCCTGATTTTCATATTTCAACAGGTGTCACAGGTTCGCTTTTGATTTCAGCGCAACCAGAATAGCCGCGCCAAGATTTTCAGCGTCGGTTTCGAAAATGACGCTGCCATTCCATTGGTTTTTTATTTGGATTTTCATATTTGTTTTCACGTATGCTTTTG
>Ga0302192_10001613_pt1 | contig 14179 bp, 1 predicted proteins | sample II_Bog_E3_2_FD_200230 | JGI IMG/M metagenome (GOLD analysis project Ga0302192, IMG submission 200230) | Peat permafrost microbial communities from Stordalen Mire near Abisko, Sweden - II_Bog_E3_2 | ecosystem: Environmental > Terrestrial > Soil > Wetlands > Peat | place: Sweden: Abisko, Stordalen...
TACGCCCGCCGGAGTACAAACCACCGTTCCCGCGACCGGTCTCACGCAACCAATCGCCGTTGCGGTTGATGGGTCGGGCGATGTCTTCATCTCCGATCGTAATAACAACCGGGTAGTTGAAATTACTCCGAGCGGCGTGCAGACCACGGTGCCCGCCACCGGATTGAATCAACCGTACGGAATCGCGCTGGACGCGGCGGACGATGTCTTCATCGCCGATTACAACAACAACCGTGTAGTGGAAGTTACGCCCGGCGGAGTCCAGACCACAGTGCCCACCAACGGACTGACTCAACCATACGGCGTCACAGTAGATGCAGCGGGCGATGTCTTCATTGCGAGCTATTCCAATGGAGACGTCGTGGAGGTCACTCCCGGCGGAGTTGAGACCACCGTGCCCGCCAGCGGTCTCAGTGGCCCGAGCGGAGTGGCGGTTGATGGAGCGGGCGATATCTTCATCTCCGATTACAACAACAACCGAGTTGTGGAGATGGTGGACTCGCAGCCTCCCTCGTTGGCCTTCGCCAACACGAGTGAGGGCAGCACCAGCATCGACAGCCCGCAGTCCGTCACCCTCCAGAATATCGGTAACCTCGCGCTGGATACGGCTGGACCTGGGCTGGTCGTCAATGGACCGAACTTTGTTGAAGTGGCCGGCACCGGCACTCCCGCCGATTGTGATGCCATCTTCGCAGCTGGGCCACTGGCTCCGGGAGCAGACTGCAATCTCAGCATCAGCTTCGAGCCGCAGGCCGTCGGCCCCCTCACCAGCACCGCTGTCATCACCGACAACGCTTTGAATGGCTCTCCTGCTACTCAGACCATCAATCTAAGCGGCACGGGCGTCACGGTCATCGACTACACGTTGACTGTGTCCGACATAGGCACAGGCAGCGGCACGGTCACTGACGGTTCGCAGATTGCCTGCACCGAAACCAACGGAATCAACTCAGGATCGTGCTCGGGAAGTTATTCAAGCGGAACCGGTGTCACGTTAACCGCCTCTCCCACCGGAACCTCGCAATTCCTCGGCTGGGGCGGTGCCTGCGCGAGCGCAGGTTCGAACCCGACCTGCATCGTTGCGATGAATTCTGCTGAGAACGTTACCGCGAGTTTCTCGCCGCAGAGTTTCGGCAGCATCAACATTTGCCCAGTGGGTCAAACCACGCCTGCGCCGTGCAGCACTACGCAGACGGTAACGTTCAACCTGGCAGCGACCACGACCATCGGCGTCATCCAGGTGGTCACGCAGGGAGCAACCGGTCTCGACTTCTCGCTCGGCAGCGGCAGCACCTGCACTGGCGCCATCTCCCAGGGCAATTCCTGCAATGTGAATGTCAACTTCGCTCCGCTTGCACCTGGATTGCGCGCAGGCGCGGTCGAGCTTTATGACTACAACGGCAACCTCGTCGCAACTTCGCCGATCTTCGGCATCGGCCAGGGACCCGAGGCTGCATTCAGCCCGCAAACGCTGACCACGGTTTACTCCGGGAACTCTTCGTTTGTGTCAAACAGCGTGGCGGTGGACGCGGCGGGCGACCTCTTCATCGCACAATCCGAGGGCATCTCAACCAACGTCGGACAGGTAGTGGAAATTGCGGCGAACGGCACTCAGACCACCGTGGGTTCCGGTCTCGAGTACCCGCAGGGCCTCGCTGTCGATGGGGCCGGCAATCTCTACGTCGCGGATAACAACCTGGGTGAAGTAGTGGAGATTCCGGCTGGCTGCGCCAGCAGCGCATGTCAGTCCACTGTTGGCAGCGGTCTGAGCAGCCAACTAGGTGTCGCGGTTGATGGAGCAGGCGACGTGTTCATCGGCAGCTACGGCCAGAACGAAGTAGTGGAAGTTCCAGCCAACGGTGGCCCCCAGACGGTGGTGTATAACCCAGTGACTGGTTCAGGGCCAGCTTCTCATCCCATCGGTTTGGCAGTGGATGGCGCAGGTGATCTGTTCATCGCCGATGGCGGCCTCCAACAGGTCGTGGAGGTTCCGGCCGGTTGCACAACGAGCGGCTGCCAGGTCTCGATCGGCAGCAATTGGCAAGTCCCTCAAAGCGTAGCGGTGGATGCCGCGGGCGATGTTTTCGTCTCCGATTCCACTCTTCAACAAGTGGTCGAAGTCCCGGCAGGCTGCATCAGCAGCGCCTGCCAGGCGAGCTGCACTCCCGGCAACTGCGCAGTTGTCGTCGCCAACGGAATCGTCTCGATCGGTTCAACTGTGGATTCAGCGGGAGACATCTTCATCGCAAACGCTCACGCCAGTCAAGTTGCCGAGGTCACCCGGTTACTGCCTCCATCTCTCAACTTTGCACTCACCAATCAAGGCGCCGCCAGCATCGACAGTCCACAAGCAGTCTCCGTTCAAAACGTCGGCAACCAACCACTGTCGGGCTCGGTTGGCTCGACCTCAACCACGAGCTTTGCTGAGAACTCAGGCCCCGCTTCCACTTGCGGCACATTTACGTTGGCGCCGGGCGCCAGTTGTTCTGAGAGCTTCACCTTTACGCCGCAGAACACCGGCATTCTCACCGATGCGGCGAGTTTCAGCGACAACACCTTGAACGTTGCTTCTTCTGTTGTCTTGCAAACGGTCAACCTCTCCGGCATCGGCAGCCTCAACGGCGCCACCGGCACCGCCGTCCCCAACGTGGTTGGAATGGCAGAAGCGGCGGCGGCAACATCCCTCACCGATGCGGGCTTGACGGTGGGCGCAGTCAGCAGTCAGTACAGCAGCAGCGAGCCCGCCGGCAGTGTAGTCGGCCAAAACCCGATCGCAAATTCGCAGGCCAATCTGGGAACCCCGGTAGCACTTCTCATCTCTACCGGCGAAGCGCCACAGCCGTCGCCAAACCCGCTTACTTTCGAGAACAACTACTTCCTCACCGGTGACTATGCTTCCGCGGGAGTGACCTTGCGACAGACCGGCGTAAACGGCATCGCAACCGGAACCATCACCATCCCCGATCTCACCAGCTGCAATTGCAGCCAGGGCGTCCCCGACGGAGCCGACATCATTGATGGTTTCCTCTACTGGACTACGCTCGAAAACACGGCAACGCCTTCGGGCAACACGGGAACCTTCCTCGGGTATCCCATCACCGGCCAGCAGATAGGCAGCGACCTGCCTTACGCCGACGGCACGTTGAGCGGAACGCTGCGCGTGTACCGCGCCGACGTCGGCGGTTATTTCCAGACCCAGCCGAATTGGGGCGGGGAACTACTCGGCTCGGGACCATTCACCGTCACTCTTCCCGATAGCGGCGCATCCGGACAACTGCCCATCACCGAAGGCGCCAGCCTGATCGTCCTCTATCGCGCCTTGTCCACAAGTGTCCCACTCAAGTCGATCGTCATTTATGACGGCTCGGTCATACCTTCCACCTCCACGACGCAAACCGTGCAGGGATTCTACGATGCGCTGGGCACCTCCGGCGCGGGAGCGACTACAGCACTTTCCTATAGCGCCGGAAGCTGGAGCGACAGCTTGAGTTCCGTAACGCTCGCAGCGCACGCCACCCAGTACACAGCCCCGTTGAACGCAAACACCGCCTACGCCGCGGTAATTCTCTCCACGCCGGTGACCAACAGCGATAGCGACGGAATTCTGGATGCATGGAAGACCGGCCCGTCGTCGCCCGATTTCTTTGTCGGCCAGCCAGGCTATTACGACGTCAAGACCCAATCGTGGGTGGCATTGCCTGGCGCAAAACACGGCCAGAAAGACCTCTTCGTGCAGCTCGACTACATGTGCGGCTCCGTGCTGTCGACTGGCGCGTGCGATCCCGGCCAGGAAAATCTGTTCCCCTCACCGGACGTAAATGGCAACGATCCGCTGGTGATGGTGCAGCAGGCATTCGCCAACACCGGAATCGTCCTCCATCTTCAGGTCGGTAACGCCGTGGCCGAGAGCACCTGCGAAGATACTGAGGGAGAGCCCTGCGAGTTCCCTGGCGAGCCGGGAGTGATCGGCTGGAAGAACAGCCTGGAATTCACCAAGCTGTGGCCGCGCAACTTTACTTCCTGCGCTTCGGGCGGCGATTGCACAGCCCGTTTCCCCTACGGACAGAAAGACAGCTATCACTACGTTCTGTTCGGCCACTCACTGGCGATACCGGCGTGGAACTCGCGTTTCGGGTCGTTGGTATCGATCTCGTCTATCGCCGGCGGCTCCACGACGATTGTCACCACCAACCGCGGGGCTGAGGGCAGCATCAATTATTGTCCCAGCCGCATCACCATCTCCGGCATTCTGAGCCAGCCAATCCTCAACGGCGTGTACACCACGTCGTCGTGCCCTGATGCGATGACCATCATCGTCCCCACGCCTTCCGGGATAACCACCAACTGGACCTATACCTACTCCACCAACACTCCTCCCGAGCCGGAGATCGGCATCACCTCCGGAACGGTGACCAGCATCTCCGGATACTCCGACCTCGGAGGCTCCGATTCAGCCGTGACCCTGGCCCTTTGGGAGACGAATCCGAATCAGGACATGAGCAAGCGCGCCCAGGTGATTGCCGGCACGTTATTCCACGAGATAGGCCACACGATTGGCTTGAGTCACGGCGGCCTTTATTACCAGGGAGGCGCCGGCAGCTATGTTCCCACCTTTGACATCAACTGCAAGCCCAATTACCAGAGCGTAATGAACTACCTGTTCCAGCTCGATGGCGTGGGCCCCAATGCGGCCGTCGCTTACTCCAACCAGACCCTCGAAACCCTGACCGAAAGTTCACTCGGCGGCGTCACCAATCTTGTGGACATCAACAACCATCCGGCCACGTTCTCAACCTCGGCGTGGTACAGCACTGTTGCGCCCAGTTCCACGGCCAGCCCCGCCACGTCGCATTGTGACGGCAGCCCTCTCACCGGCGATACGGGATACTTCATTGAGGGCTCGATCGCGCCCACCACTCCGCCATGGTCGCAGGCAGCTGACCCGAACATCGCCTTCGATGGCGTGCCAACTCCCGCAAACTTGCCAGGCCTGGTTGGATACAACGATGTCGCCAACATCGATCTGCGCCAGGTAGCCGCCACCGCCGGCGAATTCGCTTCACTTGCGAACCTGCTTTCATTTGGTTCTGCTTCAACGCCCATCACTGTCGAGCCCGGTCAAAGTGCGCCTGTAGGCGCTGGTGGCACCGTGTCGGTGGGCAACGGCGGCACAATCACTCTCACCAGCACCGGAACCGCGACCGTCGGCAATGGCGCCGTCATCAGTAGTGGCGGCACCATCGTCCTCGGCACTGGCGGCACTTTAGCGCTCAGCACTGACGCCGCAGGTCCCAACACCATCACTCCCGGCAGCAACGGCGTTATCGGCTTGCCCACGGGCGGCGATCTCACTTTGAGCAATACCGCCACCATCACTCTTACCGCTGGCGGAACTATCACTTTGGGCGGTGGCGGCAATGTCACTCTCGGCGGCGGCAAAACCGGCACCATTTCAGCCGGCGGCGTCACAATCACAGTCCCCTCGGTGGGAGGTTCGTACCTGGTTCCCGCCGGCGGCACCGTCACTCTCGGCGGCGGCGGAACCGTAACCTTGGGCGGCGGCGGTAACGTCACCCTCGGCGGCGCAGGCACCGTAACTCTCGGCGGCGGCGGCAACGTCACCCTGGGCGGCGGTAAAACTGCCTCGGTCGGTTCAGGCGGCACCGTTACGCTCGGCGGCGGTGGCAACGTCACGCTGGGCGGCGGCGGAAACGTAACCCTCGGCGGCGGCGGCGGCACCATCACCCTCGGCGGTGGCGGAACCGTAACTCTCGGCGGCGGCGGCAACGTCACCCTCGGCGGCGGCGGAACTGTCACGCTGGGCGGCGGTGGCAACCTGTCGATTGGCAGCGGCGGCATTATCACTCTGGGCGCCGGCGGCAATGTCACCCTCGGCGGCGGAGGAACCATCACCCTGGCAGCCGGCGGAACGGTCACCCTGGGCGGCGGCGGCAACGTCACGCTCGGCGGCGGCAAAACCGGCACCGTTTCACTAGGCGGTGTCACAACGGGAACGTGTTCGGTCAGCTGCACCATACCCGCCGGCGGAACGGTAACGCTTGGCGGCGGCGGAACGGTGACGCTTGGCGGAGGCGGCAATGTCACCCTCGGCGGCGGCGGAACGGTGACCCTCGGCGGCGGTGGAACCGTAACGCTCGGCGGCGGCGGAAATGTCACCCTCGGCGGTGGCGGCAACGTTACCCTGGGCGGCGGCAAAATCTCGCTGGGTGCCGGCGGCAACGTCACGCTCGGCGGCGGCAAAGTCGCTCCAGGCGGCGGCGGAGCCAACTCCACTGAGATGGATTACGACACAGCCAACTCGGTCGTTCGTCCTCCGACTGCGCCAACCTATTCAGTCACGCCGACAAACAGCGTCCAGGTCAACTGGACTACGCCGCTCTTCGGTGTGGTTCAGACCTACACCATCTCTCGCAGCGTCCTCGACTCCCTCGGCAACGTGGTTTCAGGACCCACCGTGATCGGCAGCGTCAGCGGCACCGGCGGAGTCGCCCCGGAGACAACATTCACCGACACAACCCCACCCAACCCTCCCAGTGGTGGCTCCCTGCACTACACCATCGCAACCACGCTCGTTCCAGACACCACCGGCTCGACGCCTCGCTCCAGTGCGCCGTCTGTGCCTGCGGTGCTTGCGGTGAACCAGACAATCGTCCTCGGCCAGTTGCCCAGCTCGGTGTCGATTACAAATTCAACACTCACGGTCACCGCGACTGCAATGTCCAACAACTCCCCGAACATGCAACTGGTCAGCTTCAGCGCAACGGGACCATGCTCCGTGGGCGCGTCGTCGTTAGACACCGGAACCGGTATCTCCTCGGCCATCACAACCCTGAACAGCACGGGAAACTGCACCATCACCGCATCGCAGCCCGGTGACAGCACCACCGTGCTAACGGGAACTGCCTATAGCGCGGCTCCTTCTGCGTCAGGAACCTTCACCATCCTGCCTCAGGGTTCAACCACGCAGTCGCAGACAATCGCCTTCCCAACCTTGGCGAATGTGGTTTATGGCGGCACATTCTCAATCAGTGCGTCGTCCTCCGCCGGCCTGCCGGTCGGCTTATCGGCTTCCGGGCCATGCACCATCGGTGGCGCCACCACCGGGGCCGGCCTGTGCAAGATCACCGCGTCAGCGGCGGCAGGCACCGTCTCGGGAGTCAACTATAGCGCCGCCTCGGTAACGCAGTCGTTCGCCATCACCACCGCGCCACTTACGGTGACGGCAAACCCCGCCACCATTGGTTATGGACAGTCGATCCCGGGTTTCACCTCCACCTTCGGCCCACTGGTCAATGGCGATTCACTCACTACGGCGGTAAGCGGCACGCCGGCACTGTCCACAACCGCAACTTCATCGAGCAACGTCGGCCCCTATCCAATCACCGTATCGACTGGCTCGTTGGCGGCGGCAAATTATGCCTTCGTCTTCGTGCCCGGTACGTTGACAATTCAAACGGTCTCGCCGACGGTCAGCTGGAGTATGGCTCCGCCTGCATCGGCAGCCTATGGCAGCCAGTTCACGGTGATGGCAACCAGCAACTCGACCGGAACAATCACTTACAGCACCAGCGGAGGCTGCACCAATAACCTCGGCGTCGTGACCATGACCAGCGGCACCAATGCCTGCCTGGTTTCGGCCAGCGTGGCGGCAGCTGGAAACTACACCACCGGCTCAGTGGGCCCGACGAGTGTCAGCGCGACGCTGGCCGCACCAGCGGTCAGATGGACAACGGCTCCGCCCGCTTCGGCGGCCTATGGCAGCCACTTCACGGTGCTGGCAACCAGCAACTCGACTGGAACAATCACATACGGCACGAGCGGAGGTTGCACCAATAGCCTCGGCGTCGTGACCATGACCAGCGGCACCACGGCTTGCCTGGTTTCTGCCAGTGTTGCGGCAGCTGGAAACTACACCACCGGCTCAGTAGGTCCGACAAGCGTCACCGCGAGTCTGGCCACGCAGACAATCACATTCACCACGAATGCCCCGTCTTCGGCTGCTTACGGCGCCAGCTTCACGGTGGCAGCAACGGCTTCCAGCGGGCTGCCGGTGGCCTTTACAAATTCAGGCACCGGGGCGTGCAGCAGTAACGGCACAACCTACACCATGACCAGCAGCACCGGAACCTGCTCGGTGATTGCCAATCAGGCAGGCAACACAAACTACGCGGCAGCGCCCACGGTTACCCAGACTGTAGCTGCGTCAGGATCTGCGATCACCGTATCTCCGTCGACTATCAACTACGGCGCAGTGAACCTGGACAGTATCACAATTAAGACCGTCACAGTAACGAACACCGGAAACGCGGCTGCCACCATCAGCACGCCTCTCATTTCGCTTTTGAAGGCAGGCAACCTTGACGAGTTCGTAGTAGTCAATCTCTGCCCGTCCTCGTTGGCCGCAGGGAAATCCTGCACGATTACGGTCACATTCGTCGCGGGTGCGTACTACAGCGCACCGCAAACCGCGACCTTAAAAATTATGGACAGTGCGCCCAGCAGTCCGCAGTTGGTTGCATTGAGCGCAACTGTTCTGGAACCGCAGACGATCACATTCACCACCAGCCCACCGGCGAGCGCTGCCTACAACACAAGCTTTACGGTAGCGGCCACGGCCTCGAGCGGGCTCGCGGTGACCTTCAGCAGTTCCGGTCCGTGCAGTAATTCAGGTGCAACCTATACCATCACTAACGGCTCAGGAACGTGCTCGGTGATCGCTAACCAGGCAGGCAACTCTACCTGGGCGGCAGCGCCGCAGGTTACGAAGAACGCGACCGCAACTCTGGCCGCTCAGACTATCTCGTTCAGCACCACTCCTCCGTCTTCGGCCACCTACAAGAGTAGCTTCACGGTGGTGGCTTCGGGCGGCGCGAGTGGGAACGCGGTGCTCTTCACCAGTTCCGGAGCGTGCACCAATTCAGGCGCAACCTACACCATATCCGCCGCTACTGGAACCTGCTCGGTGATCGCCAACCAGGCAGGGAACTCCGATTACTCGGCTGCGCCGCAGGTCACAAAGTCAGTAACTGCGACCGTGGCCGCCCAGACCGTCACCTTCACCACCAACCCTCCGGCGAGCGCCGCCTACAAGAGCAGCTTCGCGGTAGCCGCCTCGGCCTCGAGCGGGCTCGCGGTCGCATTCACAAGTTCCGGAGCGTGCAGCAATTCAGGCGCTACCTACACGATGACGAACGGTACGGGAACCTGCTCGGTGATCGCCAGCCAGGCGGGCAACTCCAACTACTCGGCAGCGCCGCAGCTCACAAAGTCAGTAGCCGCAACCCAGGCCGCGCAGACCATCACATTCACCACCGGCGCTCCGGCGACGGCCGCTTACAAGACCAGCTTCACGGTGGCGACTACCGGCGGCGCCAGCGGGAACGCGGTGACCTACACCAGTTCCGGAGCGTGCAGTAATTCAGGCGCAACGTACACAATGACCAGCGGCTCGGGATCCTGTTCGGTGATCGCCAACCAGGCAGGCAACTCTAACTACTCGGCAGCGACGCAGGTCACGCAGACCGTAACTGCGACCTATTCAACTGCGAGCCTTACACCAACGAGCCTGAGTTTCGGGACGGTAGCCTCCGGCAAGAGCAGCGCCGCACAAACCGCGACCCTCACCAACACCGGCACAACGCCATTGGTCATCAGCAGCATCGCCTTCACGGGCACAAACCCAGGCAACTTTACCCAGACCACTACTTGTCCGAGTTCGTCGAGTTCGCTAGCGGCGGGCAAGAACTGCACCATCTCGGTCACATTCAAATCCGGCGGCGCCGCAGCCTCCGCCAGCCTGACTGTCACTGACAACACCCAGGTCGGCACGCAGTCGGTTTCGCTCTCAGGAAATTAGCTGATAAGGCCTGCAGCAGGGGAGGCGCGAGGATGCTAGAGAGTCTCAGAGGCTGAGAAAGACGCTTATCGCCTCACGGGTCTAAAAGTTATCGTATCCGGAGGTGTAAAAGCTAAGTGTCGGTGGATTATTGACCCAGACGCCGCCGAGTATCAGTAACCATAGGATCTTCCTGAGACTGCCCACGAATGCTGAGATAGGTCTTATAAAAGTCTGCGAATCCCTCGCTCTTCATTCCTTCACGCACGCGCCCCTCGTAGTAATACGCCGGCGGAAGATAGGAATACGTCGGCACGTTATCGTCAAACAGTTCGATCGCTTCGCCTCGCCGCTTCAGGCATTGATCGAACTCCGAGTCAGCCTGTGTGAACGCTCCCGCATCAAGGTAAACCAGCCCCAGATCGAAGCGTCCGATCCATGTGTCGAGCAGTCCGTTCGCGGCTGTCATCTGCCGTATGGCTTCGTTGGTGTCTTTCTTCTTTAGAGCGATCAGCCCGTCGACGATTTTGCCGTAAGCCTGGGCCTCGCTTGACAGCGCGGATGAGAGGCTTGTCGCGAGTTTTTGCGCTTTCGCAAGCTCTCCAGCATCGACGTAAGTTCTCGCTGCCAAAAACTCAATCGAAGTCGCCTGACTGTTGGCCAAGGCCTTGCCGGTATCGGAGATCGCTGCCGGATGGTTCCCTAGAATCTCCTCGATGTTTCCCAGCGTCGCGTACTTCCTCGCCGCGCTGTCTGGCATTTTGGCTGCCACATCTGCAGCGGCTCCTTGTGCCAGTATGCTCACTGCCTCGGCATATTTCCCCTGGTAAGCAGCAAGATCGGCGAGGCCAGCGGTTGCCGTCGATGTGGCTACCGGACCAAAAGTCTCAAGCTTCTGGTAGGCTCCGGCCGCCTGGTCTACTTGCCCCTGTCCAAGCTTCGCTTCTGCGAGCGTCAGATATCCCTGCGCGGACGACGGGTTTATCCCGAGCGCGAAACGCGCCTCTTTTTCGCTCCCCGCAAAATCTCCGGCAAAAGCACTGATGTACGCCAGATTGAGCTGTTGGCTCACCGCTTTGGGGGCAATGTCTACTGCGCGTTGTGCCGCTTCCAAAGCTTTGGGCGCGTTGCGCAACTGCGTATAACAGATGGAAAGATTATTCTGGCCGACGCGATCGGCGGGGTAATGCGTGACGAGTTGCGTGTACTCCTGAACACAATCCTGCCAGTCGCCTGTGGTGCGATAATACAGCCCGCGATTGCGATAGCGATCCCTGTCAGTCATATCGTCGACGTGTTCCATCGCCAGGTTCATGTACTTGACGGCGTCCCCGGTGTTCCCGAGGTTCAGATCCATGGCCGCCATGCCGGTGTACGCCCGAGCCAACTTCGGATCCAGTTCCGCAGCTTTTTGGAAAGAATCAAATGCTTCCTGGTACTTGCCCTCAAACTGCTTATCCATGGCGATGCCTTCCTGGTGCACAGCCTCCAGGGATGCGGCCTTGAATCCTCCGGCGACTTCGTCGAACTGCACCGAGGCGGGCGTAGAGTCGCCGAGAGCATTGCGGATCGGCACTGCCAGCTTGGGAAGGCTGCTGAGAATCTGCTGCTTATTGGCGACACTGACCTCAGACTTCGCCAGCACTTTGCCACTCACGGCGTCGAGAGCAACTGCCGAAATGTCGTACTCGTCGCCGCGCAGACTGATCTCGCCCGTAATCACCGCGTTGACGTCCTGGTTTACGGCGACCAGGCGCGCTGACTGCTCGTCGAGCTTGTCAGTGGGATGCGGGAGTTTCCCCGCCAGCTTGCGCGCATCCACGCGACTAAAGACGTTCACGAAGCTGGCGCCTTCCAGGGCGTCACCAAGCATCGGCTCCAGCGTATTGTCCAAAAGCGGGTCGCCGGTAAGATTCGAAAAGTCGGCCACCAGCACCGAGACCGGGACATGCGCGGCAGACTTCGCGGCCTGCTGCCTTTTGACGATTACCCAGGCAATTCCGGCTGCAATCGACAAAATCAAAACGCCGGTGAGCGCGGAACGTTGCCACGGAAGTTCTCGTAGGCGGTTCATGCGCATTTGCGCCGAAGTCGCAGAAACTTTCTTCCCTCCGCCCCTCCCTTGCCACGCGCGAAGATCTGCATCCAGTTCTTCCGCGCTCTGGTAGCGGTTTGCCGGATCCTTCTCAAGGCATTTGGCGACGATATTGCTCAGCTTGCCGGGGATATGCTTGTCGACATCTGCTAACGGTATTGCGCGTTGTTGCGAGCGCTTCAACAGGCTCGCGATCGCGCTTTCTGCATAAAATGGCGTCACTCCGGCCAGCAACTCGTAAAGAATCAGACCGAATGTAAAAATATCCGAGCTGGCCTTCAGTTCCAGGCCCTGCGCCTGCTCGGGAGACATATATTCAATTGTGCCCATCATCGCGCCCGCGCGAGTCATTCCATCGCCGGAGAACGTCCGAGCCAATCCAAAGTCCATCACCACCACGCGGCCGCTCTTTTCGCGCATGATGTTGCCGGGCTTTAAATCCCGGTGGATGATCCCTTCCCGGTGGGCCGCAGCCAGCCCGCAGGCCGCCTGTTCCATGATCGCAACTGCTTCCGCGATTTCCAGCTTGCCGCGTTTATTCAGGATCTGATGGAGGTTTTCACCCTCCAGGTACTCCATGGTGATGAACTTTGTCTTTCCTGCTTCGCCTATATCGAAAATGCGAATCACATTCCGGTCCGTCACTTGGCGCGCAAGGATCAGCTCTTGCTTGAAACGCTGCAGAATCTCTGGATGATCCGCCATCTCAGGTCGGATCACTTTGAGCGCGACTTCTCGCTCCAGTTCCAGGTCTCGAGCCTTGTAGACGGCGCCCATGCCGCCTTCACCGAGCAGTTCGAGAACGTCATAACGGTCGCCAAGCAGAGTGCCAATCAGCGATTCGGCCCCATTGCCTTGGGGATCGGAATTCGGGCTGGGAGGTGAGGGCGATCGTGGCGTAGTCGCTCGCCGAACTGAAGTTCCCGGCGCGATCTTGTCGCCGCCAGCCACCACTATCGCTTGGCCGTCAAAAATGGTGGCGTCGAGGTCCACCAACCTTGATTCCGGGTCAAATCGGGACGAAAGGTCGACGATAGTAGCGTTTGGATCGTATTGCGGTTGCTGCTTTACAGGAATTGGGATGTCCCCGGGGGAACTCTCAGCGGCAAACGGAGTTCCGACCCCGGGAGGGCCTGGCTGTTGAGGAATAGACTTATCATCAGGCCGCTTAGAGTCAGTCATGTTGAGTTTTCAGAAACTACCTGAAGCTTGACAAAGCTGCAACCGGGTTGCATACGGCGAAGACCGAACATGTGTTCGCGCCTCTCCTCAGAATATATACCTTGCACCTCAACCCGCCTCTCCCATCCACATATCACCTTTGATCCGCAGCCCTTCTCTCAATTCCTGATCAGCCAATTCCAGGAGCCCACCGGCTCATTGTCGCGTCGGCGGCCTGGGCATTGTTTGCGCAGCTCGTCGCGCTTCCCGAATCGAATGCTACTTCAGTTTCACGAGGGCGAGCGATCCCTTCGGGCGACTAACGCTATGAACTGGGATCAATTTGACTTCCGATAAGAATTTGTCTCGATAACGCCCTTGTGTTTACCGATTTCCTGCGGGTGACTTACCACCTGGACGAAAAGTCGGCTTGTCGGACAAGTGCCTTTCCGTTTTCAGTTGGTGAACAGGGCGAGTCACACATCCAGCCCTGCAGAAGCTCCAAAATGCGGGTCCTGGACGGTTGGTCGGCCGCGGTGACCCGTGGAACCAAAAATCGGCAAGGCTCACCATCGCCAGTCAACCGCCCGGAACCCGGCAATTCGGCGATTTGCACTCATCGAGAACGACGTGACTGATCAATTGGCAAAGATCATTTGTCCGCGAAGCTGGTTTTCAGCCAAGTGACGCAAACTCGGTCGTAAATCCGAGTGATCTGCTTACTGATGTATGACATCCGGTTGGTTGACATTTCGCCCCGAATCCTATTTCCAGTCCTTGGTGTATGGGGAGATCGGGATCGGAAAACATCGACCCGCTTCACCTTCAAGCCGTTTTCGCATTCTCAAGACTCTCTACGAGCTTTGGTAGTGCCAATTCGCAGGGCTCGAGTTCTTCGCGACAAGTTGCAAGTGGCAATTACCTCCGCAACAGGCTCCAATGCGGCTGATGAGAAAGTTCGGTTCTTGCCTCTTGAGTTTCAAACTCTTTCAGTTAGAAAAGAAATCTGCTACTTTAAAGCTGCATCCCCACATTCTCGTTCAATTCGATCCTACAAATCATGTTTC
>Ga0302192_10001617_pt1 | contig 14161 bp, 10 predicted proteins | sample II_Bog_E3_2_FD_200230 | JGI IMG/M metagenome (GOLD analysis project Ga0302192, IMG submission 200230) | Peat permafrost microbial communities from Stordalen Mire near Abisko, Sweden - II_Bog_E3_2 | ecosystem: Environmental > Terrestrial > Soil > Wetlands > Peat | place: Sweden: Abisko...
GTCATCGAATCGGTCGTTCGCGGCGAGCCACTGCACGCTTTGTTGGCCTTTTCCGGCTTCCACCAGCAGATACGAAACCAGCGCCTGGCCACTCGACGCGCCTCCGACCGCGATTTGTTCGAAGCCGAACGCTTCATCCTCGACGAAGTCCTACAGCTGATCTGCGACCGCGTTTACGCCATCACCCGCGCCGACGGCGTCGTGATTGCTCTGGCGGAAGCGGCGAAGGCAGAACGCCCGGAAATGGTCTGCCGCGCCGCTGCCGGGTCGCTTGCCATCGAGCGCGCCAGTCACCTCGCCGGCGCATCCGGGTTTCTGCACGACTGTATGGAAACGGGCCGCATTCTCCGCTGCGACGATTGTGCGATCGACGAGCGCCTCAAACTGGACTTGGCACGGCAACTCGGCGCGCGCTCTACCGTTGTGATTCCCTTGCGCGGCCGGCAGCAGCCACTCGGCATGCTGCAGGTATTTTCGAAAACTCCCGGGGCTTTCACCGAGGACGATGTTCGTTCGCTCGACCTGTTCGCCGAGCTCGTTCTTTCGGCCATCAAACCCGAGGATCAAGATCGGCGCGTCCACTGGCTCTCCGATGTGGCGGGCGAGTTGCTGCGGACGCAAGCGGCGGCGGCAGAGCCCGTGGCCATCGACCCAGCGCCAGTCGAAATCGCGGACGAATCCGCGTTGGAGACGGGGCTTGCCACAACTCTTACCGCTCCAATCGAGCCCGAACAGCCGGAAGCCCTTGCCGTTCCTGAACTGGCAACACCTGCCTTGCCGCATACCAATTCAGCAGCCCTGATCGAGCTACTTGAGCCTGCGCCCGAGCTTGCGGATGACCTGTTTGAAGACCAGTCTTTCGAGTTCGCCGAGACCATGTTCGCCGAAGCGACGCTCGCCGAGCCGACGCCCGACGAATCGCGTCCGTCTTCCTCGCTCTCGCTCCCATTTCTGCAACGCCTGTCTCTTGCCGGCAGCTCGCATCCCGGATTGAGCGTGGTCATGGGCCTGGTGGCCATCGCCGCGTTGTTTTCCGCCGGAGCGTGGTGGGGTATGCAGGTTCATGGCAAAGCAGCGGTCACGAAAGCTGCCGCCAATCTCCTCGTTCCAAATGTAGCGGATCTGCCATCCGCGGTCACAACCCCGCCTGCACCTCCTGCCAATGGTCAATCTCCCGCGGTCTCCGACAACCTGATGAATCCCGCGCAGTTCGGTTCCGGCGCGGCTTCTCTCACCGCCGTCGCCGAAGACAAATTGGCCGCGCTTCCCAAGGTCATGGGCGTGCGCCATTGGTCTTCATCCGTCGGAAGCACGGTCGTCATCGACATGGAAGACCAGGTTCCATACGAAGTGCATCGTTTGATGTCGCCAGAGCGGATTTACTTCGATCTGCATGACACGGTGCTCGCTCCGGACCTGGATGGCAAGACAATGGACGTAGGCGATCCATCGCTTTCGCGGGTGCGCGTCGCGCAACCGGTCGCGGGCGTTACCCGCATCGTGCTCGACACCAAAGATGGATCGAATTTCTCCGTCAGCATGGAGTCGAACCCGTATCGTCTGGTAGTCGAACTGCGCGACAGCGAGAAGACATTGGCGGCAAACAAGTTTGCTCTGAGCCAACCGAATCAGAGCAAGGCTGCTCCAAACCCAATGGAAATCACTTTGGATATGTCGCCGACCCCGGCGAAATCGTCTCCTGTAGCGGCATTGGCGGCGAAGGCGCCGGACCAATCTTTGTCGGCAAAGGCTCTACCAACCAACGCTTTGCCGGCTAGGACTTTGCCGGCCAAGACTTTGCCAACGAAGACCGCAAAGTTTCGCATCGTGCTCGATGCCGGTCACGGCGGCTGGGATCTGGGCACCGTTGGCCGCCAGGGATTGCTGGAAAAAGATCTCGTGCTCGACGTGACCCAGCGCCTGGGCAAGCTGCTGCAAGCGCGCATGGGGTCGGATGTAATGTTCACGCGCACCGACGACACCTATCTGCCGCTCGAGCAGCGCGCCGATTTCGCCAATCAGGCGCAGGCCGATCTGTTCGTCTCGGTGCACGCCAACTACAGCAGTTCGACAACGGCGCGCGGCGTGGAGACGTATTACTCGAATCTGTTTTCCGCTCCGGGCGCGCAGGAAATCGAACGGCCCGACAGTGGAAACACGCCCAAGCCGATGCCGGTATCGATCTCCGCCGGAGGCTTGCACGAAAAAATCGAGGACTCGCGCAAGCTTGCAGCCAGCGTCCAGCACTCGCTTTACTCCACCCTGGCTGCGAATAGCCCGGACATCCGCGACCGGGGCATCAAGGATTCCTCGTTTGTCGTGCTGACCGGCACGATCATGCCGTCCATTCTGACCGAAATTTCTTTCGTCAGCAGTCCCGAGGACGAGCACAACCTACAGAGCGCAGCCTATCGCCAGCGAATCGCGGAAGCTCTGTACCAGGGGATTGCCCGCTATCAGGCGTCCGCTCCGCACGCGAAAATCGCCCAATTGCAAAAGGCATCCGCGAGATAAACCCCGTTTGTATTTGTGTGGGTGTGTAGAGCGGGCGCCCCCTCTCGCTGCCTTTGACCCTGATTTTGATTCAGATACTTAACTTTCTGGGCGTTGAAGATGGACAAGAGTTCTTTGAAGTCGTCGAACATCGAGTGCCGGTTCCCTCATTTGGTAAGCCGCAAGCGTGATCTCAGCGACCGCGCTCATGCGTGCATGAGCGGGCAGTCGTTGCCAGTCTCGATATTCGTCGGACTTCATGGCTTCGAGGCTGGTGTAGGCGCTGATAACCTTGTCCATTGATTCGTTTGTAGCACTGGGGGGACGGTTTTGCAACCGACATTTGCAACGTGTAAGGCTTTGATTTCAGGGCCTTTGCCGACGATGCGAATCTTACGCTTTGTGGAACTGGAGCCCCGCCCAAACCGAGTTGGGCGGGCGGGGGCCCCGCTCCACACAAACAAAATAAACGTCCTGCTAGTTCGCAGCTTTCACGCCGCCATATTTCTCCAGCCACTTCAGCTCTTCGCGGACTTTGATTTTTCCGTGCCAGGGATTTTTATCGAGCGAGTGGCCTTCGCCGGGGAAAATTAGTAAGTCGGCTGGAATATTCAACTCGTGCAGAGCGCGGTCCAGCAAGTAGTCTTCGAGCACGGCTACGCGGACGTCGTCGGCTCCGGCGACCATGTGGGTGGGGGTGCGGACTTTGTCGATCTGGAAAATTGCGGCTTCGCTGCGATAGCGGTCGGGAGCCTGCCAGGGCAATCCGCCCAGGAAATAGGCGTCGTCGAAGGTGGTGTCGTCGTTGCCCCAGTTGGCGACGTTTTCGACGGCCCCGGCTCCGGTGACGGCGGCTTTGAAGCGCGTGGTTTGGGTGATCAGCCAGTTGGTCATGTATCCGCCGTAGCTGTAGCCGCCGATGGTCAGATGATTCGCGTCGGCGATGCCGTCTTTCACCAGCGCATCGACGCCGGTCAATATATCTTTGCCGGGACGCGAAACCATTTCAGGGACGATCTGGAGCGCGAACTTGTCGCCGTAGCCGGTCGATCCGCGATAGTTGGGCTCGAAGACGAGCCATCCGGCGGTGGCGGCGAGGCGATCCCATTGATACCAGTCGGCCTCGAAGTGGTCGCCGTCGGCGTCTTGCGGGCCACCGTGAATGAAGACGAACATGGGTAGATTCTTCGCCTCAAACTTTCCGGGCGGATACATCAGCCAGCCTTCGACGGACGTGCCGTCGTCGGAGGTCCAGCGATAGGGCTTGGCTTGGGGAAGATCGCGTTCGGTGAAGACCTTGTTGAATGACGTGATGGGACGAGCCTGCGCCAGTTTGTCGAGGCTTTCGGCCAGGTAGACTTCGGTGGGCCGCTGCGTTGCCGAGTAGGCGAAGGCGATGCGCGGGCTTTTATTTTGGCCTGGGCTTTGTTCTTGCGCGGCGTCGGGACGCTCGTAGGCTCCGTGCCATCCTTCGCGCTTGACGATGGCAGCTTTGGGATTCGCTTGCGAGACGAACTCGACTTCGGTTCCGTTGCGGCAGCCGCAGAGGACGGAGCCGTCGGGCAGCGACGTGTAGCTGACGACTTCTCCGGGATAGTCGGCGAACCAGCGCTGGGCTTGCCGTTTGTCCGATGCATCGGTCTCCGGCTTGCTGTTCGAGACGTCGGCGGCGTCGACCCAGTAAAGACGCGGCTGCGGATCTTCATACTTTCCTTCCGCCGAGCCGAGGTTGACCTGGAAGAAGAGATGGCGATTGTCGGGAGCCCATTCCATGCCGATCTCGACGGCCGCGTTGCGGGTCAGGCGGATGGGTGCGGATTCTGCTGGTGGGTTGGTTGCGGCGCCGTTCGCCAGGTTCACGAGGAAGAGTTCGACGTCTTCGACTTTCTCCTGGCGCTCGGACACGGACGATGTCAAAAAGGCCAGCCGTTGACCGTCGCGCGTGATGGCGAGTTGATCGATGTGCAGCGGAGTGCGGGCGATGGCGACGGCTCCTGGCGTGGCGCCGGAATTCTTTTCTGCCTCGGGAGCCTCTTTGGAGCCGAGAGCGGCGTGGCGGGCGAGGGCTTCGTCGACATTTAGACGGAAGACTTGGTCGCCACGCTCATCGCCGCGGTAGCGGATTGTATCTTTCCAGTCTTTCTTGTGTTCGTCGGTTTGGTCCTTGGTCCAGGGCTGACGGGTCGCGAAATAAATGGATTTCGAGTCGCTGGACCAGGCGAAGGCGTGGACTTCCTCATCGCCCGAGGTGATGGCGATGGCCTCGCCGCCGTTGGGCGAGATGAGAAAGAGCTGGGCCACGTCTTTGTCTTTATCTTTGTCTCTGTTTTTGCCCTTCTGCGCGCCGCCTTTGTTGCGGTCTTTCTTCTTGCCTTCATCGGCGTCGGGATCGGCAGCCTCGGCTTTGCGTTCCGAGAGGAAGGCGATCCACTGGCCGTCGGGCGACCATTGCGGCGCGGAGTCGTGCCCGGATTGCGTCAAGGGCACGAGACTGCTGGATGCCGTGCGATAGAGCCAGAGCTCTTTGCGGAAGATTTGCTGGTCCCAGTCGGCCCGTTCGGCTCCGATGACGACGGAGTTGCCATCGGGCGAAACTCTCACGGCGTCGAAGCTCACCGAGTTGAAGAACTCGTCGAGAGTGAGCTTGGGCTTTGCGGCTTGGGCGTGGGCTAGGATCGCGGCGCAGAAAATAGATGTGAATGACAAAAGCAGGATGGATCGTTGCATAGGAGATTTTCGCATAGGGTTTCCGCGGGTTGCTCGGGATGGCAGTTTATGTTCCTTACGGTGATATCGGTTGCGCGTTGTGGAGCGCGTCCTCCATCGGCTGGCTGCTGGGTATGGCTTGTTCCACGATGCGCCAACCGTCGTCATAGCTGCGGAATCCGACGGTCGACAAGTAACGAACTCCGCTGTCGTAAAGCGCCGCGCCCACCGGATTGATGGAAACCCAGCGCCAGGTGAATTCGACATCGGCGAAGTTGCCGGCCTTGCTGATGCCGGTGATGGCGGCGAGTTCGCGGTGCGCGACTTCGATTGCGATTGGGCCATTATCCGGCAACGAACCGCCAATCAGCGGTTTTACGGTATCGACTCCGAGCGGGGTGAGCAATACATCCCAGCAGGGGGGAGGGTCCATTCCGGCAGGACACTTTTTTTGTTCGCTGCCGATGATCCATCCGCGACGCTGCAGCACCAGCGAGTCGGGAGAGCTGAACTCCTTGTTGGAGACGATGCCGGTTCGCAGCCAGAACACGCCCGACTCTTTGAAGGTATCGGAGGCTGAGATCAAGTCGCCGGCGAGGCGCCGCGTCAGGAAATAGCGCGGAGAACAACCCAGGCCCAGGCCCAGACACAACAGGGTCGCCAGCAGGAATACTATTGTCGCTCTTGTCTCGCGCATGAATGTCGATTAGGGTCGCGAGAGGATTTTAACCAATTGCGCCTGCTTGCGGGGGAGAAAAGGCGAGGACGCAATTTGGCCGTCAAATTTCTCCGACCAGCGGCCGGGGACCGGCGCATGACAGGACGGGCAACCGCCCTGCGGCGTTAGATTGTACTTTTCGATCGAATATCCGTGGCGCTGGATCAGCAACGCGCCACACTGATGGCAATGTGTGTCTTCCAAACCCTTGACCTGACCGGAAAGGTTGCCGGCGTAGATGTAACGCAATCCAGATTCGCGGCCGATGGCGGCGGCGCGGAGCAGGTCTTCCGGGCGCGTATCGGCGGGCGAAGTCATTTTGTAGTCCTGATGAAAAGCGGTGACATGCCAGGGGATGTCGGGCGAGACGTCGGCTAGAAATTCTGTCAGCTGGCGGAGTTCCTCGTCGCTGTCGTTGAAGCCGGGAATGAGCAGGGTGACGATCTCGATCCAGATGCCCATGCGGTGCAAACTGCGGATGGTGTCGAGGATCGGCTGCAGGCGTCCGCCGAGTTCGCGATAGTGGCGATCGTCGAAGCTCTTGAGGTCGACCTTGTAAAGATCGATCCACGGATGGAGATACTCGAGGACTTGCGGAGTTCCGTTGCCATTCGAAACAAAGGCAGTCTGCAAGCCTGCCTGGCGGGCTTGGCGGAAGACTGCTACCGCCCACTCGCTGGTGATCAGGGGCTCGTTATAGGTGCTGACCACAACTTTCGCGCCTTGGGCTAGTGCGTCTTTGACCAGCCCTTCCGGATCGGCGGCGAGCGGCGGCGCGATAGCATCCGGATCGCGCAGCGCTTGCGACGTGACCCAGTTCTGACAATACGAGCAGTGCAGATCGCAGCCTAGCATTCCGAAACTGTAGGCGAGGGCTCCAGGATAGGCATGGAAGAACGGCTTCTTCTCGATGGGGTCGCATTGCACTCCGGCAACATAGCCCCAGGGAACGTAGAGAGTGCCGCCGCGATTGAAGCGAACCTTGCAGACGCCGGGCTGGCCGTCGGGAATCGGACAGCAGTGTCCGCAGGCATAGCAACGAACGCGATTGCGATCCAGCTTTTCCCAAAGACCGGGGTCGCCCTCGCGGACGCGCTCACTGGCGGTCAGAATGTCACCTAAGGTGGCCACAGCTTCATTCTACGGCTGCGAGATGGAGGAAGGCCGCGCTTTATTTCGTTCTGGATTTCGCTTGGAGGCTATGAGCACGGATCCACCCTTCCGCCAGTTGGCGTGCGGCGGAGACTTGCCCGGGCGTCATTTGCGACGAGAGGCCTTCGATTCGAGATTTGCTCATCTCGTCGCCTTGTGCCATCGCGATCGCCGACCAGAAGTAGGCTCTCGACAAATCGGCGGGGACGCCGCGACCTCTCCAATAATAGGCCCCCAGCGCGCCCTGCGCGGCGACATTGCCCTGCTCGGCGGCGAGTTGGAACCACTGCACCGCCTGCGCGTCATCGTGCGCGACACCTTCTCCGTCGTGATAGCGCACGCCCATCTGCCATTGCGCGTCGGCGTCCCCCGCCTCGGCAAGCTTTTGCAACTCCGGCAGCGCCTTCGGCTCTGAGCTTCGATCGGCGGTACCTGGTTTGAACGGCGTCGATGCGGCTTCCGCCGACTTGACCAGGGACTTCTGCCCATCCTGCGATGCGGCCCAATTTCGCGCCGCAGGGCCGATTACATAGCCGGCCGCTGTCACTGCCACGGCAATGGACAACCCGAGCAACGCACGATACAGCAGGCGCGGCGGAGTTGCGGGAGCGGACTCCTGCTCTTGAACCACGACGCTCTGCACTGGAACCGGCCGCGAAACTTGCTCGCCGACCTCAGTTCTGTTCTCCTGCAAAACAGTTCGCGTTGCGGACTTAGAAGTCGACTCGGCTTCGCCCGGCTGGATGAATTGACGCTGCGAGGCCTCCGCCGCGACTGACACATCGTCTGGTTGGATCGGCGTTCCCGATTGAGCGCTCTCAACCGGCGCGTTCGGGAACTGGGTCTTGGGAATCATTTCGACGAGCTGATCCAAAACCATCCCTTGGGCTTTCGTAAAACCACGGGGATGTGGAGAGAAGACCTCCAGCACACCCGCGACCCGGAAGTCCGACACGACGGGAGCGGCCATGAGCGAGCCAATGCCCAAGGAGCGGCAAAGGTCGGGATCGACACGCGGATCGTTGCCTGTATCCTCGCACCATACAAGACGGCCGCTGCGAACGCATTCTCCCGAGAGGCCTTGTCTTGTGTCCAGAGGGGCTCCCAACGGCGGCGCTGGTTCCCCGGTTCGCACCCGGCAAGTCATCTGGTCACCGGTGAAAAACGCGAGGGCCGCACCGCTGGACTCCGTGAGACTCAGGGCGCAATCGGCGATGAATTGGAGAACGGCAGCGACGTCGTTCCCGAGATCTCGCACCCTGCGGCGCACCGTTTCCATCGCGGCCAGCGGTCCGATTCCAGCCGTACTGGAGACAACCACGCTGGATTCAGGCAACGGCGACGGCTCGAGCGTTGTTGTTGTTGTCGTTGTCGTTTCCCCGCTCGCTTCTGGGTTCGTTTCCCCGTGACGCGCGATTTGCTCGGTTCGGGCCTCACGGTTCGAGCAAGCGATCAGCAAGTTGTCGAAAAGCCATTCCTTCAGAATTTTCTGGGAATTTTCGGAGAGCGAAGAGAAGCGGATCCCGCCACGGCCCGCGTCATCGCTCCAGATGACCTGGCCACTGCCATGGATGTAGCTTTTCGTTTCCGGCAAATCGAGGCAGAGCGTGACGGCCCGATTCATTTCCAGGCGCTCGCTGGTCTGGACGGCGAACCCATGTTCGTGGAGGTCGAGCAATTCGCTCAGATCCACAACCATCCCAGTTTGCGGGCCGTTAAAGCTGGCGTACACCGGAGTGTTAAGTTTTTGGCGAACCGAGAGACGCCGCTCTCCTTGAGGAAGTCCGGCAATTGGATCCGGCAATCTGCGAACGCTCCGATCCATCTTGGCCTCATTCTAACTCGGGAGCGAAGGCAAGGCGCAAGATAAATTGCAGGGACTCTCTTGGGCTCTTGCCGCAGACTTCTTGCAGGTGTTCCATCCTGCTTGTCAGAGATTCGCGGCCCGCAGGGGTGAGTCGAATTGCGCCGCCGGCACGAGGGCGTCGGGCGCCGTCAGCACTCGTTCGAGCGCGTCGGCGAGGATCGCGGGAAATTCGGAGGTCAGGAGGTTGACATCGAGTTGAAGATCGCGCCGGCTGTAGATACGGTAAACGACGAGGGAACCGCGAGGCTGCTTCGAGGTTGTCACCAGATCCAAAGTCAGCTTCCACGAGGGCTGGCTGGAAATTGCGGCCATGTGAGGGAACTTGCTCCAGTGAAGGTGGCTGGCGCTTTCGCCGAAGACGGTTCGATCTCCGGGAAGCGGTCGCAGGTGCAGTTCGAAGGCATCGAAATCGTTGCTGTTGAACGCGGCGACCAGAACGCTGCGCAGTTGCGCGTAATCGCGGGCCACTTTGAGTTCCTCGATGGCGCGGCGCACGGAAAGATTGTTGATCACGATTTGCCGCTGATCGATGGTGCGTTGCGCCACGCGCCGCAACTCTCCAAACTCCGGGTAATTCAGATGCTGAACCCCAAGCCAAACGCCGGTTCCCACCACCGCCAGCACCAGACCCAGGGTGCTGCCCGTCGGCCAAAGCAAGAAAAGGCTGAGCATGGCGAAGACGCCGGAGACGGCGTAGAGAACGATTACTACCTGGCGATGGGAAAAGCCCATCTGCAACAACTTGTGGTGAATGTGCTCGCGATCGGAGGTGAAAATCGGACGCCCACTGATGAGCCGCCGCGAAATGGAGAGCAGCGTCTCCAGAATCGGCAATCCGAACGAAACCACCGGAATGGCGACCGCGACAAAGGTCGGCGCCTTCTGCTCTCCCGCAAGAGCGAGCGCACTGAGCATGAAGCCAATGAACAGACTGCCCGAATCGCCCAGGAAAATCGTGGCGGGATTGAAGTTGAAGCGAAGAAATCCCAGGATGGCGCCCGCGAGCGTGACGCTCATCAGGGAACCCAGCCAGGAATGGTTGACCATGGCGCAGACGAAGAAGACCATCGTCGAAAACAAGGCCGATCCGGCGGCTAAACCATCCAGCCCATCGATGAGATTGAAGGCGTTGGTGACCGCAACCACCCACAGCACCGTCAAGGGCAAGCCGAGGAACCAAGGCACCGAGTAGGATCGAAAAATCAGCGGCAGATCGAGAACACGCATTCCGCCGGCGAACAGCATGACGGCGGCGACCGCCTGCACGGAAAACTTGAGATAGGGACCCGCCCCGCGGAAATCGTCGTAAAGGCCCAGACAAAAAATCAGGCAGCCAGGAATGTAGATCCGGAGCAGAGTGGCAGGAGCGAGTCCCTCAACCAGTCGCGGGAATACCAGGGAGAGTCCGAGCCAGACGATCAAACTAACCGAGAACGCCAGGAAAATCGCGACACCGCCCAAGCGGGGGAGCGGGGTCTGGTGGACATGTCTTCCGCCTCGCGGCGCGTAGACCCAACCTCTGCGATTGGCCACGTCCCGCACTTCTCGCGTAGCAATAAAGGACACCATCAACGAGAAGGCGAATAAGCCAAAAAACAGAAGCGTCAAGATCAGAGTTCCTTCCGGTTGAAACATCCGCTAACCGCGCGCACGGCGCTGGAGTTTCGGCCCACTAGTCTGGACGGGGTTTCCCCATTTCGTAGCGCGTGTGAAACCAAGTTTCTTTGCTCGAACTATACAACTCGCCGTGGTCGTTGGGCAACTACTCGACTGCGTTTTATGGTTGATTTTGGTCCAACGGCAGATCGTCTCAGACGGGCAAAGCAGGCGTTCTGCGCCAGTTTTTGAGCGGTCTGCGTGTGTTAAACTCGAGCCACGCGTAGGTACAGGAGTCTTGGTATGTGCGGGCGGTATCGTCGCTTCCTGTTGCGAAGCTTGTACATTTTATTTGTCGGTATGTGCTGTCTTCGTCTGATGGCCCAGACGCCGGCCGTGGCAGAAGCGCCGCAGCCCGCGAATGCGACCGCGAGCCCGTCGTCTCCCCGTCTGCTGGCGAATTCCAACGTAAAGCTGGGCATCGGCGATCTGATCGAAATCGCGGTGTTCGGAGTGCCGGAACTCTCGATCAAGACGCGTATCAGCGGTTCGGGAGACATTTACCTTCCCCTGATCGACTACGTCCACGTTGCCGACCTTACGACTGACGAAGCGCAAGAATTGGTCCAAAAGCGACTGGAGGACGGAGGGTTCGTCCGGGGCCCGCACGTTTCCATCTTTGTGGACGAGTCTGCCGCGCAAGCCGTCACGCTGGTGGGAGAAGTCGCCCGCCCCGGACCTTACCCGGCGATCGGCGATCGTCGACTGTTCGACCTGCTCTCGGCAGCGGGAGGGTTGACCGACAAGGCGGGCCGCACCGTGACCATTGAACATCGTGGGGGCGAGAAGGTCGAGCTTCAGCTGTCATCAAACTTGACCGAAGATACCCAGAACAACGTGGACGTTTTTCCCGGAGACACGATCATTGTGTCGCGCGCCGGAATCGTTTACGTCGTGGGCGATGTGCAGCATCCTAGCGGATTTATGATGGAGGATAGCGCCATTTCCGTTCTCAAGGCCTTGGCGCTGGCCGGCGGCAGCACCCGCACTTCGGCCTTGAACAAGACCAAAATCCTGCGGCAGACGCCGACTGGAATCCAGGAAATTCCCGTCGACCTCAAGAAAGTGCTTTATGCCAAGGCGCCGGATGTGGCCATGGTGAAGGGCGACGTTTTGTTTATCCCGGGAAGCGGCGCCAAGGCTGCGGCCTATCGCACGGCGGACGCAGCGATGTCGCTATCCACCGCCTTGGCGGTGGTTGCGGCTCATCCTTAGAGTTAGAGTTCTTCGAGCAAGAGCGCTTGGAGCACGGTAATGTAGTCTCGTGCCGTCTTTTCGCGGGAAAATTGGTTGACGATGTAGGCGCGCCCGCTGGCTCCCATTTGCCGCCTGCGCTCGGATTCTCCCGCCAAATCAAGGATCGCCTTCACGAGGGCTTTACTGTTCTCCGGTTCGACGAAAACGCCAGCGTGGGCAGTTTCGACAATCTGGCGAGCCTGCCCGTCGACCGCGACAATCACGGGCCGCTCGCACGCCATGTATTCCAGCAATTTGGTGGGAATCACAGTCTTAAACAGTTCGCTCTTTCTTAGCATGACCAGGCAAAGATCGGCCGCCGAGACGTAGGCGGCAATCCGTTCCCGTGGCTGCTGATCGAGGAATTTAATATTCTGAAGTCCGCGCTGGGCGGCGAGTTTTGCGATCCGGTCTTTTTCCGCACCTTCCCCGATCAGTAAAAACATCGTGCTCGGCAACGCCGTCTGCAGTTCTTCGGCGGCGGCAATCAACGTCTCCAGTCCATGCGCATTACCCATCGTGCCGATGTAGCAAATCAGGAAACGATCTTCGAGATGCAACTGCTTTCGTACTTCGGCCGCTGCCGGGTCGAGGCGGAAAACATCGGTCTCGACGCCATTCTCTACAGTAGAGATCTTGGCGGCGGGAACGTTCCAGTAGCGCATCAGATGGTTGGTGAAGGCCGGTGCGACGACGACGATGCGCTGGGCGCGGCGATAAAGAAATCCGGCGATTGCACCCAACGTGCGATGGAGCAGACTGCCTTCGCTGCCCGCGCCGACGGCCGCCAGCGATTCCGGCCAGAGATCGCGGACTTCAAAAACAAAGGGGACGCGCTTCCACCAAGCCAACCACCATCCCGCAAGGGCGCACAGCAATTGCGGAGAAGTGGCGATGACCACGTCGGGCTTGGGCAGAGCCAACCCGCTGATCGCTGCCGAGACGCAGAAGGACGCGTAATTGCGGATTCGTTCGTGCGCCTTTCGGTTGGGAAGCGGCCAGAGCCAGGTACGAACGACTTTCACGCCATCGATGGTGTCGGTGCAGTGAAGGCGATGCAATCGCGATCGCCACTCCTCGGGTACGACTCCGGTGGGATGATTCGGAAATCCGGTGAGGACGGTGACATCATGTCCCATGCGCGCCCAATGGCGCGACAATTCCGCGACGCGCGCAGCCGGCGCTCCCATTTCAGGCGGAAAATATTGCGAGACGTAGAGAATTTTCACGATACGTATTCAGGCGCGATCAGTAATGCAGTAGTTTAAAGACGCTCTTCTCGACCAGAGCGCGGGTGCGATTGCCGCGATGCTGCGCGTAGCCTTCCCAACGGTCGGCAACCGCCGCGAAGCGCGTATCGCCTGTCAGCGTCGACATTACTCGCAACTGTACGACATGCAAGCGATGATAAAAAGGGCTCGCCAGCATTTTCAGACGGGTTCCCGACTGTTCATACAGCGACCAGTAACCGGTGTCGAATCGCGCGAGATTGCGGACTAGAGTCTCGACGCCGCGGTCGAACATTTGCTTTGCCGAAACATCCGCATGTGCCAGCCAGAAATCGAAAACTCCCCAGAGCGCCCACATGAAGCCGTTCAGAATATGCGTGGGCGGATCGACGAGATATTCTTCGATCCAGAGATTTTTCCGATCGTCTTCAAAGAGCACGCCGCCTTCGGAGATGGGCAGCGTCAGCGCGACAAACGCCTGTTCGGCGGCGCGCTGATGTCTCTCGTCCAAGCCATGAGCGTATGCCCGCAGCAGAAGTGAAACACCCTGCCCCTGCGCGAGACCCGAATACCAGGGCGACTTGAGGGTGTCGCGGTAGTCCCAGTCGAAATGGTGGTTCCAGACCCAGAGACCGTGAGCGTTCTGTTCCTGGTTGGCGGCAAGCCAATCGGCAGCCCTAAGACATTTTTGCCAACGGTTTGTGTCGCCTGCCTCGCAGAACAAGTTGTAATTCGCGAGACCCCACTGTGCGATCGCAATCGGGTTGTACTGCAAACCAATGGTTCCGTGGTAATCGAGCATGGGAATGCCAGCGCCGTCGTAGTGCCCAGCGTAGTCCGCTTTTTCACGAAACAGCATGTAATACTCGCCAAGCTGGCTGGAGGTGGCGCGTGGGTTGGCTTCCGGCGTCTCATGCCAGAACGTCAACTGGCTCCGCCCCGATCCCAGATAGGCGCTGAAGATTCGCCGATAGTAGTGCCAACGCGCCATGCTCATGCGGACTCGACTTCCCAGATCGTGGTAACGAGATCGTCCCGCTCGACCGCGATGGTCGTGGCTGCGAGATAACGAGTGGAGTTTTCGCCGCCGGGCAGGAATGCGTT
>Ga0302192_10001632_pt1 | contig 14089 bp, 13 predicted proteins | sample II_Bog_E3_2_FD_200230 | JGI IMG/M metagenome (GOLD analysis project Ga0302192, IMG submission 200230) | Peat permafrost microbial communities from Stordalen Mire near Abisko, Sweden - II_Bog_E3_2 | ecosystem: Environmental > Terrestrial > Soil > Wetlands > Peat | place: Sweden: Abisko...
TCTGTATGTGCCATGGATCATTAAAGACATTATTGATGATGTCTTAGCAAACCGTGATATGCAGATGCTCAATACAATTGCCATTGGGATTGTTGTTGTATTCTTTTTTAGAGGACTGTTTTTTTATGGACAAACCTATTTGGTTTCCTATATTGCCCAAAGAGTAATTATCGATATAAGGCAAATGCTTTATGTGAAATTTCAGCGGCTGTCGCTGGCCTATTATGAAAAAAAACAAACTGGCACCATCATGAGTTACATTACGAATGATGTGGCGGCTCTGCAATCTGCACTCGTAGATAGCTTAATTGAAATGGTGACAGAAGGTTCAGTTCTGATTGGTTCCGTGGGGACAATGTTTTATCTGGACTGGAGACTAACATTGCTCACGTTGATTACAGTGCCGCTCATAGCGCAGGCTATGAAAATTTTTGGCAGCAGACTAAAATCCAGTGGTTCCGTCATCCAGGAACGCATTGCCGATATTACATCGCTTTTACAAGAAGCTATATCAGCGGTCCGGGTCGTTAAATCCTTTGTACGGGAAGATTACGAAATAGACCGGTTCAAAAAGCAAAACTTCTTGAATTTTAGAGCGCAGATGAAAAACACACAACTCATGGCAATTCTGTCACCAACGGTAGAGTTCTTAGCCGCGATTGCAGTTACTCTTATTGTCTGGTATGGTGGATATGAAGTTGTCAATGGTACTCTTACGGCAGGAGCTTTAATTGCATTTTTGACTTATTCTGTAAATTTAGCAAATCCAGTTAAACGCCTTAGTCGTGTATACGGAACTATTCAAAAAGCCATGGCGGCGGCTGATCGTGTGTTTGATGTATTAGATACAGAAGAAGATATTCAAGATAAAGACGGGGCTATTGCTTTGCCGAAAATTGACGGGAAAGTTACGTTTGAAAATGTAGTTTTTGAATACAAAAAAGATACACCGGCACTTCGCAGTATCTCGCTGGAAGCGAAACCAGGACAAATGGTAGCCATTGTTGGTCCATCTGGGGCCGGAAAATCCACCATTGCCAATTTGATTCCAAGGTTTTATGATGTGAACTCTGGTGCGATTAAAATTGATGATGTAGATATTCGCGATGTACAGATGAAGTCGCTGCGCCAGCAAATCGGCATTGTTCCACAAGAAACGATGTTGTTTAGCGGTACTGTGGCGGAAAATATTCAATATGGGCGTTTGGAAGCAACCAGAGAAGAAGTGATTGAAGCAGCCAAAGCTGGTAATGCCAATGAATTTATTCTTGAACTTCCGAATGGTTATGAAACGAAAATTGGTGAACGCGGCTCCAATCTTTCCGGAGGACAAAGACAGCGTATTGCAATTGCAAGGGCCATACTCAAAAATCCACGAGTCTTAATTCTGGATGAGGCTACATCAGCATTGGATACAGAAAGTGAAAAACTGGTGCAGGGTGCACTTGATAAACTGATGATTGGGCGTACTTCTTTTGTTATAGCCCACAGGCTCTCGACAATCTTGCAAGCAGACCAAATTATCGTACTCGAGCGTGGTCAAATCAAGGAAGCTGGCACACATACAGAACTTCTTAGAAAAAGAGGTCTCTACAGCAATTTATATAATATTCAATTCAATAAAAAAACGGAAATATAAAGACTAAATTTTGAAAGTCTGAATAAAATGTAAAGATTTTGTAAAACTTTCAATTAGTACAAAGGGTGGAGACACTATGCAGATACTTTACAATATAGCCACAGTCTTGCTGGCGATTCTGGCAATACCGTTATTGGTTATTCGTGCAATAAGAGAAGATGGTTTTATTGAACGAATTAAGCAGAGTCTGGGGAATCTTCCGAAACATGCACTGGATGCTGTTGAAAAGAAACAATGCATTTGGGTTCATGCTGCTTCGGTTGGTGAAATCGTGGCGGCCAGTCCGCTCATTAAAGAATTTCGGATGGAATTTCCGAACAGTCCAATCTTAGTATCTGTTGTAACAAGCAGCGGTTATGCCATGGCAAATCGTATTGTCAAAGATGCCGATACGATTATCTATTTTCCTTTGGACTTACCATGGATTGCTGAGAATCTTGTAAAAAAAGTCCGACCTCGTGTTTTTTTGCCGGTAGAAACAGAGTTATGGCCAAATTTTTTGAAAGCCGCGCGTCGTTTTGATATTCCGGTTATGATGGTGAATGGACGTATCAGTGATAAGAGCGTGAAACGATATCATCATTTACACAGTTTGTTAAAAGACATGATTGGAAGCGTTCATACATTCGCGATGCAGTCCGATATCGATGCCCAGTACATTGTTCGTCTGGGAGCAGCCGCAGATCTCGTTACGGTTACAGGTAATACGAAATTTGATCAGACTTATACCAACGTATCATCGGATGAAAAGCGGCAAATGATTTTTGAGATGGGACTTGCAAATGCCACGGGCATTTTGCTTGCTGGCAGTACACATAAAGGTGAAGAAAATCATATATTAGAGGCATTTCGTCAGCTTAGAAAAAAATTTCCAACGGTGAAACTAGTGATTGCACCGCGTGATATCATGCGTAAAGATGAAATCATGACGCTCTGTCAAATGTTTCAGTTTAAAGTCAAGACACGGACTGAACTGCAAGCCCATCCGGCAACGGATCATGACGTGGTGATATTAGATACGATTGGCGAGCTGGGGAAAGTTTATAGTGTCGGGGATGTTATTTATGTTGGCGGAAGCCTGATCCCGCATGGTGGACATAACATTTTGGAACCAGCAGCCCATGGTAAAGCCATTATTGTTGGTAATCAGATGTTTAACTTTAAAGATACCCATGCCCTTTTTTCCAAACGGAATGCCTGCATTACGGTCCAAAATCAGGCTCAATTAGGTGTGAGTATTGAAAAACTTTTTAGTGATCCAATCGAACGATGTCGCATGGAACAAGAAACATTAGAAATTATGAAAGAAAACCGCGGCGCTGCTCGCAAAAGTGCAGTTTTGCTGCACGAACTCTTGAATGAATGTGAACAACGACAAAATTCCGGTATCGTTCGATCAACCGAAAAAATAGAAAATTTCCAGACATGGCTTTATCAATTAGTTCATGGACGCGCGAAACATGGCTTTCTGTCACAATTTGCTATCAGTATTCTCTACAGTTTTTCGTTTATTTATCACTTATTGGTGAATTTTAAATTGGCCGGTTATCGATGGGGCATTTTAAAACAAGAAAAACTTGCTTGTCATGTAATTAGTTTGGGCAATATTACTGTGGGTGGTACAGGCAAAACACCAACAGCCCAAAGATTAGCCCGCGACATTCGTGATATGGGGTATCGGGTTGTAATTTTGAATCGCGGCTATCGGGCAAAATGGAAAGGTCAGGTTGGTGTGGTATCCGATGGGAAAAAGCTTTATATGTCAGCGGCTGAAGCCGGCGATGAAGCATTCCTACTAGCCAAAAACTTACCAAATGTACCAGTCCTTATTGGGGCTGAACGAGCCATAACGGGACAATATGCTGTTGAACATTTTGGGGCTGAAGTAGCTATTCTTGATGATGGTTATCAACATTGGCAGCTTGAACGCGACATGGATATATTGCTCATTGATGCAATCAATGTGTTTGGCAACAGCTATATGCTGCCGCGTGGTACACTGCGAGAACCAGTTACTCACCTGGATCGGGCTGATGTGTGCCTGATGACGAAAGTCGATCAGGCGGCTCCAGGGGCTTGTGAACAAATTAAAGAAACGGTTGCAAAATATAATGAACAGGCGCTTATTGTCGAAAGTATTCATTTACCCCGCTGCTTTATTGAAGTAGCAGATTGGGATCGTGATATTGCGGCAGAAGGTATTGATATAAATTATATGCATAATAAAACAGTTATGGCTGTTTCCGCAATCGGAAATCCTGCATCCTTTGAACAGACAATCAGTGATACGGGAGCTGTTATTGTCGAAAGTTTGCGCTATCCCGATCATCATGACTATACGGTAGAAGAAATGCAGGATGTCTTTCGGCAATCGATGGAACAAGGTGCGGAAGCAATCATTATTACGGAAAAAGATGCCGTTAAAATTCCCAGTGAAATCATCCATGCGGTTCATCCAATCCCAATTTATGTAATCAGCATTGAAATTACCTTCCAGGAAGGCGATCTTGCATTCCATGAATTATTGAGCCAAAGTCTTAAGAAAAAATTAGGCAAATAAATAAAATTTGAAATATCAATATATACAATGCATTAAAGAAATTCACCTAGCCTATCAGTCTACCAGGATAACACAACGCAACGCTATAGCCCATTTCCTGACGGCTGCCATATAGAATATTTAATGCAAATTATATACATGCCAGATAGGAGTTGTTTTGCGTGAAAATATTATGTGTAATTCCAGCCAGATATGCTTCGACACGTCTGCCTGGTAAACCACTTGCCGATATCAATGGGAAACCAATGATCCAAAGAGTCTATGAACGGGCCTGTTTAGCAAAAAGTCCCAAGCAAGTTCTGGTAGCTACTGATGACAAGCGGGTATTTGATGCCATCAAACAATGTGGCGGACAAGTGATGATGACGGCAAAAGATCATGCCAACGGTACAGATCGTCTAGCTGAAGTGGCTAAAAAATACACGGATATGGATATCATTATCAACGTGCAAGGGGACGAACCACTTATTGAACCACAGATTATTGATGCCCTTGCTGCCGCTTTTATCGAAGATCCCGAACTTAACATGGCAACAATCATGACACCCATTGAAGAAGCTGAAAAAGAAAATCCGAATAATGTCAAAGTCGTAACGGATCGAAATGGTTATGCCTTGTATTTTTCGCGGTCGTTGATGCCATATCCACGGGTTAATACAGGAGTTCAGGTATATAAACACATTGGAATTTATGCTTATAAACGTGAATTCCTGCTGCAGTATGCGGCAATGGAATCTACGCCACTGGAAAACACCGAATCCCTTGAACAATTGCGTGCCCTTGAAAATGGCTATAAAATTAAAGTATTAAAAAGTAATTTTAAATTTGTCGGTGTTGATACACAAGAAGACTTGCTGAAAGTAAATGAAATCTATAAAGCTTTAGAAAATTCCTAAATAGAAAATCAGAGAAGTGACGTTTTAAAATTCGTAAATTTTGAAAGGTGGTATATAGTATGAATACAGTATCCGTAGGAAATATTAAAATAGGTACAGGACATCCATTAGTCTTGCTGGCCGGACCTTGCGTCTTAGAAGGTTTAGAACGCAGCCTTAAAATTGGTCGGGGCATCAAAGAAATTACGCAGCGTCTTGGCATTCCTTATGTCTTTAAAGCATCGTTTGACAAAGCGAATCGTTCCTCTTTCAATGGCTTTCGTGGTCCGGGACTAGAAGCTGGTCTCAAGATGCTGCAAACGATCAAAGATGAATTGCAGGTACCGATTGTCAGTGATATCCATAATGAAAACCAGATTGATGCAGCCGCAAAAGTGCTTGATATCATTCAAATACCAGCATTCCTTTGTCGTCAGACCGATCTTCTATATGCTGCGGCGAAATCCGGCAAGACAGTTAATGTTAAAAAAGGTCAGTTTATGTCACCAAAAGATATGGAAAATGTCATCCACAAACTTGAAGAAGGCAACAATAAGAATATACTCCTAACAGAACGGGGTGCATCTTTCGGGTATAATAACCTTGTTGTCGATATGCGGTCGTTCCCTATTATGCGTTCTTTTGGCTATCCGGTTGTATTTGATGCAACACATAGCGTACAGCTTCCTGGCGGTGCGGGTACGTCTTCGGCGGGAAATCGTGAATATGTCGAATATCTTACACGGGCTGCTGTTGGTGCGGGCGTGGATGCACTCTTTATGGAAGTTCATGATAATCCGGAAGAGGCTCTGTGCGATGGACCCAATATGGTTTATCTCGATAAATTGGAAGAGCTTTTAAAAGATGCATTAGCCATTAATGAAATTGTGAATAAACATAAATAATAGAGCGGAGGTATGTCCAATGATTAAAGAAAAAGCAATTGAAACACTCAATATCGAAGCGGATGCTGTCAGAGCCCTGATCCCGCGAATTGATGACGAATTCGAGCAAGCCGTTCAATTTATTCTGACCGGCAAAGGTCGTGTTGTTGTAACTGGCATGGGCAAATCAGGTCATGTTGGTCGAAAAATTGCTGCCAGCTTGGCAAGCACTGGTACACCAGCATTTTTCATGCATCCCGCGGAAGCTTTTCATGGTGATCTTGGTATGGTAACAGAAAATGATATTGTTTTGGCGATTTCCAATAGTGGTGAATCGACTGAAATTGTAAATATATTAGCATTAATCAAACGAATTGGGGCTACGATTATTGCGATGAGTGGTCGTCGCGATTCTGCACTTGGTAAAAATGCGGAATTTTTTATCGATATTGGTGTAGAACGTGAAGCTTGCCCACTTGGGCTCGCACCAACCGCCAGTACGACAGCTACACTCGCCATGGGTGATGCTATAACCATTGCCCTCCTGTCAGCACGCAATTTTACCGCACAGGATTTTGCTTTATTCCATCCCGGCGGTGCTCTTGGTCGCAAACTTCTCTTGACCGTAGAAAATATAATGCATAGCGGTGAAGACAATCCAGTTATTTCGGTCCATCAAACCGCTAAGGAAGCGTTGTTTATGATGACCGATAAAGGTCTTGGTGCAACTTCTGTCGTTGATACGCGGGGCTTTTTCATTGGGCTCGTGACGGATGGGGATATTCGCCGCAGTCTTGCGAAAGGCAGTCAGTTCCTCGATGAGCCGATCGAAAATCTGATGACAAGAAAGCCCAAGACAATTAACAAAGAAAAGCTGGCAGCAGCAGCTTTAAGCATCATGGAGAAAAATAAACCACATCCGATTACGGTGCTTCCTGTTGTTGACAATGAAAACAAACCAATTGGTATTGTTCATATTACGGATTTACTGCGTCAAGGGGTTGTCTAGAATGGAAAAGACAGTAAGTCTGGATCTTATAGAACGGGCGAAAAAAATCAAGTTGCTAATTCTCGACGTGGATGGTGTGCTGACGGATGGCAAGCTCATTATTGGTCCGTCCGGTGAAATTTGTAAAACGTTTCATGTACACGACGGTCTGGGCATAGCAATTAGTAAAAAGTTTGGTTTAAAAACGGCAATTATTACGGGAAGAATATCCAAAATGGTTGCGTTCAGGGCTAATGAACTTAAAATCGACGCGCTTTACCAAGGACAAAGCAATAAAATGAATGCTTTGGTCAAGCTGCAGCAAGAATTCCAGGTCAATCTCGATGAAATTGCTTATGTTGGTGACGATTTGATTGATTTGCCAGTTATGACTAGAGTCGGTTTAGCTTGTGCAGTACCAAATGCAGTGACCGAAGTCAAAGTGCATTCACACTACATAACAGAAGCCCACGGTGGACATGGAGCAGTACGGCAGGTTATCGAAATGATTCTCAAAGCACAAGGCTTTTGGGATCAGGTTATTTCAGATTATATCCAGGCAAAACCGTTCGAAGATATAGAGCAATAAAGAGAAAAATATGGTATGATAGACTATAAAGTCATTCTCCTTTCTTTGGAGAAGATTTTTATTACATTTGACTGATAGAAAAGGAGATTCGAACTCCATGCAATATAAAATTTTAAAATTGATTAGTTATATTCTATGCCGAATGCCGCATCCTTTTATTCTTTGGCTTGGCAAATATATGGGCTTATTGTATTTCAATATTGCGGCTAAACAACGCAATCGTGCCATTCGGCAGCTGCGGGAATCACTTGGTAAATCACAAGAAGATGCTGAAAAGCTGATTCGGGGTTCTTTTATCAATATTGGTCGTAATTTTTTGGAAATTATGTATATGCCGAATTTAAAAAAAGAAAATTTCGAAACCTATATGGAAATCGATCATATAGCACGTTTTAAAGATGCTCTAGCCGAAGGTCATGGTGTCGTTATTTTAACGGCACATGTTGGAAACTGGGAATGGCTTTCAGCGGCACTTGCTTTTTCCGGCATACCACTTACGGCGATAGCCAAACCACAACCGAACGAGCAGCATACCCGTATACTGAATGAGTTTCGGGCGATGGTCGGGGTGGAGATTTTTTCGCGTGGTACCAGTGAACTTCTTGGTGCTGTGAAAGCACTGAAAAAAGGCAAAGCTTTAGGATTTCTGGTCGATCAGGATGCAGGTCCGGGCGGAGCCTTCGTTGATTTTTTAGGACGAACTGCCTCGACACCGATGGGACCGGCTGTATTTGCAAAAAAATTTTCTGCCCCCATCGTACCTGCATTTATTGTCCGCAAACCAGATGGAAAACACCAAGTTATTATTGGCGAGGTGCTCCATTATAAAGATAAGGGGAATTCCGACCAGGATTTGTATGATCTTACGGTAGAAATGACTCGTATTGTAGAAAAGGTCATTCAGGAGCATCCCACGCAATGGCTTTGGTTCCAGAAACGTTGGAATACGACACCGGAGATGAAAAAAACAAAACATCATATGGTGAAACAACAGGTGGCAGAAAATGAATAACACAAAAGGCAAAGCAATTATTTTTACATTTATAGCGTTGGGGGTTGCTTTGATCTATTGGGCGATTGTCACCCAGCCGGCTCCCCAAAGTAAAGATGTTCAACCTACAACAGAAAACAAAAGCATGAGTTATTCAGGTAACACAATTACGGAAGCAAAAAATGGTGTGAAAATATGGGAAATGACAGCCGAATTTATCGAAGTTGATGCTACTACACAAAATGTTACACTCAAAAATATGAATGGTAAATTTTATCAAACCAACGGTATAGTAGTTACGCTTACGGCACCACAAGCTCAATATGAAGCTAAGGCGAAAAATATTACCATTGATGGTGGTGTACATGCGACCACTACCGATGACAGTGATCTTAAGGCACAAAAAATGTTTTGGGATGCGGAGGCACAAACGCTTACCGGTGAACAGAATATTATCCTGCGACATGGTGATACTGTGATTGTTGGGGATAAAATTGAAACGCAGGATGGGTTCCAAAAAGTCAAAGTAAGCGGGAATGCACATATAACAAAAGGAGAAGCTCAATGATGAAACTGAAAAAAATGCAAATGGCACTGCTTACCACAGCTGTCTGCTTTATTCTGCTGACAGTAAACCCGTTGAACTCAATGCCAATACGGTTGAATATGATACACAGACTGGTCTGATTACAGCTACTGGCAGTGTGAAAATGATACAGGACGGCGCAGTTTTGACTGGAGCATCGGCACAGTATAATTCCAAGACGCAGGAAGGTTTTGTAACCGGTGGTGTTGTGGCAGACAAAGCAGATATGCATATGACAGCTGCAACAATTAAAACTTCAGGCGCCAATCATATGATCGCAACAGGCAATGTTGTTGTTGTCAAAGCAGATAAAACACTAACTGGTCCACAAATTGATTATTATCCGGACACAGATTATGCGGTCATTGAATCCAATGCGCGTGTGACAATGACCGATGGTACATTCACTTCAGACCGCATGGAAGCATATCTTAAGGAGAATCGCTTAATCGGTACAGGCAATGTTCATATTGTTAGTCCACCGAGAAACTTAGATGCAGTCGGAGATCAGGCAACATATTATGGACAAGATGATGGCAAAGTTATTTTGACGGGAAATGCTGTGGCAACACAAAATAACAATACACTGCGCAGCAACAAACTAACGATTTATCTCGCGGGCGGGAAAGCGGATGTAACAACCTAATAAAAGTCGCTTCGTTTAGTTAAATGTATTAAAAAACGATATCTAGCCTATCAGTCTTATACCCCATTCTTAACGATTGCCATATAAAGTATTTAATCCAACGTATATATGTAAGAAAAATGGAGGAATTGCCCCCGTGTTTATAGAAGCTAAAAATTTAGTTAAAACATATAAAAATCGCAATGCTGTTGATGGAGTTTCTTTAAAAGTCGCAAAAGGTGAAATTGTCGGCTTATTGGGACCGAATGGTGCAGGGAAGACCACCACATTCTATATGATTGTAGGTCTGGAACGACCAAGTAGTGGTGATGTGTATATATCAGATGTCAAGATTACGAAAATGCCAATGTATGAAAGAGCGGCGCAGGGAATCAGTTATTTAGCACAAGAGGCATCCATTTTTCGCAAGCTCACAGTTGAGGATAATCTCATGGCAATTTTAGAAACCACTAGTTTATCGAAAGAAGACCGACAAAAAAAGATGGATGCACTGCTGGAGGAGTTTCATATTGGACATGTGCGTAAACGCAAAGGTACAGAGCTTTCCGGTGGAGAACGCCGTCGTGTTGAAATTGCTCGCTGTCTGGCGATTGAACCACATTTTATTTTGCTCGATGAGCCCTTTGCTGGTGTCGATCCGATTGCAGTAGCTGATATACAGGAGATTATCGAATATCTCCGGCAGCGCGGCATTGGTATACTGATTACAGACCACAATGTCAGAGAGACACTAAGTATCGTTGACCGTGCTTATATTTTGAATGAAGGTAAGATTCTGCTTGAAGGTAATAAGGATATAATTGCCAACAGTGATATTGCCAAAAAATTCTATTTAGGTCATAACTTTACATTATAGGAGAAATGCAATGCGAATTTTAGATAAATATATTATACGAGAAGTTTTCCTCACGTTTATATTCGGCATATTTGCATTCTCCGCTGTTTTTGTTGGCTCAGGAACTTTATTTCGAATTGCTGAATATGTGACACAATATGGAGCATCCGTAACGGCAGTACTGCGATTGTTTGTTTTTAGTCTGCCTAGTATTATTGTTTTAACGTTTCCCATGTCGATGCTGCTCGCGACCTTGCTTACATTTGGCAAACTATCCGGGTCAAGTGAACTTACGGCGATGAAATCTTGTGGTATCAGTTTTTCACGGATTGCTGTACCGGTGCTTTTTGTTGCATTTTTTGTTAGCATTTTTGCGATTGCCTTCAGTGAGTTTGTTGTTCCCAAAGCAAATGAAGCATATAATAATATTGTTCATTATGAATTACAAGGAAATACTTTGCCAAAATCACAAGATCATATCATAGTCAAAGAAATCAAAGATAATAATATACAACGGCTTGTTTATGCACGGCATTATGATGCGACAACAAATTCCTTGCAGGGAGTATCGGTACAGGAATTTCAAAAGGAAGTTCTTGTCCATGTGGAAAATGCCGAATATGCTACATGGGAATCGGATCACTGGACCATGTATAATGGGATTTTGTATGATTTTTCGGATGGAGATACAGAACGGACGATTCGGTTTGATAAACAAAATTTACCAATTTTACAAGACCCAAAAGAATTAGTGCGAGAACAAAAGGACCCGGAAGAACTTACGATGAAAGAACTGCGGACGCAGATCAATATTATGAAATCACAATATGTGGATACGAAGAAGCTTGAAATGGAGCTATATCAACGCATAACAATTCCAATGGCAAGTTTAGTTTTTGCTTTGATTGGTACACCATTGGGACTGCAGCCAAATCGAACGAGTTCGTCGATTGGTTTTGGACTTAGTATCATCATTATTTTTATTTATTATAGTATCATGACTTTATCAAGTGCACTTGGTCAGGGCGGAATATTGGCACCGATTTATGCAGCTTGGCTGCCGAATCTAATTGGTTTGATTGTTGGTGCGATATTACTGCGCAAAGCAGCGAAATAATAAAAAAATTCTATTAAGGATGTGACTCCTTATGTACGGAATCGTTCTTATCACAGTTCTTGTTATTACTGGTGGTGCGGTCGCTTTTATTGGCGATCGTTTAGGAACGAAAGTCGGCAAAAAAAAATTGTCGATTTTTGGGCTGCGCCCAAGGCATACATCGATTATTGTAACGATTATTACGGGGATTTTGATTACAACATTGACTTTTGGTATTATGGCTGCTGTGTCGAAAGATGTACGGACGGCATTATTTGGTTTGGAAACGCTGAATAAAAAAATTCAGCAGACACAGAGAAATCTGCAAAATGCAACGATTCAATTGGCAGCAGCCAATGCCGAACAAAAGCAAACCGATGAAGACTTAGCTAAAACTAAAAGTGAAGTCGATACTTTGAAGAAAACGCAAGATGAACTGACGAATCGCAATGCTGCTCTTGAAGCTGGCAATGCAGACTTGGAATCGAAAAATAAAGACTTGACGGCTTCCAATGCCGATTTAGTAGGCAGTAATGAAACATTGTCCTCACAAAATACCAATCTTGCAAATCAAAATGACACATTACAGCAAAGCAATACAGTATTGAATGATGATAATAAAATACTCGAAAAGCACAATGCGGATCTTCGCAATGGTCTTCAATTTGTTCGTGAAGGGGCTATTATTTATCGTGCTGGTGAAGTCATTGCTGGTGGTCTTGTTAATAAATCCAATGAAGATAAAACGATCAATGCAGATCTTGCCAGTATTATCTATTTGGCAAATCGCAATATTACGGAACGTATGGGTCTTAAGAGCCCTGTCGAAGGTGTATGGATATCACAAAAAGAGTTTGAAACAGCTTTTAATACGATTAAAACCAGCCAACAGGAGCTTGTTGTTCGTATCGTTGCCGCAGGAAATCTGATTTATGGAGAACCGGTACGTGCCCATATTATGATTTATAAAAACAACATGATCTATAAAGACTCAGAGTTTATTTTTTCGGAAAAATTCAAAATGACGGGACCGGGGTCACAAGAAGCAGAACAGATGCTGGTAGGTTTTCTTAAAAACGTCAATGCTACTGCTGTGAGAAAAGGAATTTTGCCTGATCCAATCAAAGGTTCAGTGGGAATCATGACTGGATCGCAATTCTATGATATTACGAATAGTATTACGCCGCTTCATGGTGAGATTTTGCTCACAGCCTATGCTGGATCTGATACGAATGTTATGGGTCCGCTGAATCTGCGTATAAAAGTAGAAGAAATCATTGGCAGAAAAACACCGTGAACGGGTCAGTTTTATTGATTAAATAAGGGTAAAAAAGGGCTTCTCGATTCAAAAAGAGAAGCCCTTTTTGAAAAGGTGAATAGTATGAAACCAATTATATCAATTGATCCTGGAAAGGAAAAATGCGGTATTGCGATTGTCAATAAACTGCAGGGAGTTTTGTGGAAAAATGTCATTACTACACAAAATCTTAGTCAAACAATCCAGCGGCTGCTAATAGAATATGCTGCGGATCGAATTGTTATGGGGGATGGGACTACGAGTAAAAGTGCACAAATGAAAATACAAGTGGATTTTCCTCTGATCCCATTGCATATGGTTGACGAATATAGGACCACCGATGAGGCAAAAATTCGTTACTGGAAAGAAAATAAACCGCATGGCTGGAAACGGTTTATACCGACAACTATGCTGGTTCCGCCTGTCCCCGTGGATGATTATGTCGCTGTAATTCTCGCAGAATGTTATTTTTCTGTTAAAAACAAATGAAATTCAAAGAAAGCACTTGTTTTTACTAAAGTCCTATGCTATTCTAAAAAAGAATTTAATATAGAGCAAAGAATAAATTATAAATGAGGAAACATGGAAACTCGTTCTATATTTTTTTCCTTGCATATATTGAATATTTTGTATATTTTAGGAGACGTGTGGAATGAAAAAAACATTAGTAACTGCAATCACTACTGCCTTAGTAGTAGGTGCTGCCAGCACAACTTTTGCTGCAGCAAATCCTTACAGCGATGTTCCAAGTGATAATTGGGCATATGGTGCTGTAGCAAAATTATCGCAAGATGGTCTTATCTCTGGTTATGGCGATGGTACATTTAGAGGCAACCAAACATTGACTCGTTATGAAATGGCTCAGATTACAGCCAATGCTATTACCAAAGAAGATAAAGCCAATGCCGAAGACAAAGCTACGATCGATAAATTAGCGAATGAATACAGAGACGAACTTAGCAGCCTTGGTGTGCGGGTTGGAAAATTGGAAGCCAATCAGCCAGTTGTCAAATTCACGGGTGATTTGAGAGTGCGTGCTACAAGTGATGGTTATGATCAGGATACGAAAGCAAGTACAGTAGCATCGACATACAGACTTCGCT
>Ga0302192_10001640_pt1 | contig 14050 bp, 8 predicted proteins | sample II_Bog_E3_2_FD_200230 | JGI IMG/M metagenome (GOLD analysis project Ga0302192, IMG submission 200230) | Peat permafrost microbial communities from Stordalen Mire near Abisko, Sweden - II_Bog_E3_2 | ecosystem: Environmental > Terrestrial > Soil > Wetlands > Peat | place: Sweden: Abisko, Stordalen...
TTGAAAGTGCCGGGCTGGGCCTGGCCATCGTCAAATCCATCTGTGCTGCGCACGGCGCGGAAGTCGAGGTGCAGAGCGCCGTGGGCAGCGGCAGTTGCTTTCGGGTCCGGCTGCCGATCTTCAAAGGCTGAAATTATTTATCCAGCCATGAAATTCAAAAACAAAATTATGTCATCCCGTTTTGGAACCATTTTCACTGTTCTGGCGGTCGTCGCCGTCCTCGGTCTGGGCGGGCTATGGGCGGCGCATCGTGGGCGGGCGCCGGCGCCGGGGGAGGCCGGCCCGGCGGGAGTGCCGACGGCGGCCGTGGCGAAAGTGACGCGCGAAGACCTGTCCAAGGCGGTGGCCATGGATGCGGAATTCCGCCCCTATGTGGAAGTTGCGCTGCCCGCCAAAGTGACCGGCTACGTTGGCAAAATGAACGTGGATTTCGGCGACCAAGTCAAGGCCGGCCAACTGCTGGCCACGATTGAAGTGCCGGAATTACAGGCGGAACTGGACAACGCCCAGGCGGCCGAGGTCAAGGCTCAGGCCGATTACACCAACGCCAACCTGATTTATACGCGGTTGCAATCGGTCAATCAGGATCATCCCAATCTCGTGGCCCAGCAAGACCTCGACACGGCCCAAGCCAATCAACTGACCACCGCCGCCGCCATCGCCGCCGCCAAGGCCAATTTTGAAAAATATCAGGCCATGGTCGGTTATACGCAAATCACCGCGCCCTTTGACGGCATCATCACCGCTCGTTATGCCGACCCGGGCACGCTCATTGACGCCCAAGGCAAGCCGCTCGTGCGGGTCTCGGACAATTACCGGCTGCGGCTCGATTTTCCGGTCACGGTGGACTATGCAAAGGATGTCCATCTGGGGGATCCGGTGGCCGTGCGGGTGGATTCCCTCAACGGCAAAACTTTCACCGGCAGCATTTCGCGGTTCACCCATGAAGTGGATGACAACACGCGCACGATGATCACGGAAATTGAGGTGCCCAATCCGGATCTGGAACTGATTCCCGGCATGTATGCCACGGTGATTTTGAAAGTGGCGCAGCGTGCGCAGGCGCTGGCCATTCCCATCGAAGCCGTGGCCGGTGAAAAAAATCCGACGGTGCTGGTCATCAACCGCGCCGGGCAAATCGAGGAACGCGCCGTGCAACTGGGGCTGGAAACGCCGGATAAATACGAGGTGCTGGCCGGTTTGCGCGAGGGCGACCTGGTGGTGGTCGGCAACCGCGCGCAGTTCCAGGCCGGCGAAAAAGTTGAACCCAAGCTCCTCCAGCTTTCCTTGCACGATGAAAATTGAGATCAAACCCTTTAACGACCGCGTGCGCTTTGCTTTGGCCGTAACTTCCATTCGCCAGGGCGCGCGGACTGGCGCAGCGAAACCGGAGCGGCCGATTTTCCGAGCCGATACCCCAAAGAATGCTTTAAGCCCAACAAAAGTTTCCTTGATTCCATGAATGCCATGTTAACTCCCGGGCAATTAGAAATTCTGCGGCGGCTGGATGCCTGCACGCTGGCCAACGCCATTGAAACCTTCCATGCCCGGCTGCGCAATGAAGGCTTCACCGACAACTCGGTGCATTGCCAGTTTCCCCAGCTGCCGCCGCTGCTCGGTTACGCCGCCACGGTCAAGGTTCGGGGTTCTGCGCCGCCCACGGCTGAACGCGATTACCCCGACCGCACTGACTGGTGGGATTATATTTTATCGTTGCCCGCGCCGCGCGTGGTGGTGGTGCAAGATGTGGCCACAAAAGTTGGGCTTGGTTCGCTGCTCGGCGCGGTGCACGTCAACATTTTGCGCGCTTTCGACTGTGCGGGTGCGGTGACGAATGGCGCGGTGCGCGATCTGCCGGCGGCGGAAAAATTAGGCTTTCAACTTTTTGCCGGCAGCGTTTCCGTCTCGCACGCCTACGTTCACATCGTGGAATTCGGGACGCCGGTTGAAATCGGCGGACTGAAAATTCACTCCGGCGATTTAATGCACGGTGATTTGCATGGCGTGCAAACCATTCCGGCGGCCATCGCCGTGAAAGTCCCACTGGCGGCGGCGGAAATCATCGCGCGCGAGCAAGAGTTGATTGCGCTCTGCCAATCAAAAGATTTCTCGGTGGAAAAATTGCGCGCCGCCATCGCCAAAGACCGTTCCTAAAATCATTTCGCTGTCATGTCACGCTTTGCCATCCGCCTGCCGTATCTCATCATCGTCATCTGTCTTATCACCTGTGTGGTCGGCGTGACGAGCCTGGTGCGGATGCCGGTGGATTTGTTTCCGCCGATCAAAATTCCCGTCGTGGTGGTGGCGACGTTTTTTAATGGCATGCCGCCGGAGCAGATCGAGACGGACATCACCGGACGCTTTGAAAGATTTTTCACGCTCGCCAGCGGCGTGGATCACATTGAATCGCGCTCGCTCCCGGGCGTGAGCTTGATCAAAATCTATTTTCAGCCCGGCTTCAACGCTGATTCCGCCGTGACCAGCATCGGCAATCTGGCGATGGCGGATTTGCGCAAGCTGCCGCCCGGCACCTTGCCGCCGGTGGTTTTGCAATTTGACGCGTCGAGCCTGCCGGTGTGTCTGATTACTTTGAAAGGCGAAGGTTTGAACGAAGCGAAGCTGCGCGACACCGGCCAGTTCGACGTGCGCAACCAAGTCGCCAATGTGCCGGGCGCGTCCGTGCCGCAGCCGTTCGGCGGGCGCTACCGGCAGATCATGGTCTATGTGGATCCGCTGAAACTTGAAGCGCACCAGTTGAGCGTGATGGATGTGGTCCGCACGGTGAATAACGCCAATCTGATTCTGCCCGCCGGCGACGTGAAGATCGGGCCTTATGATTACAACCTTTATGTCAACAGCCAGATTGACGCCATGAAGGACATCGACCGAATTCCGTTAAAAACCATCGGTAACGCTTCGGTGCTGGTGGGCGATGTCGGCCATGTGGTGGACGGCTCGCAAATCCAATACAACGTCGTCCGCGTGGACGGCCAGCCGTCGGTATATTTGCCGGTGCTCAAGCAGGGCGGCGACGCCAACACCATCGCCGTGGTGGATGGCATCAAGGACGCGGTCGTGCATCTGGTGGACGTGCCCAAGCAACTGGTGGCGAAAGTAGTGTTCGATCAATCCGTCTTCGTGCGCAACGCGATTGAGAATCTGATCCACGAAGGTTTGATTGGCCTGCTGCTGACGGGCATCATGATTCTGGTTTTTCTTGGCAGCGTGCGGGCCACGGTCGCGGTGTTTCTTTCCATTCCGCTGTCCGCGCTGGCGGCGTTCATTGCGTTGTCCATGGGCGGCGGCACCGTCAACGCCATGATTCTCGGCGGACTGGCGCTGGCGTTTTCGCGGCTGATTGACAATTCCGTCGTCGTGCTGGAAAACATTTTCCGGCACATGGAAATGGGCGAATCACCCGAAGTCGCCGCCGAACGCGGCGGCCAGGAAGTCGCGCTGCCGGTGCTGGCCGCCACGCTAACGACGGTCATTGTCTTTTTTCCGGTCATCTTTCTCTACGGCGTGAGCAAATTCCTGTTCATGGCGCTGGCGTCGTCGGTGATTCTTTCGCTGTTCGCGTCGTATGTGGTCGCGATGACCGTGGTGCCGCTGTTCTGCGCCAAGCTGATTCGCGCACATCAGGAACACAAGGAGGTCGGCCATTCCGAAACGGGCGAGCCAAAACCGCATGGCTGGATGCAGTGCTTCAACGTCTGGTTCAACCACAAGTTCAACCTGATGCTCAACCGCTATGAAAGTTATTTGAAGCTCGCGCTGCTGCGACCGCTGGCCACGGTGCTGGGCATCACCGGCATTTTCGTCTTGAGCCTCGGTTTGTATCCGCTCATCGGCGAGGCGTATTTTCCGCGCACCGATCCCAGCCAGTTTGTCATCAATGTTAAAGCCACAACCGGCACGCGCATCGAACTCACCGACCAGTTGGTGCAGCAGGTGGAGCAAATCGTCCGCGAAACCGTGCCGACCAATGATTTGAAAATTGTCGTCTCGAACATCGGCGTCACGCCCGGCTTCTCCTCAATCTACACGCCCAATTCCGGCCCGCACACGGCGTTCGTGCAAGTCGGGCTGAACGCCGGCCATCATTTGAGCAGTTTTCAATACATGGATTTGGTTCGCGCGCGGCTGAAAAAGGATTTGCCGCAAGTTACCGCCTATTTTCAAACCGGCGGACTGGTGGACGCGATTCTGAATTTGGGCATGCCCGCGCCGCTGGACATCCAAGTCGCCGGCAACAATCTGGAGGCTACGCACAAAATCGCGGCGGACATCGCGCGCCAGGCCGCCGCGTTGCCGGACGTCAGCGACGTGCTGGTGCCGCAGGATATTGATTATCCTGCGCTGCAACTGGACATTGACCGGCTGCGCACCTCCGAGCTCGGCCTGAACGAAAAAGAAGTCGTCGGCGATGTCATCACTGCGCTCACTTCCGACCAGATGATTGCACCGAGCTTCTGGGTGGATCCCAAAAGTGGAAACGATTACATGCTCACCGTCCAGTATCCCGAAGGCTTCGTGAAAAATTTTGCCGACCTGTCTTCCATTCCCGTGCGCGGCGAAAATTCCGCGCACCCGACCCGGCTCGACACCTTGAGCGCCATCAGCCACCGCACCGCGCCGACCGAGGTGGACCATTACCAATTGCGCCGCGAAATGGATGTTTATGTTTCGCCCAAGCACGAAGACCTCGGCCAGGTTTTGAAAGGTGTCCAGAAAATCGTGGCCGGAATGCAGGTGCCGGCGAATGTGCACATCACCGTGCGCGGATCGGCGCACGCCATGGAGGTTTCCTTCCGCAGCTTCGGCCTTGGTTTGATTCTCGCGACGGTGCTGGTCTATCTGATTCTCGTCGCGCAGTTCAAATCGTTTCTCGACCCGCTGCTGATTTTGCTCGCGGTGCCGACCGGCCTGACCGGCGTGCTGATTATTCTATTTGCCACCAACACCACGCTCAATGTCATGTCGCTGATGGGCATTGTGATGATGGTCGGCATCGTGGTGTCCAACAGCATCCTCATCGTCGAATTTACTAACCGGCTGCGCGCGGAAGGCCGGCCGCTGCGGGAGGCCGTGTCGCTCGCGTGCCGCGTGCGTCTGCGCCCGGTGCTGATGACCTCGCTGGCGACGCTGTTCGGCCTGATTCCGATGGCGCTGAAACTCGGCACCGGCAGCGAAGCTTACGCGCCGCTCGCCCGCGCCATCATCGGCGGCCTTGCGGTGTCCGTGGTGCTGACAGTGTTCATCGTGCCGGCGGCGTATTTCCTCCTCTATCGGCGGCAGGAAACTGCGGCCACAAGTTTCGCCGCCGGGTCGTCGAAAATTGCCGGTTAAATGAATTTTCCAATGAACCGAATCCTCCGAATTATTTTGACGCTGGCGGCTGGCGTTTTCCTGGCCGGCAATGTTTTGGCCGACGGCACCACCAACGCGCCTGCGCCGTTGACGTTGGCTGGCGCGCAGCAACTGGCCTTGCAGAATCATCCGCAGATCGCCGCCGCCGATTATCGGGCGCTCGCCGCGCAGGAGGCGCTGAAGGAAACCCGCGCCGGATTTTTCCCGAGCGTGAACCTTTACGGGAACGCCGTCGGCGCCGGCAACGAAAACACCCGCATCATGGCCGGCGGCCTGAACAATCCCAGCATCTATGACCGCGCCGCCGGCGGGCTGGCGGTGAACCAGCTCCTTTTTGATTTCGGGCGCACGGCCAACCTCACGGCCAGTTCCAAGTTTCAGGCGCAGGCGGAAAACCAGAATGCCAGCGCCACGCGCGAACAGGTTTTGTTGCAGGCGACCGTCAGCTATTTCAACGTGCTGGAGGCGCAGGCGGTTCTGCATGTCGCGCGGCAGACGTTCGACACGCGGCGGGTGCTGCTCGACCAGGTCAGCCTGCTGGCGTCCAACAAGCTCAAGTCGGAACTGGATGTGAGCTTTGCGCGTGTCGCCGTGCAGGAAGGCAAGCTGCTGCTGCAACGGGCGCAGAACGATGCGGACTCGGCGATGACTTCGCTGTCCACGGCGCTGGGCTATCGCGAGCCGCAGCTGTTCCAGCTCGCCGAGCCGGCGGCGCTGCCGGCGGTTTCCACTACGAATGATGTTTCCCAACTGGTGGAGACCGCGCTGGCCGCCCGGCCGGAACTGCTAAGCTTGCGCAATGAACGCGACGCCGCGCTGAAACTCGCCCGGTCGCAGCGCGATTCGCGGCTGCCCACGGTTTCTGCCGTGGGCGTGGCCGGCGGTGCGCCGATCCATGACGAGCATCTGCCGGATAATTATGCGGCGGCGGGCGTGCAACTCAGCCTGCCCCTGTTCGCGGGCGGGCTTTATGCGGCCCGCCAGCAGGAGGCGGAATTGAAGGCGCAAGCGGATGCCGAACTCCTGCGCGCGGCGGAGGACAACATTGTGCGCGATGTCCATATCGCCTGGCTGAATGTGAACAATGCGCTGGAACAGCTCGCCACCACGGCGGAGCTGGTGCGCAATGCGGCCGAGGCCTACGACCTGGCCTCGGCGCGCTACCAGATTGGCAGCAGTTCCATTCTCGAGTTGAGCCAGTCGCAATTGAGCCTGACTTCCGCCCAGATCGCGGATACCAACGCGCGCTACGACGCCCTCATCCAGCAGGCCCGGCTGGATTATGCGATTGGCACGCTCCGTTAAGCCGCCGTTTCCCGAATTATTTCCTGAACGGAATTTAATTTGGCGTTCAAGACGCCTTAATGGGCGGCGCGTAAGTTAGCATCATGAAAACCAAAAATATCTTGCTCATGAATGTGATGCTCATCACGCTGGTGGCCGGGTGCGCCACCAAGCCGGTCGCGCTGGCGCCGGTCGGCCCCCGGCCGGGCGACCGCACCTCCTATGTTTCGACCGGCCATCTGCGGGTCTATAGCGGCACCAAGACGCGCGAAATTGCGGAGAACACCATTTACTATCCGCACACCGCCTACACCATCCGCGACCCTTCCGGGAAGCTGGTGAAGTATGTCTTCAACCATGTCGGCAGCACGGATGAAATACCGACGCTGGTGACGATTCCCTCGGGCAGCTACCTGATCGTGGCGGAATCCGCCCGCTACGGGCGCGTGACCGTGCCGGTCAAAATCCAAGACGGCCGGACCACCGTCGTCCATCTGGACGGAAATTGGCAAGCGGCCTCAAGCTTGGCTGCAAATGAACTGGTCCGCCTGCCTGACGGTGAAGCCGTGGGCTGGAGAAATTCTCTGGCGAAAGCCGCCGAGTGATGTCCGTGGTGCGCCGGTTTGAGAGGTCGGCCGGCGCGCGGGAAAAAACTACCGCGCCGAAATTTCCAGCATCCGCTCCATCGGCCGGCGCGCGCGCCGGATGATTTCCGCCGGCAGCTCCACGCGCGGCGCGAGATTTTTCATGCAGTCGCGCACCTTTTCAAGCGTGTTCAATTTCATGAATTTGCACTCGCTGCAATGGCAGGGATCCGTCGGCGCGCGCATGGCGTCCACCGTCGGCGCGCAGAGAAACTCCTTCCCCGGGCATTCCTTCCGCATCCGGTGGATGATGCCGCTCTCCGTCACGATTACGAACCGCCGCGCCGGGCTGGTCCGGCAATAGGTGATCATCTTCTCCGTCGAGCAGACGGAATCCGCCAGCTCGCGCACCGCGCGCAGGCTTTCCGGATGCACCACGATCTTGGCGTCGGGAAACTGCCGCTTGGCCGCGAGCACCTGGTCGCGCTGGAACTCCACATGCGCGTAACAATTCCCTTTCCACAGCGTCATCGGCCGGCCCGTCTGCTCCATCACCCATTGGCCGAGATTCTCATCCGGCACAAAAAGGAGGTCGCGATCCTTCGGCGCGGCGTTGACGATTTTTTCCGCGTTGCCGCTCGTGACGATGACATCGCACAGCGCCTTCACCGCCGCGCTGCAATTGATGTAGGCGATGGTCCAGAAATTCGGGTTGGTGGCCTGCAACTTCGCGAGGGCGGGGGCGGGACAGCTTTCTTCCAGCGAACAGCCCGCGTCGCGATCCGGCAGCACGACGATTTTGTCCGGGTTCAAGATCTTCGCCGTCTCCGCCATGAAATGCACGCCGCAGAAGACGATCACGTCCGCATCCGTCTTCGCCGCCTGCTGCGCGAGGCCGAGCGAATCGCCCGTGAAGTCCGCCACGTCCTGGATTTCCGGCACCTGGTAATTGTGCGCGAGGATGACGGCGTTGAGCCGTTTCTTGAGGTCAAAAATTTCCTGCGCGAGCGGCGCAAATTTATTCTTGGCCATCCCCGCGCGCGGCTGCATTTCGGCGACATCAATCATGGTGCAAAGTTACTTGGGTGAAGTTAAGCCGTCAAACTGCCAGCGCCTTGGCCGCGATGTCGCGCCGGAACTGCGCGCCGTCGAAATGGATTTTTTCCACGGCGGCATAGGCGGCGGTTTGCGCGGCGCGCAAATCCTGGCCCAAAGCCGTCACGCCGAGGACGCGGCCGCCGTTGGTGACGATCTGGCCGTCCTTCAGCGCCGTGCCGGCGTGGAAGACTTTTACGTCTGGCAGCCTGGCCGCTTCGTCGAGGCCGGTGATGACTTTGCCTTTGGGATAGTTGCCGGGATAGCCGCCGCTGGCCATCACCACGCACACGCTGGCGAGCGGACTCCACTTCAATTCCAGGGAACCGAGGGAGCCGCAGACGCTGGCGGCGAGGAGTTCCACGAGGTCGTTCTCCAGCCGCGTGAGATACACCTGAGTCTCGGGATCGCCGAAGCGGGCGTTGAACTCCAGGATCTTCGGGCCGTTCTTCGTCAGCATCAAGCCGGGATAAAGCAGGCCGCGATAATCAATCCCTTCCGCCACGCAGCCGCGCATGAACGGTTCCAAGACTTTTTTCGCCACGTCGGCAAGCTGCGCGTCATTCAAAAACGGCGTGGGCGAATACGTCCCCATGCCGCCGGTGTTCAGGCCGCGGTCGCCGTCGAGCGCGCGCTTGTGATCCTGCGAGGTCGGGAAAATCTTCGCCACCTTGCCGTCGCACAAGGCGTGGAGCGACACCTCCGTGCCTTCGAGAAATTCCTGGATGACCACGTTCGCGCCCGCCGCGCCGAAGGCCTTGCCGACCATGATTTCGTCCACGGCCTTTTCCGCCTCGGTCTGGTTCGCGCACATCAACACGCCCTTGCCGAGCGCGAGGCCATCGGCCTTCACCACGCACTGGCCGCCGAGCGTGACGCAGAATCTTTTGGCCGCGACCACGTCGGAGAACGTGCCGGCGGCGGCGGTCGGGATGCCGTATTTCTCCATGAACCGCTGCGAGAAAACTTTGGAGGACTCGAACTGCGCGGCCTTCTGGTTCACGCCCCAGATGCGCAGGCCGTGCTGCTGGAATAAATCCACGATGCCCAGCGCGAGCGGGTTGTCCGGTCCGACGACGGTGAGGTCGGCCTGGTTGAGCCGCGCGAAGGCGAGCAGCCCGGGCAGATCCTCCGCGCCGAGGTTCACGCACTCGACGGCGCTGCCGTTGGTGGTGAGCCGCTCCTGCGCGATGCCGGCGTTGCCGGGCGCGCACCACAGCCGCGTGGCGTTGGGCGACTGCGCGAGTTTCCAGACGAGGGCGTGCTCGCGGCCGCCGGAACCGATGACGAGAATTTTCATGAAAAAGCCGCCCGCAGGTTACGCGAGCGGTGGGAATTCAAAATAAAAAATTTACAAAAGTTCGGCGGCGAGGGTCTTGGCCTCGCCCGGCTGCAGATGCAGTTGCACCACGCGGTTGCCGTAGCGGACGGGGATATTTCCGTCGCCGCTGACGTTTTTGACGGTGGCAGAAACGAGCTTGCCGTCCTGCCATGCCACACCGACCTCGTAGCCGCCGCGCGCACGCAGGCCGGTGATGCTGCCGGTCGGCCACGCAGCGGGCAGGGCGGGGAGCAATTCGATTTCCCCGGCCTGGCTTTGCACCAGCATCTCGGCGATGCCGGCGGTGATGCCGAAGTCACCGTCAATCTGCATCGGCGGATGCAGGCCGAACAGGTTGAGGCAGGTGTTCCGGTCGGAAAAAAGCTGCTGCAACATCTGGTGCGCGTGTTCGGCGTCGCGCAGCCGCGCGTAGAGCGCCGTGCGCCAGGCGAACGACCATTCGCGCACGTCGCTGTTGTCGGCAATGCCGCGCGCGTCGAGCGAGACTTTGGCGGCCTGCGCCAGCGCCGGCGTTTTGCGCGCGCTGATTTGTGTGCCGGGATAAACCGCGAAGAGATGCGACGTGTGCCGGTGGTGGTCATTGGGCGTGTCGAGCTCGGGAGATTTGGCGATGGCGTTGGTGCCGGTCTTCTCCGTGTGCCATTCGAGCAGCTGTCCCCAACTGCCGACGCCGGGCGTGGCGAGGCCGTTACGCAGCACGGCAATCTTCATGCGGTAAGGCAAATCCTTGCCCAGCGCATCGCTGGCGGCGACGAAATTGTTGAACAAGTCCCAGACGATTTCCTGGTTGTAGCTCACGCCGTCCTCATCCGGGCCGTGTTCGGGTGACCAGCCGTTGGGCACCACGAGTTTGCCGTCCGGTAGCCGCTTCAAATGGTCTTCCCAAAACTCGCACGTCTCGCGCAGGATCGGATAGGCGACGTTGCGGAGATAATTTTTATCCTGACCGAAGGCGTAATGTTCCCACAGATGCTGGCAATACCAGGCGTTCGCCGTCTTGTCCCACTTCCAACCCATGCCGCCGGTGATGTTGTGCGACGTGCGCACGGCAAACCCGCGCGTGGTGAAGCTGCCGTCGGCCAGCCGGAAATCCCTGGCCTCCGCCGTGGCCGCACGCCACGCGGGCAGCTGGCTCGCGAGCAAATCAAACAGCGGCAGGTGGCACTCGCCGAGGTTCGCGACCTCGACCGGCCAGTAATTCATCTGGATGTTGATGTTCGCGTGGTAGTCGGAGTGCCACGGCGGCGAATTATTGTCGTTCCACAGTCCCTGCAAATTCGCCGGCAGGCCGCCGGGGCGCGAACAGGAAATCATCAGGTAGCGGCCGTATTGAAACAGCAGCGCTTCGAGTCCGGGGTCAACCGTCTTGAATGCCTCCAGCTTGCGCTGATCCGTCGGCAGCGACGTTTGCGCGGCGGTGGACTGGCCAAAGTCGGCGCTGACGCGGCTGAACAGCGACTGATAATCCTTGATGTGTTCTTCCTCCAGCTCGGCGAAACTTTTCTTCGCCGCCGCGTCCAACTGCGCCGTCACGCGGGCATGCGGGTCTTCGCCGTGATAATGTCTGGCGTAATCAAAGACATAATCCGTGCCCGCCGCGATGAGCAGGGCGAAGTCCTCACAATCCTTAAATTCAATCCGCGTCGAGCTGGGGTCTGAAACCGCAGCCACCGTGCCGCCGTGATTTTGCACGAGCACCTGCCACTCGAACTTCATCCCGTTGTCGAGTGTGCCGGACGCGGTGAGGCGATTGCCATCGGCGACAATCTTAGCGTGGTGCGAGTCCGCCAGTTCGAGGCTGCCCGTGTAAGCGCCCTTTTTTCCGGATGTGAACCAACCCACCAGCACGTCCGACGGATGGCTGCAAAAGAATGTGCGGTGGAAACCCGCGCCGTTTGCGGTATAGCGGACAGTTGAGAACGCCTCGGCCAAATTGAGATCACGGCGATAGTTCGCCACGTTCGTCTGGCCGGGCAGGTTCACGAACACATTGCCCAGCACCTGATACGCGCCCATTGTTTTGTAATCGCCGGACGGATTTTCGCCGCCGGTCCAGAGGCTGTCCTCGTTTACGCTGATGCGCTCGCGCGCCGGCGAGCCGAAAATCAGCGCGCCCAGCCGCCCGTTGCCGATGGGCAGGGCCTCGTTCATCGGCTTGCTGTCGGCGGCGGGCTGCTGATACCAGAGGGTCAGATCCGGAACCGGAAGGCCCTCGGGAACGATGAACGCCTGGGCGCCGAAGCCGGCCAGCGCGAAAAGAACCACGGTGAGGATTTTATTTTTCATGCAAGCGGGAATGGAGCAGATTTAGTTTCCAAATTCAACCTGATTGACGATTGCCGCCGACTGAAGTTTCACCAAGCTTTCGTTCGTGCCGAAATCCGGTCGGGCTTTGGGTTCGAGAAAAATCGGCGCGTTCCGACGCAGCGGCAAGATTTCCAGCCGCAAATCGCTGGTGAAAATCTCTGGCGCGTAGCGCTGCAAGCCCAAGTCAAACTCGCGGCCGCTGTAAAAATTATCCGCGATCAGTTTGCCGTCGAGCGTCAGCCGCGCCACGTCGCCGATGTAACGAATCCGCAGAATCGGATGCAAATTCAAATCCAGTTTGGACGGCAACGTGATTTTCCAGACCGCCGCATTCATGAAATCAGAATCCACTGGCGCAATGGCGATATGTGCATTGTCATGGCTTAATGGAATTTCCCGCGCTGGCCCGGCAAGGCGAATCTGTTCCGCTGACGCCGTTGTTATGGATTCCGGTTTGCGCACTGAAACCAGCAGCGAACCGGGGGTATCCTTTTGCATTAAGGCAAACGCGTCTGTCGAGCTGGGTTCGTTTAATAAAATAACTTGAACTGACCTGCCAGCTTCTGTTTTCAAGTGAAATGAGTCGCCGCCGAAACCTGGGCTTACGTTTTCGAAAACTGTGTTTGAAGATGACAATGTTTTGGGATCAAAAACAAACTCGGCTTTGACGCCTGGTGTTTCCGCGAAGAAAAAAGTTTGCACCTTGCCATCATCAGTTTTGCAAACCGGCTGCGCCGTGGCGTAAATCAGCTTCGCGCCGCCGAGATCAAGGTTGAACGGCCAGAAGAAAAATTCGTCCGCCGGAATCGTCACCGGTTTCGCGGGGAAAACAAATTCACCGCCGGGCAGATTCAATTTGAACTGCACGTTGGTTTTTGCGGGCAGTGGCTGGAGCCGTTGGTAGTTGTTCACGAAAACGTAGCCGCTGTCGCCGTCCGAACGCACCGCCCAGCGCAGCGTGGTAAAATCATTTCTATCCGCCGGTCGCGAATCGGGCAGCGTCGTCGGCATTTGCGCGAGCGGCGCGCCAAAGTCGTGGAGAAACAGATGCAGCCGACGCAGCCAGTAGTATTGCGGGTTGATCTGGCCGAACTCGCCGAGCGGCGCGTTGAAGTCATAAGATTTCACCGGCAAATCGTTCGGGTAGCCGGTGGCGGTGGATTCTTGCAGCGTCGAGAGTTTGCCTTCGGGATTCTGTCCGCCGTGATACATATAATAGCCGAGCAGGCTGCTGCCGCCGCCAAGCTGCGTCAGCACGTTCGCCTCGACATCGCGCGGATCGTAATTGATGCGGCGGTGATACGACGCCGGCATCCCGCCGCCGACTTCGCAGGTGAGATGCGGATATTTCTCCGTGCCGGCGGTATCGCCATTCTTGTCCATCTTCAAAGTGTCGTTGCCGATGCCGGTGTCCGTGCGCGTGATTCGGAAGGTGAAATTTTCCCAGTCATTGCCATCCATCGGCTGCAGGCTGCGGCTCCAAAAGCCATCGGGGTAGGCACCGAACAGCGGCAGCAATTCGCCAAGCGGCACGGGCGTGCGCATCGGCGGCCAGCCGGTCTTGATGTAAAGCGGCACGTCCATGCCGGCTTCAATCGCGATTTTTTTCAACGCCATCAAGTAACTTGGCGAGCCGCCAAATTCATTGTCCACCTGGATGCCGATGACCGGACCGCCGTCCTTCCACAATTCGCCGCGCATCTGCTCGGCGATTTGGGCATAAAGGATTTTTACCGCCGCGAGAAAATTGGTGTCCGTCGAGCGCAGCTTCCAATCTTTGCGCGCCTGCACCCAGTCGGGAAAACCGCCGTTGCGCACCTCGCCGTGGCACCACGGGCCGCAGCGGACGATGATTTTCAATCCGAGTTCATTGCACGTCTGCAAAAACTTTTTCAAATCGCGCTGGCCGCTCCAATCCCACTGGCCTTCGATTTCCTCGTGATGGATCCAGAAAACGTAGGTCGCCACGATGTCCACGCCGCCGCCCTTCATCTTGAGCAGTTCCTCGTGCCACTCGGCCTGCGGCACGCGCGAATAGTGCAGTTCACCCATCACGGGAAACACCGGC
>Ga0302192_10001649_pt1 | contig 14004 bp, 15 predicted proteins | sample II_Bog_E3_2_FD_200230 | JGI IMG/M metagenome (GOLD analysis project Ga0302192, IMG submission 200230) | Peat permafrost microbial communities from Stordalen Mire near Abisko, Sweden - II_Bog_E3_2 | ecosystem: Environmental > Terrestrial > Soil > Wetlands > Peat | place: Sweden: Abisko...
CGAAGACGTGGGCTCAATCAAGACAACGGTGAACACCGAAGTGCTCTCAGGACTTATCAAAGATGTCGGCGGTCACGCAATGATCATGGTTCTGGATTTTGCCAAGCTCATCGAGCGCGAGTTCTCGCAGATCGCGGCAATCTCAAAGAATTCTGACGTTGCCGGAGTCGTCGAAGCCGGCGCGCAAAACGAAGAAGAAGAAACGAGCGACGAACTGCAACTGGTTAGCTTCGATGTCGATGGCCAGGAGTATGCCATCGCAATCGAAGAGGTGCAGGAGATCGTGCAGGTTCCAGAGGCTGTCATTCATGTGCCACACTCGGAATCGCATGTTCTGGGGGTAATGACCCTGCGCAGTCGCCTGCTTCCCCTGGTCAACTTGCGCAGCATGTTCGCACTTCCTCACCGTGACCTGGACGAAAAGAGCCGCATCGTCGTACTTACATTAGACGGTATTTCGGTGGGTGTGGTGGTGGACGCGGTCAGCGAAGTGCTCCGGGTCTCAAAGTCCGGCGTGGACGCGCTTCCTGCACTACTTGCTCGTGAGGGAAATCTTGCTGAGATAACTGCAATCTGCCGGCTGGACAATGGAAAACGCATGGTGTCGATCGTGACTGCGCGCAATCTCTTTGGACATTCTGTGATCAAGGAGGCACTGAACACCGTGAATGATACTGATTTCGAAGAGGAACAGGAAACCAAAGCAACGAACGGTAACCTGGACGATGACGAACAAGTGGTTATCTTCCGTCTTGACAAGGAAGAGTTCGGCGCGCCAATCGCTAGCGTGCAAGAGATTGTGCGGGTGCCTGAACAACTCATCCGCGTACCCCAGGCACCATCGTTCGTCGAGGGCGTCATAAATCTCCGCGGAAGCGTGCTACCGGTGATCGACCTGCGTCTGCGCCTGGGTCTTAAGCAGGTGGAACGCACCGATCGTCAGCGGATCATGGTGTTTCTCATCTCCGATGTGCGTACAGGATTCATTGTCGATCAAGTGGCCGAGGTGTTGATGATTCCCAAAGCGGCAATTGAACCCGCGCCACAGCTTTCCAAGGACCAAAGCCGGCTGCTAAGCCGTATGGCTAACCTTGAGAAGCAAAAGCGGATGGTTCAACTGATCGATCCCCCTCACCTGATGGAGCAGAACGAGATCGTGGCGCTGGCCGCGGTCACGGGATAATCCAATGATCAAGCTGCTGATTGTCGACGACTCGGCCTTGATGCGCCGCCAGCTTATGGCGATGTTTCAGGCCGAGGAAGACTTTGAGATCCGCCAGGCCAGAAACGGTGAAGAAGCGGTGCGGGAAAACCGCGAGTTCGAGCCGGATGTTGTGACATTGGACATCAACATGCCGGAGATGGACGGATTAACCGCGCTATCTCTCATCATGGCTGAGCGGCCTGTCGCGGTAGTGATGGTTTCATCACTCACCGCGCAGGGCGCCTTAGCTACCTTTGAAGCCCTAAATCTGGGCGCGGTGGATTACATTACTAAGCCAGGTGGAACGATCTCCCTGTCCATCGACAGGGTCTCTGCGGAGTTGGTGGCGAAGGTTCGCGGGGCCGCACGGGCTCGGCCGAAGGGCAAAGGGGCAAAAAGTCTAGCTGCCGGAACGGTAGTTCGCCGCATGCAGGATGAGCGCACAAAAGCGGCCGCTGCGTCCACTGCCTTGGCCGCGCGTAAGGGAGCAAGCGACGGCGTGGTAGTCATCGGTGCATCCACAGGCGGGCCGCGCGCCCTTGAGATTGTTCTATCTGGATTGCCTGCGGACTTTCCATGGCCTGTGTTAGTTGCGCAGCATATGCCGGCGGCGTTTACCAGGGCCTTCGCCGAGCGGCTAAATCAGTGTTGCGCAATGTCAGTTGTCGAGGCAGGTAGTGCCATGCCAATTGTGCCCGGCAGTGTCTACATTGGGCGAGGTGGAGCGGACACGCTGCTGGCAAGCAGAGCTGGCAAACTCACCATTTTGCCCGCGCCCGAGAACTCGCAGTATCTGTGGCACCCTTCGGTCGAGTTGCTCGGACAATCGGTGCTGCAGCATTTTGATCCGGCGAAAACGACAGCGGTGTTATTGACCGGAATGGGTCACGACGGATCGGATGCATTTACCGAGATCAAGAAACGTGGCGGTAGAACTATTGCGGAATCGGAAGACTCGGCGGTGGTATATGGCATGCCTGCAGAATTGGTCAGGAAGGGCGGAGCAAGCCTCGTCCTCAGTGCAGAAAAAGTTGCCGCGCAACTCATATCCTGGGCCGGTCGTTAAGGGAAAGTTCACTGTGCAGGTTTCAAGCTTGCCGGTAGTGTTAGGGAAATAATCATGGGCCTTGTAAAGCAAAAGATCATTCAACTCGCAGAGCGTGGCAAGCCGAACGACGAGCGGAATTGCGACGGGCTTGCCGCAGCCCTGGAGGAAGGAGATGCCGCCGGCCGACGTCAGGCAGCACGCGCACTCGCCTGCTGCCCCGACGCAGCCAAGACACTAGTTAACCGTCTCAAGCTTGAGGAAGATCTCTCTGTTCGGGAGGTGATCCTCAACGCCCTGCTTCGTCTGAACAATCCAGTAGCGGTTAGCGGACTGGTTGATTGTCTCCGTAGCGAAGATGCCGCGCTGCGCAATGTAGCTATAGAGGCATTCAAGCAAATGGGCAGTGAGGTAGATCCTATTCTTCGCTCCTTGCTAGCCGACCCAGATCCGGATGTGCGCATCTTCGCAGTGAATATTCTCGATTCCCAGCGGCACCCTGAGGCTGAGAGCTGGCTGATCAAAGTCATCGAACAGGAGTCTCATGTCAATGTCTGCGCCACCGCGGTCGATCTGCTCTGCGAGGTTGCTTCGGAGGCAGCCGTTGATCCTCTAATTAGACTAAAGGCCCGCTTTGCGTCCGAACCCTATATACAGTTTGCCGCCGATCTGGCGCTCAAACGCATTCGTGAGGTCTGACGCTGTGACCACGGCATACGCGCCTTTACCGGATCCGACAATCAGCGACGAAGACTTTTTGAAGTTCAAGGATTTCTTCTATCGCAGAACCGGCATTTACTTTGAGCCGACCAAGCGTTATTTCGTGGATAAGCGCCTCGTCGAACGTATTGAGGCAACTGGCACCGGCAACTTCCGTGGCTACTTTACACTCCTGCGTTTTCAGGCTTCGGGTGAGGAACTGCAGCAACTTACCAACCTGATGACGGTGAATGAAACATACTTTCTGCGCGAGGAGTATCAGTTCCGATGCCTGGTCGATTCCATTCTTCCAGAGATCGTCCGGCACAGAATCGGTTCGGATGCGATTCGCATCTGGTGTATTCCATCTTCGACTGGAGAAGAGCCCTATTCAATCGCCATGTACCTGATGGAAAACTGGCCCGGCATCAGTAAATGGGATGTGGAGATCATCTCATCTGACATTGATACCAGCGTCCTGCGCCGTGCGCGCGCGGGCCGCTATTCCATTCGTTCCGTGCAGCATATGCCGGCCCCCTGGCTTAAGAAATATTTCAAAGGCATCGGCGAAGAATACCAACTGTGCAACGACATCAGGGACGCAGTCGAGTTCACGCGAGTCAATCTCGCCGAACCATCGGAAACGCTCACCTATCGCAATTTCGACATAATCTTCTGCCGTAACCTGCTCATCTATTTCGATGACATATCCCGGCAGACGGCTGCTGAAACATTCTATGAAGCAATGAATCCGGGCGGCTTTATATGCCTGGGGCACTCCGAATCGATGAGCCGCATCTCTTCTTTGTTCAAGGTTCGCAAATTTCCTGAAGCAATTGTTTATCAGAAAGGTCTGGAGACCAAGTGAAACGCGTCCTGATTGTTGACGATGCGGCCACCGTGCGCATGTATCACCGCGGCATTCTTGAATCCGCCGGTTACGCGGTTGAGGAGGCATGGAATGGCATCGAGGGCTTGGAGAAGGCCCTCGATGCGCCCTTCGATCTCTACGTCGTGGACATCAATATGCCCAAGCTCGATGGATTCGGCTTTCTGCGCGAACTGCGCCAACAGGACATTACGCAGTCACCCGCCATTATGATTTCCACCGAAGCCGCCGCCAGGGACGAAGTTGCTGCCTATCGCTCGGGCGCCAACAGCTACCTAATCAAACCTGTTCACCCATTGCAGCTTCTTTCCTATACCCGCCTTTTACTTGGGGAGGCAAATCAATGACATCGACACCTTTGCCCATAAACCCATTATTGGAGCAATTTCTCTCCGAGGCCCGCGACCTTTTGGAAAGTATCGGCAACAAGCTGATGCAACTGGAAGCCGCGCCCGACGATGAAGAAATAATCAATGAACTCTTCCGCTCCGTTCACACGTTGAAGGGCAACAGCGGCTTGTTCACCTTTCCTGAAATGACAACTTTGCTTCATGCAGGCGAAGACCTGATGGGAACGGTTAGGAACGGCGACGTTGTCTACTCGCGAGAGTTGGCAGACCGTTTGCTTGAAGCAATGGATTTTGTAGGCGTTCTTTGCGGCGATATTGAATCATCTCAGCGCATAAATGCTTCTCGCGCCAAGGACTCTAGCCGCATGGCTAAAGCATTGCGGGCTCTGATGCCGAGTGTAAGCGCTAACCAGGGCGATGCTAAATCGGCCAGCTCTAACCATGCTCCTTCCACAGACACATGCGCCCACGCCGCGCCAGTAGATGTTCCAGCATCCTTGTTTCCTCCGCTTGATTGCATCCCTGAAGCCGTGCGCACGGCGGCCATTGTCCAGTGCCAGCAGGGAGAGCAACTACATTGGATTGTCTATAAACCCCAGCGAGAATGTTTCTTCAACGGGGATGATCCGCTGAACAGCGCACGACAGGCGCCAGGACTTATATGGGGTCGCGTCGTTCTATCGGAGGCGTTGCCGCCACTCCTCGAGTTGGACACTTATAGTTGTCTTCTCGGGTTCGAATTGCTGACTTCCTGCCCTCGCGAGGAACTGGACCAATATTATCGCTATCTTCCTGATCAAGTCGAAATATCGGCCATTAGTCCAGAGTGGCTTGTGAACGAGCAGAGCCGGGAGTCATCGGCTGCTCAGCGAGTTGCGCCGCTCTCGGAGAGCGACCAGGCCGCGCTCAACCGGATTCTCGCGTCTCAGCGGCAGATTCTTCTGCTTGATGATAGTCCCGCATGGCTCGCCGGGCGGCTCAAGTCTGTTGCAACAGTGCTCGCGAACCTCTGCCTGGCAACTGGCGATAAGTCTGCCCTGACCGACATTCAAGCGGCGCTCGACGACGCTCTCGCGACCGGCCATAAAACGCTTTTGGTGGCATGGCTCGATGTGCATGGATTTAGTTCTTCTAAGCTCAGTCTTCCGTGCCTGCAACGCAGTGACGATGGTATTGTCGCAACTGAATTTGAACATAAAGTAGACGAAAGTCCCTTGACAGAGAGTGGTTCCGGCATTGCTCCGGCAGATGACCCCGTCAAGTTTGGCAGGCGCGCCGAAGATGCGCAGAATGGTCCCAAGAGCCTCAAAGTGGATCAAGCGAAGGTCGACCGCCTGATGAACCTGATCGGCGAACTGGTGGTGTCGAAGAATGCGCTTCCGTATTTGGCAGAGCGGGCAGAGGCGCAGTTCGGCGTGCGCGAACTTTCGCGTGAGATCAAGGGCCAGTACTCAATCATCAACCGCATCGCCGATGAGATGCAAGACGCTATCATGCAGGTTCGTATGATGGCTGTCTCCTTCATCTTCCAGCGCTTTCCGCGCCTGGTGCGCGACACCTCTCGGAAGCTTGGCAAGGAAGTTCAGCTTGTACTCGAAGGAGAGCAGACCGAGGCCGACAAAAACATTATCGAGTCGCTCGCCGATCCGCTCATACACATCGTTCGTAACAGCTTGGATCACGGCTTGGAAACTCCCGAGGTGCGGCTTGCCGCGGGTAAACCGGCAACCGGAAAGTTGACCATTCGCGCCGCGCAACAGGCAGACCGCGTCGTGATCGAGATCATTGACGATGGCAAGGGCATTGACCCTGCGGTAATCAAACAGAAGGCGTACGAAAAGGGAATCATCGACGAAGCGACGCTGGAACGCATCGGCGACCAAGAGGCCATCAATCTCATCTTCGCTGCCGGCCTGTCTACTGCCAAGGTCGTCTCCGATCTTTCGGGCCGCGGCGTGGGTATGGATGTTGTTCGTTCCGCAGTCGAGAAGATCAATGGCACTGTCATTATTCGAAGCGAATTAGGCAAAGGCACTTCGATTTGCATTTCGCTGCCGCTTTCGATGGCAGTGACGCAGGTAATGATCGTCGAGTCCGACCATCAACTGTTTGGCGTGCCCATGGACCATGTTGTTGAAACAGTTCGCATTCCCCGGAGTGCAATCCACGCGATCAAACAGAGCCAGACGGCTGTCATGCGTGGGCGCATCGTGCCGTTGAAAAGTCTGAATGCCCTGTTAGGGATCAGGGCTGTCCATAAAGCAAATTCTGACGATGAACTATCTGTACTCCTGGTTCACGCGGGGGGTGCGGAGTTGGGCCTGTTGGTCGATGGATTTCAGGAAACAATCGGCGTCATTCAGAAACCTTTGATTGGTTTCCTATCCAATCTGCCTACCTACTCCGGCTCCGCTCTCATGGGGGATGGATCGGTGCTCATGATCCTCAATATTCGGGAGATTGTCTGATGCCAATTGAATTTAAGAAGAACCGCGCTATCTTTCGTGACGAGGTGAGCGTTGAAGAAGCGGAAGGGCTGCTCGAATGGCTTCAGACCAGACCCTCCGCCAAAGCGGATCTGTCTGAATTGAGCCACCTCCACACCGCCAACCTTCAGGTCTTGATAGCGGCAAAAACAGCCATATTGAGCTGGCCGAAGAATGACGAACTGCGGGCATGGCTGGAACCCGCGTTGAAGTCCGTGAGTTAAGGGGCGCACATGGCGAAAACAATTCTCATTGTCGATGACTCTGCCACGATGTTGATGAGCCTCAAGAGTTCCCTGTCCCTGGGTGGCTTTCAAGTTGAATCTGCCAGCAATGGCCAGGAGGCACTCGACAAGTTGAAAGGCGGACTCAAGCCCGCACTCATCCTTACCGACATCAATATGCCCGTCATGGGAGGTCTGGAAATGATCGGCAAAGTCCGAGCACTGCCCGGCTGCCGATTCTTTCCCATTTTAACGTTAACCACTGAGAGCCAAACTGCCAAGCGCGACGAAGGCAGACGTCTCGGCGCTACCGGATGGCTGGTGAAACCGATTTCGGGTGGCGACCTGCTCAAGGTTGTTAAGCAGCTTTTGCCCGGAACCTAGCCGGAACATGCTAATGCCGTCTACAGAACTTGGATGGATTTTCTACGCGCCGGTTGGCCGGATGTGGATTGAGGAGCCGAAGTCATGAGCGATCGCGATCTGCGGCTTCACCGCATCAAACTGCGCATTCTGATTCAAACGGCTATTGCACTGATTTGCAGCGTGCTGCTCGGAATCGGCTTATTGTTTACTCAAGGCCAACTTGCCATTCCCGAGTGGATGCGCGTTGTCTACTTGATTGCTCTGTTAGTTATTGCGCCATTCCTTGTCATCCAATGGTTCAACTGGCTAGGAGCCAAACGCGGCATCTCCGATATGTGGGCTTTCGGTCAGCTTAGCTACGAAGACCTATCGCGTGAACGAGCCATCCATAAGGCAATCGATATAGACCTCAAAGACAGCAAGCCCTATATCGGCGTGATGCACGAGCAGATTGGTGGGTCTCTAGCCGAATCCGAGCGCGAGATTATGGCCCTGATCGGGCAACTCAATCTGCTCAGCGCACAATCCAGTCAACAAATGGAGCGCATCACGAATTCCGTCGAGAGTGGAAAGACTCTGGCTGAAGTCACCAGCGGCCGCGTGGACCGGAACAATCTGCTCATCTCCAAGCTAGAAGCCAAGTTGGGAGAGCAAGCCTGCGAGATGCATGGCAATTACGAGCAGATCCGCTTGTTGGCTGAGGATGTCACAGCCTTGACGCCCATTATTCAAGTCATTTCATCCATCGCCAAACAGACCAGTCTGTTGGCGCTAAACGCGGGGATTGAGGCAGCGCGCGCCGGGAATGCCGGTCGAGGCTTCACAGTGGTGGCGAATGAAGTCAGGGAACTCTCCAAGCGGTCTACCAGCGCGGCCGCAGAGATCGCTGAAAAGCTCAATACCACGGCCAATAAAGTGGCCGCCAAAATGCTCGATGCACAAAAGGCGCTTGAAAATAAGCACGGAATTGAAGAGTTACAGCGGTTGGTCGGCGACCTGACCCAAATGCAGAGGGATTTCAGCGATAGCTCCCAAGTGCAGCTTGCTGTGATCTCCGACGTGGAAGCAGGTCATCGGGAGGGCGTGGACCACTTGTTGGCTGCCATGGGACACATTCAGTTCCAGGATGTGATGCGGCAGAGAATGGAGCACGTGCAGCAGGCGCTGTTGGAAATGCAAAACCACCTGTTACGGCTGACCGGGACACAGGGGCGTCCCGGTTGGGACGGCATCTTCGATACAACCTTCAAGACACTGCTGGAGTCCCATCTTAACAACTACAAAATGGCCAGCCAGACCGTGACCCATCTCGCTGTGGTTGGCGGCGAGTCAGACAACGACCAAAGTGGGCCGGCCATCGAATTGTTCTGATCGAAGACTGCCCTGGGCGCAGGCAGTCTTTCGCATGCACGCCTCGTTAGTTTCTGAACTCCCTCAAGTCCGAACCGGTCTGCAATGGTTCTGTTATATTCCGCGGTAAAGTCTAGTCCTGATCTGCGATAGACTATTACGTCAAGCAAGGACTCTGGCAGAATCGTAAAGGTCGCAGTCTCGTCATAATCAGTTAGTGTTAGGAGGTGCAATGGCAGGCACAAAAAGAGATCTAGAATTGCGGCACACAATCAGATGTTTCGCGCACAGCGGGCTGAACAAAAGGCGGCAGATACAAGCCACGCTCTAAACTTGCTCCTGAACGGCTCGTTTACGGTATTGCATACCGGACTGACTCCAGACGGTGCCATGCATGAGTTCCTGCTTGGCATTGTGAGGAATGTTCCGGTCACCAGCCAAATCGGATGGCCAGTACCTGCGGGACAGACAGAGAACCGCAGGATCATTCTCTGGAAGACGACATTTGAGCCAAGAGGAGTATACGCAACCGTATATCATGTTCCGGACTTTCGGGCACTATCCAACCAGCTTGATGCAGAAACTGCTTATCTGGAAACATTGATCAAAGAAGTGATCGATAAGATTCCGGCTGAGGCGCCGTATCTGGTCGAGCCGAAGAGTCCCTACCTCTCCTAACCTGCCCCCGCATCTCCAAAACACACAGCCGTAAGAAGCCAGCATTCTAGCGCTCGATCTCAGTTGCTCGCTGATACAGCATCTGCAGAGCAGCCGCGGATTGTGGTAAGCCTTGCGCTTCGAGCGAGGCGAGAAATTCTTCAACGGACTTCGGCGGGTTCTTGAGACTTTGGCGGTGCGTTTCGGCGGCATCCATGACTGCGTCGGGGGCGAGGTCAATGAGGTGGAGAATGAATTCGTCTGGGTGATGCGCTTCTATTTCGTACTTCTGAAGTATTTCGTTGGGAAAATCCTTCAGATTCATCGTGACAATCACCTGTGCTTCGCACCGGATACACGGTCGAGACATTGGGGCATCAGGGCAGAAGTCCCGACCAGATCAATTTGATGACTCTGCACAGCTCGAAGGGGCTGGAGCTCCAAGCCGTTATCATGATCAACTTGGAGAAGGGCGCGATTCCGAGCACCTACGACAAGACGAAAGAAGCAGTCGACGAAGCCGGTCGGCTGTTTTATGTCGGCCTCACCCGCGCTATGAGTTCCGTCCATCTCATGTACGCGTTCGACGAGTCGCCCCTCGTAACCCAAGTTAGGAAAGCAATTAATTAAGGCAGCAGCGCGATTGGATGGCACAAGTTGGAATGAACTTCAGGATTTCCTTTGCATGACCAAGATCACTCTTGGCCAGTCGCCTTACTCAAGAGCTTTTTTCGCGGTAGTTGGAAAAATCGCCGCATCTGTTGGGTCGACATCGATGCGTTTGCGCCCGATCGCTTCTAATCTGTCTAGCGGCACGGTTCTGAATCGGCAATGGAGGTAATTCCTTTCGAGGTCCTTTATTCGGGCATGGCAGAGATTCTTCGCAGCGCCTGGCGACGTGGAAGGACAAACAACGAAATACACATCGAAAGGTTGTGTGGCGGTTCATAGAGTACCGGCCTTCTAGGCCGGTACTCCAATCGCCCAGTTTTTAGTAGATAACATCTTCCCAGAGATCAGACGACTGACAGTTCTCAAAACCGCTTGAGACGAACTGCGGCGAACTGCCCCCCTCATCTTTCGGTTCGAAAGCGAGGTCAAGGAGCCACGGTTCCGCCTGAGCAACCGGTTGAGGATCGACGTAGACATGTAGGTCACCATTAAATTCCCGGGATGGTGGCATGAACAGCCAATCATCCGCGCCGAGAATATACAGTCCTTCGGCAAGGTAGTTGCGTCCCCTGATCTGACGTCGGCCGTATGGCCATTCGAAGAAGATGAAGCGTCGCTGTCCAGCCTGCGTGCGAAGTGTATCGAGCCAGCTCCAATTATCTGAACAGGCTTTAATCAAAGAGTTTTGACCAGCTATGCCGTCTACAACCATCACAAGCACGCCGGAAAGGGGTCCCGTGGCCAAAGCCCAGCGTGGCCCACTGCGCGCCCATTGCGTGAGCTTCTCGAGATCGTTGGTGGCTTCGCGGAGATGTAAGTGAGTCCCTGTAGGTTGGCCAAGTCGTGGAACGGCGAAGAAGCGCCAGCCGAGCCGTTGAGAGGTGTGATAGATCTCGGCTGGGATCCTGGCGATATAGCGCATTTCATAGAGTGGAAGATTGGTTAGCGCTTTGTCGATGCTGCGTCCCTCTAGGAGCGCGTGGCATAGTGCTTCGGCGGAAATCATAGTGTGTTGTCCTTTCGAAAAAATCAGCCGAGGCGAATGAGGATTGGCCACGGCTGAAGGTGGGATTCACTGGTGAGATTGGCAATGCATATGCGGGCAATGGTCATGAATTTGCCGCAGCAATCCAATAGAAAAGCCGTCGCAGAGCGTCCCCCACTCGCATGGGTAGATCTGCGGTCGGTGAGCTGTGCTGGTTGATTGTGAATCCAGAACCGGCCGATTCTGGCGTGAGTGGATTCAGCGATACTCCGTCGGTGCCCATGACAACTGAGGAAGCGAACGGAATATCGGGCTGTTCGATCCAGGCGGTTGGCGCTGCCGATATTGTCTTGGCAGCCGCCGAATCGAGTTGTCGGTCGACTAACTAGACATGATCCAGGAATGCCCTAGGTGCGAAGTCGCATGTGGGGCAACCATCGCCCTTGAGTAAACCGTCGCAATTCTCCATGAACTGAGGGTGCGAATGAATGCGTACCCCTCGGACGGGACCTCCACGTCGGTCCAGTCCCATTCCCCTGCAGACGCTTCCTCCTTGGTGGTCTGATTTGGGAAGGGGGCGGGTACTTCCATTGTTGTCATCTTTGTTTTTTCTTCGCGCGCGTAGATCGCCCTCGCCCACCAGTCTCAATCAGGATTTCAACTTGGACGTGAATCGACCCCTGCTGTCCTTTGTAAGAGCTTTTTGCTGGATCCTCTCCTCTCGCCACATCGGCCTAAGAAGAGCGCTTACAGACACACTGAAGAAATCGCAGAGCTGACTCACATTCTTGCCAATTAGGTTCAGCTGTGCGAAAAGGCGCGGATAAAACTCTTCATCCCCGACAAAGAGCTTTATCCGCGCCTCCGCGCGGTAGTTGTTATCTTCCGGGAACATCTTGATCTTCCCAATATGCCTTAGGAGGGCTAACCGTGCGGTCGATACATCTCCGGCAAGAATACTGACCAAATTCGCGGATTGCTCGGCTAGAAACAACCGAAGGTGGTCAACGGAGAAGTCGGGCGAATCGAGTGGCTCGGTTTGCAGCCTGCGATTGATAGCCGCCAGGCGAGATTCGTTTTCCTTTAACCGCGAAGCGATCGAAGGCGATGATGCGAGCCCATCCTTTTCTGCAAGTTCTAGTAGATTATGGATCGCGCGCTCTAGTTCTACTTTCTCTTGCTTGTGGTCTGAGATTTCAGTTGATGTTACTTCTCTCGAGCGCTTAGCGAATTCATCCTCGAGTGCAATCTTGAACTCCTTAATCATGTGGTCGGTGGCGACGGGCATGGATAGAGCCTCCACAATTCCGGAAAGCAACTGTTTCTCGAGACGATCTCTGCGTATTGTCAATTTGTTTTTGCAGGCATCGTCTTGTCTCTTAGCCATGCAGCCGTAGTATCCCTTGCGCACGTCATTGAGATTTCCGGAAACGATGGTGAATGATCCACCACAAACACCGCACCTCAACACAGAGGTGAAAAGTGTGTCGGCTCGCATGATGCCGCCCCACCAACCGGAAGTCCTTTCTTTGCTGGCCTTGCTATGGCTATGCGCCCTTTCCCATTGCTCATCACTGATGATTCTGAGTTCAGGGACAACCTTTTCGATCCACTCGCTAGAATCCGAAGGCTGAGCAACTTTTTTTCCTGTTTCCGGATCCCTCGACTGGTGCGTGTGATTGAAGGGAATTATCCCAAGATAGCGTCTGTTTGAGAGTGTCTTGCCGATGGTTGATTGCGTCCAGCAGTCTAGTCGACGTTGCTTGTAGAGTCGAGTGCGCTTGATCCCTTCATCTTTCAGCGCTCTGCAGATTTTCCTGTAGCTATACCCCTGTCCTCGCAGATCGAACATGCGTCGTATGATGATTGCCTCATCCTTGTTGATTACGTATTTGACACCGACAATAACGGGGCGCCCCCACTTCAGTCGCGAGAGATCTTCAATAAGATCGTGGTCATAACCGAAGCATCTCCCGCAGGGGACAAGGCTATTCTCAACCCGATTCACTTGGCTGCGATGGACTTCGTAAGCCAGGTTCGTGAGCGCACCCTCGTCACGTTGACCATTTATTATCACCAAATCGCGAAAATGTGGATCGCGTGTGTCTAGCCCTCGGCTGACAAAGTAAATGAAGGCCTTGTGGTGAGTGAAGATGTCACAAATGCGCAGCAGGTCCGAGAGATTGCGTGCGATGCGACTCGTCTCGTCAACGATCAGCCCGTCCCAATCTCGATCCTTGCTTTTCACTCGCGCAATGGCATCGTTGATGCCGTCTCGCCCAAAGATCGTCGCTCCAGTTCTCGCTTCATCAGAAAAGAGACGATCCTCAACGAATTCCCATCCTTTTCCTTCCGCTGCCTTTCGACATTGAGCGACTTGCGCTTCAATCGAGAGGTCGTTTTGATTGATGCTAGAGAAGCGCCCGTATGGTATCACTCTATATTTCCTTGTAATCTTCATTGATGTACGTGTCTCCAGTGGAACAGTTGTTTGTCTAGAGCCCGTCGGGCCGTTTCTTAGAAGCTTCGCGTTTAACGAATTCGGAAAAGTACTTTCGCACCAAACATGGGATTAACCAGTCTGTGTTGAGGCCGCGCAACTGTTCAGGTGAGAGACCTAGGTGATTGTGCGTAACGATGCATTTTGCTGTGTTGGCCATGAATCTTGATTCCTCCATTTGCATTCCATCCTCGCGAGTCCCAGCAGAGCCAACGGGCGAGATGCCGCGTTACTCGTGTTCTGTAAGGATGTAATTTCATCGTCTCTTTTAGGGTGGCGAAGAAGTCCCTAAACCGATCGATGCTGCAGGTTGACATGATGGAATTCATTACCGGTGACTTAGCATGAGGGTTCCCTCCGGCTTTCCGGCGAGGACTGCTAAGTCATTGAAAAGAAGCTTTAATTCGGATGTTGGGGAAAGGCACAGAGTTCTATATGAGTTGACCCAGGGGAGCCAAAGAATCAATAACTTACAGCCACCTCCTCTACCAGCTTCGCCGAACTTCGCCGAATTGCTTCAGGACCCTTCACGTTGCGTCCTTTAAGACCCATGGTGGCAACCGGTGCAGTCCACCCT
>Ga0302192_10001659_pt1 | contig 13975 bp, 12 predicted proteins | sample II_Bog_E3_2_FD_200230 | JGI IMG/M metagenome (GOLD analysis project Ga0302192, IMG submission 200230) | Peat permafrost microbial communities from Stordalen Mire near Abisko, Sweden - II_Bog_E3_2 | ecosystem: Environmental > Terrestrial > Soil > Wetlands > Peat | place: Sweden: Abisko...
TTAGATTTGAATCAATGTAATTACCAACGACAAGATTGGTGGTAATACCGGCAATGGAGGCTGAATCGCTAAAGGGGACAGTGAATGTCGTGAAATTGGTGGTGGCAGAATCAAAGGTAAAGCTGTTGGTATTTCCATAAACATCAGTAGATGTTCCATAGGCCTTGGTTCCCGCAATGCCGAGAACAATAGTTCCGCTTGGTGGTGTAGCGAAGGTCTCATAACTGGAGCCAATGGTGCGATAAACGAAAGGGATATCAGTACCCTGTGCATCCTGAAAACTTCCAACAACGGTGTCTTGGCAGGAAGAAAGGAACTGAGTAGTGCCGGACTGTGCGTTAGGATCTCGGGAATCGAAAGAGGATTTTACAGATCCATTGACAAAATATCCGTGACTACCTGAAGCGGAGGAATAATTGCCAACAAGTCCGCTATAAAGTGTCCCAATAAGGGTGCTTGAAGAAGCTTTTGGAAAGCCTTCACCCGTGATTTTGGTGCCGGCTAGTATGACTGAGCCTCCTGATGTATTCCCTGCAATATTAGAACCTAGCAGTCCGACAGGGGTAACGATATTGGTAAATGTAGAGTAAGTGCTACCATTGTAAACGAAGGATAGGTTTGTGGACCCTGATAAATACGATCCGAAGACTGCATTTGTCCCGACAGCGGTTATGGAATTGGTTCCATAACTAGGGTTTCCGAATTTAATTGTGGAATAAGTCTGGCCATCAAAGGAGAAATTTACAACCTGGTTGTTGCTATTAATATAAGTACCAACTACTCCAAATGAAGCAACTCCCAAAAGTGAAAGCGACGATGCTACACCTGGGGGATTAATGTCATAGAAAATTCCTCCTTCATAGGCAAAAGGGGTCTGATTACCAGAACCAACACTTGAGGAACTTTGGTAGGTTCCGTAGATCGCACCAGATTGATAGCCGGTGACAGTAATATTGGTTTTCCCTTGTGGTGCAAAAAACAGGTACTGCGTCGGGGTTGCCATGAATGTATGGACAACGTTATTGCTATCGGTATACGTACCTACCGCTTGTGAATCATCAGCCCCAAGGAGAGTAAGAGATGAGGAGTTAGCCGGCTCAGATGCACCTGGGGCATCCATGACTGTATAAACAGAAGCATGTGCGGAGAGAACGGCAGCGAATGCAGCCACAAATAGATGTATTTTTTTCATGGAAATAAGGATGGTTGGGGATGGTACTAAAATGACCCAGAGAGGGCGGCGATAAGATCACCAAGATGGGTGCCTGCAGAGTGATCACCAGTCCACGTATAGCATTCGACGCTCTTTCCGTTTTGGAGAACATTGGTAATACCGTAGATGGTTCCAGTAGAGGGATTGATAGTCATACGAGTAGCGAGAGTTACTCCTTGGATGTTAAGATTAAAACCAAAGATACCCTCGCCCATAGGGATGATATCGGCGGCAAGAACAGACTGGACAGCAGCTTTATCATGAGAAGAAGAAACGAGTTCCTGGAGGCCCCCGTTTGATGTAACAAATCTCATTGACCCAGTCAGGCCGGCCTCAAGGTTGGTATTTAGTGAAATATCAGAAAAGGGAGGATTGATGGCAAATGGATTGTCCTTACCGGAATCAGCACTCCAATTATAGAGGCAAGGCAGTGTAACATCGCGCGAGAGTAATTCCTTAGCTTGCGATGGGGAGATACCGCCCTGCGACCACCAATCGCGTGTAGGATAGGATTTACCGTTGGAAAGTGTTGCACCTTCCTCATTAACAAGCCCGCCCTGGCTGTCATGATGAGAGGAGAGAGACAATGATGTCACGCCATAACTGGTAATAGGCTGATACTCGCCGGCATCGGCGACGCCATTGGAGTTTTTATCAACCCAAACCCAGATATTTGAGAGAATCTCACCGGAAATATTCGTAGATCCATCTGGGGCGATAGAGGCAAGAGCGGCATACCCGGATGGGTATAACTTCCCATGGAAAGCAAGCTGAAAGAAATTATCAGCATTCTTTGGCGGGGTGGAATCATGCGCAGGATTCCACACAAGGATTCCCTCGGTTGGGCCAACCCATTCCCAGAGTTTTTGTCCATGTCCGTCCAGATCAAACAGGCGGAGCGCGTTCCATACAAGGGGGTGGTCGACCTGGCGCCATTCGCCGGACAGGAAGTCAGCCTTGCCAGACAAGGAGATAGTGACAGGGTGGTGCCACCCAACAACAGTGGTGACGCTACTACTGCCAGTGACTTTAGATCCGGCTAACGAAGTGGAGGTGGAATCTGATGCACTAGTGGAGGTTGTGGAGGCGGTTATCCCCGCTAAAGCCGCCCTGACGATACCTCCGGTGGTATTGGGCGCAAACGGAGTGAATCCACTCGCACTAGCTCCAAGGGATGTGCCAGTAACAGAATCGGCGGCCCAGTTTGCAGATGATATTGTGCCAATAACCTGTCCGGTATCAGCATCGATTTCAAGAAACGACCCCGCTGTGTAGGCAGTAACGTTCGTGGCAACATTGTGATACTTTTTAACAGTGTACCACGACGTCAATTTAGTTGTCGTAGTGATAGTCTCGTCCACGTCGCCAGTGCCAGTATCATTGGCATGCACGCCATTACCCAAGTCTTGGCCATTCGTCGCCCACATGCTGATCGTTGCACCCCTGGATGTCGTGTTTGCTGTATTGACGGAGTAAGAGGATGTACCTGTGAGAGTAGTGGTAACCCCAGTTGTTACCTTGTTGGTTTTCATCCCCACCGCCGCACTGGATAACGCATCATTCAAAGAGTTGGTATTTATTCCAAGGAGTATCTTTCCAGCTACACTTGCTTGCTGTTCGGGGGAAAGATTAAGGTTAGCGAGATCGCTTTTATTGCCGACCGAAGAATTCCAATACAGCACAAGATTGCGGCCAAAAGTCAAATCGAAAGCATCATCATTGGTTGTCTGGGTACCAGCATAATTACCCTTATCCCACTGAACGAGGGCATTTGTTGCACCAGACTTGGACAGACGTAGGTGACCGTGAGGTAGAATGAAATCTGTAAAAGCATTTGTAGGGAATGCAGAAATAGGAATCAGGGAGAAATGATTTCTACTAGATGCGCCCCATCCGTTATACCACCCGGTTATATCTGCGTTAAGTGGGTTGGTTCCAAAATCGCCCGTATATTTGGTAACATCGCCGTCATTCCATCCCCAAATCCCTTGAAGAGAACCTGATTGCACCTTGGTGCGATATTGCAACGCCTTATAAATCTGTGGATCAGCACTACCAGTAGCTTTGATGACGTAAAGGAGATGACTGTTGCGGGCCACGATCCAGCTTGTCCCCCACCCAGAACCTGGCCCCGAGAATGTGGTGTTTGAACCATATGGATCACTAAGTGAAGACGGGTTACCAGATAATGCGTTAGTAAGTACGACAGCATTGGAAGAACCGCCTGCATTCCATCCCCCCATGTTTGAGGAAAAGAAACGCCAAGGAGAATCGGAGTTTGGCAAAGGGATAGAAAGAGACCCCAAGGTGATGTTGCCGGATGAACCGACAGCACCTAGAAAAAGAACACATCCATCACGAGTGGTATCGAACGGTTGGGAGCCATCCCAACTTGGGGTCACGTTGGTCGTCGTAGTACCACCATTTGTGGCACTACCAAGAGTGCCGAGGTCTTTAAACCCATCAATAATACTCCACAATGTGCTAGCGTGAGTAGCAGGAAGCGAGACGAGGCAAAATATGAGGAATGCGATAGCTTTCATTGGAGTGTTTGGTTAGCGGGTTTGTTCGAAAGGAATACCATCTTCATCAATAAGGATGGTCAGTTTATTGGGAGAGGCCGAATCGCGATTCGCGACAGGAACAAGGAGAACATCGTCAGGGTGTTTAGCTGCAAAAGATTTGATGTCCGCAAGAACAAGTGCGTGATCCCGGATAGAATCCGGTGCTGTGATCTCAGATACAGAGCCATAAGAAGCCCCGCGTTGATAGTTGGCGACACAGTCTTTAGGAAGTAGAATAAAATCGTGTCCGTCATGAAAGGCAACCAGGTTGATACCCCCGAATTTGGCGCGGGCTTCTGAAAGGTTCTCCACAGCAATCCAGACAGGTGTGTGTGGAGTGGCGAACTCACCAGGATCCTGAATGGCAAATAAGGGAGCGGCGGCGAGAAGGAAGAAAAGGAAGTTTTTCATTGTGTGATAATTTGTGCGGCAGGAAGGCTCGATGAAGAGTTTGTTGCTGGAGAACCGATTGAAGGATTAACCGGATTAACTGTAAACGTATTTTGTGGGAGGGTGAATTCCAGCCATGTACCACCACTTCCCCAGAGATTTGCAACAGCACCCTGAGTAAGGGTGTTAATGACAGAAAAAGTTGTCTTTGTTGTACCTGGAGGTGTTATGGGAAGATTGCTGTAAGGGATAAGGGTGAACATCCTAACTCTGTAATTAGCGTTATCGGTAGCAAAGTCAGTAAGGAGGAGGCCATTGCCCGGGAAGATTGACTGATTAACAGGAGTAAGTGAGGCATTGTTGTTGTTAACGACACTTTCGCTGGTAATTGGTTGCCATGTACCAGAGTTGGACTCACTGGTTTCGATCGTAATCACATTAACGGATTGAGGGTAGCCACTTGAGACGCGCCCATTAATGGCAGCTCCGGCGGGAATATTGGTTAAAGGGGCAGTGGGGATACCGACTGTAGAGGCAGAGCCAATACCGAAAACAGAGACAACGTCCTGATCAACAACGATACTACCGACGGGGATAGCATTGGTACGATTAAGGAAGAAGGACCCGACGCCGTCAGGCTTGACGGCACTTTCTGGTGCGCTGAGGAGATTATTACTAATCCTGAGCTGCCAGGTGACATCAGTAGGCGACAGTGAGCTTGTTAGCACTGCAACTGGATTAGTGGAAAACGTAGTTTGTGGTTGCCATGGGATGGATAGAAAATTCGTGGGATTGAGGTAGCCGGCCTCAAGATAGCTAGGCGGTGTATGGACAACATTCGTCAACACAGCGTCGGTTACAAAAATCTGGCTTACAGTTGCACTTTGTGTGGCGGTAACAGAGTAGGACGTTCCTTCAAGAGCACGCAATGAATTGAAAGCATCAGCCGTTTTAACCGTAAGAGCGCCGATGATATTGCCACTCGTATCAACCGTGGCGTATTTGTCGAAATACCAAAAAGAATCGCCAGTGTCAGCAAACGTCTTTTGAAGCCAGAGTTCATATCGAGTAACACCCATGGGGAGAGGGGTGTCGGTTATTTGACTCTTAAAAGGGTAGTCATTACCGGACTTCGAGGCCCATTGAGTGGTGGTATCATTCGATCCAGCAGACGCATATCCAGTATAGGCGTCGTTGGACGAGGGGGCCCAGGTGGTCATGATTGGTATAATAGCAACAGTGTTGGATGAGCCATTAATCCGCAGAAGGCGAGCAGTATCTGCCGGAACAACATAGGGGGCGGCAGCCGGATTTCCAGGAGAGTTGACGCCATTAATCCAAGTAGTGGCGGACAGGAGGATTGACGGAGAGAAAAATAGTGCCGTCAGAAAGGCGCGGGTGGAATTCATTTTGATAATTGTTCTATGGAGTAATTAGCGGGATCACTGCACTCCGTCAAGGGAAGTGGCGAATTATTTAACGACAGAGAAGCCCATCCTCCCACCCCGCTCAATTAAAAACATTGCCCCCCGTGAAGGTGGCGCAGCCTCAAGAGCCCGTTGGACATCATCCCCAGTTTTAACTGGCATGGATTCAACAGCAAGTATAACATCCCCAGGCTGAATATTGGCGATACTGGCTTTAGACCCCTGCGTAACACTCTCCACCGTAAGGTAAGCCTTACCCTTCGAAAACACGACCCCAAGAGGGGCTACGGTGACATCTGGTGGGGGTGGAATAGAAACAATGGGAGGGAGAGGGAGTCGTTGGGCATCCGAAAGCGGAATATCGACAATCAATGGTCGCGTGCTTCGAATGACAGAAAGTTTCAATGAGTCACCGACCTTCTTATTTAAAAGAGCTTTCTGGATATCAGATGGGTATTGGAGCAGAAGAGAGTCAGCAGAAATCAAAATATCACCAGGCCTGAGACCGGATGCATAGGCGACAGAATCTCTACGCAGTGCCATAACAACCAAACCAGACGATTGCGGGGAAAAGTAGCGAGCCATGGTAGGGTTTTGGGAAAGAGGAGTAGTTTCTACCTCGATAGAAGGGCGCAGTATCGATCCTGAGGTAATAATCCGTTTTGCGGAATCCATGGCCAGATTAATGGGAACCGCAAACCCGAGACCGCGATTTACACCATTGATCATGGTATTGACGCCGAAAACCCTGCCATGCGCATCGCATAAAGGACCCCCGCTGTTTCCCGGGTGAATTGGAGCATCTGTCTGAATATAATCAACACCATCAGCACATCCGGTAAAACCATTACGTCCCAGGGCGCTGATAACACCAAGGGAAAAGGTATCTTGCAATCGGTAAGGCGATCCGACGGCGCAGGCAATCTGGCCAACCTTAACGCGCTTTGAATCAAACATCTCGGCACCGGGTATCAATTTCTCGGGTATTTTCAAAACAGCGATATCAGTGTCAGGGTCAACCCCCAGAAGCTTGGCAGGAATCTCCCGTTGATCTAAAAGACGCACAGTAATACCATCTGGCGCCGCCCCGTCCACAACATGCTTGTTCGTAATAATATGTCCTTCTCCGTCAATAGCAAACCCACTCCCTTGATCAGCGGGCATGTGAACGGTTTCACCCTCAGGTGTTTTTAACAACTGCTCGACATCATGAGGAAGAGAACCAGTGTCGTAATCAGGACTTTTCTCAACCGAAACAACAACAACGCTAGGCGAAATATGCTGATGAGCGGATGAGAGTTCCTTGTCGAGAACATCAGAAACAGACGAGCCTCCAAAAATAGGAGGGAGTACGGCTAAGAAAACGGCGAACAGGGAAACCATGTACCTAAGATACCCCAAAGATGGTCAACGCGAAAGACCAACGCCGGCAATCTTTACATGACCGGGGAATGGCGAAGGTAACGCATCAGGGATTTCCTTGGCCGTTGCCTCGACATGAACGCCCTTGTCGAAAATAATCTTCTGCTCTGCCGGATCAAAAAGGCAAAGAACTTCCCGCTTATGGGGGAGGGAATCAACAGGCCCCGCATCAATTCCAGCTCGCCTGATGTCACGGATAGAGGAGCGAATAGGAACAACTGAATCCGAGTCGTCGGGGCGCCGAGGCCAGGCACGGCGTGCTTGTTGGAGAGGGAGACGTAGAAACTTAAGCATTTTTAGGTAAGATACATAACCGGTAGTAACGGTCAAAGCAAAATATCGTCATTTTGTTTTGACGTGCGCTCAGGCTCGTGGTTGCGAGGGCAGGGAGAGGACTCCCGTGACCCGCGATCATTGGGGAAAACAAGTTTGACTCGTTTTTCAGTAGTATCGAAGGAGAGTGCCGCGCTGTATGGGTTGCGCTTTGCAGAAATAAAACCATCGAGCACTCCAGTCCCATCGGGGGAAAACGCACGCGCGTAGATGTCGGGACTCATGGTTTTACCACAATACACCTTAGGGAAGAAGGCGTCAGGTTCTCCCGGGAAAAGCCACCCCCCCTTAACCTCGCGTACTGGAAGTCCGGAAACGGGGCAATTCGTTTTGGTGGGGCGGCCCCTTGTAATATCCTCGGGTGGTACGATCCGCTTTTCGCCAGCGAGGATTCCATGAGTATTGGCATGAACACGCTTCTGGATGCCGCTGAGAAACGCATCAGTGGAAAGAGTACCCTTCTGGATGCGTTCAAGCCCATCCTTCCAGATGGCACTTTCAGCGACATCAATAATGCGCGGGGCGGCCTTTTCAAGAAAATCGATAAGGATATGAGCCTTGGGGGTACTCTTAAGATAGAGGCCGTCGCGCTGAGTGAGACCATCGACCACAAGCCCCTCAATGACGTCCGCACGGGTTGATTCAGTTCCAAGGGAAGTATGCTCCGGGAGTCGGGCAAGAATATCATCCCTGGCGATAAACTTGCGAATATTCATCATGTCGCCAATAAGAGTACCGTCAGTGTAGCGCTCCGGTGGCTGCGTTTGAGACTGGGCAAGGGTCATCTTTTCGACAACAACCTCGGTATTTTGATGGAAGGGAGGCGTTGTGTCGGGCGGGAGGGCAGAAACAGTCCTCCATCCCGCTGAAAGAATACGCGTGCCGGTCGTGGAGAAGGAATGGTTCCCGATTTTCAAGGTATTGGTGATGCTTTCCTCTGAAGAATCCTCATGAAGATTAGCGAGATAACTTTTACTCACCGTAAGGTAGGCTCGCCTCTCGTCCGGAGAAAGGGCGGACATATTGGGCGCAAGGGTTGTTGGGATAATCGCGTGATGAGCGAGTTCGGAGCCTGCGGAAAAAGTAGTGGGGCGAATAACCGGAGCCGTTGGGAGTTTACCGCCCATGCCAGCTACCTCAAGAGCCTTAAATGTATCAGGAATAAGAGACTCCTGCTCGATTGGGAGGACAACAGAGTCAGTTCGTGGATAGGAAAGAATCTTGTGGTGCTCATACAGACGCTGGAGGGTCTTGAGGGTTTTATCAGCGGTCCACCCCCAGGATTTTGAGGCCCTTTGCTGGAAAGAGTTCAAGGAAAACAAGGGAGGCGGTTGTGTCGTTGAAACATTTCTTGTTACCTCGATATTGGTATCAAGGGTCAGTTCTTTCGCGATCACATCAATGTCAGCTTGGGCGAGAAGGCGAGAACGAACGTTCTGGACGAGCCTCAGCGACAAGGGGACATTGTCACCACCCCGTACATGGACGTCAATATCGGTAACCGGCGCCGGTTTAAAATTAGCGATTTCGCGATCACGCCTAACAACCATAGCGAGAGTTGGGGTCTGAACGCGTCCAACCGGAACGGTTTCTCCAGGCGAGGCAAGGCGAAGAGACGCGGCCCTGGTTGCGTTAATACCCACCAACCAGTCACTGATTGCGCGAGTTTTAGCCGAATGATACAGAGGTTCCTTGTCGGCGAAGGGAAGAACATTATCAAGTGAATGCTGAATGGAGAGTGGGTCCAGCCCCTTAAGCCAGAGCCTTCCAAGTTCACCATTGTAGCGGTGATGGATAAGGATATTGCGTCCGATAAGCTCACCTTCCGGTTCTGCGTCAGTAGCAAGAATGACAGAGTCAGATCTCTTTAAAAGGTTCCCGATTGAAGCGAGCATGATGGAAGCCCTGCCTGGTTTTGGTATCCAATAAAAACTTTCAGGGATAATGGGTAGTGTCTTCTCATTCCATGATTTAAGTTCAGGACTGATCTGATCGGGCATCGGCAACTCCAAGAGATGACCACTTGCCCAGGTAACAATATCCTCACCGCAAGCGTAATGATCCTCGTGTTTGACAGGCGAGCCAATGACAGAAGCAAGGTCGTGGGCTTGGCTTGGTTTTTCGCAAAGGTAAAGGGTACTCATGGTCTTGAGTAAGATACATAACGCGAACTCAAGCGCCGGTCATCGGAAAATTTAGGAAGAACACACTAAAAATGGGGGATAGCTTTGGTCTTCAACGCATTTTCATCAGCCTCGTCACGCTCTTTCCGGATGAGCCTCGCCGATTTCAGGGTAGCAGTGGAAGAAACGACAGCTAGCGTTGCCCCGTCGGTCCTGACGAAATCCTTGGGCGCGATATTGCGAAGAAGGTAATTAGCGACGTACGACGAGACGGGGCTGTTGTCGGCCTTGAAATGAGGAACCGACTTCCACTGCATATTATTTGAATTCGCTGAAATAATGGCTTGAAGTTGTTCATCGGTAAAAGAACCGCCCCTCTTTGTTACATAGATATAATCGGCCGGCCCAGAGGACCCTTCTGGGGGCATCCACGCAACAATGATATCGAATCCACTGACATTGGTCCATTTTGCGACAGCGCATGGCTCAAATGGCCTTGAAATAGAAGTGCTGTAATCAGTACCGAACTTTTCAACGCATTGATCGAAAGTATCACCGAGTCCGGCGATACAGAGCGAAGGGAATAGAACAAGAACGATAAAAAGCGGTTTCATGAGTACAGCAAGGTGAGGCTTACTCTTCGCCCTCTTCTTCCTCACTGGACTCAGAGGGCGCAGTGTCAAAAAAAGTAAGACCGACGGGTGGGCGATAAAAAGATTGCCCCTTGGAGCGTTCGAAAATGGCCTGGCTTTCGACGGTGAAACGAGTGAAGGGAAGAGCCTTGAGGCGAACAACAGGGATAGGCATTCCGGACATTTCGCAAATACCATAAGTACCCTCGCGAAGACGCCGCAGAGCTCCGTCGATCTCAAGAAGGGAATTACGAGATCCCGAGAGAGCACTGAGGGCAAGGTCACGATCATAAGCATCACTCCCCGCATCGGCCGTATGTTCGCCTCCAAATGAAGAGCCATCGGATGAGAGAATACTGTCTTTCTTCTTGATGCCGTGAACCATGTCGATAAGGGTATCGCGAAGATCCCTGAGGTGTCCTTCCTGCTGCAGCAAAAACGCCGGAGAGAATCCGGCGTTGCTTTTGGTGGAAGGGAGGGTTTTTGAGGAGGAGGATTTTTCCATAGGAGCGAATCCTACTTGTCATCGGAAAAAAACCAAGGGGAGAATTTAAAAATATTTCGCCACCCTAGAAAGCACCATCTCCTCGTGGATGATCGGCGACCTCATCGATATCCCTGACGGATATATTAAGGTCATTGAAATAAACCTCGATATATTCAATGGATCCTCCTTTGGACTTGGATTCAAAAGGATCAACTCTCACAGACTCGGGGAGGCAGCGTTTAAGCGCATTGAGTGCCTTTCGTTTGGTAGTGGAAGTGACAACGGCAGAGAAGCCAACAGGGCCTGTGTTTGAGTTGCCGATATCGAAGTGATAGTCGTAAAGTTTTTTTGCCATGACAAAAGATACAGAAAGCATGACCTGGCTGCACAAAAAATCCCCCGGAGCGATTATGGTCGTCCCGAGGGAAATAGTCGCATACTCAAGCAACGTGCAGAAGAGCGCGGTGTTCGATAGGTGAATCCTTTTGGATCACCACCATGGTAGGAACAACGCCCGGCGCGGTCGGCTTCCGAAGAAGTGGCATGCCTGCCTCTTCAGGAGTACGGTCGGCCTTCTTTGCGTTACAGGGAACGCAAGCAAGTACACAGTTGGTCCATGAAGTAGGGCCGTTGTGAGAAACCGGGACAACGTGATCCTTGGTGGAATCATCAAAAGCAATGGTTTCACCGCAATAGGCGCACCGTCCCCGATCTCTGACATAGAGTCCCCGCCGGCTGAACTGGAGGGTTGTGCGCGGGATCTTGTTGTAATTGGGGACAATGACAGCAAGAGGGGCGCGTACACGGCGGCCATGAGGAAGCCCAATGGAAATATCAATAGGGCGCACAGGGAGGTCGATCCATTCAGCGCCAGAATAGGACCTGGTGTGATTGGAGATAGAGCCATCACCATTGAGCACGACATCAAGTGCGCGCAGGGGTGATTCGTGGCGCTCGTTGAATATCTTAACGAACGCCTCTTGTGGCGTGATGTAATTCAGGCCCTGCCAGCAAGCGTTAAGCTTGAGGACAGCGCTGGAATGTAGTATCGGGTTTGTTCTCATAAATTATGGAGACATTTTTTGCGCGTTTCAGGGCAAAAGATCTCCTTTTGAGTATGTTCTTCAGTTTTGTAAAATGGCGAATCGCTTGGCGAAAGAAAAAATTTGCCAGCGCATGAGATGTATTGCAGAATTACCCGCAATGAAATGGCTACCAAACAAATGGCACTACGCAATTGGGGGGGTCTTTGCGCTGATGATAGGTGCAACGGACATCAAGACACCTAGCGGGTACTACATGCGCAGAAGTGCATTGGGTCCAGGTGGAGGCGCATGGGTGGATCACTGGCAAAACGTGATAGGTGGCATAGCTATTATCTGTGTCGGCATAATGCTGATAATAGACGCCTATAAGAAAAGCGACTCGTAATGGTGATAAGAAAACCCACGACCTCCAGTCCAGTCTGACCACAAAGACTGGAGGGTAACTGTCTGAACAACAGATATCAGACAGGGATGCGGTCGCGATGAACACGAACCCGCCAACCGCGATCATCCTCATCCCCGTCATAATGCTGGCAGGAACCGTGCCATTTGGGGTAAAGTCTCCGAACAGCTTGCAGAATGGATATAACAGTTTTCCGTTCCTTGATGCCGCAGATTTCCACCCCATAGAGGTCATGGATGCAATCAACGCAGTCGAAGTCCTTTGCGAAAGAACTAAAGTCGAGCGCTGCGAGTGCCTCTTCGACCTTTGCCTTTTCTGCGAAAAGCTCGGAATGGAATTTAAAGTCGGGCACTGGTGGAAGTATCTGACGGGGTACTGGCGCCCGCAAGAAAAACCTTACTTAAGGCGCGCAAATCAGAAGCATGTTGGGAAGAGGGATCAAAGAACTCCATCCTTGCAGCCAGGCGATTGCAACAACTGGCCCACTTTTCTAAAACCTCTGGGTTGCGATCGCGTGCAAAAGCAATCTTGCGCAGCAGGAAAAAATAACGAATCCCGGAAACAAACCCGAGTTCCCTGACATGCTTGCAAATCATTGAGAGGGAGTAGAAAAAGAGTTCAAGTGATCCGAGCAATCGATTTCTCATAGGCATTTAGAAGATACAGCGTGTATAGTGAGAATTATGCAACAAACGCGAAAACTCTACCAGACGCCAATTGCAAAAGTGTGGAGCGGAATGTTAGAGAGACGGGACAAGGAAATTCTGTCGCGCGTGTCGATCAGGAAGGCACCAGCAAAAAAGGGGGTGAATCCGTACGTTCATAAAATCCAAGATGCGGGATACTTAATCGAACAGACGGGTGCAAATTTCAGCGAAGAGTATCAGGCGAGATCCATCAAATGGTTCGAGAAGAAAGGATTCAGTTCAAAGATGATAGAAATCATCAAGGCGGCACAAGTACAATTCGTTGATACACTCATCATTTCAGGGGAGGGGATCTTTGCAGAACCGGGGGAATACCCCAAGCTGCCGCCACTGGGAAGGAAGAAGCTCTCACAACCCGAGATTCGCCGGCTGCTTGAGTCACTAATCATGATGCATGAGCAGGGGTGGAAGCTGGAAATACTGGCGAACATCCTGACGCCGACGCTGAAAAAAACAGCCATCAAGAAACCGTCCGCTAAAAAACAGTCCCTGTAATTGGTTGGAAAGGTGATACTCTTAAACTGTACATGATGGTCATAACTGGCAGTCGCTCCCCACGGAGCGTGGATTGAAAAACCTCAGTGGTAGCCTATCAGATTAGGTAAGAAAGTCGCTCCCACAAGGGAGCGTGGATTGAAAATCCCAGAAAGTGTCCCAAGAAGTTTACCGTGGGAGCCTCCCCGCATTGCGCCATAAGGGGAGTACAAAAAGTGGCGGAAGGTGCGAGATTCGAACTCGCGGTGCCGTAAGGCACGACGCTTTAGCAAAGCGTTGGTTTAAACCAGACTCACCCAACCTTCCAAAAATTAACTGGTGTATCATCTAAGAGAAGGACAATCCTGTCTTAGCGGGCAATCAAACTACCTTCACGCGCGAGACCGGCACAAAGGGACATCGGTGACGGAAGCGAAGGGGATTTAGCAACCAAGGATCCCCTGATATCTGAAGAAGACTTGTCGAATCTGCAGGAGAGAGGCAGGAGGTCGCCATACTGAGAGTAAACAAAAGTATCTGCCATCTTGATGTGTTTTGTTGAAGTCGCTACCCGGCAAACATGGCCTTCAATTTCCCATGCATCGTGAACGACGATGCCACTCTGACCGGTACTAACTGGCATACTTGGCTGCACATCACATTAAACAAAATGGGATAGTGGTGATGCATTAGGGAAGTTATTATTACCTTATTAGGACGATCTGCTTCAATTTTATTGGTATTCGTACCCAAC
>Ga0302192_10001667_pt1 | contig 13929 bp, 9 predicted proteins | sample II_Bog_E3_2_FD_200230 | JGI IMG/M metagenome (GOLD analysis project Ga0302192, IMG submission 200230) | Peat permafrost microbial communities from Stordalen Mire near Abisko, Sweden - II_Bog_E3_2 | ecosystem: Environmental > Terrestrial > Soil > Wetlands > Peat | place: Sweden: Abisko, Stordalen...
GCGACGGCATCATCATTTGGGCCAACTCGCCGCTCTCCACCAGTTGACGGTACTCCCTGGGACGGTCGCGCTGGAACTCCTCGAGCGGCATGCCCTCCGTGAAAATGACGGTGTCCATGGGGAACTTCTCGGGGCGGAAGTGCGTGTTGAAGAAGTGCACCACGAAAATGAAACTCACGGCCAGCAGAGCCTCATCGCTATGGATGGTGGTGGCGACATTGACGGCCCAGCCCGGGAACACGTGCGTGAAGATCTCCGGAAACCACAGCAGAAGCCCCGTACCACCGATTACGGCAACGCCCCAGAACACCGCGAAATAGTCGAATTTCTCCCAATAGGTCCAACGGCCATATTCGGGACGAGGGCCGCGCTTGAAAAACCATTTGAGGGAACCGGCCAGTTCGTGCAAATCGCGCCGATTGAAGAGCATGCTTTCGTCGCCTGCGATGAACTGGCGCCAACTCTTGCCGCTGGCGCGCCGCTGCTTCACCAGATCGTACGCGTGTAACCCGAAGTAGGTGAAGGTCAGGACGGCGCAGAACCGATGGACCAGACCCGCCGCTTCAAAACCGCCCAGGAGATGGGCAAGAAGCTTGGCCCAGCCCGCATAGGAGAACTTCAGAATCATGCCGGTCAAAGCGAGTCCGAGGAAGCTGGAGACAACCAACAGGTGCAGGTTGCGATGGAACCGCCGGAAGCGGCGCACATAGGTTCCGGCCTCCGCCGGACCGTTCTTGATCTGCCTGCGGTACGCGAACGATCGGGGCAGCCAGAGCGCGGTGTGCACCCCGGAGACCACCAGCGTGCCGATCAGCAGGGTGGTCATGCCCCAGAAGGTGATGAACAGGAAAGGATACTTTTTCGGATCGTGATGGGTGGCGTGTGTCAGATAGCCGGCGAACTGGCGGTGGGAGCCGGTATGGCACTTGCCGCAGGTGGCGACGATGTTGTTCCGGCTAAGATGCGAGCGCGGATCGTTGACTGGCAGAATGTCGTGCGCTCCATGACAGTCGTAACACTTGGCGGTCTTCAGGTATCCCAATTTGGAGACCTTCCCGTGGAATGTCTCGAAGTACGCCTCGGTGATCTGCTGGTGACAGCGGCCGCATTGGTCCATGATATTCAGCCGGAACTCGGAAAGATCCGTGCGCTGGATGCTGTGGGCGGAGTGGCAATCGTCGCAGACCGGCAGCGGTTTCCCGGAGTGAGTGACATTGGGGCTGTGGACGCTGGCGGTGAATAACTCGTAGATGCCGCGATGGCATTGGGCGCAGGTTTCGGCGATGTTGGCGCGGTTCACGCTGGAGCGTGGGTCGCGGCTAGGTAACTCGTGGTGCGGGGTGTGGCAGTCGGCGCAATTGGCGGTGACGGTCAGGCCGGCCTGCAGCAGCCCCTGGCCATGGATGCTCTCGCGGTAATGGTCCACGATGTGGTTCTGCTTGCCGGTGTAGCGAACGGCCGCCTTGTGCCCCTCCTGGTGGCATTTAGCGCACAGGGCGGGGACGTTGCGCGAATACGTGGGATCGGCGGAATTGAGCTTGCCCAGCGTCCCGTGCGGGCTGTGGCAGTCCTCGCAGAGGGGCGCATCGGGACTGCCTTGCGCAGCCAGCGTGCCGTGCGTGCTTTCGCGGTATTGGTCCACCTCCTTGTCGTGGCAGATGGAGCAATCCACCTTATCCTTAATGGTGTCGCAGGCTCTCACGTCGGACGGGGTCCCGCCGGTATGGCACTGCACGCAGGCGATGCGCGAATGACGCGAGTGGGCCAATTCATCGGCGCTGACGTATAGCGGCTTGGATTGTCCGGAGCCCGTCCCCTTCAGGTTGGGATTGGAATGGCAGCTCAGGCAATCGCCATTGGACATTCCCTCCGTGTAGTAAACCTTGCGGATTTTGTGGGGCTCGTGGCAGTCGACGCACGCCGGGATCATGTGCGGCTGCTTCTCCCACAGCTCGCCGCGGATCACCTGGCGGTGCACGTCCTCGATCTTCGCGTGGCACTTCATGCAAGTCCTGGCAATGTTCTGTTTGGCGATGGAGGAACGGGGATCCGTGTGGGGAAGCTGGTTGTGAGCCGTATGGCAACTGGTGCAGACCGCGGTAACCGTCAGGCCTTGCTTGAAGAGGCCGATGCCGTGAATACTGTCCTTGTAATTTTCGGATATGTTGGTCTGCGAGATAGCACGCGTCTTGCTGACTTCGGTGCCTTCGCTGTGACAGCCGCCGCAGAGGAACGGAACGTTGATGGTGGCGACCGGCGACTTCATGTTGGACGGGGGCAGGATGTCATGCGTGCCGTGGCAGAGCTTGCAGTTGGGGGCGAACGGGTCGTTCTGTGCCGCCTTTTTTCCGTGGACGCTGGCGGCATACTGGCTCTGTTCTTCGCTATGACACTGGCCGCAGTCGACGGGAGCCAGCTTCTCCGGATGCGGCACTTCCTTGATGTCGCTGTGGCAGGCAACGCAATCGAGGGCGGCATGGGGCGACGCCTTTAAGGCGGCCGCATGGAAACCAGGAGGCACGCCGGGCTGGCGCTTCCCGATGCGCGGGCCGGGATCATGGCAGCCGAGACAGTCCTCGGAATGCGGTTGCACAGCCTGCTGGCTGCGGAGACCGCTGGTCAGGAGGGTTGCAAGGGCAGCGAGCCGGAGTAGGTTCACGGCCGTCATGGTGTGGCGTTTTTCAACAAACTGCCCGTTGCGGAAGCTCCAAAACGGGATATATGGACCTCTTAATCGTATACTGTGCCGAAATTTGCGTCAAGTTGTGAAAAAACTCTGTTCAGAAATCCGATTTAGATGTACGCTCCCAATATGTGGGAGCGTTTTCGTGGCGCACCAGTTGTCGTGATGGCCGCCTGGAGCCTGGCTTCCTGCGACACCCCTGCGAGAAGCGCCGCAGTACCTGCACCCGAGGCGGAGCAGGTGGTCAGCGCAGCCCTGAAGAAGCTTTACATGACTGCCAGCGCTGCGCCGCCGCAGTCCGCGGCGCAGCAGAAGGTGATCCTGCAGATGGCCGAGAAGGCGTCGAATGGGAAAGAACTGCTGCTGGTGATGCGGGCGGCAGTTGGAGTGTTCCCTCCCGGAACCGGGTCGCAGGAACCAAGCGCGGAGAGCAAGGTCCGCTCCATCGTGACGGCAAAGATGATGGAACTTGGAACGCTGGACCAACTGATTGAATGCGCGATGCAGTACTCTGTCAACCCGGAGAGTGCCCGGCCCTTCGTCCAGCGTATGTTTCAACTCGGGGATGAGAAGTCCGACCCTCGGGTCTGGTATCGAATCAGAGTAGCCGCTTCCCGTTTGAAGGTAGGTGATCTGGAGCGGCAGGCACAAACCAGGGGAGACCAACTGGCAGGCAGATAACATGGCTGGAGTCGGGCCTGCCGCAGTCGACAAGAAGGCCAACACGATGAGAGTCTTGGTAAATGGGAACGGACCCAATCGGCACGAAGGGACGGCGGCCGCGGCACAAGGTTCCGGGCGCATGTTCCTGACCCTGAGCTTCTCGATTCTCGGGGTAGCGGTTGCTTACTTCGGCGCTTTGTATCTGATTGCGCGCTGAAGCTGCGCGGGCCTGCCGGAGCGTGCCCGCCGCCGCGCGATGGAAATCGCCAATGATGCCGGAGCGCGACGTGTAGTAGGCTGGTTGTGCCCATGAATCCGCCTGGCTTCGCCGTCGGCGAGGTGCTGGATCCGGTCGATGCTTACGACCGGGTTGCTCCTCGATACGCGTGTCTGGCGAAACAACGCGCGGCCTATCTCGACGCCATCGACCGGCTTGTCACTGCCGAAATTCCGCCCGGCAGCCGTTCGCTGCTGGATGTAGGCGCCGGGGATGGCGCTCGCGCTGGGCGCATCGCCGCGGCCGTGGGCTTGCGTGATCTCGTTCTGCTGGAGCCGAGCGGTGTCATGCGAAGCCACTGCCCCGCGCAGGCAAACATCTGGGCCATACGCGCCGAAGATCTCCACCACCAGCAAAGCAACTTCGACGTCATTACGTGTCTGTGGAACGTTTTTGGGCATATTCTGCCTTCCGCCGCCCGGATTGAAGCACTGCGCCAGTTCGCACGGCTGGTGTCTCCGGAAGGCAAGATCTTCATCGACCTGAATCACCGCTATAATGCCCGTCATTACGGCGCGCTGGCAACAGCCGCGCGTTTCCTGCGGGACCGGGTGTCGCCGGGCGACCGCAATGGCGACGTCACGGTCACCTGGAACATCGAGGGCCATCGCATCTCAACCACCGGACACGTCTTCACCCACAGAGAGTTCACAGCCCTGTCTCGGGCCGCCGGTCTGCGCATTGAGAAGCGGTTTGTCGTGGATTATGCTTCCGGACAACTTCACCGGCGGAGTTTTGAAGGCAATCTTCTTTATGTCTTGCGGCGATCCGATCAGGAGGCCTGAGCCGGGCTCCTTCGAACGCTTTCAATCGCTTCCCGCAGGGTCAGGCAGACCTCGGCGATTTCGTCGTCCGTCATCCGATTGAAAAAGGGCAGCGCCAGTGTTCGTTGAGCTACCTGCCCGGTAACTGTCAGATCGTGGCCGCGATCGGCGTAACCTGCGTAAAGCGGTTGGCCGTGCAGCGGAGCAAAGTAGCGCCCGCAACCGATGCCCCGCGAAGCCATGTAGGCGAGGATTTGATCGCGGTCTTCCTCGGTGAAGCGTGCCGCCAGCCGGACGACGAAAACGAACCAGCACACGCGTCCTTCGGCGGTCTTGAGAACCGGGAGTATAAGTTCCGGCGCGGTCCGCAGATGTTCGTAGTAACAGGCCGCCCGAGTCTCACGCCGCGCGAGAATGCTGTCAATCCGCCGCAGTTGCGAGATGCCCAGAGCGCAATTGATCTCGGAAAGCCGGTAGTTATAGCCGAGCAGGGAATGACCCAGCCAGCCGTCCGACGGCCTTCGGCCCTGATTGCGGAGCGCCCGGATCGTGTCGGCCAGTTCACGATCGCGGGTGACTACCATTCCGCCCTCACCCGTGGTGATCGGCTTGTTCGGATAGAACCCGAAGACTCCGAAGTCGCCGAGTCCGCCGGCCTTTCTTCCGCGGTATTCCGCTCCCAGAGCTTCGCAGGCGTCCTCAATCACCTTCACACCGTGCGTTGCGGCCAGGCGGAGAATTGGATCGAGATCCACAGGACAACCGAAGGTGTGCACCGCGATAATGGCGCGAGTACTGGGCGTGATGGCCCTTGCTACGCTTTCGGGTGTCAGGTTGAGCGTGCGCGGATCAATGTCCACAAATACCGGCCTGGCCCGCTGATAAAGGACGGCGTTGGCAACCGCAATGAAAGTGAACGATGGCAGAATCACTTCGTCGCCTTCGCCGATCCCAAGAGCGATAAGACCAAGGTGCAGTCCGGCCGTGCCCGACGCCAGGGCGACGCCATAGGGCACACCCACATAATGGGCGGCGGATTCTTCGAATTCCTCCATCTTCGGGCCGAGGCTGAGGCGCGAACCGCGCAGCACGCCCACCACCGCTTCGATATCGGCCTCGGTAATATCGGGAGCCGAAAGCGGAATCCTCATTTCGATTCCACGACGGGCGCCCGCTTAATGAGAAGTTCCTCGCCCAGCGGCGCGGACGTCAACACAGAGACGATTCTTGCGGCCGCATGCCCGTCGCCATAGGGGTTTTCCATACCCCACAGCGAGCGCCGAAAGTCCTCCGTCAGCGCCACGCCAACGCGATCCAGAATGGAGGCGGCGTCGGCTTCGGCATCGAGCACATTGCGAGCCCGTTCCCGGCCGCGCTGCCGCATCCCCACGTTGACCGCCGGCAGCGCGAAGGATGCCGCCTCCATGATTCCGCTGCTGGAGTTGCCCAGCAGAAGATCCACGCACCGCAACAGACTCCAATAGAGGACCGGGTCCAGATTGACAAACACCCGTCCGCTTCCCAGGCGGCGGATGAAGGAATTCGTGCGCTCGATCAGTGCCCGGCTGCCCGCGTCCGAGTTCGGATAGCAGAACAGAAGCTGCGCCGGGATGGATTCGAGAGCGGCGAACAGCGCGTCCGCTTCCCGCGTGGGGTCGCGGGCGATGGTCGTGGGGTGATATGCGATCACGGCAGTAGGGCGCGTGAAATGGATATCGAGCCGCGCTTCCACCTGCTCCCGGCTCATCGGCGGGCTGCGGCGCAAGTGGTCGAGTGAAGGAGCGCCGGCGCGATGAACGCGCCAAGCCTCCTCGCCCATGGCGACGACGCGTGCTCGCGCCAGCTCCGTAGACGTAAAGTGAATGTGGCTGAGCTTGGTGAGCGCATTGCGGATGGCATCGTCGATGACACCTTCGCTGATCTCTCCGCCTTCGATATGCACGAGTGGAATGCGCAGCGCAGTCGCCACCGACGCGGGCGCCAGCATCTCGTAGCGGTCTGCAATGAGCATTAACAGGTCGGGGCGCATCTGCCCCAGGCAATCGGCCAGGCCGAGAGTTGCCACACCGATCGTTTTCGCCATGCCGACATCGCTGTCCGAACTGAGGAGGCATTCGATCCGCGCCTCAATCGGGAACCCGTCTTTCTCGATCTCGCTTGCCGTGCAACCGAACTCGGGAGAGAGATGGGACCCCAGCGCGATGATCTTCAGATCCACCTCGGGGTGTGACGCAAGCTCGCGCAACGGCCAATACAGGTGGCTGTAGTCGGCGCGCGAGGAAGTGACGGCGGCGATCTTGCGCTTCATCTTCCGCTGCTCCCGCCAGCGCCCATGGCAGCGAGGATGAGAGAGCTTGGCTTGTACTCCGGAACCATTGCGGATATCGTACCAATCAGCTCCGCTACATCGCCGGTGGCGACGTGGCAGGCCAGTTGTTCCATTCGGCCGTGCAGTTCAGCCGGCGCCGGACTTGGTGTCAGAATGACGTCCAACGGACCCATGGCCGATCCATCGCGGACTTCTGTCTGAAAGATTAGATCTTCCTTGATCTTCTCCCCCGGACGTAAACCGATAAACCGGATGGGGATCTCGTTCCCGGAGCCGTCCGCGGCCGCTCGGATGAGGAAGCGCGCCAGGTCGGCAATGCGCTCCGGTTCTCCCAGCGCCGGCAGCAGGATTCGGCCCGCACACTCCGCTGCGCCGGCGGCGAGGATCGCTTCGACCGCCTCACCGAGAGACATGAAATACCGGCTCACTTCCGGATGGGTCACCGTAACCGGTCCGCGTCTTGCGATCTGCTCCCGAAAAATGGGGACCACGCTGTCGGTCGATCCGATGACATTGCCTAACCGCACAGCGTTCATCCGGCACTGAGGCCCGCTGAGCGCGGCCACAGTCAGTTCCGCCAGCCGCTTGGAGGCTCCCATGATGCTGTGCGGCTTCGCCGCCTTGTCCGTGGAGACCAACACCAGCGCTCGCACATCTTGCTGGAGCGCCGCACGCGCCAGCGTATAAGTGCCAAGCGCGTTGTTGCGCACCGCGGCCAGCGGGTTGAGTTCCAGCAGGGGAACGTGCTTCAGAGCCGCCGCATGATACACGATGTTCGGGCGAAAGCGGCTAAACAGGCGGCTCAGCAAATCCGCGTCCGTCACACTACCCAGTATGGCTTCATGCGGGAGGTGTCCCTGTGCAGCCTCCAGGCGCTGCTGGATTCCGAACAGGTTGTGTTCGGAGGAATCGAGCAGGACTAGCCGGGCGGGACCGGCTGCTGCAAGCGCCATCGCCAGAGCCGATCCAATATAGCCACCCGCACCGGTTACCAGAACCGGCTGGCCAGCCACCGCGGAGGCAAACCGGAGGCCCACGTTTCGCTCACCCGCCTGTGAAAGGAACCGATTGTAACGGAGCGTTTCCGGGTTGAACATCTTTAACATTCTGCCCTGGACGGGGCTGGCGCGGCACGGGTCCAAGCGAAGAATGCTTGCCCCATCCCATTTTGCCCTCCCGGACCCCAGCCAGTCCACTCGGCGCGAAAGCGCGTGCCCACCTGTCTGACAAGTTTGTGGGTGTTTAAGGTCTGTAACTATCAATCAATCCAATAGATATTTTGGATTGGTCTTGTTTGGCCGCCTGTGATACTCTTCTAATTGAGAGCTGAACCGCTTCTCCGAGAAGCACTTACACTGATAGACAGGGTTGTCTAGATCGGCTTCGGCCATCAGTCTTGGAGTGTTCAGGCTCTCCCCGCCACTCACCGTCTTCACGTTGCGCGCGTTTGCAAAACGTGTTCACCGGCATCAGGTAGTTACGCAGATCGCGTCCGCGTCCCCCGACCGCTTGGCCACCAGGCGGGCCGCAGCCGGTCTGTTCATGAATCCATCATCAGGAGACAGAACCACCATGAGAAAAGTTGCCATTTACGGTAAAGGCGGAATCGGCAAGTCCACCACAACACAGAACACGGTTGCGGCCCTGGCCGAAATGGGCAAAAAGGTAATGGTGGTCGGCTGCGACCCGAAGGCCGATTCCACACGTCTGCTGTTGGGAGGCTTGGCACAAAAGACCGTTCTCGATACGTTGCGTGAGGAAGGCGAGGACGTCGCTCTGGAGGACATCCGCCTGCGCGGCTTCGGCAACACCTACTGCACCGAGTCGGGTGGGCCGGAACCGGGCGTGGGATGCGCCGGGCGCGGCATCATCACTTCCATCAACCTGCTCGAACAATTGGGCGCGTATCACGAAAACGAAAACCTGGATTATGTTTTTTACGACGTCCTGGGTGACGTGGTGTGCGGCGGATTCGCCATGCCCATTCGCGAGGGAAAGGCCCAGGAAATCTACATCGTCTGTTCCGGCGAAATGATGGCCATGTATGCGGCCAACAACATCTGCAAGGGAATCGTGAAGTTCGCCAACGCCGGCGGCGTGCGTCTGGGAGGACTCATCTGCAACAGCCGCAAAGTGGACAACGAACGGGAAATGATCGTAGAACTGGCGGCTCAGCTCGGTACGCAGATGATTCACTTCGTGCCCCGCGACAACGACGTGCAGCGCGCCGAGATCAACCGCAAGACGGTGATCGACTGGAAATCGGACGCCCCGCAAGCGGACGAATACCGGAAACTGGCGCGCGCCATCGACGCCAATCAAAAATTCGTGATTCCGAAGCCCCTCACAATGGACACTCTCGAGCATCTGCTGATGGACTACGGTCTGGCTGCGTGAACCTCGATAAAGGAGCTGATACGATGAAACCGAATCCGCACACCGTAAAAGACGAGTTGCTGAGCGCATTACCGAAGAAATCCGCGCGCAAGCGGGCGGAACAGATTGTCGTCAACGAACGCCGTCCCGACGGCTCGGTTCCCGAGATCAAGGCCAATGTGCGAACCACGCCGGGCGCCATCACGCAGCGGGGCTGCACCTACGCCGGTTGCAAGGGCGTGGTAATCGGGCCCACGCGTGACATTCTCAGCATCACGCACGGACCGATCGGCTGTGGCTTCTACAGTTGGCTGACGCGCCGCAACCAGACGCGCCCCGAAGGGCCGGAGGACGCCAACTACATCCCTTATTGCCTGAGCACGGATATGCAGGATGAGCAGATCGTCTTCGGCGGAGAGAAGAAACTCCGGGCGGCGATCGAAGAAGCGTACGAGCTTTTCCATCCCAAGGCGATCGCCATTTTTTCCACGTGCCCGGTCGGATTGATCGGCGACGACGTACACGCGGTGGCGCGAGATATGAAGGAAAAGCTGGGCATCAACGTGTTCGGCTTCAGTTGCGAAGGATACAAAGGCGTGAGCCAGTCGGCTGGCCACCACATCGCCAACAACCAGCTTTTCAAACACGTGGTGGGGACCAACGAAACGCCGCGCCCGGAGAAGTTCAAGATCAATCTGTTGGGCGAGTATAACATCGGCGGCGACGCGTTCGTCATTGAAGACCTGTTCGAGCGGTGCGGCATCACGCTGGTTTCTACCTTCAGTGGCAATTCGACTTACGATGCCTTCGCTAACTCGCACATGGCGGATTTAAATGCCGTCATGTGCCACCGCTCGATCAACTACGTGGCCGAAATGATGGAAAAGAAGTTCGGCATCCCATGGATCAAGGTCAACTTTGTGGGCGCCGAGGGTACGGCGAAATCTTTGCGCCACATTGCGCAGTACTTTAACGATGCCGAGCTAAGCGAGCGGGTTGAGAAGGTCATCTCCGATGAAATGACCGACGTTCTCAAAACGCAGTTTGCGGTGCGGGCCCGCTGCGAAGGGAAGACGGCCATGTTGTTCGTGGGCGGTTCGCGTGCACATCATTACCAGACGCTGTTCGCGGAGATGGGAATGAAAACCGTGGCGGCCGGTTACGAGTTCGGCCATCGCGACGATTACGAAGGCCGGCGCGTGTTGCCGACCGTCAAGGTGGACGCCGACAGCCGGAACATCGAAGAGCTGCACGTGACTCCCGACGACACACGCTACTTGCCGCGCCGGGGCCCGGACGAGCTAGTGCAACTGGAAGCCGCCGGCCTTGACGTGGCGGGTTACCAGGGCATGATGCCGGAGATGGAGGAGGGAGCGCTGGTCATCGACGACCTCTATCACTTCGAAATGGAGCGCTTGCTGGACATCTACAAGCCCGACATTTTCTGCGCCGGGGTGAAAGAGAAATACGCCGTGCAAAAGGCCGGCATTCCCTGCAAGCAGCTTCACAGCTATGATTACGGCGGCCCGTACGCCGGATTCCGCGGCGCGATCAACTTCTATAACGAGATCGACCGCATGGTGAATACCCGGATCTGGCAATACGTGCAGGCGCCGTGGGAAACCGAGGAAGAGTTGGAAGTGGAAGAGATCGCCAGCTAGGGATAACTGCTCCCTTGCGGCCGCGGGATCGTTAGGAAAACCGATTGGCAGGCGAAAGCGTCTGCCCCACCTTTTCAATCAGACAGGAGACTGCGATGCTGCTGCGGCATACAACGGCGGACGTGATGGAACGTTCCGCTTTGACCATCAATCCGGCCAAAACCTGTCAGCCAATCGGGGCGCTGTATGCCGCCTTGGGCGTGCATAACTGCCTGCCGCACAGCCACGGGTCTCAGGGATGCTGCGCCTATCATCGCAGCACGCTGACTCGGCACTACAAAGAACCGGTGATGGCAGGCAGCAGTTCGTTCACGGAAGGCTCGGCCGTCTTCGGCGGCCAGGCGAACCTGTTGCAGGCCATCACTAACATGTTTGCGATGTATAACCCCGATATCATCGCCGTTCATACCACGTGTCTTTCGGAGACGATTGGCGATGACCTCGTGCAAATTATTTCCAAGGCACGCGAGGAAGGCAAAGTCCCGCCCGGCAAGCATGTAATTCACGCCAACACTCCGAGTTACATCGGTTCGCACGTCACCGGCTTTTCCAACATGGTGAAAGGCATAGTCACTTACCTTGCCGAGAACAGCGGCCGCAAGCGGAACCAGGTGAACATCATACCGGGTTGGGTGGAACCGAGCGACATGCGCGAAGTGCGGCGCCTCTCGCGAGCCATGGGCGTCAACTGTAATATCTTTCCCGATACTTCCGACGTGATGGACGCACCGCAAACAGGCCGGCACGAGTTCTACCCCAGGGGCGGCGCTCCGATCGAAGAGATACGGCATTCGGGCGATAGCCGCTCCACGCTGGCGCTGGGCCCGACCGCTTCGGAAGCCGCTGCGCTCAAGCTCGAAGAGAAGTGCGAAGTGCGTTCCGAAGTGCTGGAACTGCCGATCGGCCTGGTGGCCACCGACCGCTTCATCAACGCGCTGCGCCATCGCTCCGGCATCCGCGTGCCCGGGTTCATCACCGACGAACGCGGCCGCCTGGTAGACATGATCGCCGACATGCACCAGTACTTCTACCGCAAACGCGTGGCTCTGTTCGGCGATCCGGACCAACTGGTTTCGCTCACCGAGTTTCTGGTGACGCTCGACATGCGTCCGGTCTATATCGTGACCGGCACGCCGGGCAAGCGTTTCGAGACGCGCATCCGCGAGGCGCTGGGCGATTCGGTTCCCGAAGCGCAAATCCGGCAAGGGCCGCAGGCTGATATGTTCCTTCTGCATCAGATGATCAAGAAGGAAGGCGTGGACCTGCTGATCGGCAACACCTACGGGAAATACATCGCGCGCGACGAAGACATTCCGTTTGTGCGTTTCGGATTCCCCATTCTCGATCGCGTCGGGCACTCGTATTTCCCGACCGTGGCGTATATGGGCGCCATGCGGCTGGCCGAAAAGATTCTCAGCGCAGTGATGGACCGTCAGGACCGGAATGCGCCCGAGGAATCGTTCGAACTGACCATGTAACCCGGACACGGGGAGATCACCATGAAAATCCTGGAAGAACGCAAGCCGCAGGTCTATCGAAAGGGCACGGAGCCTCTCCAGTTAGACTGCAACAAGCAGAGCGTGGCAGGCTCGGTGAGCCAGCGCGCCTGCGTCTTCTGCGGTTCGCGCGTGGTGCTGTATCCGATTGCCGATGCGCTGCACCTGGTTCACGGTCCGCTCGGTTGCGCCGCTTACACCTGGGACATTCGCGGCGCCCTTTCTTCCGGCCCGCAACTTCACCGCCTGAGTTTTTCGACCGACCTGCGCGAGATGGACGTGATCCAGGGTGGCGAGAAAAAGCTCGCCAAAGCCCTCTGCCAGCTCATCGACCTGCATCACCCGAAAGCCGCCTTCGTGTATTCCACTTGCATTGTCGGCGTCATCGGCGACGACGTGGAAGCGGTGTGCCGCCAGGTGAGCGCGTTGAAGGGGATCCCCGTGCTGCCGGTCCATTCCGAAGGCTTCAAGGGCACCAAGCGCGACGGTTATCGCGCGGCTTGCGAAGCGCTGCTGCAACTCGTCGGCACGGGTTCCACCGAGGGCATTAGCCCGGTCAGCGTCAACATCCTCGGCGATTTCAACCTCGCCGGCGAAGTGTGGATCATTCGCGACTATTTCGAAAAGATGGGCATCGAAGTGGTGGCGACGATCACCGGCGATGGCCGGGTGGACGATATCCGCCGCGCGCACGGCGCCGCTCTCAATCTGGTGCAGTGCTCCGGCTCCATGATGCACCTGGCCAAACAACTCCAGGAAAAGCGCGGCATCCCCTTCAAGCGAGTTTCGTATTTCGGCATAGAAGACATGGCGCAAGCGCTATACGACACCGCCGGATTCTTCGCCGATAAGTCCCCCGGCATAGTGGGAAGAACCGCCGCGCTGGTCAGCCAGGAGTTATCCACCATCATGCCGCAGATTGCGCAATATCGCCGCAAGCTGGAGGGGCGCAAGGCAGCAGTGTATGTGGGCGGCGCGTTCAAAGCCTTCTCGCTGGTGCGCGCGCTGCGCCAGTTAGGCATGGATACCGTGATGGTGGGTTCGCAGACCGGACTGCGCGAGGATTACGAGGAACTGCGCGAGTTATGCGACGAAGGGACCATCATCGTCGATGACTCGAACCCGCTGGAGCTGTCTTCGTTCCTGCAGGAAAAGCGGGTAGACCTATTCATCGGCGGCGTAAAGGAGCGCCCCATCGCTTATAAGTTGGGCGTAGGTTTCTGCGATCACAATCACGAACGCAAAGAGCCGCTAGCCGGCTTCACCGGCATGTTGAATTTCGCGCGCGAGGTTTATAACACGGTGGCCAGCCCGGTATGGAGACTTACTCCACGCGGCGCGATGAGGGACCGGTCATGATCGCGATCGAACCACTGGCAGCCACACGCAACGCCTGCAAGTTGTGCGCACCACTGGGTGCCTGTCTGGCGCTGCGTGGCGTCGCGGGCGCGGTGCCCTTTCTGCACGGCTCGCAAGGCTGCGCCACTTACATCCGCCGCTATTTGATTTCGCATTTTCGCGAGCCGGTCGATATCGCCGTTTCCGGCTTCAGCGAAGCTACCACCGTGTTCGGCGGCGGCGACAACCTGCGCAGCGGCTTGAATAACCTGGCGCGCCAGTATCATCCGGAGCTGATCGGCATCGCGACCACCTGCCTGCCCGAGACTATTGGCGAAGACG